>ERZ1066123.90-NODE-90-length-75526-cov-14.463383_pt1 | contig 75526 bp, 80 predicted proteins | sample MGYA00382770_ERZ1066123 | MGnify/ENA primary metagenome ERZ1066123 (study PRJEB33369, sample SAMEA5778353) | biofilm metagenome | biome: Industrial cooling water; feature: Water cooling tower basin; material: Biofilm | place: United Arab Emirates | collected...
GGGGGTCGCTGCGCATCAGCACGACATCGGCGCTTTCCATGGCCACGTCGGTGCCCGCGCCGATCGCGAAGCCGACGTCGGCCTGCACCAGCGCCGGCGCGTCGTTGACGCCGTCGCCGACCATGCCGACGCGCCGGCCCTGCGCCTGCAGCTCCTTCACCTTGTCGGCCTTCTGGCCGGGCAGCACGTCGGCGAGCACGATGTCGATGCCAAGCTCGCCCGCGATCCGCGCCGCCGTCCCGGCGTTGTCGCCGGTCAGCATCGCCACCTCGACGCCGCGCTGCCGCAGCCGCGCGACGGTTTCCCGGGCCGAGGGGCGCAGCGCGTCGGCGATGGCGATCAGGCCGAGGAGGCGGCCGCCCTCGGCGACATGCACGACCGTCCGCCCCGCGCCCTTGAGCGCGTCGGCGCGGTCCGCCAGGGCGCCGAGGCCGATCCCCTGCTCGTCCATCAGCCGCCGGTTGCCGACCAGAACCGGTCTGCCGTCCACGGCGGCTCTCGCCCCCCGCCCGTCCAGGGTCTCGAAGGCCGTCATCGCGCCGAGGCCGAGGCCCGCCGCGCGCTCGACGATGGCCACGGCAAGCGGGTGGTCGGACCCCTTGTCGACAGCCGCCGCCGCCGCCAGCACCTCGTCCTCGGTCCGGCCTTCGGCGGCGACGACCTCCACCACCCTGGGCTGGCCCATCGTCAGCGTCCCGGTCTTGTCGAAGACGACGACGTCGAGCTTCGTCGCCTCCTCCAGGGCGCCCGCGTTCTTGAACAGGATGCCGTTCATCGCGCCGAGGCCGGTGCCCACCATGACAGCCATGGGCGTGGCCAGGCCGAGCGCGTCCGGGCAGGCGATGACGAAGACCGTGATCGCCAGGGTCAGGGCGAAGAGCAGGTCCGCCCCGATCCAGCCGTACCACACGCCGAAGGTTCCGACGCCGATCACGATCGCGGCCAGCACCAGCCACTGCGAGGCGCGGTCGGCCAGAAGCTGCGCGGGGGCCTTGGAGTTCTGCGCCTCCTGCACGAGCCTGACGATCTGCGCGAGCGCCGTGTCGGCCCCGACCTTGGTCGCGGTGTAGCGGAACGTGCCCGACTTGTTGATCGTGGCGCCGATCACCGCGCTGCCGACGGTCTTTTCCACCGGCATCGATTCGCCGGTCAGCATGGATTCGTCGACCAGGGACTTGCCCTCGCTCACCTCGCCGTCGACCGGGATCCTGTTGCCGGGGCGGATGACGACCGTCTCGCCCTTCAGCACCTCGGCGGTCGGCACCTCGACCTCGCGCCCGTCGCGCAGCACGGTCGCCATCGGCGGCGCGAGGTCGAGAAGCGCCCGGATCGCCTCCGACGCGCCGGCGCGGGCGCGCATCTCGAGCCAGTGGCCGAGCAGGATGAACACCAGGAGGACGGCGACGGCCTCGTAGAACTGCACGCCGGGGAAGAGGAAGGTCGAGCCGACGCTGAAGACGTAGCCGGTCCCGACCGAAAGCACGACCAGCACCGCCATTTTGAGGATGCCGTTGCGAAGCGCGCGCCGGGCGGCGACGACGAAGGGCCAGACCGGCCAGATCACGGCGGCGGTCGCCAGGACGAACAGCCAGACGTCCAGCCGCAGGCCGAAGGGCGGGGCAGGGGGCGTGAACATGCCGCCCATCGGCGACCAGACGAAGATCGGGATGGTGAAGACCAGCGCCACCCAGAACCGGTTGCGCATGTCGTGCACCATCGCCTGCATGTCGCCCGCACCGTGGCCCATCTCGTGCGCCATCTCGTCGTGCCCGGACCGGGCGGCAGCCGGCGCGGCGCTGGCATGGCCGCCATGCCCGTCGCCGCCCGCCGGTGGGCGCGGGCCGGCCGCGTCCCCCGCACGCGGGGCGCAGACATGCCGGGGCCGGACCTCGCCCGCGCAGTGAAAGCCGCAGTCCTCGACGATCCTGCGCAGGGCCTCGACGCTCGTGACGCCGGGGTCGAAGGTGACGGTGACCGACCCGCCGGCCGGATTGGCCACGGCCGAGGCCACGCCGGGCTGCCGTGTCAGCTGCATCTCGATGCCGAGGTGCCCCAGCCGGTCGGCGAAGGCACCAAAGCCGAGCGTCGCGGTCGTCGTCATGGTTCACCATGGTCCGGTTCAGGCTTGGCCGCAGCGCGGCGGCGGGTCCGTCGCGCTGCGGGTCGTCGGTTCACGAACAGCAGCACCCCGACCCGCGGCCCGAGGGCCGCTCGTCGTCGGCGGGCTTCGCCGCGGTGGCGGGCGCGGCAGGGCGTCCGTGGTCGCGGTGGGCCGCATGCGCCGAAGGCGGCGTCGCCCGGCCGTCCGTGTCGTCCGGGCCGCAGCATCCCGCCTTGGCGGTCCCTGTCGCGGTCGTGGGGGTGGTCTCGCGCGTGGTCATACCGGGACTCCTTGAGAGGTTCGCTCGTCGGGCAGCCTCGTTCGGCCATCGCTGCCCGAAGGACAGACGCCGAAGCCGAGGCGGCATTACGGGCCGCCGCCTGCCGAAAGGGCCTCGGCCGCCCGCCGGCGCGCCCGGACCCGGTCGCAGCCGCAGTCGAGGAACCCGTGCTCCGGGCAGGTCAGGCACATCGTGATCAGCAGGTCGCGCAGCTTGCGCCGGGCGCGGTGAAGACGAACCGCAAGCGTCCCCTCGGAGAGCCCGAGGGCCGCCGCGACGTCGGCCCGCGGCTCGCCCTGCAGGTCGATGCGTCGCAGCAGGTCGGCCGTCCCGGGATCGAGAAGGCCGATCAGGTCGTGCAGGCACTTGCAGACGGCGTGATCGGTCTCGGCATCCGGCGCGGCATGGGTTTCCCCCACCTCGGCCCAGGTCCCCGGGACGGGGTCCTGCCTCGGCTGCCGCGCGGCGCGGCGGTGATGATCCGCGATCGCGGTCGCAAGCAGGCGGCCGAGCCAGCCCCGGACGCTGGCCACGTCGCGGAGGTCGTCCGACCGCTGGATCGCGCGGATGGCGAAGTCGTGGAGGACGTCGTGCGCGTCCTCGGGGTTGCCGAGGCGGCCCACGAGGAAGCGCAGGATCCGGTGCTGTCCTTCCACCAGCGCGGCCTCGACGGCCTCGCGGCGCACGCGGACCTCGGGGTCGCCGTCACCCTCCGGCAGCGGGAGGCGGCTCGGGGCGTCGTCGTCATGCATCGCAGCGGGCCCCCGCATCCGTGCGGGCGACGCCGGGCCGTCCGCGCGCCGGACCCCCGGCAAACACCGGAGGGGCCGCGTCCGCCCCCCGGCCGCGGCCGGCACCCGAGCGGAGGAGGGCATCGCGAAGCGCGCAGCGCGCGCGGAACGCGCGGACGTTGAGCGTGCCGATCTCCATGTGCAGGTCTCGTGCCAGGGCCTTGCGGGGAACGCCGCGCAGGTAAAGGGCCCGGATCACCTCGGCCTGATCCGGGCGGAGGCCCGCGAGGGCCACCGTCACCGCCTGCGCCGCCTCGTCGTCCGGCCGCGTCTCGTCCGGGGCGCCATCGGCCGCCTCCGCGAGCGGTCCGGCCTGCCGCGTGTAGTCGGCCTCCGCACGGCGCCGGGCGTCCCTCCGGCGGTAGTGGTCGATCAGGGTGTTGCGCAGCACGCGGAACATCCACGCGTCGAGGTTCCCGACGGGCGGGCCGGCGACGGCCGCGCGAACGACCTTCACGGCGAAGTCCTGGAACAGGTCCTCGGCCAGATCCCCGCGGCCGATGCGGCGGCGCAGGTACGCGAGATAGTCGGGACGCCGCGCGACAAGCAGCGACGACGGGGTCGGCCCGGCCGGAACGGGCTGCGGCGGCTCGCGGCGCGGGGGGGCAGGGTGGTTCATGACGGGCTCCCCGGTCTGGCGCCGGCGGCGCGACCGCCGGCCGGCGGACCCGCGGCAGGGCCGGCGACGGGCGACGGGACGATGAGCCCCGCCACGGTCACCGTGACGAGACGGCGGACCGCGGCGGCGGCGAACGCGGCTGGCGCGGGCTTCGGATGGTCCATCCCCCGGGCATAGACCCGTCCGGCACGACGGTCCTTGACCTGGATCAAGACGCGCCGCGAGGCCCGGTGGCGGCCGGCCGCATCGCCGGTCCCGTGTAATGCCGCGCGAGCCGGCCCGTCCTTAACCGCAAAGGCCGGACAACCCGGGCCGCGGAGGGGCACGATCATGGACGACCACCGACATCCGGCCGAGGCCGGCGACCGCAAGGCCCCGGCGAGGACGGGCTGGCGCCTGGCGCTGTTCGGGCTGGTCGCGCTCGTCGCCCTGCTCCTCCTCTTCCAGGACGATCTGCCGCGCTCGGCCGGCATCCTCTGGGTGCTGCCTCTGCTGATCGGCTGCGTCGCGCTCCACGCGCTGATGCACGGTCGCGGGGGGGGCCACGGCGGGCACGGCGGGCAGGGTGGTGGCGCCCCGCGCCCCGACGCCGCCCGCCCGGCCGACCGCGACGCGGATCGGACGCCATGACCGCGCGACGCACCGCGCGGCCGTCGCGCGGTTGCGGCCACCGGACCGGGCACGGGTCCGCCGTCGCCGCAGGCGGGACCGCACCGGGGCGCGAGCCCCCAACAGACGAAGGAGTTCCCGATGAGCGCCGTTGACCCCGACGTGCAGCCGGACCGGCTGGCCAGCCGGTTCCCGACCGCCTACACGATCCTGTTCCTGCTCGTCGTCCTCGCGGCGGCACTGACCTGGATCATCCCGGCCGGCCGCTTCGATCGCGCCGAGAGCGCGGCCGTCGGGCGCGAGGTCGCGGTCGCCGGCACCTACAGGACCGTCGAGCCCAACCCGCAGGGGATCGTCGACATCCTCATGGCCCCCGTCGCCGGCTTCTACGATCCCGAGAGCTATGCGGCGAACGCCGTCGACATCGCGCTGTTCGTGATCCTCCTCGGCGGCTTCCTCGGCGTCGTGAACGCCACCGGCGCGATCGACACGGGGATCCGCAGGGCCATGGCCCGGCTCAGGGGGCGCGAGATCTGGATGATCCCGATCCTGATGAGCCTTTTCGCGCTGGGCGGCACGACCTACGGCATGGCCGAGGAGACGCTCGCCTTCTACGGCCTGCTGGTCCCGGTCATGATCGCGGCGGGCTACGATGCCGTCACCGGGGCGGCGATCATCCTGCTCGGCGCGGGGATCGGCACGCTCGGGTCCACCATCAACCCCTTCGCGACGGTGATCGCGTCGAATGCGGCCGGGGTGCCCTTCACCGACGGGCTTGCGCTGCGGCTCGTCCTGCTGCTGGGGGGGCTCGCGATCTGCATCGCCTACGTGATGCGCTACGCCGCGCGGGTCCGGCGCGACCCCGCGTTGTCGCGCGTGGCCGACCTCGCCGCCGAGCACCGCGCCGCCTTTGCCGGCAGGGCCGCCCCGGGCGAGGGCGCGACGCTGACCGGCTCGCAGTCGCTGGTCCTCGGGGTCTTCGCGCTGACCTTCGCCGCGCTGATCTGGGGCGTCTCGTCCCAGGGCTGGTGGATGGCGCAGATGAGCGCGCTGTTCCTTGGCGCCGCCATCGTCGCGGGGGTGGCGGGCCGGCTTGGCGAGAAGCGGCTGACCGGCGCCTTCATCGACGGCGCGCGCGACCTGCTCGGCGTGGCGCTGGTGATCGGCCTCGCCCGCGGCATCGTCGTGGTGATGGAGCAGGGGCTGATCGCCGACACCATCCTCAACGCCGCCGCGGGCGCGGTCTCGGGGCTGTCGGACCTCGCCTTCATCAACCTGCTCTACTGGATCCAGGTCGGGATGAGCCTCTTCGTGCCGTCCTCGTCCGGGCTTGCCGTGCTGTCGATGCCGATCCTCGCGCCGCTGTCGGACTTCGCCGGGGTGGACCGGTCGCTGGCCGTCACCGCCTTCCAGTCGGCCAACGGGCTGGTGAACCTCATCAACCCGACCTTCGCCGTCGTGATCGGCGGCCTCGCCATCGCGCGCGTGCCCTACGAGCGCTGGCTCGGCTTCGTCTGGCCGCTGCTGCTGATCCTGACCCTGTTCATCATGGCCGCGCTCAGCGCGGCCACCCTCCTCTGACCGGAGAGTTCCATGTCCGATCACGCCCTTGGCGTCCATTCCGAATCCGGCCGCCTGCGCCAGGTGATCGTCTGCCGGCCCGGCCTCGCGCACCGCCGCCTGACGCCGGACAACTGCGACGAACTCCTGTTCGACGACGTGTTCTGGGTGAAGCAGGCGATCAGGGACCACGAGACCTTCGCGCAGATCATGCGCGCCGAGGGCATCGAGGTGCTGGACGCCAACGACCTTCTGGCCGAGACGCTGGACGTTCCGGCGGGCCGGGCCTTCGTGCTCGACCACCGGGTGACGCTGACCACCGTCGGCGCGGGCATGGTCGAACCCTTGCGCCTGTGGATGGAGGGGCTGCCGGGCGCCGATCTCGCGCGCTGGCTCGTCGGCGGGCTGACGGTCGCCGACCTTCCCTTCGCGCCCGAGGGGCTGTTCGGAGCCTGGCTCGGGACGGGCGGCTTCATCCTGCCGCCCCTGCCCAACATGATCTTCACCCGCGACAACAGCGCCTTCGTCCCTGGCGGCGTGTCGTTGAACCCGATGTTCTGGGCGGCGCGCAAGCCCGAGACGCTGCTCACGACCGCGATCTACCGCCATCATCCGAGGTTCGCCGGCCGGGTGCGCGAACTGTTCGGCGATCCCGCCCGCGACTTCGGCCCGGCGAGCCTCGAGGGCGGCGACATCATGCCGGTGGGCCGCGACACCGTGCTCGTCGGGATGGGCGAGCGGTCCTCGGCGCAGGGGATCGGTCTGTTCGCGCAGGCGCTGTTCGATCAGGGGGCCGCCGCGCGCGTCGTCGCCTGCCGCCTGCCGCGCACGCGGTCGGCGATGCATCTCGACACGGTCTTCACCTTCTGCGGCGGCGACGTCGTCACGACCTTCAAGGACGTGGCCGACGGCATCGCCTGCTTCGACCTGCGTCCCGAGGGCGCGGGCAAGCCCTTCCGCGTCACCGAGGACCGCCGCCCGATCTTCGAGGTCGTGGCCGAGATCCTCGGCTTCAAGCGGCTGCGGATCGTGCCGACCGGCGGCAGCGATCCGGCGGAGCGCGCGCGCGAGCAGTGGAACGACGGCAACAACGTCGTGGCGCTGCGGCCGGGCGTGATCGTGGGCTACGACCGCAACGACGACACCAACGCGATGCTGCGCGCCGAAGGCATCGACGTGCGCGAGATGCCGGGGGCGGAACTGGGCCGGGGCCGCGGCGGCGGCCATTGCATGACCTGCCCGACCATCCGCGACCCCGCCTGAAACCCGAGGGACAGACCATGAGCTTCAACCTGCGCAACCGCCACTTCCTCACCCTGCGCGATTACGCGCCGGCGGAGATCGGCTTTCTTCTGAAACTCTCGGCGGACCTCAAGGCCGCCAAATATGCCGGGACCGAACGCCAGAGGCTGAAGGGGCGCGAGATCGCGCTGATCTTCGAGAAGGACTCGACCCGCACCCGCGTGGGCTTCGAGGTCGCGGCCCACGACCAGGGCGCGCATGTCACCTACCTCGGCCCCTCGGGCAGCCACATCGGCCACAAGGAAAGCGTGCGCGACACCGCCCGCGTCCTGGGCCGGGTCTATGACGCGATCGAATACCGGGGCTTCGGGCAGGCGATCGTCGAGGAGCTGGCGGCCCACGCGGGCGTCCCCGTCTACAACGGCCTGACCGACCAGTTCCATCCGACCCAGGTGCTGGCCGATCTCCTGACCATGCAGGAGCATGCCGAGAAGCCCCTGCGCAAGATCGCCTTCGCCTTCCTGGGCGACGCCGGCAACAACGTGGGCGAAAGCCTGCTGATCGGCGGGGCGAAGATGGGCATGGACGTGCGCCTCGGCGGGCCCAAGGCCTGCTGGCCGGAGAAGCCGGTGGTGGACGAGGCGCTGGCCATCGCGAAGGAGACCGGCGCGCGCATCACCGTCACCAAGGATCGCGACGAGGCGGTGAAGGGCGCCGATTTCCTCTACACCGACGTCTGGCTCTCGATGGGCGAGGACAAGGCGAAATGGGCCGAGCGGATCAAGCTGCTGACCCCCTGGCGCGTCGACGCGGCGATGATGGCGCGCACCGGCAACCCGCGGGCGCGGTTCATGCACTGCCTCCCGGCCTTCCACAACACCGAGACCGCAGTGGGACGCGAGATCGCGGAACGACACGGCCTGACCGAGATGGAGGTCAGCGACGAGGTCTTCGAAGGCCCCGCGTCGGTGGTCTTCGACCAGGCCGAGAACCGGCTGCACACGATCAAGGCGGTCCTCGTCGCCACGCTGGGGGGCTGAGGGGTGCTGGTGGTCGCGGCCCTCGGCGGGAACGCGCTTCTGCGCCGGGGCGAGCCGGTGACGGCCGGGGTCCAGCGCGCCAACGCCGCGCGCGCGGCGGGGGCGCTGGCCGGGCTGGTGCGGGCGGGGCACGCCCTCGTGGTCACGCACGGCAACGGCCCGCAGGTCGGGCTGCTGGCCCTGCAGGGGGCCGCCTTCCGGCCCGAGGCCCCGGATCCGCTGGACGTGCTCGGGGCCGAGACCGAAGGCATGATCGGCTATCTGATCGAGCAGGAGCTGGAGAACGCGCTGGGCCACGACCGGCCGGTCGCGGCGCTTCTGACGCAGGTCGTGGTCGATCCCGCCGATCCGGCCTTCGCCCGTCCGACCAAGCCCGTCGGCCCGGTCTACCCGGAGGACGAGGCGCGGCACCTCGCGCAGGCGCGGGGCTGGGCCATCGCCCCGGACGGGCCCCACTGGCGGCGCGTGGTGCCCTCGCCCGCGCCGCTCGAGATCCCCGACCTGGGGGTGATCCGGCTGCTGCTGGCGCAGGGCGTGGTGGTGATCTGCGCCGGCGGCGGCGGCATCCCGGTCGTGCGGCGGGCCGACGGCAGCCTGACGGGGGTCGAGGCGGTGATCGACAAGGACCATGCCAGCGCGCTTCTGGCGCGCGGCATCGGGGCGGACGCGCTTCTGATGCTGACCGACGTGGACGGCGTGCAGGACGGCTTCGGCACGCCCGGGGCCCGGCGCATCGCGCGCCTGACCGCCGACCAGGCGATGCGGCTCGCGCTGCCCGCGGGCTCGATGGGACCGAAGGTCGCGGCGGGACAGGGCTTCGTCGCGGCGGGCGGCCGGCTCGCCGGCATCGGCCGGATGGAGGATGCCGCCGCGATCCTGACCGGGGCGGCCGGAACCGTGATCGCGGACTAGGGGGACGCCATGTGTCTTTCGGCGACGGTCAGCTTCACCGCCAGCGCGCTCCTGACGACGGGGGGCGTGGGGATCATCGCCAAGGCGGTCCGCAGCAACTGGCGCTACCTGCCGATCGGCCTGATGCCGCTGTTCGCCGGGATCCAGCAGTTCAGCGAGGGCTTCGTCTGGGTCGGCATGACCACGGGCGACAACGCCACGATGACCCTTGGCGCGATGGGATTCATCTTCTTCACCTGGTTCATGTGGCCCTTCTGGATTCCCTTCGCCGTCTGGGTGCTGGAGCCGCCCGGCAGTCGCCGTCGGCCCTGGCTGATGGCGATGACCCTGGTCGGAATCGTGTTCGGCCTGATGCTTTACATCCCGCACGGGTTCGGCACCGACTGGCTGGTGGTGACCGTCAACCGGAACTCGCTGGCCTACGAGAACTCGATGCTGCTGGACCAGTTCCTCCCGCGCTGGCTGACCTACACGATCTATGTCCTGCTGATCACCGTGGCGCCGCTTCTGTCGCGCTACCGTCACATGCGCCACTTTGCGGTGACGGTCATGGTCGTGGTCGTGCTGGACGTGACCTTCCTGCGCTATGCCTACATCTCGTTCTTCTGCCTGCTGGCGGGGCTGGCAACGCTGCATCTGGCCTGGATCATCCTCACCAACAGATGCGCCGAGGACTGTCCCGAGCTGTTCGGGCACCAACCGGCCCGCGCGCCAACCGGGCAATGACGATGGGCGCGCGAACGCCATGACCGCGGGTCCGATCCTTGTTCCCGTGCCCGGGACCAGGCCCCTCGCCCGGACGCGCGCCGCGGCCCGACGGACCCGCAGCGGTGGCGGGGTCGCCGATGCGCTGAACGGCCGGTTCCGCGCGCCCGCCGTCACGGTCGTCGGCTGACGTGCGCGGCCCCGCCGCCACCGCGCCGGGCGGGATGGACCGCGGGACCGTCGCGGGCCTGCTCGCCGTGGTAACGCTGACCGCGCTCTGCTATCCGCTGATCGCCCTCGGCCTGCGGTATGCGGCGCCGATCCAGTTCGCGGCCCTGCGCGCGGGGGTCGCGGGCACCGCCCTGGGACTGCTCGCCGTCGCGCTCGGGCGGCCGTTCCCGCGCAGCCCGGGGGTCTGGGTGCTGATCGCGGTCTCCGGCCTCAGCGCCACGTCGATCGGGTTCCTCAGCATGTTCGGCGCGGCCGGGCTCGTGTCGCCGGGCGTGGCGACCGTCGTTGCCGGAACCCAGCCGATCGTCGCCGCGGTCGCGGCCCTCGCGATCTTCGGCGAGCCCTTCGGGCGACGGCAGGGGGCGGGCATGGCCCTCTCGCTTCTCGGCATCGCCGCGATCGCGGCACCCGACCTGGCCGGGGGCGGCACGAAGGCGACGGCCGGGATCGCCCTTGTCGTCGTGGCGACGCTGGGCACGGCGGTCGGCAACGCCGTCACCAAGCGGATGGCGAGCGAGGTCGACCCGATCGCGGCGGCGGCGGCCCAGCTTCTGCTCGGCAGCGTGCCGCTCGCGATCCTGTCCTCTGCGGCAGAGCCCTGGACGGCGCGCCTTCTCCAGACCGAGTTCCTCGCCATCCTCGCGATCCTCGCGCTCGGAGGGACGGCGGCGACCTACACGCTCTGGATCCGTATCCTGGGCCGGGTCCCGCTGAACAGCGCCAACGCGTTCCTGTCCCTCGTCCCCGTTTTCGGCGTGGCGATCAGCGTCGCCCTCTTCGGCGAGCGGATCGGGCCGGTCACCGTCCTCGGCATGGCGCTGACGCTCGGCGGCGTGGTGCTTGCGAGCCGCGGGGCCGCTGCCGGTGCCGGCGGCGGACGGGTGCCGGAACCCGGGCGGCGGCGTCCGCATGACCGAGTCCCCTGACCGCCGCGTCACCCCGGGCCGTCGCGGTCTTCGCGCGCAAGGCCCATCGCGCGGCGGATGGCGGCGGGGTAGGGGGGCAGCAGCAGCCGCGTCCAGGCACCCTGCGCCACAGCGAGGACGCCGCGCTCGTGGCTGAACTCCTGCAGCCCTCGCGTCCCGTGGTAGGCGCCCATCCCCGAGGCGCCGATGCCGCCGAAGGGCAGGCCGGGCACCGCGAGATGCAGGATCGTGCCGTTGATCGCGCCGCCGCCCGAGCGGATCCCGCGCAGGACCGCGGCCGCCGCCCGGGCGTCGCGCCCGAAGACATAGGCCGCGAGCGGCGCGCCGCCCGCGTTGACCTGCGCCGCCGCATCGCCGGGGCGGCCGTATTCGAGGATCGGCAGGATCGGGCCGAAGATCTCCTCGGTCATCAGCCGGCCGCCCGGGGGCGGGTCGAGGACGACCGTCGGGGCCAGGCGGCCGGGCAGGTCGACGGGCAGGCGGCGTGCGGTGCCGCCCTCGGCCAGCATCGCCTCCAGCCGCGCGCGCTGCGCGTCGTCGACAAGCGCGGTGTAGTCGCGGCCGCCGCGCGCGAGGAACCGCCCGGCCACGCCGAGCAGCGCGTCGGCCCAGGCCCCCGCCGTTCCGCGCGGCACCAGAAGGTAGTCCGGGGCCACGCAGGTCTGGCCCGCCCCGAACCACTTGCCCCAGCCGATCAGGGGCGCATGGGTCGCGGGGTCGGCGTCCGGCATCAGCACGCAGGGGCTCTTGCCCCCCAGTTCCAGCGTCACGGGCGTCAGGTTCACGGCCGCCGCCAGCGCGACCTTGCGCCCCGTGGCGGTGGACCCGGTGAAGAACAGATGGTCGAGCGGCAGCGCCGCCACCGCCGCCGCCACGTCCGGCCCGCCGGTCACGACCGCCACCTCGTCGGGCGGGAAGGCCTGCGCCACGAGGCGCGCCAGCAGGTCCGCGGTCCGGGGCGTCCGCTCCGACGGCTTCAGGATCACGCGGTTCCCGGCGGCCACGGCGGTGGCGAGCGGGACCAGCGCGAGCTGCACGGGGTAGTTCCAGGGCGACAGCACGCCCACGACCCCCTTCGGCTCGCGCCACACCTCCGCCCGGCCGGGCAGGGGGCGCAGCGTCCAGCGGCGGCGGGGACGCGCCCATCCGGGCAGCACGCGCGCCAGATGCGCGATGGCATCGAGCGTGAAGCCCAGGTCGGCGGTCGCCGTCTCCATCGCCGCGCGGTGCCCGAAGTCGGCCGAGACGGCGGCGAGGATCGCGGGGCGCGCGTCCCGGATCGCGCGGGACAGGTCGCGCAGGCGGGCCAGGCGGGCGCGGGGGTCCGGCACGGCGGCAAGCGAGAAGGCGGCGCGCAGGCGGGCGAAGGCGATGCCGGGGGCCTCGGTCATCGCACCTCGTAGCTCCGCCCGCGCCAGACCGCCCGCCGCCCGCGCCGGGCATCGCGCAGCGCCGACCACTGGATCGCCAGCGTGATGAGGACGCCCACCGGGTGCAGCACGACCGACAGCGCGGGCTGGCCGAGCCGCAGCCGCAGCGCGGTGCGCGCCACCAGGACGGCGGCGATGGCCATGGCCGACAGGCCCGCCGCGACCGTGGCGCCGGCCAGCCAGGCCAGCGGCAGCAGCAGCCACGGCAGGACGTGCCCGCCGCCGAGCAGGACCGTCCAGACCGGCAGCGCGCGCGGCGTCGCCATGCCCTCGGTCGCATTCTTCTTGAACCCGGCCCAGAGGTCGGCCCAGTTGTCGTACATCCGGCAGGCGGCGAGCGGCGTCGCGTCGACGATGTCGGTCCGCCCGCCCGCGCGGCGGACGTTGCGCGGCAGGTTCAGCCCGTCGTGCATCCGGTCGCGGAACGCCGCGTGGCCGCCGGCGCGGGCGTAGTCCCCGGCGCGCACCATCATGAGCTGCCCGCAGCCCGCGCCGAACCCGGGACTCGTCGCGCTGAGCCGCGCCATGGGGAAGGGCAGGTAGCCGAGCAGCAGCACCATGATCTGCGGGATCGCCAGCACCTCGCCGAAGCTGCCGGTGATCTGGCGCGGGAAGCCCGAGACGAGGGCGAGGTCGTGCGACTCCATCGCGCCCTGAAGCCGCGCGGCACCATCCGGGGCGAGGCGCACGTCGGCATCGACGAAGAGGAACACGCCGTGGCGCGCCGCCGCCGCGAGCTGGTGGCAGGCGTGCTGCTTGCCGTTCCAGCCCGGCGGCAACGGCGCGCCCCGCAGCAGCCGCACGCGGCGGTCCGCGGCCGCCAGCGCCTCCACGATCGCGGCCGTCGCGTCCGACGAGTTGTCGTCGAGCACCACCACCTCGACCTCCGCGCCCTGCTGCGCCAGCGCGCCCCGGACGGCCGCCCCGATGTTCGCGGCCTCGTCCCGGGCGGGGATCAGGATCGAGACCGGCCGCACCGGCCCCTGCGGCGGCGGCGGCGCCCGGAACACCTGAAGGTTCACCAGCGTGACGACGGCGTAGAGCGCGGCCAGCCCCAGGGCCACCGCGGCAAGCCCGGTCAGGACGGCGGCGGTCACGGCATGGTGTCCGCGTCGGGCAGGTGATCGGGGGCCTGCCGCCGCCCGCCGGCCGCGGCGCGCAGGGCCTGCCATCGCCCGTAGACCCCGCCCACCCCCGCCCGCCCGCCGAGGATCCGGACGAAGGCGGCGGGATCGCGAGCCATGGCCCGGGCGGCCAGGTCGTCCTGCGCCGCCTCGAGCGCGCGCGCGAGCGCTGCGGCCAGCGCATCGGGGGGCATCCCCGGCGCGGTCACGGGCGTGCCGAAGGCCGCGAGCGCCTCGGGACGCTTCTCGGACCAGAACGGATACTCCAGCGCCAGCGGCAGGGCGACCGCGCCGGGCACGCGGGACATCAGGTGCGCGATGCCCGGCTGCAGCCGCAGGGGTCGCACGCGCGGATCGACGAAGCTGCCCTGCGCGGTGACCCACAGCATCCGCCGCGGATCGGCAAGGATGCGCCGGCCCGTCCGCAGGAACCGCGCGGCCCCGGCGGCGGTGCCGGGCGTCACGCCGAACAGGCCGATCCGTTTCATGAAGCGGTAGCGCTCCAGCGCCTCGGCCTCCATCGGGCCGTAGCCCGCACGGTCCGGGAACAGCGCCTCGGCCAGGACGATGAACACCGCCGGGTCCCACCACGACGGATGGTTGGCGTAGACCACGAGCGGGGCGTCCGGCGGCAACGCGGGCAGGCCGGGGCGCGCGAGGCGCAGCGCGCGGAAGCCCCGCCGGATCTGGCGGCGCATGACGCCCGTGAAGAACCGGGTCAGCGCCCGCGACCGGGCGGCGACGGGATCGTCGGGCCTGCCCCCGCTCACTCGGCCGCCACTCCTTCCGTGCGGTTGGCCTTTGCGTCCGCGTCGAGGCTGTCGGCCGCGATCCAGCCCGACATCAGCGCCATCGGCATTCCCGGACCGGGATGCGCCGACCCGCCGGCGAGGTAGAGGCCGCGCACCTGGCGGCTGCGGTTCCCCGGCTTGAAGGCCCCCATGACCCGCCCGTGGCTCGCCAGCCCGTAGATCGCGCCGTCGAGCACCTTGTAGCGGTCGTGGATGTCCTGCGGGGTCAGAACGCGCTCGGTCACGATGCGGCGCTCGAGGTCATCCATCCCGGCCGTGCGCGCGAGCTTGTCGAGGATCGTGCGGCGGTAGCGGGGCAGCATCGCCCGCCAGTCGTGCCCCGGCCGCAGATGGGGCGTGTGGACGAGGATGTAGAGCGCCTCGCCCCCCGCCGGCGCGACCGCGGGGTCGGTGCGCGCCGGCGCCGCGATGTAGGCGGTGGGGTCGGGCGCGGGCACGCCCTCGTCGTAGATCGCGCCGAACTCCTCCTTCGGGTCGCGCGAGAAGACGAAGTTGTGGTGCGCGAGATGCCCGTAGGCGCGGTCCAGCCCCAGGTAGAGCACGACGCCCGAGCAGGCCGCCTCGCGCTTGCGCCCGGCGGCGAAGGACCGCCACGCCTCGCCCCCCAGCAGCTCGCGATAGGTGCGCACGCTGTCCATGTTCGACAGCACCCGGTCGTAGGCCCGCGTCTCGACGCGCCCCTCGTGGCGAAGGGTCACGCCGGTGACCCGTCCGCCCTCGGTCCCGATCCGCTCGACCTCCACGCCGGTCTCGATGGCGACGCCCAGTTCCCCGGCCAGGCGGGTCAGGGCGGCGGGGATCGCGCGCGTGCCGCCCATCGGGTACCAGACGCCCTCGCCCAGCTGCATCTGCGCGATTCCGCACAGGACTGCCGGCGAGGCGAGGGGGCTGCTGCCGACGTACTGGATGAAATGCTCCAGCATCTGCGCCACGCGGGGGTCCTTCACGTCGCGGTGGATCTGCCCCGCCACGGTGCGCGGCATCCGCAGCGCCAGCACGTCGCGCAGCGTGTCGAAGTTCATCGTCTGCTTCAGGTTCATCGTGTCGCGCAGATCCTCGACCGACCTCCAGAAGAAGAACCGGTCGCTCACGTCCGAGAGGCGCGCGGCCACGGCCATGAAGCGGTCGAACCCAGCCGCCGCCTCGGGCGACAACCTCGCGATCTCGGCCCGGCTGGCGGCCCGGTCGTCGCGCAGGTCGAGGACCGTGCCGTCGTCGTAGAAGCAGCGCCATTGCGGATCGAGCCGGCGCAGGTCGAGGTAGCCCGCCATGTCGCGCCCCGCCTCGCGGAACACCCGGTCGAGCACGCGGGGCATCGTCAGGATCGTCGGCCCCATGTCGAAGGTGAAGCCCCGGTCCTCGTGGACGGCGGCCTTGCCGCCGAGCCAGCCGTTCCGCTCCAGCAGCGTGACGCGGTGGCCCCGCGCGGCCAGCGTGCAGGCCGCCGCCAGCCCGCCCAGGCCCGCGCCGATGATCGCGACCGTGCTCATTCCGCCGCCTCCCTCGCCGCCGGAGCCCGCAGCCCCATATCGTCCGCCGCGAGGCGCGCGGCGATCCGCGCGCTCTCGAAGATGGTGGGCAGGCCGCTTCCGGGGTGCGTGCCCCCGCCGGTGAGATAGACGCCGTCCACGTCCTCGAACCGGTTGCGGGGGCGCAGGTGCAGCATCTGGCCCAGGTTGTGCGCGAGGTTGAAGGTCGCCCCCCGGAAGATGCCCATCTGCGCCTGCCAGTCGGCGGGGGTGATCATGCGCTCGGTCCGGATGCGCGGGCGGATGTCGTGGCCGGTCAGCCGCTGCAGCCGGTCGAGGATCGTCTCGCGGTAGGCCGGGGCCATCGCGGCCCAGTCGACCCCGCCCGACAGGTTCCCCGTGGGCACCAGAACGTAGAGGGTCGAATGCCCCTCGGGCGCCAGCGTGGGGTCGGTGACCGAGGCGTTCTGGACGTAGATCGTCGGCTCCCTCGGGGCCTGGCCTGCGTCGATCTCGCGGATGTTCTCGAGGTAGTCGCCGGACAGGTAGATGGTGTGGTGGCGCATGTCGTCGAAGCGCCCCTCGATCCCCAGATACAGCATGAAGGTCGAACAGGAGAACTTCTTCGCGTCGATCCTCGCGTCCGTCCAGCGTCGGCGCAGCCGGTCGGGGATCAGCGCGCGGGCGGCGGTGGCGAAGTCGCCGTTCACCACGACCGCGTCGGCCGGATGCGTGCCGGACGCGCTGCGCACGGCGCGCGCGCGGCGGCCCTCGAAGACGATCTCCTCGGCCGGGTCCGACAGGCGGATCTCGACCCCCATGTCGCGCGCGACGCGCGCCATAGCGCGCGGGATCGCGTTGCAGCCGCCGATCGGGTGAAAGACGCCGAAGCCGTATTCCACATGCGCCACGATCGTGAACAGCGACGGGCACTTGAAGGGCGACATGCCGAGGTATTTCGACTGGAAGCTGAAGGCGAGCCGCAGGTCGGGATGCCGGAACCAGCGCCGCAGGTCCCGGTCGACCGTGAGGTGGGGGCGGAACAGCCTCAGCGCGCGCAGCATGTCGAGCCGCGCCCAGTCGCGCAGGCCGTGGAACGGGCGCTGCAGGATCGGCGCGAAGAGGTCGAACTTCGCCGCGTTCTCGGCCAGGTAGCGGCGGACGTTGGGCGCGTCCCCGGGGCTGATCCGCGCGGCCTCGGCGGTCAGCCGCTCCACGTCCGGGGTCGCGTCGAAGGTGGCCCCGTCGTCGAACTGCAGCCGGTACATCGGGTCGAGCCGGCGCAGGTCGACCTCGGCGTCGACGTCGCGCCCGCAGGCGGCGAAGATCTCCCGCAGGATCGTGGGATAGAGGTAGAACGTAGGGCCGTAGTCGAAGGTGAAGCCATCCTGGGTGAAGCTCGCGGTGCGCCCGCCGACGCGGTCGGACCGTTCCAGCACCGTGACCTCGGCCCCTGCGGCGCGCAGCAGCATCGCGCTCGCGAGGCCCCCCGGGCCCGCCCCCACGACCACGACGCGGGCTGCGCCGCCGCCGCGTGGGCCAACACCGGTCATGGCGTTCATCGGAAATACCTCATCGCGATCGAAATGCGCCCGCTGTCCTTCAGTTCCACCGCGGCATCGGCGAAGCGGGGCGGCCCCATCCGCATCGGCGCATCGCGCGAGAACCCGACCCCCTCGTCGGGCAGGAACCCGGTGCGCGTCAGCGTGCCGTTGCCGTCCTCGTCGTGGATGACCTGCACCGCCCAGACCCCCGGGGGGATCCCGGTTACGGTGGCCCCGCCCTCGGCCGCGGGGGCGACCGCGACATGGGGACAGCCGCGCCGCGTGAAGGTCTCGGGCGTGCAGACCGCCACCAGCAGGTTGCCGCGCGTCGACCGAAGGCCCGTGACCTCCACCCGCAGCTCGGCGGCCGAGGCACCGCCGGCAAGCAGCGCGGCCGCGACCCCCGTGATCCAGTGCCGGTGTGGAGGCAAGGCATCAACCCTTTTCCCGCTTGCACTGCGACCTAGAACGCCAGGGCAGGACGTCACGGGGAGGAGCGGATGTTTGCTCGGGCTTCGGTGCCGTACGAGTTCGGCGCGGCGCGGAAGCGCAACGCCTCGTCCGAGAACTTCCCCGTCGCCTCGCGCCTCCTCGCGCCGCGGGTCCGCGGTCCGGTCATGGCCTTCTACCGCTTCGCCCGCGCGGCGGACGACGTGGCCGACGACCCCGCCCTCGGCCCCGGGGACAGGCTCGTGCGGCTGGCGGCCTTCGCGGCCGCCCTCGACGGCGGACCCGGCGCACCCGAGGCCGGGGCGCTGCGGGCCGCGCTGGGGCCCGACGGGGCGGCGGGCCTCGCGCAGGCGCACCGGCTGCTCGAAGCCTTCCGCATGGACGCCGAGGGGAGCAGCTACGCGACCTGGACCGACCTTCTCGGCTACTGCGCGTGTTCGGCCGATCCGGTCGGGCGGTTCCTCACCGGCCTCCACGGCGAGGCCGAGGCGACGGGCGCGCTGGCCGACCCCCTCTGCACGGCGCTTCAGGTGCTGAACCACCTGCAGGACATCCGCGAGGACAGGGTGCGCCTGGGGCGGATCTACCTGCCCGCCGACTGGCTCGCGGCGGAGGGGGTGGTGCCCGACGACCTCGCGCGCGACCGCGCGACCCCGGGGCTGCGGCGGGTGATCGACCGCGCGCTCGGCGGCTGCGAGGGGCTGCTCGCGCGCGCCTCGGCCCTGCCGGCGGCGATCCGCGACCCCGGCCTTCGCGCGCAGGCCCGGGCGACGCTGGGGCTGGCGCACGGCCTCGCGGCCGCGCTGCGGCGTGCCGATCCGCTTGCCGGGCGGGTTGCCCCCGGGCGGCTTCGCGTCGCGGGCGCGGTGGCCGGGGCGGCGCTGGGACGGGCGGCGGGCGCATGAGGGCCGCGCGCGCCACCGACGCCGCATCCGACGCGGCCGAGGTCCGCCGGATCGTCGCCGCCTCGGGCTCGTCCTTCGAGATCGGGATGCGCGTCCTGCCCTCGAGCCGCCGCGCCGCGATCCACGCGGTCTATGCCTTCTGCCGGATCGTCGACGACATCGCCGACGGTGACGCGCCCGAGGGGCCCGATCCGGCCGCGCGGCGCGCGGCGCTCGACGCCTGGGAGGAGGAGGCGGTCCGCGCCCACGGCGGCTGGCCGCTGACGGCCGTGGGGGCCGAACTGGCGCGCGCCGTCGACCGCTACGACCTGCCGCTGGCCGAGTTCCTGCTGATGCTCGACGGGATGCGGATGGACGTGGGCGGGATCGTGGCCCCCTCGGCGGAGCAGCTCGCCGCCTACGTGAGGCGGGTCGCCGGCGCGCCGGGCGTGCTGTCGATGCACTGCTTCGGGGCGTGGCAGGGGGCGGCGTCCGAGCGCTTCGCGCTGAGCCTCGCCACCGGGTTGCAGCTGACCAACATCCTGCGCGACGTGGACGCGGACGCGGCCCTGGGGCGGCTCTACCTGCCCGCCGACGTGCTCGCGCGGGCCGGCGTTCCGGCCGCGGCGGACCGGGCGGCGCGGCACCGCAACCTGCCGCAGGCGCGCGCGTTCCTGGGCGCGCGGGCCCGCGCCGCCTTCGCCGAGGCCTCGGCGGAGGTTCCGGCCCACGGCCGCGTGCAGATCCTGCCCGCGCTCCTGATGATGGGCCCCTACGAGGGGCTGCTCGCGCGGATGGAGGCGGACTGGACCCGCCCCGCCCCCCGCCGCTCGACGCTGGGAAAGCTCTACGACGGGACGCGCCGGGTCGCGCTGGGCGGACGCTGACCCGTGGACCGCGCGGTCGTCGTGGGCGCCGGGCTTGCCGGCCTGGTCGCCGCCGAGCGGCTGAGCGCCGCGGGGCACCGCGTCCTGCTCCTCGAGGCCTCGTCCCGGGCGGGCGGGCGGTGCCGCAGCTTCCATGACGACCGCCTGGGCCGCACCATCGACAACGGCAACCACCTGATCCTGAGCGCCAACCGCCGCGTCCTTGACTGGGCCGCGCGGATCGGCGGGGCGGCGGCGCTGCGGACGGGCGAGGCGGCGTTCCCTTTCCTCGACCTTGCGGGCGGCGCGCGCTACGCGATCGCCCCGGGGCGCGGCCCCTGGGGGGGGCTTCGCGCGGCGGCCCGCCCGCCCGGGGTGACCCTCGGCGTCGCGGCGGGGCAGATGGCGCGGCTTCTCGCGGCCCGGCGCGGCGTGACCGTCGCGCAGGCGCTTCCCGACCGCGGCCCGCTCTGGTGCGCGTTCTGGGACCCGATGACGCGCGCCGTCCTCAACGAGCCGCCGGAGGCGGGCGACGCGGGCCTGCTGCGCGCGACCATCCTGCGCAGCTTCGCCCGGGGAGCCGCGGCCTGCCGGCCGGTCTTTGCGCCCGAGGGGCTGGGGCCGGCGCTGGTCGACCCGGCGCTTTCCCTTCTCGCGCGCCGCGGCGTGGACCTGCGCCTGCGCAGCCCGGTGCGCGCGATCGCGTTCGATGGCGGGCGGGCGGCGTCGCTCGCGGCGGGCGGGGGCGAGGTTCCGCTGGGGCCCGGCGACCGGCTGATCCTCGCGCTGCCCGCGCCCGCCGCGGCGGCACTGCTGCCGGACCTCGGGCTGCCCGGCGCGGGGCGGCCCATCCTGAACGCGCATTTCCTCGTGCCGGACAATGGGCTGCCGCCGCTGCTCGGGCTTCTCGGCGGGGCTGCGCAGTGGCTGTTCCGGCGCGGCGACGTGGTGTCGGCGACGGTGTCGGCGGCCGATGCCTCGCCGCTGGCCGAGCGGCCGCGCGAGGCGGCGCTCGCCGGCCTGTGGGACGAGGTCGCGGCGGCGATCCGCGCGCACGGCGGCCGCGTTCCCGCGGAACGGCCCCCCGCGCGCCTGCTGCGCGAACGCGCCGCGACCTTCGACCAGTCTCCCGCCGGGGCCGCGCGCCGCCAGCCCGCGGCGACCCGCTGGCCCAACGTGCTGCTCGCCGGCGACCATGCCCGGACGGGCCTGCCGGCCACGCTGGAGGGCGCGGTGGTCAGCGGCGAGGCCGCCGCCCGCGCCGCGTCGCGGGGTAGAGGTCCGCGTTGAGATCCATGAACCGCTGCAGGCCGTCGGCGAGCGGCACCGGTCTGCCGCGCGTCAGCCGCAGGTGCGCGCCGACCGCGCCCGCGACCGCGCCCACCGCGTTCGTCGCGATGTCGCCCATCGTGTCGGGCAGCCCCGACCGCTGGGTGTTCGTGCCGAGCGTCGCGTCGAGCGCGAACTCCAGCAGCTCCCAGGCCGCGCCCGCCATCATGGCGAAGCTGAAGGCGAGGATCGCCAGCATCCGCATGGCGATCCGGCCGGGCACGGACTCCACCGCCGTCATGGCGAGGGCCATGCCGACCAGCGCCAGCGCCGCCGACGACACGAGGTGGAGCGCGAGATCCCACCACCAGACGCTCACGTAGAACCCCGCCGCCTCGCCCAGCAGCAGCGCCGCGGCGCAGAAGATCAGGATCCCGGTCGACACGCCGCGGGGAAAGACAAGGCCCGTGACCAGCGAGTAGGCCCATGGCCCCGATGCGAGGACGAGGCAGCCCGCCGCCGCCGCCGCCGTCGCCCAGGACCCCTGCGCCAGCGCAAGGGCGAGGATGCCGCCGACGCCGATCCAGGCCGCCAGCGCGGCGGGCCGAAGGACGGGCGGCGGAACGCGCGCGGCGCGGGGGGCCGGATTGGTGGTCATGACGTCCCTCGTCGGGTCGGGCGCAACGTGGCGGCGGCCCGCGGGTTCCGCGGCGCCGGGGCGTCAGTCCGCGCCCCGCGCGGCCGGCCCCTGCTCCAGCGCGCGCCGGTAGTCCTCCATCCGTTCCTGGAGCTCGGCGCGCTCCTCGTCGGTCAGGCGCGGCGGGGCGATGTTCAGGCCGCGCGCCTCCTCGGCGTCGATGCGGACGCGCGCGAGGATGGGGAAATGGTCCGACCCGATCCTGCCCCCGACCCTGAAGTCGACCACCGCGACCTCCTCGGTGACGTAGAGCTGGTCGATCGCGCAGCGGATCAGCCAGTTGCTCGCATGGAAGCTCGCGTAGAGCCCGCGCCCCACGCGCGGGTCGAGATAGCGCCCGTAGCGCTTGAAGAGTTGCGCCGTGTCGGACCAGGCGGCGTCGTTGAAGTCGCCCATCGTCACCTGCGGCACCGCGTCCTTGTGCGCGAAGCGCGAGGCGTAGAGGATCTGCGCGTCGCGCTCCTCGGTGTCGACGCCGGGCACGGGGGGCTGCGGGTGCAGGCCCACGAAGCGGAACGGGCGGCCCGAGGGCGTCGCCAGCGCCGCGAAGACCGCCGGCTTGCGGTCGGGCGTCAGGTGGACGATCCGCGCCTCCTCCACGGGCAGGCGCGTGGCGAAGACGAGCCCGTAGCAGTCGTCGCGCGGCTCGTGCAGCAGCGTCGGATACCGCGACAGCGCGGGCATCAGCGCGTCGAGCCAGCGGCGGTCGGTCTCCATCAGCAGGACGACGTCGGGGTCGGCCCCGTCGATCAGGTCGCGGACCGCGCCGAAGCGGTCGTTCTGCATCAGGACGTTGGCCGACAGCAGCGTGACCTCGGCGCCGTCGGCGCGCGGACGCGCGAAGCGCATCTCCTTCGGCGCGAGCGGCGTGAAGGGCCAGATGCGCACCAGATGCAGGGCGAGGCAGGGCAGAGTGGCCGCCACCGCAACCCACCGCAGCGGCGGCGGCGCGAGCCAGGCGGCCCCGAGGCAGGCCACCTGCGCCCCCGCGATCTGGAGGCGCGGAAAGTCCCACATCCGCACCCACCAGCGATGGCTGCGCGACAGGGGCAGAAGCGTCACGACCGCGAGGGCCGCGACCAGAACGAGGTAGAGGTTCGCCATGACTGACCTCAGGGGGCGGCTTGCCGCGCGGCGTTAAGGGACGGAACCGAGCCGTGGTTCCCGGCGGGAGGGACGGGGGTGCAGCGTCGGCTGCGACCGTGGCAGGGCAGCCATGCTGCGGCAAGCGCCCCGGCCGGCTGCGCCCGGGGCCTGCGGCTAGAACGCCGCATGATCGCCGCGATCGACCGTCGCCTCGCCCCGCAGGACGCGGGCATAGAAGTCGAACAGCGTGCGCGTTCCGGCCTCGGGCGTGGCATCGGCGTCGTGGCGCCCGGTCGCGGGGTTCCAGACCAGCATCGACTCGGTCGCATAGTAGCGGCCGATCCGCGCGAACTCGGCCCGGGCCCGAAGGCGCGGCGACAGCCGGCCGGCCAGGCCGAGCGCCGCCGCGACCGCGTCGAGCAGGCGCGGCGTCACGTGGCGGAAGCGCGGGCGCTGCCCCAGCAGGCGGAACAGCGCTTCGCCCTGGTCGCGCGGGGTGATCGCGGGGCCGGGGCCTCCGATGGGCAGGATGCGGTTCCGCCGCCCCGGGTCGTCGAGGCAGTCGGCGAGGTAGTCGGCGAGATCCTCGTCGGCGATGGGCTTGCAGGCGGTCAGCCGGCCGTCGCCGAACAGAAGCCAGGGCCTTCCCGCCCGCACCCGGTCGATCTGGCCGGACAGCGACTTGAAGTAGGCCGTGGGCCGGACGATCGAGTAGTCGAGGCCCGAGACCGCGAGTTCCGCCTCGAAGGCGAGCTTCGCGTACTGGAAGGCGAGACGCGGGCGCTGCACGCAGATCGCCGACAGAAGGACCATCCGCGTGACCCCGGCATCGTGCGCGCCCTCCAGCACCGTGCCGTGGGCCGCATGGTCGATGGCCCAGGCGTCGCGCGGGTCGCCCGTGCGCGACGCGAGACAGGAGACGAGCGCGTCGAACCGCAGTCCCGTCAGGCCGTCGCGCCGCAGCGATCGCGGGTCGGTCACGTCGGCCTCGCGGATCGTGGCGCCGGCCGGGGCGCGTCCCGCCGCGGTCCCGGGGCGGACGATCGCCGTGACCCTGTGCCCGCGCGCCACGAGCGCCGCCACCGCTGCGCGCCCGATTGTCCCCGTCCCGCCGAGGACGAGGACGCGGCGCGGATCGGGCGAGAGGGCGAGGGCGTCGGGCACGGGCCTGCGGGTCATGGCCGGTCCATCCCGGCGCGGCCAGCCTAGGGCGCGCGCGCCGGAACGGGAAGGGGGGCCCCGCATCCCGTCCGCCCCCGCCCCGGCGGGCTTGACACGGCGCAGGGATCGTCTAGATGAATGAATATTCATTCGCGCGACGTAGCGTCATCGGCCGTCCGGTTCCGATGCGTCGGGCGGGCCGGCCCCGGCATAGGAAGGCGGACAGTCGCATGAACATCGAAGCCCCCGTGCCGGACGGCCGCATCGACGCGATCCTGGACCGGATCCGCGGCAGCTTCGCCGAGAAGGGGTTCGACGGCGCGTCGATGCAGGACCTCGCCCGCGCCGCCGGGATGAGCGTCGGGAACTTCTACCGCTACTTCTCGTCGAAGGCCGCGATCGTCGAGGCGATGGTGACGCGCGACCTCGCCGACGTGGAGCGCGACTTCTCGGAGGTGATGGCCGCGCCCGATCCGATGGCCAGCCTGATGGAGGGCCTTCGCGAGCGCATCGCGGGCGAGGGCCTGTGCGACGCGAACGATGCCCCGCTCTGGGCCGAGATCACCGCTGCCTCGATGCGCAAGCCCGAGATCGGACAGATCGTCGGCCGGATGGAGACGGCGGTGGAGCGGCACCTGCTGGCCGTCTTCGCCCATGTCACGGGCCTTCCGCCGGACGAGGCGGGGCGGCGGTTCCGTGCCCACGCCGTGCTGATCGTCATGCTGGTGAAGGCAAGCGCGATGCAGACGCAGCAGAAGGCGGACGCCGACCTTCACGACCTGATCCTTCGGACGGTCGAAGGCGTCCTTGCCGAAGTCCTCGCCGCGAAAGGCTGACCGATGCGTATCCTGCTGCCTGCCGTGCTGTCCGGTCTGACCCTGCTCGCGCCCCAGGCGCCCCGCGCGCAGGAGGCCGAGGCGCCCGCCGCGGTCCAGCCGGCGCTGCCCGCGATCACCGTCTCGACCGTGACGGTCGACCGGCTACGCGACCGGGTCATCGCATCGGGCCTGATCGGCGCGGTCGAACTGGTCCAGGTGCAGCCCCTGATCGAGGGCCAGCCCATCGAGGCGCTGGAGGCCGACGTCGGCGACCGGGTCGAGGCGGGGCAGGTTCTGGCCACGCTGTCGTCCTCGTCGCTGGAGCTGCAGCGCAGCCAGGCGGTCGCCTCGCTTGCCGCCGCGCGGGCCGCCATCGCGCAGGCCGAGGCGCAGATCGCCGAGGCGCGCGCGAACGCCGACGAGGCGCGCCGCGTGAACGAGCGGACGCAGGCCCTGCGCGCGCAGGGGACGCAGTCGCAGGCGGCCGCCGAGACCGCTGCCGCCGCTGCCGCCTCGGCCACCGCGCGCCTCGCGGTCGCGAACCAGGCGCTGGAGGCGGCCCGCGCGCAGCTGGCCCTGAACGAGGCGCAGCTCGCCAACGTGGAGCTGCAGCTGAACCGCACGCAGGTGGTGGCCCCGGTCGCGGGCGAGATCGTGGAGCGGAACGCCCAGCTCGGCGCGATCGCCTCGGCGGCCGGCGACGCGCTGTTCGTGGTGGTGCGCGACAACGCGCTCGAGGTCCGGGCCGACGTGGCCGAGCAGGACGTGCTGCGCGTCGCGGCCGGGCAGGCCGCCACCATCAACGTGGTCGGCCTGCCCGAACCCCTGACCGGCACCGTGCGGCTGGTCGAGCCGGCCATCGACGAGGCGACCCGAAACGGCCGCGCGCGTGTCAGCATCGACCGCCCCGAGGCGGTGCGCCAGGGCCTCTTTGCCGACGTGCAGATCCTCGTGGCCGAGGCGGAATCGCCCGCCGTTCCGGTCACGGCGCTGGGATCGGACGCCGAGGGCCTGTTCGTGATGCGCGTCAGGGACGGCCTCGTCGAGCGCGTGGCCGTGACCGAGGGCATCCGCGACGGCGACCGGGTGGGGATCGCCCGGGGCCTCGCGGCCGGCGATCTCGTGGTGACGCGGGCCGCGGCCTTCGTCCGGCCGGGCGACCGGATCAACCCCGTGCCCGACGCGGCCGGCACGAACTGAAGGGGCAGGGCATGAACTTTTCCGCATGGTCGATCCGCAACCCGATCGCCCCGATCCTCGGCTTCGTGCTTCTGCTGATCCTCGGCTGGCAGTCGTTCAACGCGCTGCCCATCACGCGCTTTCCGAACATCGACGTGCCCCTCGTGGCGGTCACCGTGGCCCAGCAGGGCGCGGCCCCCGCCGAGCTCGAGACGCAGGTGACGAAGGAGATCGAGGATGCCGTGGCGGGCATCACGGGGGTGAAGAACATCAACTCCACCGTGACCGACGGCGTGTCCACCACGCTGGTCGAGTTCCGCATGGAGATCCCGACCGACACCGCGGTGCAGGACGTGAAGGACGCGATCGACCAGGTCCTGGGCGACCTGCCCGGCGACGTGGAGACCCCGATCGTCACGCGGATCGACGTCGAGGGCCAGGCGATCATGACCTTCGCCGTGTCGAACCCCGACATGACGGTCGAGGAGCTGTCGTGGTTCGTCGACGACACGATCACCCGCGGGCTTCAGGGCCGGCCCAGCATCGGACGGGTGGACCGGTACGGCGGGGCCGAGCGCGAGATCCGGGTGGAGCTCGACCCCGCGCGCCTCGACAGCTTCGGCATCACCGCGCAGGCGGTCAGCGCGCAGCTGAGCGCGACGAACACCAACCTCGGCGCGGGCCGGTCCGAGATCGGGTCGGCCGAGCAGGCGATCCGCCTTCTGGGCGACGCGAGCACGGTCGCGAACCTGGCGCAGACCACCATCGCGCTGCCATCGGGCCGCTTCGTGCGCCTGACCGACCTCGGCGAGGTGAAGGACACCTACCAGGAGGTCCGGTCCTTCGCCCGCCTGAACGGCGACCCGGTCGTCATCTTCTCGGTCTACCGGTCCAAGGGCGCGAGCGAGGTGACGGTGGCCGAGACCACCAACGCCGCGCTCGACACGATCCGCGCCGCCAATCCGGCCATGCGCATCGACCTCGTGGACGAGACGGTGTTCTATACCTACGGCAACTACGAGGCCGCGCTGAGCACGCTGGTCGAGGGGGCGATCCTTGCCGTGCTCGTGGTGCTCGCGTTCCTCAAGAACTGGCGGGCGACGGCGATCGCCGCCGTGGCGCTGCCGCTGTCGGCCATCCCGACCTTCTGGGCGATGGATCTTCTGGGCTTCTCGCTGAACCTCGTGTCGTTCCTCGCGATCACGCTGGCCACCGGCATCCTCGTCGACGACGCGATCGTGGAGATCGAGAACATCGCCCGGCACATACGGATGGGAAAGACCCCGTACCGCGCGGCCATCGACGCGGCCGACGAGATCGGGCTCGCGGTGATCGCGACGACGATGACCATCGTCGCGGTCTTCGTGCCGGTCTCGTTCATGCCGGGCATCCCGGGCCAGTACTTCCGCCAGTTCGGGCTGACGGTGGCGATCGCGGTGCTGTTCTCGCTGCTCGTCGCGCGGCTGATCACGCCGATGATGGCGGCCTACCTCATGCGCACCAAGGACGCCGACGAGCATCAGGCCGACGGCTGGCTGATGCGCGGCTACCTGCGGTTCGTGAAGGCCTCCACCGGGCTGTGGAAGATCCCGGGCACGCGGCTCCACTTCCACAACTACTACCTGACGCTCGTGGCGGCGCTGGCGATCGTCGCCGTCTCGGTCGTCTTCATGCTGCGCGTGCCGGGCAGCCTGTTCCCGCCCGAGGACGTGAGCCGCGTCGCGATCTCGGTCGAGCTTCCGCCGGGGTCGTCGCTGGACCAGACCGACCGCACGACCCGCCAGATGTACGAGGTGATCCGCGACGTCGAGGGGGTCGACAGCGTGCTCGTCACGGGCGGCGCCTCGCCCGTCGGCGAGCGCGACATCCGCCGGGCCAGCGTCTCGGTCCTTCTGGAGCGGCTGGACAACGGCTTCGCGCGCAAGCTCTCTGACCTCGGCCAGGCGCTTCCCCTGGTCGGGCCCTGGCTGCCCGAGGCCCCGGCGAACGGCCGCATCCGGCCCCAGAACGCGATCGAGGAGGAAATCTTCGAGCGCCTCGCCGTCGTGCCCGACATCCGCGCCTTCAAGCTGAACGACCGGGGGGTGCGCGACATCAGCTTCTCGATCCTGTCGGACAGTGAGGCGGATCTCAACACCGCCGTCGCCCGGCTCGAGGAGGCGCTGAAGGGCGATCCGCTGCTTGCCAACGTCGCCTCCGAGGGCGCGCTGCCGCGGCCCGAGATCCAGATCACGCCCCGCGCCGACGAGGCGGCCCGCCTCGGCGTCACCACGGCCGCGCTAGCGGGGGTGATCCGCGTCGCGACCATCGGCGACTTCGACGCGGCCCTGGCCAAGCTCGCCATCGACAACCGGCTGATCCCGATCCGCGTGCAGCTGAACGCGGCGTCGCGCGCCGATCTCGACCGGATCGCGGCGCTGCGGGTGCCGACGGCCGGCGGCGGGACGGTGCCGCTGTCGTCGGTGGCGGACGTGCGCATCTCGGAGGGGCCGGCCACGGTCGAGCGTCTGAACCGCCAGCGGATGGCGACGATCGGCGCCGGCCTGCCCGTGGGCGTGGCGCTCGACACCGCGACCGCGCGCTTCAACGAGATCGTGGCGGGGGTGGAGCTGCCCCCCTCGGTCACCGTCGCGCCCGCCGGCGATGCCGAGGTCCAGGGCGAACTGGTCTCGGCCTTCGTCAACGCCATGGTGCTCGGGCTGCTTCTGATGCTCACGGTGATGATCCTGCTGTTCAAGTCGGTGATCCAGCCCTTCACGATCCTCTTCTCGCTGCCGCTTGCGATCGGCGGGGTCGCGGCGGCGCTGATCATCACCAACAACGCGCTGTCGATGCCGGTGCTGATCGGGTTCCTGATGCTGATGGGGATCGTGACGAAGAACGCGATCCTGCTGATCGACTTCGCGATCGAGATGCGGGCGCGGGGAATGGACCGGCTGACGGCGGTGGTCGAGGCCGGGCACAAGCGCGCGCGCCCGATCGTCATGACCTCGATCGCGATGTCGGCGGGGATGCTGCCCTCGGCGCTGGGAGTGGGCGAGGGCGGCTCGTTCCGCGCGCCCATGGCGATCGCGGTGACGGGCGGGATCATCGCATCGACCGCGCTGAGCCTTGTCGTCGTGCCGTCGTTCTATCTGATCATGGACGACCTGTCGCGCCTGCTCGCCTGGATGCTCGGCCGCTTCGTCGGGCCCAAGGAGGCGGAGCCCGCGGTGCCGGAGCCCGGCGCGCTGGCCGAACGGCTCGACGCGAACGGTCAGGAGGTCCAGATGCTGGCCGGGCGGGTCCGCGAGCTGGAGGCCGCGCTGGCGGCAAATCGCCCGCCGAAGACCCAGCACGCCGCCGAATAGCGCCCGCGGGACAGGGGGCGCCCGCGGACGCGCCCCCGCCGAGGGGCGTCAGGCCGCGAGGCCCTCGAACAGCCGCGCCACGGCCTCGGCCCCCGGATCGTTGTGGCCGGAGAGGCTGGCCGCCGACAGGTAGGCCGACCGGCCGGCCTTGGCCCGCGTGATCGCGGCCGTCGCGTCGGCCCCCGCCCGGGCCGCCCGGGCCGCCGCCGCGAGGCCGTCGCCCAGCGCCTCGAGCGCGGGGTGCAGGGCGTCGATCATCGTGCGGTCGCCGATCGAGGCGCCGCCCACCTGCCGCACCCGCTCCAGCCCCGCGCGCAGCGCATCCCGGACCCCGTGGCCCTGCGCCGAGGCCTCGCCCGCCGCCGCGAAGAAGATCGCGAGCAGCACGCCCGACGATCCCCCCATCGTCTGCCCGAGCTCGGCCCCGATCGCCCGGAACAGCTGCGTGAGGTCGGCAAGCGGCATCCGCGCCAGCGCGCCCTTCATCGCGCGTGCGGCCGTGGCGAGCGTCGTGCCCGTGTCGCCATCGCCCGACTTCGCATCGAGCGCGTTGAGCGGGGCCTCGATCGCGATCAGGATGTCGCAGCAGCGCGCGACAAGGGCGCGGTGCGCCGGATGGTCCGAGGCGAGCGGGGCCACCGGCGCCAGCCCGTCGGGCAGCGGCAGGACGCGTGCGGGGGCGAAGGCCCGCATGCCGGGCCAGGCCGCCGGTGCCGCCGGCGCCGCCAGCGCCGCCTCGGTCGCCGGGTCGAGCGGCAGGACCGTGATCGACACCCCCCGCATGTCGAGCGAGGTCATCATCGCGGCCGGGCCCACGATCCGCGCGATCCGCGGGCCGATCGCCGAGCGCGCCAGCGCCTCGGTCAGAACCGCCATCTCGAGGGGCGTGGTTCCGCCCAGGTTGTTCACCAGCGCGAGGTGCGGGCCCTCGCCCATCGCCGGCGCGAGGCGGGCCACCATCCGCTCCACCGCGTCCGACGCACCGCGGAACTCGATCTGCTCGGTTCCCGGCTCGCCGTGGATGCCGAGGCCGATCTCGGCCTTGCCCTCGGGGATGCGCGCCTCGCGCGGGCTGCCGGGGACGGTGCAGGTGTCGAGGCTCAGCCCGATCGAGGCCGCCCCGTCGATCACCCGCCGCGCCGCTTCGGCGACCGCGTCGAGGTCCGCGCCCCCCTCGGCCATCGCGCCCGCGACCTTGTGGACGAGCAGCGTCCCCGCGACGCCCCGCGGCTGCGGCAGGTCGGGCAGCGCCACGTCGTCGCCGACGATCACCATCGCCACGCGCAGCCCCTGCGCCCGCGCCCGCTCGGCCGCGAGGCCGAAGTTCAGCCGGTCGCCGGTGTAGTTCTTGACGATGAGGAGGCAACCGGCCTTGCCCGTGACCGCGAGGATCCCCGCCAGCACCGCGTCGACAGAGGGGCTGGCGAAGACGTCGCCGCAGACCGCCGCCGTCAGCATCCCCCGCCCGACGAAGCCCGCGTGCGCGGGTTCGTGCCCCGACCCGCCCCCCGAGACCAGCGCGACCTTCGACCGGTCCCAGTCGGTGCGGACCACGACCTTGACGTGCGGATAGCCGTCGAGCCGCGCGAGCGTCCCGCCCGATGCGCGCACCGTCCCGTCGATGGCGTCGGTGACGAGCGTGTCCTTGGAATCGATGAACTGGGCCATGAACCTTCCTTCAGGCGATGCGCGCCCCCGCCGCGTCGAACCAGAGCGGGTTCAGCGGCCGGATCTGCAGCGTGGACCCCGGCGCGGGGGCGCCCCGGGGGTCGGTGAGGGTGACGATGGCGTGCCCGTCGCAGTCGAGGTGCAGGCGGGTCTGGTCGCCGAGGTGCTCCACCCGGCGGACGGTGGCGGCACGGCCGTCCGGCGCGTCGGGGCCGAGGGCGACGTGCTCGGGCCGCAGCCCGATCGTCGCGGCGCGCGCCGGAGCCCCGCCGAACAGCCCGGCGGGCAGCAGGTTGATCCGCGGCAGGCCGAGGCGCGCGGCCACGGTCGCCGACACCGGATTCTCGTAGACCGCGCGGGGGCTGCCCATCTGCACCAGCCGCCCCCGGTCGAGCACGCCGACATGCGTGGCCATCGTCATCGCCTCGATCTGGTCGTGGGTGACGTAGAGCAGCGTCGCCCCGAGATCGGCCTGGATCCGCTTCAGCTCGATCCGCAGGTCGGCCCGCAGCTTCGCATCGAGCGAGGACAGCGGCTCGTCCATCAGGTAGATCGCGGGGCGGCGCACCAGCGCGCGGCCGATCGACACGCGCTGCATCTCGCCCCCCGAAAGCGCGGTCGCCCTGTTGTCGAGCTTGTGCGCGATCCGCAGCACCTCGGCCACCTGGCCCACCTGGCGCGCGATCTCGTCCTCGGCTATGCGGAGGACGGGCGAGCGGAGCGGGAAGGCCAGGTTCTCGCGCACCGTCATGTGCGGGTAGAGCGAGTATTGCTGGAACACCATCGCCACGTCGCGCTGCGCCGGCGTCTCGGTCCCCACGTCGCGCCCGGCGATGGCGATGGTCCCCGCGTCGGGACGCTCCAGCCCCGCGACCAGGCGCAGCGTGGTGGTCTTGCCCGCGCCCGTGGGGCCGAGGAGGACGACGAAGGCCCCGTCGGGCACCGTCAGCGTCACGCCGTCGAGCGCGACCGTGGCGCCGAAGCGCTTCGTCAGGCCGGTCAGGCTCACCTCAGCCATGCGCGGCCCCCGGCTCATGCAGGGCGGACGGCAGCGCGCGCCCCGTGCCCGCGTCGAACAGCGTGACGGTCTGCGGCACGACGTCGATCCCCACCGCCTCGCCCGCCCGGGGCACCATCTCCGACGAGGCGATGCGCGCCTTGATGTCGCCCAGCGGGGTCGCCAGGGTCACGATCTGCGTGGTGCCGAGGTATTCGGTGGCGACGACCCGCCCGCGCAGCGGGCCGGCATCGGTCAGCCGGACATGTTCGGGCCGCACGCCGAGGACCAGCCGCCCCGCGGCCGGGCCGTGCTGGCGGGGCACGCGCAGCGTGGCTCCGCCGACCGAGACGCTGTCCTCCCCGGCGGCCACCGTGCCCTCGAAGCGCAGCAGGTTCATGGGCGGGCTGCCGATGAACTCGGCCACGAACAGCGTCGCCGGGCGGTCGTAGATCTCGCGCGGGGTTCCGAACTGCTCGATCACGCCATGGTTCATGACGACGATCCTGTCGCCCATCTGCATCGCCTCGAGCTGGTCGTGGGTGACGTAGACCGTCGTCGCCCGCATCCGGTCGTGGAGCGCGCGCAGCTCTTCGGCCATGCGCTCGCGGAACTCGGCATCGAGCGCGCCGAGCGGCTCGTCCATCATGAAGGCGGCGGGGTCGCGCACGATCGCGCGGCCCAGCGCGACGCGCTGCCGGTCGCCGCCCGAGAGCCCGCCGACGGGCCGGTCGAGGATCCCCTCGATCCCGAGGAGGCGCGCGACCTCGGCCACCTTGGCCGCGACCTGCGCGCGCGGCATCCCCTGGCTGACCAGCGGATAGCTGATGTTGCGGCGGACGTTCATGTGCGGGTAGAGCGCGAACATCTGGAACACCATCGCGATGTCGCGCCGGCTCGCGGGCTTCTGGCTGACCTCCTCGCCGTCGATGAAGATCTGCCCCGAGGTCGGCAGCTCCAGCCCCGCGATCATCCGCAGCGTGGTGGTCTTGCCGCAGCCCGAAGGCCCCAGAAGCATGAAGAACTCGCCGTCCTTCACGGTGAAGCTGGAGGACCGGACGGCCGTGAAGGCCCCGAACTCCTTCCGAAGGTCCCTGATGACGATCTCGGCCAAGGGCTACTCCGGGAAGTGGCTGACGACGATGAACATCACCGTGCCGACGAGGGTGACGACGAAGCTCCAGGTGTAGAGCGCGAGCGCGAAGGGCTGCATCAGCATCAGGACGCCCGCCCCGATCAGGACGGTCGCCACCATCTCCCAGGCGCCGCGCCGCAGGCGGACCAGGCCGTCGAGGAACCGCTTCATTTGCGCACCGCGCCGAAGGTGATCCCGCGCAGCAGGTGACGGCGGAGGACGATGGTGAAGATCATCACCGGCAGCAGGAACAGCGTGACCCCCGCCGCGACCGCAGGCCAGTCCTGCCCGCCGACGCCGATGATCGTCGGGATGAAGGGCGGGGCCGTCTGCGCCGTGCCGCTCGTGAGCAGGACCGCGAAGGCGTATTCGTTCCACGCGAAGATCAGGCAGAAGATCGCCGTGCTCGCGATGCCCGTCGCCGCCTGCGGAAGGACCACCTTCCGGAAGGCCTGGAACCGCGTGTAGCCGTCGATCAGCGCGGCCTCCTCGTACTCGCGCGGGATCTCGTCGATGAAGCCCTTCAGAAGCCAGACGGCGAGGCTGATGTTGACGCCCGTGTAGAGCAGGATCATCCCCAGATGCGTGTCCGAGAGGCCGAGCTCGCGGTACATCAGGAAGATCGGGATCGCCACCGCGATGGGCGGCATCATCCGCGTGGACAGGATGAAGAACAGCAGGTCGTCCTTCAGCGGCACGCGGAAGCGGCTGAACGCATAGGCCGCGAGCGTGCCGAGGACGACCGACAGGAACGTCGACCCGAAGCCGATCACGATCGAGTTCAGGAACCGCTCGCCGAAGCGCGACGGCTCCACGATCACCATGTTGCGCTGCCGGACGATGGCGTCGTACCAGGTCTCGGGCGGGGGAAGGGCGGCCAGGTCCCCGGGCGACAGGCGCGCCCGCGTGGTCAGCAGGTTCACGTAGCCCTCCAGCGTGGGCGCGAAGATCACCTTTGGCGGATAGCTGATCGCGTCGGGGGGCGTCTTGAAGCTGGTCAGGATGATCCAGACGAGCGGCAGCAGGGTGACCAGCGCGTAGACGACGACGAGGGTGCCCGCGACCCATTTGGACCGCGCCGAGGGTTCGGTGACGGAATAGGCGCTCATCGGCGGATGTCCTTTGCGGCGTTGCAGGCCCCCCACCCCAGCCCTTCCCACAAGGGGGAGGGGGCCGGTCGCGCGGTGCGGAACCGGGTGCCGCAACGGGCGGCCGGGCGCTCTCCCCTCCCCCGCGTGGGGAGGGGCCGGGGGTGGGGTGCGGTCGTGGCGGCCATCACCGTTCCTTCACCTTGTTCAGCGCCTTCACGTAGATGCTCGCGAGCCCGAAGACGGTGACGAACAGGATGATCGCGTAGGCGCTGGAATAGCCCGTCCGCCACTTCTCGAAGGCCTCGCGCTTGAGGTCGATCGAGGCGAGCAGCGTCTCGTTCCCCGGGCCCCCGCCGGTCAGCAGCACCACCATGTCGAACATCTTGAAGTTCTCGATGCCCCGGAAGAGTACGGCGAGCATGAGGAAGGGCAGGACCATCGGCACCGTGATCGTCCAGAACTGCCGCCACTTCGAGGCCCGGTCGACCTCGGCCGCCTCGTAGATGTAGTCGGGGATGGAGCGCAGCCCGGCAAGGCAGATGAGCATGACGAAGGGCGTCCACATCCAGGTGTCGACGATGATGATCGCCCAGGGTGCCAGCCCGCCCGGCCCGAGCATCGAGAAGCTGGAGGCCGGGATGCCGGTGAACAGCTCCACCACGTAGTTGAACAGCCCGATCTGCGGCTGGTAGAGGAAGGTCCAGAAGTTGCCCACGACCGCGGGCGACAGCATCATCGGGATCACGATCAGCGTGGTCCAGAGATCGTTGCCGCGGAACTTCCGGTTGATGAGCCACGCCAGCGCGAAGCCGATCACGACCTGAAGGAACAGCGTCCAGAACAGGAAGTGCGCGGTCGTCTGCATGTTGGCCCAGGTGTCCTCGTCGGTGAGGATGCGCTCGTAGTTGCGCAGGCCCACCCATTCGACCGCCCGGTTGGGCCGGTCGGCCTGGTAGTTCGTGAAGGACAGGTAGACCGTCCAGATCAGCGGGAAGATGTTGATCGCGAGCAGCAGGAAGATCGTCGGGGCGATGAAGATCCAGGCGATCGCCCGGTCCGACAGGCCCCGGACGCGCCGGGCCAGCGGTTCGGGCGTGGCACGGGCGAGGCGTTCGGCGGTGGTGTCGGGCATTGCGGGATCGTCCGGTCTGGATGGAGGGGCCGCCCCTCGGGCCGGCAGGTGCGGGGCCGCCGGCGCACCGGGTGGCCGGCGGTCCGGGGCGCGCGGTGACGACGGGTCGCCCCGGCGGGGGCGGGCCGGGACGGGTCCCGGCCCGGCGGCGTCAGAGCTTTCCTTCGTCCTCGAAGGTCTCGGTCCAGTCGGCGATCAGGCCGTCGAGCGCCTCCTGCGCCGTGCCCTGACCCGCGACGACGTAGTTGTGGATCCGCTCCTGCATGGCGAGCAGGAGGTCGGCGTAGGCCGGCTCCTGCCAGAAGTCCTGCACGTTCGCCATCGCCTCGAGGAAGTCGGCCGCGAAGGGTGCGGTGTCCTTGAAGCCCGGATCGTTGAGCACCGCGTTGTGGACGGAATAGCCGCCCATCGACCACCACTTCTTCTGCACCTCGGGGTCGGCAAACCACTTGATGTATTGGAGCGCGCCTTCCTGGTTGTCCGAGTAGGAGACGACCGAGATCCCCTGGCCGCCGAGCGTGGAGGCCGCGACCTTCTGCGGCGGGTTGACGAAGAAGTCGATCTTGTCGCCGCCCGTCGTCGGGTCGGCGTAAAGGCCGGGGAAGAAGGCGAACCAGTTCATCGCCATCGCCACCTGCCCCGACTTGAAGGCGTCGAGCGACTGTTCCATGTAGGCGTTGTCGTAGCCCGGCGGGGTCGCGGTGTCGTAGAGCTCCTTGTAGAATTCGAGCCCCGCGACCGCGTCGGCGGAGTTCACGGCCCCCTCCATGTCGTAGCTGCCGGGCGTGTTCTCGTACTTGAAGCCGAAGGTGTAGAGCGCGCCGGTGGCGCCCATCGTGATCCCCTCGGACCCGCGCTCGGTGAAGATCGAGGCGCCGTAGACCGTCTGCCCGTCGATCTCGCGGCCCTGGAAGAACTGCGCGATCTCCAGAAGCTCCGTCTGGGTCTTCGGCTCGGCCAGCGGGCGGCCGTATTCGGCCTGGAACGCCTCCTGGATCTCGGGGCGGGCGAACCAGTCCTTGCGGTAGAACCAGCCGTTGGCATCGCCCATCGCAGGCAGGGCATAGTAGTTCTCGGTCCCCTTCGGCCAGGTCGAATAGGCGTAGACCGCGGCGGGCAGGAAGTCGTCCATGCTGATGCCGTTCGCGTCGAAGAAGTCGTTCAGCTTGACGTAGTGGCCGTTCTCGGCCCCGCCGCCGATCCACTGGCTGTCGCCGATCAGCAGGTCGCAGAGCTGCCCGCCCGAGTTCAGCTCGTTCAGCATGCGGTCGGCGAAGTTGGGCCAGGGGATGAACTCGAAGTTCATCTTGATGCCCGACTGCGCCTCGAAGTCCTTGGACAGTTCCACCATCGCGTTGGCCGGATCCCAGGCGGCCCAGCAGAGCGTCAGCTCCTGCTGCTGGGCCATCGCCGTGCCGGCCAGGCCGGCCGCGACGGTCAGCGCGAGGGCCGAGGTCGAAAGCAGCTTCCTCATCGAAATCCTCCCTTTGTCGTTGGAAACGCGAAGCGGGCGGCTCCCTCCGAATCCGTCCCGACGTTTCTGCCCGCAACGCTAGGTGAGGAACGTACCTCATGTCCAGCCCGCTCGACGGAACGGGCACCGTTTTCGCGCGCGGGCCGCGCGCGGCCGGGGCTCAGGGCAGGTTCTCCCGCAGCACCACGTCGAGCCGGATGCGCTCCTGCGCGGGGATGATGGTGCCGCCGCCCGCGAGAGCGCGCAGCACGCGGACCGCGCTGCGCACCATGTGGCCCACGTCGACGGTGATCGCCACGTCGAAGGTGCCGTCCTCGAGCGCGAGCCGGGTCTGGGGCGACAGCTCGTGCACGATCACCGTGGTCCGCCGCGCAAGGCCCGCCTCGGCCAGCGCGCGGGCGAGGCCGCGCTTGCCACTGCCGATGCAGTAGATGCCCTGCAGCGGGCCATGCGTCGCCAGCGCCTGCGCCACGCGGCGGGCCGCGAGGTCGGGGTCGTCGTGGGCCTCGGCCGTGGGCAGGACGGCGTGCTGGGGGAAATCGGCCTGCATCACCCGGTCGAACCCCAGCCGCCGCTCGGCCTGGTCGCGGGCGGACATCGCCGCGGCAAAGACGAGGATCCGCCCCGGATCGCGGCCGAGGAACCGGCCCATCAGCACGCCCGCCGTGCGCCCCGCCGCCACGTTGTTGATGCCGACGAAATGGTCGCGGTCCGACTGCGCGAGATCGGCGACCAGCGTGACCACGCGCACCCCTGCGGTGCGCAGGCGGCGCAGTGCGTCGCGTGTCTGGGGCGTCTCGGCCGCCATGACGGCCACGCCGTCGATGCCCTCGGCCGCCAGCCGGTCCAGCGTCGCCGCGAGGGCGGCCGGGCTTTCCGCGGGCACCTCGGCCAGCTCGATCAGCGCGCGGTCCATCGCCGCGTGCGGCCGCAGCGCCGCCACCTCGGCGCGGAGCGCGGCGTGGAACGCCGTGTCGACCCGCGGCAGCACGAAGGCGAGGCGGAACCGCCGGCTGCGCGCGAGGTTCGCGGCCGCGGCGTCGCGCACGTAGCCAAGCGCGTCCACGGCGGCGTTGACCCGGACGATCGTATCCCCGCGCACGCCCGGCCGCGCGTTCAGGACCCGGTCGACCGTGGCCAGGCTGACCCCCGCCGCGCGCGCGATGTCGTGGACGGTGGGGCGCATGCCCTAGAGCGCGGTCCAGGCCGCGTCCCGCGCCGACGACCGCACGCAGGCATCGACGAAGGCGACCCCCGCCACGCCGTCGGCCAGCGTCGGGAAGACCACGCCCTCAGGCAGCGGCCGCCCGGCCTTCCGGGCGTGGATCGCGCGCGCGGCCTCGGCGTAGAGGGTGGCGAAGCCCTCCAGATACCCTTCCGGGTGGCCGGGGGGGATGCGGCTGACCCGACCCGCCTCCGGCCCGGCACCCGCGCCGTTCCGCGTGATCAGACGCTTCGGCTGGCCGAGGGGGGTGAACCAGAGGTAGTTCGGATCCTCCTGGGACCAATCCAGCCCGCCCGTCTCGCCGTAGACCCGCAGGCGCAGCGCGTTCTCGTTGCCCGGCGCCACCTGGCTGCACCAGAGCATCCCCCGCGCCCCGCCCGTCATCCGCATCAGGACGTGCCCGTTGTCGTCGAGCCTGCGCCCCGGCACGAAGCGGTGGAGGTCGGCCGCGAGGCTTTCGGCGCGCAGCCCGGTCACGAAGCAGGCAAGGTTGTAGGCATGCGTGCCGATGTCGCCCGTGGCCCCGCCGCCGCCCGACCGCGCGGGGTCGGTGCGCCACTCGGCCTGCTTCTGTCCGGTCCGCTCCAGCGGCGTCGACAGCCAGTCCTGCGCATACTCGACCTGCACGACGCGGATCGGGCCCAGGTCGCCCGCCGCCACCATCGCGCGCGCCTGCCGGACCATCGGATAGCCCGTGTAGTTGTGCGTGAGGATGAACAGCGCGTCGGATCGCGCGGCCTCCGCTTCCAGAGCGCGCGCCTCGTCCAGCGTCGCGGTCAGGGGCTTGTCGCAGAGGACGTGGATGCCGCGGGCGAGGAAGGCGCGCGCCACGGGCGCGTGCAGGTGGTTCGGCGTCACGATCGACACGGCGTCGATGCGCCCCGCCTCGGCCTCGGCCATCGCGGCGTAATCCGCGTAGACCCGCGCGGGGTCGAGCCCGAGGTCCGCGCCCGACCCCGCCGACTTCGCCGCCGTGGACGAGAAGCACCCTGCGACGAGATCGTACTGGTCGTCGAGGCGGGCGGCGATGCGGTGGACCGCGCCGATGAAGGCGTCGCGACCGCCCCCCACCATGCCGAGGCGCAGGCGGGGCGGGCGGGCGACATGGGCGGCGTCAATGGGCATGGATCGTCTCCTTCGTGCCGTCCCGGGCCGCGCGCATGGCGGCCAGGGCCTCGGTATAGGCCTCGCGCTCCGAGGCGTAGAGCGGCCGCCACACCTTCGTCGCCGCCGCGATCGAGGGCAGCGCGAGCCCGAAGGTCTCGCAGGTGAGCCAGCCGTCGTAGCCGCCCGCGCGCAGCGCGGCGCAGGTCGCGGCCAGCGGCGCGTGGCCCCGGCCGAGCGTGCCGCGGTCGTTCTCGGACAGGTGGACATGGGCCACGTGCGGCAGGGTGGCCGCCAGCGCGCCCACGGGGTCGCGCTCCTCGATGTTGGCGTGGAAGGTGTCGTGGAGGTAGCCGTAGTTCGCCCGCCCCACCGCCGCCACGAGCCGCGCCGCGTCCGCGCAGGTGTTGAGCGCGTAGCATTCGAACCGGTTCAGCGGCTCCACCGCGAGGCGGATCGCACTGCCCGCGTGGTCGGCCATCGCGGTCTGCGTGGCGACCATCCGGTCCCATTCGGCGGGCGTGGCCCCGGTTCCCGAGAAGACGCCGAGCGGCTGGTAGAAGGGGCCGCAGAGCACCTCCGCCCCCAACGCCACGGAGCAGTCGACCAGCCACCTCAGATAGTCGACCCCCGCACGGCTGCGCGCGTCATCCGCCGACAGGGGGTTGCGCGCCTCGTCCTGCACGATCCCGACGGTGGTGCAGGCCAGACCCTCGTCGGCGAGCATCCGGCGCAGGGTCGCGTAATGCGCCGGATCGCCCTCGAAGACCGGAACCTCCACCCCGTCGTAGCCCGCGGCCTTGAGGTCGCGCAGCAGGGGGCGATGCGCCTGCGTGACATGGGTGGTCCACATCAGCAGGTTGAAGCCGAGCTTCATCCCTCGATCCCCAGCATCCGGCGGTTCGCGGCCTCGTCGGTCGCGGCCCCCGCGAAATCGTCGAACGCCCGCTCGGTCACGCGGATGATGTGGGCGTCGACGAAGGCCGCGCCCTCGCGCGCGCCGTCCTCGGGGTGCTTCAGGCAGCACTCCCACTCGACCACGGCCCAGCCGTCGAACCCGTGCTGCGTCAGCTTCGAGAAGATCGCGCCGAAGTCGACCTGCCCGTCCCCGGGGCTGCGGAAGCGGCCCGCACGCTCCACCCAGGGCGCGTAGCCCGAATAGACGCCCTGCCGCCCCGTCGGGTTGAACTCCGCGTCCTTGACGTGGAACATCTTGATCCGCTCATGATAGATGTCGATATGATCAAGGTAATCAAGGCATTGCAAGACGAAGTGACTGGGATCGTAGAGCATGTTGGCCCGCCGGTGCCCGTCCACGCGGTCAAGGAACATCTCGAACGTCCGCCCGTCGAACAGGTCCTCGCCCGGATGGATCTCGTAGCAGAGGTCGACGCCGCACTCGTCGGCCAGGTCCAGCAGCGGCCGCCAGCGGCGCGCCAGTTCGTCGAAGGCCGTCTCGATCAGCCCGGGCGCGCGCTGCGGCCAGGGGTAGAGGTAGGGCCAGGCGAGCGCGCCCGAGAAGGTGACCATGGCCGGAAGCCCCATGTTCCGGCTGGCCTGCAGCGCGAGGCGGACCTGATCGACCGCCCAGTCCTGCCGGGCCCCCGGATTCGCGTGGACCCCGGCCGGCGCGAAGCCGTCGAAGGGCCCGTCGTAGGCGGGATGCACGGCGACGAGCTGGCCCTGCAGGTGGGTCGACAGCTCCGTCACCTCCACCCCGTTCTCGCGCGCGCGGCCCTGGAACTCCTGGCAGTAGCCGACCGACGCCGCCGCCTGCGCGAGGTCGATCAGCCGCCCGTCCCAGGACGGGACCTGAACGCCCCTGTAGCCGCAGCCGGCCGCCCAGCGGGTGATGCCGTCCCACGAGTCGAACGGGGCGGCGTCGCCGGCGAACTGGGCGAGGAAGAGGGCGGGGCCCTTGATCGTCTTCATGGCGGTCCTTTCGCGTGCCGGGCTTGCCCCTCGATGCTATTGCGGAACGTACCTCATGTTCAACAGCGCCGTGCGGGACGCGGCGGGCGCGGTCGCCTGCGGGCGCTGGCCAGTCCCCGCGCCAGGGTCTAGAAGGGAGCGAACGCGCGACCCGGCGGCCCGCCCGCCGTCGCCAAGGATGGAGACCGCGATGCCCTTCACCCCCGCCGCCTGGCCCCGGAAGCTGCGGTCGCAGGAATGGTTCGGCGGCACGTCGAAGGACGCGATCTACCACCGCGCCTGGACGAAGAACCAGGGCCTGCCCGCCGATCTCTTCGACGGGCGCCCTGTGATCGGGATCTGCAACACCTGGAGCCAGACCACCCCCTGCAACGCGCATCTGCGCGACCTCGCGCAGCGCGTGATCCACGGCGTCTACGAGGCGGGCGGCCTGCCGCTCGAGTTCCCGGTGATGAGCCCGTCCGAATCGTCCTTCCGCCCCACCGCGATGATGTTCCGCAACCTCTGCGCCATGGATGTCGAGGAAAGCATCCGCGGCCAGTGCATCGACGGGGTGGTGCTGCTCGCGGGGTGCGACAAGACCACGCCCGCGCTGCTGATGGGGGCCGCCTCGGTCGACCTGCCGGCGATCCTCGTGTCCGGCGGTCCCATGCTGAACGGCTACTTCCGGGGCGAGACGGTCGGGTCGGGCACGCACCTGTGGAAGTTCTCGGAGGCCGTCCGCGCGGGCGAGATGACGGCCGAGGAGTTCGTGGAGGCCGAGGCGTCCATGGCGCGCAGCCCGGGATCCTGCAACACGATGGGCACCGCCAGCACGATGGCCAGCATGGCCGAGGCGCTGGGGATGGCGCTGTCGGGGAACGCCGCGATCCCCGCGGTCGACAGCCGCCGCCGCGCCATGGCCCAGATCACCGGGCGCCGGATCGTGCAGATGGTCAAGGACGACCTCAAACCCTCGGACGTCATGACGAGAATGGCGTTCGAGAACGCGATCCGCGTCAACGGCGCGATCGGCGGGTCGACCAATGCGGTGATCCACATCCTCGCGATCGCGGGGCGCGTCGGCATCGACCTCACGCTCGACGACTGGGACCGGCTGGGACGCGACGTGCCGACGATCGTGAACCTCATGCCGTCGGGAAAGTACCTGATGGAGGAGTTCTTCTACGCGGGCGGCCTTCCGGTCGTGATCCGGCGGCTGGCCGAGGCGGGGTTGCTCCACCGCGACGCGCTGACCGTGTCGGGCGGGTCCGTCTGGGACGAGGTCAGGGACGTGCGCAACTGGAACGAGGAGGTGATCCTGCCGGTCGAGAAGGCGCTGGCCGCCCACGGCGGGATCGCGGTCCTGAAGGGAAACCTCGCACCCGACGGCGCGGTGCTGAAGCCCTCGGCCGCGACGCCCGCGCTGATGGTCCACCGGGGCCGCGCGGTCGTCTTCGAGTCGATCGACGACTACAAGGCGCGGATCAACGACGAGGATCTCGACATCGACGAGACCTGCGTGATGGTCCTGAGGAACTGCGGGCCGCGCGGCTATCCCGGCATGGCCGAGGTGGGCAACATGGGCCTGCCGCCGAAGATCCTGCGGCGCGGGATCACCGACATGGTACGGATCAGCGACGCGCGCATGTCGGGCACCGCCTTCGGCACCGTGGTCCTCCACGCCAGCCCCGAGGCGGCGCGGGGCGGCCCGCTCGCGGTCGTGCAGGACGGCGACATGATCGAGCTCGACGTGCCGAACCGGCGCCTCCATCTCGATGTGTCCGAGGCCGAGCTGGCGGCGCGGCTCGCGGGCTGGGTCTCGCCGATCCAGCCGCCGTCGGGCGGCTATGCGCAGCTTTACCACGACCGGGTGATGGGGCCGGACAGGGGGGCGGACTTCGACTTCCTCGTCGGATGCCGCGGCAACGCCGTCCCCCGGGAGTCGCACTGATGGGGCCGATTCCCGTCGTCGTCGTCGGGGTGGGCAAGATCGCCCGCGACCAGCACCTGCCCGCCATCGCGGCGAACCCCCGCTTCCGGCTGGTCGCGGCGGTGTCGCGGAACGGCACGGTCGACGGCGTGCCGAACTTCACCGGCATCGACGACTACCTGGCGCGCGGGCCGGCGGGGGCCATCGCGCTCTGCACGCCGCCCGACGTGCGGCTGGAGATGGCCCTGGCCGCCGTCGCCGCCGGGCGCGACCTCCTGATCGAGAAGCCCCCGGCCTCCACGCTGGGCGAGATCGACACCATCATCGCGGCGGCGAGGGCCGCGGGGACGGTCCTGTTCGCAACCTGGCACTCGCGGTTCGCCCCCGGCGTCGGGGCCGCGCGCGACTGGGTCGCGGGCCGCAGGCTGACCGGGGTCGAGATCGTCTGGCGCGAGGACGTGCGGCGCTGGCACCCGGGGCAGGACTGGATCTGGCGGCCCGGCGGCTTCGGCGTCTTCGACCCCGGGATCAACGCGCTGTCGATCCTGACCGCCATCCTGCCCGACCCCGTGCTGGTCCGGGCCGCGACGATGGAGGTGCCGGACGGCGCCGCGACCCCCATCGCCGCGCGCCTCGATATCGCGGCGGGCGACGTGCCGGTGACGGCCGACTTCGACTGGCGGCAGGAGGGCGCGCAGACCTGGGACATCCGGCTTACCGCCCGGGACGGCACGCTGCGTCTGTCGGAGGGCGGGGCGCGCCTCGCGATCGACGGACGTCCGGTGGAGGTCGGCGCGCCGCGCGAGTATCCCGCGATCTACGAGCGGTTCGCCGACCTGATCGACCGGCGGGAGTCCGACGCCGACACAGAGCCGCTGCGGATCGTCGCCGACGCCGGCCTCAAGGGGCGGCAGGTGGGTGCGGAACGGTTCGAGCCGTGACCGGCGGCCGGCCAATTCCAGAGTGAAATGATCGGGCTTTACAAAGCTAACAGAATCGCTCAGGTTTAGACAGGCCGAGGCAGTGCGCCGGGCCTGTCTGAAGCCAGACTGCCGAACAGGTGGCCGGCACCGACCCGAAGCGGAGCGTCCCGATGAACACGCATGCCCCCCCGCCGTCCCCCGCGCCGCGCGACATCCCCTGCCACGATGCCGTCGCGCTGACCGAGGGCGGCCCGCTCGCGCGGATCGAGCTGCACGGGCAGGTCTACGCGCTGCGGATCACGCGCGCGGGCAAGCTGATCCTGACCAAATGAATCCCGACCGGATCCCCCCCATGATCCCGCGCGCCGGCCTCGCCACCGCTGCGATGCCGGCCTCTGCGGCCGCGCCCGGCGCGGTGGTCGCCGCCCATGGCGGCATCGCCGGCCGCGCCGGCCGCCTGGCCTGCGGCGCGCCTGCGGGCGGGCGGATGCGGCCCGGCCTGCTTCTGAACGACGCGGAGGAGGACCATGACTGCTTTCCCGACGACGACCCCTGCAGCCACGTCCGTCGCGGCGTCGGCATCGGCGACCTCGACATCGGCCGCGACGACCGTCCCGGCCGCCGCGTGGTCGAAGGCCCGTCCCCTTCCGGCCTGGTGGCGGCTGCTGATGCAGGGGTAGACGGCCCGCTTCGCGCCGAGCCGGTCGCCGCGGTCGCGGCACGCGGCGCGACCGCGGCGGCGGAGGGGGGCTCGGCTGCGGCCAGACGCTCGCCCCCGGCAACGCCGGGGGGGGATCGGGTGACCGTGGCGACGGTCGACGCGCGGGCCAGCCGGGCCGCCTCGTGCGGGCGGCCGATGGCGGCGCCGGGGCCGGAGGCGATCACGGCCGAGGGGTCCGACGGCCTCGGCAGCCCCGAGGCGGCGTTCCGGTAGGACCGCGATGCCGAAGGACCTGCGATGATCGTCTGCCACTGCGCCGGGATCAGCGACGCCGACCTGCGCGCGGCGGTCGACTGGATGCGCGCCGCCGACCCCGACACGGTGATCACGCCGGGCAAGGTCTACCGCGCGCTCGGCAAGCGCGCGGAATGCGGCGGCTGCATGCCGCTTCTGCTTGACACGCTGCGCCGTTGCGACACCTTCGGGGTGCCCGGCACCCCGGTCGATCCGCGTCCGCAGGTGCCCGTTTTCGGCACCCACGGAAGGACGACACCATGAAGGGCGACCCCAAGGTCATCGAGTTCCTCAACGCGGCCCTGCGGTCGGAACTGACGGCCGTGAACCAGTACTGGCTGCACTATCGCCTCCAGGAGGACTGGGGCTACGGCAAGATCGCGAAGAAGTCCCGCGAGGAGAGCATCGAGGAGATGCACCACGCCGACCGCCTGATCGCCCGGATCATCTTTCTCGAGGGGCACCCGAACCTGCAGCGGCTCGACAGCCTTCGGATCGGCCAGACGCTGCGCGAGACGCTGGACTGCGACCTCGCGGCCGAGCACGACGCGCGCACCCTCTACCTTCAGGCGCGCGACCATGCCGAGAGCGTCGGCGACTACGTGACCAAGATCCTCTTCGAGGAGCTGATCGCCGACGAGGAGGGTCACATCGACTTCCTCGAGACGCAGATCGCGCTGCACGACCGCATCGGAGCCGAGAACTACGGGCTGCTGAACGCCGTCCCGGCCGACAAGCAGAACGAGAAGGCCGAGGGCTGAGCCGATGCGGTCGGGCGGGCGCGTGCCGCATCGGTCGCGATGGCACCCGCGCCGCCTGCCGCCCGCGCCGCCGGCCGGCCCGACGCCACCCGGGATCGCGGCGGCATCGGCGGGGCCGCCGCATCGCGCAGGGCCCGCGCGATGACCGACGGGTCGGGCGCGGTCGGGCGGCGGGGGATGCGGGCCTTGCGCGGCCCGCACGGGCGCCGGTCGCCTGGGACGATCACCTGATCGCGACCGGATCCCAGGGCGTCGCCCGCGCCGGCCTCTGCGGCACGCCGGGCAACGCGCAGAGCATCTCGTAGACGAGATTCGCCCCGACCAGCGCGGTGTTGCCCGAGAGATCGTAGGGCGGCGAGACCTCGACGAGGTCGCCGCCGACGAGGTTCAGCCCCGCGCAGCCCCTCACGATCTCCAGCCCCTGCCAGACGGTCAGCCCGCCCGGCTCCGCGGTGCCCGTGCCGGGCGCGAAGGCCGGATCGAGGCCGTCGATGTCGAACGACAGGTAGACCGGCGCGTCCCCGATCGCGTCGCGGATGCGGTCCATCAGCGGGACGAGGCTGCGGTGCCAGCACGCCTCGGCCTGGATCACGGTCCAGCCCCGCCCGCGGCCCCAGTCGAAGTCGTCGGGGCCGTAGCCGGTCCCGCGCAGCCCGATCTGGAACACGCGGTCGTCCCTCAGGCAGCCGTCCTCCCAGGCGCGGCGGAAGGGGCAGCCATGGGCCACGCGCTCGCCGAACATCGTGTCGTTGATGTCGGCGTGGGCGTCGACGTGGATCAGGGCGACGGGCCCGTGCCGGTCGCGCATCGCGCGCAGGATCGGCCAGGTCAACGTGTGGTCGCCGCCCAGCGCCAGGGGGATCGCGCCCTGCGCGAGGATCGTCGCCAGATGCGCCTCGATGAGGCCGACCGACTTCTTCAGGTCGAAGGTGTTGATCGCGACGTCGCCCACGTCGGCCACCTGAAGGTGGTCGAAGGGGGCCGCGCCGGTCGCCATGTTGTAGGGGCGCAGCATCCGGCTCTCGTCGCGGATCTGGCGCGGCCCCAGCCGCGTGCCCGGGCGGTTGGAGGTGCCGATGTCCATCGGCACGCCGACGATCGCCGCGTCCAGCCCCTCGGCGGTGGCCTGGGCCGGCAGCCGCATGAAGGTGGCCGGACCGCCGAAGCGCGGCATCGCGTTGCCGCCCAGCGGCTGGTTGAACGTCGTCATGCGCTGTCCTTCGCGTCGAGCCAGGCGCGGACGATGGCGCGGTGCCGCGCCCCGTCGTAGCTGGGGAAATGCCCGCCGTGCACCACGCGCACCGGCAGCGCCAGAAGCCGCTCCATCGACGTGCGGTAGTCGGCGGCGTTCGCGTGGTAGGTGTCCTCGATCAGCGGCCCGTCGTAGACGATGTCGCCCGAGAAGAGGATGCCCGTCGCCGCCTCCCACAGGGCGATCCCGCCGGGGGAATGGCCGGGGGTGTGGATCACCTCGAACCGCCGGTCGCCGAGGTCGATCGCGTCGCCGTCCCGCAGGACGCGCGTCGCCGGGGCCGCGCGCACGGCGTAGGTGGCGGAGGCATAGGGCGCCGGGGGCAGGCGGGTGAAGATCGCGTCGGTCACGTAGGGATCGGCCAGCGTGGCGGCCCGGGTGGGCCGGGCGAGAAGGTCGGCCTCGGCCGCGTGGCACAGCCGGCAGTCGAACTCGTGGTGGTTGCCGATGTGGTCGAAGTGCGTGTGGCTCGCCACCGCCTCGAGCGGGCGTTCCGTCACGAGCGGCACATGCGCGCGCAGCGACACCACCCCCATACCGGAATCGACCAGCATGTCGCGGTCGCGCCCGCGGACGTGCCAGACGTTGCACCGGTAGAACTCGAGGATGTGCGGCTCGTCGATCGCGGTCACGCCGTCGGAAAGCGGGCGGACGCGCCACCAGTCGAGGGGGTCCATCCTAGCGCTCCAGCAGAAGGGGGGCGGTGGCCCGCAGGTCGATGACCGTGCCGGGCTCCGGCGCGCCCGAGGGCGGCAGGTGCGCCGTGAGCGTCAGCCCCGGCGCGGCGAGCGGGGCCAGCCGTGCGCGGTGATGCGTGCCGAGGAAGGCGATGTCCAGCAGCCGCGCAGGGCCGAGCGGCAGGTCGCCCGTCGCGCCGACGTTCTCGGGCCGCAGGCAGAGCGTGCAGGGGCCGGTGGCGGGCAGGGGAAGGGGGCCGAGCGGGCTGTCGGCCCCGGCGCCGCGCCCCTCGACCGGGATGAGGTTGACCTCGCCCATGAAGGCCGCGCTGAAGAGGCTGCGCGGGGTCGTGTAGACCTGGCGCGGCGGGCCCTCGTCCTCGATCCGCCCCGCGTTCATCACGACGATGCGGTCGGCGATCGCCATCGCCTCCTCCTGGTCGTGGGTGACGTGGACGAAGGTCGTCCCCACCCGGCGCTGGATCGCCTTCAGCTCGTCCTGCATCGACCGCCGCAGGCGGAGGTCGAGCGCCCCGAGCGGCTCGTCGAGCAGCAGCACGTCGGGGTCGACCGTCAGCGCCCGCGCGAGCGCCACGCGCTGCCGCTGGCCACCCGACAGCTCGTGCGGGCGGGCCCGGGCCTTGGCCTCCAGACCGACCAGCGCCAGCATGGCGCGCGCCCTGGCCTCGCGCGGGCCGCGCGCCTGGCCCCGCATCCGCAGGCCGAAGCCCACGTTGTCGAGCAGCGTCATGTGCGGGAACAGCGCGTAGTCCTGGAACATCGTCGTCGTCGGCCGGTCCTTCGGGGCGACATGGGTGACGTCGCGCCCGCCGATGAACACCGCGCCCTCCGACGGCTCCACGAACCCGCCGAGCACGTTCAGCAGCGTCGTCTTCCCGCAGCCCGAGGGGCCGAGGAGCACGATGAACTCCCCCGCCGCGATGTCGAGGTCGATCCGCGACAGCGCCGGCTGGCCGCCGAAGCGGTGCGAGACGGCGCGGATCTGCACGGGCGCGGTCATGCGGCGCGCTTCCGGAACACGGCGATCTCCAGCAGGATGACCACCGCCACCGAGACGAGGAAGACGAGGCTGCCGACCGCGTTGGTCGCGGGCGACAGGCCCGAGCGCAGCATGGACCAGATCTCGACCGGCAGGGTCACGTCGAAGCGGGTCAGCAGGAAGGCGATGATGAACTCGTCCCAGCTGAAGGTGACCGACAGGAAGAACGCCGCGAGCAGCGGCGCCTTCAGCATCGGCGCCGTCACCAGCCGCAGCACCTGCCAGTCGCCGGCGCCGAGGTCGCGCGCCGCGCGCTCGGCATTCGCCTGATGCGCGCCCGTCGCGGCGTAGACGATCGCGAAGCAGAGGGGCAGGTTGATGACGACGTGCCCGATCGCGGTCGCCGTCAGCGAGACCCCCAGCCCCAGGCGGTTGAAGAGCTGGAGCAGACCCAGCCCGATGATCAGCGTGCTGACGCAGAGCGGGGCGACCAGCAGCCCGCGCATCCAGGCCGACCCCGGCAGCCGGTGCCGGGCCAGCGCCTGCGCCGCGAGGAAACCGAGCGCCACCGCCACCGCCGAGGACGCCAGCGCCACGAGGAGCGAGTTCGCCATCGCCGCCATCAGCGCGCCGTCCGACAGGATGCGCGCGTACCAGCGGAGCGACGGCCCGTCGAAGGGCGGCACCGGCAGCCGTCCCTGCTGGAACGAGAAGAGCACGAGCACCCCCACGGGCAGGAGGATGAAGAGATACATCGCGGCCACCCAGGCCCAGCCCAGCACGCGCATCGCTACACCCTGTCCAGCCGCAGCCAGCGCGCCGAGGCGAGATAGGCGAGCGTCACCAGCACCATCAGCACGACCGACAGCGCCGAGGCGAGCGGGATGTCGCCCGACCGCCCCATCTGCAGCAGGATGAGCTGCGGCAGCGTCAGCTCGTTGTTGCCGCCGAGGATCTGGGGCGTCACGTAGTCGCCGATGCTCAGGACGAAGGTGAGGAAGGCCCCGGTCACGACGCCCGGCAGCGTCAGGGGCAGGATCACGTGCCGGAACGTGGCGAGGCCCGAGGCCCCGAGGTCGGCGGCCGCGCGGGCGTAGTTCGGCGAAAGCTGGATCAGGTTCGCGTAGATCGTCAGCGTCAGCAGCATGACGAAGAAGTGGACGAAGCCCACGACCGTGGCCCCCCGCGTGGCCGCGATCTCCAGCGGCTCGGCGATCACGCCCGCGCCGATGAGCGCGCGGTTGACGACCCCGTTCTGGCCGAGCACCAGCAGCCAGGCATAGGACCGCACGACGTAGCTCGTCCAGAACGGCAGGACCGCGACCAGAAGCGCCAGCCGCTGCCAGCGAGCGGGAACGCGCATCGCGATCATCCACGCCAGCGGATAGGCGAGAAGGACCGAGACGGCGGTGACGACGGCCGTGATCTCCAGCGACACGACGATGCCGCGCAGCAGGGCGGGGTCGGCGGCGATCCGCAGGTAGTTGCCGGGGTCGAGCGCGGGCACGATCGCGCGGCCCTCCATCCGGGCGAGCGACAGCGCCGCCATCAGCGCGAAGGGGACGAGGAAGAACGCGGCCGTCCACAGCAGCGCCGGGGCGATCAGCCCCAGCGCGCGGCGGCGGTCGTGGCGCTCGAGCGGGGTCATCCTACTGCTGCAGCATCCGCGTCCACAGGTCCTGCATCTGCGCATCCAGCGCCGCATCGGGCACCGGGTAGAGCTGCGCGCGCGCGAGGTATTCGGGCTGCCGGTCCCAGCGCAGCACCGCCTTCTGCTCGGGGGTGAGGACGTCGCCCGCCTTCCGGTTCGCGGGCATGCCCCAGTAGCAGGACGAGGTGGCGAGCCGCGCCTGGCCCTCGGGGCTCACGACGTACTGGATGAAGCGCAGCGCGTCCGCCTTGCGTTCGGAATCGGCCAGCATGGCGAGCGACTGCGCCCAGCGCACCGCGCCCTGCTTCGGGATCGTCCAGTCGATGTCCGGGTTCTCGGCGGCCAGCACCGCCGTCAGCCATTCGCCCCCGCCCACGACGATGTCGACCTCGCCCGTCGCCAGCGCGGTCTGCGACGACACCACGTCGCCCACCAGCCGCGAGGCCGCGCGCAGCGCCATCAGCGAGGGCTCGATCGCGGCAAGGCCGTCGGCATCGAGGTCGGCGGTCGCGATCCCGTTGACGACCGCGAGCTGCCCCAGCACCGGTAGGTAGTAGTCGTAGATCGCGATCCGCCCGTCGTACTTGCCCGAGGTGAGGGTCGCCATGTCCTCCATGTCGGCGGGGTCGACCCGCGAGGCGTCGAAGGCGATGGTGTTGTAGCCGAACTTCTCGGTCACCGCGTAGGTCTTGCCGTCGCGGGTGTTGTTCGACGCCATCACCACCTCGGGAAAGAAGTCCGCGGTGGGAAGCTGGTCGGCGGGCAACTCCGCCAGAAGGCCTGCGTCCACCGCGCGGCCCACGTCGACCGCGTCGATCACGAGGACGTCCCAGTCGCCCGGCTGCGACTGCTCGAGGATCGCGAGGCCGGCGGCGGTCCCCTCGTATTCCTTCACGTTGACGGTGATCCCGGTCGCCTCGGTGAAGGGTTCGAGCAGCGCGGGATCGGCGTGATCGCACCAGACCAGCGCGTTGATCTCCTGCGAGAGCGCGGGCTGGGCGACGAGGAGGGCGGTCAGCGAGACGGCAAGGCGGTGGGGCATGGCATCCTCTGGGTTCGGGGCGGGACCGGGGCTTGCCAAAAGAATGCGGTTCGTTCAAGTTTGAAGTCAACGTCAAAAATCGGGCGGAGCGCGAAGGGATGGCCGGCCTGCGCGAACGTCAGAAGGCCGACCGCAGCCGTCGCATCATCGCGGCGGCGACGGCGCTGTTCAGGGAGGCCGGCTACGACGCGACCCGGATCGAGGACATCGCCGAACGGGCCGAGGTCTCGGCGGGCACCGCCTACAACTACTTCCAGACCAAGGGCGAGATCCTCGTGGCCATCGTCAGCCTCGAGGTCGAGGAGGTCCTCGAGGCGGGCGAGGCGGTGATCCGGGAGGCGCCCGCGGATGTCGGCGAGGCGCTCGACCGGCTCTGTGCGGTCTACTTCGACCATTCGCTCGTCTACCTCTCCAAGGCGATGTGGCGGCAGGCCATGGCGCTGTCGATCGGCGCCCCCGACACGCCCCACGGCGCGCGCTACACCGAACTTGACGCGCGGCTGCGCGACCAGGTCTGCGCGCTGCTCGACCGGCTCCGCGCGCGGGGCCTCGTCCGCGAGGATGTCGACACGCGCGCGGTGGGCGAGATGGTGTTCAACAACCTCAACATGATGTTCATCGAATTCACCAAGTCGGACCGGGGGCTTCCCGCGCTGAAGCGGGACGTGGCCCGGCAGAACGCGCCGCTGGCGAGGATGATCGCGGTTCGCTGAGCGCCCGTTTTGCGGGCGACGCGCCGCCCGATGCGGCACGGCGACGCTTTGCCCGCCGGCGCGGCGGCACCGGGCGCGACCGCCGTTGCCAAGCGGGCCCGCGCGCCGATCCTGCGCGTGGGGGTGGGGGATGCTCGATCTGGCCGGCGTCACGATGGAACGCAGCCGCGGCGAGGCGGCGGTCGGCCTCGCCCTGTCCGGGGGGGCGACGCGGCTCGTGCGGCTGCGGCAGGCGGGGTCGGCCAAGGCGATCCTGCCCCGCGCGGGGGCGGTGCCCGAGGTCGTCTTCCTCAACACCTCGGGCGGGCTGACGGGGGGCGACCGGCTCGACCTGTCGCTGGCGCTGGGCGAGGGGGCGGCCGCGGTGGCCACCACCCAGACCGCCGAGCGCGCCTATGCGAGCGCCGGCGGCACCGCGCGGGTTTCGGTGGCCATCCGGGCCGGGGCGCGGTCGCGCGTCGCCTGGCTGCCGCAGGAGACGATCCTCTTCGAGCGCAGCGCGCTGCACCGGACCACGCGGATCGAGCTCGGCGCCGGTGCGGCCGGCCTGTTCGCCGAGGCGGTCGTCCTTGGCCGGGCCGCGATGGGCGAGACGCCGCGCGACCTTCGCTTCCGCGACGAGAGGATCGTCCTGCGCGGGGGACGCCCCGTCTTCGCCGAGCCGCTGGTGATCGACCCCGGCGCGATCGCGGTGGCGGGGCAGCCCGCGATCCTGGGCGGCGCACGCGCCTTCGCCACCGTGGCCCTGGTCGCGCAGGGGGCCGAGGACGCGGCCGGACCCATGCGCGCGCTGCTGGATGAGCCCGGGGTGACGGCCGCGGCGAGCGGCTTCGACGGCCGGTGCGTGGTGCGCCTGACGGCGCGCGACGGCTGGCCGCTGCGCCGGCAGATCCTGCGGGTGCTGGCGCGGCTTTCGCCCGACCCGCTGCCCCGGGTCTGGCCGTCGTGAGCGCGCGATGAACCTCACCCCCCGCGAACGCGAGAAGCTGCTCGTCAGCCTGGCCGCGATGGTCGCGCGCGGACGGCTGGCGCGGGGCGTCGCGCTGAACCACCCCGAGGCGGTCGCGATCATCACCGACTTCGTGGTGGAGGGCGCGCGCGACGGGCGCAGCGTCGCCGACCTTATGGAGGCGGGCGCCCATGTGATCACCGCCGCCCAGTGCATGCCCGGCGTGCCCGAGATGATCGCCTCGGTTCAGGTCGAGGCGACCTTTCCCGATGGAACGAAGCTTGTCACCGTCCACCACCCGATCCGCCCGGGGGCCCCGTGAACGGGAGCGGCCCGAACCCCGCCGCCCGGGTCCTGCCGCGCGGGCCTGCGGTCGTGCGCGGCGGGGGTGCCCCATGATCCCCGGCGAGGTCTTCCCGGCCGAGGGCGCGATCCGCCTGAACGCGGACCGGCCGCAGGTTGCGTTGATGGTGGCCAACACCGGCGACCGCCCGATCCAGGTCGGCAGCCACTACCACTTCGCCGAGACGAACGCGGCCCTCGCCTTCGACCGGGACGCGGCGCGGGGGATGCGGCTCGACATCCCCGCGGGCACCGCCGTGCGGTTCGAGCCGGGCCAGACGCGCGAGGTGCGGCTTGTGCCGTTCGGCGGGGACCGTAAGGTGTACGGGTTCAGCGGCGCCGTGATGGGCGCGCTTTGAAGGGGGGGGCGCCATGTGCCATGCCTGCGTGATCGACCGCGTGAAGGAGGGGATGCTCGCGCGACGCGACCTGTTCCGGGGGGCCGCCGCCGCGGGGATCGCGGCCGCGGCGGGCGGCCTCCTCGCCGCGCGTCCCGCGCTGGCGCAGGCGAGCCGCGTGGTCGATCTGACCCATGCCTATGACGGGGCCTTCCCGACCTTCGACGGCAATCCGGGCATCCTCTACGAGCCGGCGGTGAGGTTCGCCGAGTCGGGCTACCAGCTCTGGAAGCTCACGGTCTTCGAGCATACGGGCACGCACATCGACGCGCCGCTCCACTTCACCGAGGACGGCGCCTCGGTCGACGAGCTGGCGCCCGAAAGCCTCGTCTGCCCGCTCTGCATCGTCGACATCCGGGCCAAGGCCATGGACGACGCGAACGCCATGGTGGAGGTGGCGGACATCGACGCCTGGGTTTCGGCCAACGGCGCGATCCCGCCGGGGGCCTGCGTCGCGATGAACTCGGGCTGGGCGGCGAAGGTGGGCGATCCGCTCTACCGCAACACGCCCGACGGGGCCTTCGCCTTCCCCGGCTTCTCGAAGGCCGCGACCGACCGGCTGGCCGAGATGGGGGCCGCGGCGATCGGGGTCGACACGCTGAGCCTCGACCCCGGCAACTCGGCCGACTTCGCGGTGCACTACAGCTGGCTGCCCGGCGGGCGCTACGGGATCGAGAATCTCGCGAACCTCGACGGGCTGCCCGCCGCCGGCGCCACGCTGGTCGTCGGCGCGCCGAAGCACAAGGGCGGCACCGGGGGGCCCGCGCGCGTCATGGCGCTTCTCTGATGGGGACGGTGCCGCTCTTGGCCGATGCGGATGCGCCGCCCGAGGCGCGCGCCGTCTTCGACGCGATCCGCGCGGCGCGCGGCACCGACTACGTCAACAACTTCTGGCGCGCGCTTTCCGCCGACCCCGCGCTGCTGGCGGCCACCTGGGAGCGGGCGCAGGCGGTGATGGCCCCCGGCGCGCTCGACCCCTTGGTGAAGGAGATGGTCTACCTCGCCGTCAGCGCCGCCAACGGCTGCGCCTACTGCGTCCACTCCCACACCGCCGCGGCCAGGGCCAGGGGGATGACCGAGGCCCAGCACGGCGAGCTTCTGGCGGTGATCGCGTTGGCGAGCCAGACGAATGCGCTGGCGGTGGCGCTGGGGGTCGAGGTGGACGGGCGGTTCCGGGCATGAGAGCGCAGGTCATCTGCCTTGATTCAGGATCAGGATCATCAGTTCGACGCGTGCAATCAGCCAACCCGGCCGATGCCGACCGAGCAGCGCGGCAGTCAGGTTGGCCAGGATGAGGACGACTTCGAGAATGGTGGAAAGCTTCATGGTCGGGCTCCGATTTGAGGAGCCCCCCACTCATCACATGTCTGAGGGCGGTCTGATGCACGAGCCGGATCCAGCCTTCGGAGACGCTTGATGCCAATCGAGATTTCCCGCGCCGCCTACGCCGCCATGTACGGCCCGACCACGGGCGACCGGGTGCGCCTCGGCGACACCGACCTCGTCATCGAGGTGGAGCGCGACCTCACCATCTACGGCGAGGAGGTGAAGTTCGGGGGCGGGAAGGTCATCCGCGACGGGATGGGGCAGTCGCAGCGGTCGCGCGCGGAAGGGGCGGTCGACACCGTCGTCACCAACGCGCTGATCGTGGACTGGACGGGCATCTACAAGGCCGACGTCGGCCTGCGCGACGGGCTGATCCACGCCATCGGCAAGGCGGGCAACCCCGACACGCAGCCGGGCGTCACCATCGTGATCGGGCCGGGGACGGACGTGATCGCGGGCGAGGGGCGGATCCTGACGGCGGGCGGGATCGACGCGCACATCCACTTCATCTGCCCCCAGCAGTTCGAGGATGCGCTTCATTCCGGCGTGACGACGCTTCTGGGGGGCGGAACCGGGCCGTCGCACGGCACGCTTGCGACCACCTGCACGCCCGGGCCGTGGCATATCGGGCGGATGCTGCGCGCCGTCGACGCCTTCCCGATCAACATCGGCCTCGCGGGCAAGGGCAACGCCTCGCGCTCCGAGGCGCTGGAGGAGATGGTGGCGGCCGGCGCCTGCGCGCTGAAGCTGCACGAGGACTGGGGCACCACCCCCGCCGCCATCGACTGCTGCCTGCGCGTCGCCGACGCGATGGACGTGCAGGTGATGATCCACACCGACACCCTGAACGAGAGCGGCTTCGTCGAGGACACGCTGGCGGCCATCGGCGGCCGCACGATCCACGCCTTCCACACCGAGGGGGCGGGCGGCGGGCACGCGCCCGACATCATCAAGGTGGTGGGCGCGGCGAACGTGATCCCTTCGTCGACCAACCCGACGATGCCCTACACGGTCAACACGATCGAGGAACACCTCGACATGCTGATGGTCTGCCACCACCTCGACCGCTCGATCCCCGAGGACGTGGCCTTCGCCGAGAGCCGGATCCGCCGCGAGACGATCGCGGCCGAGGACGTGCTGCACGACATGGGGGCCTTCAGCGTCATCAGCAGCGACAGCCAGGCGATGGGGCGCATCGGCGAGGTCATCATCCGCACCTGGCAGACCGCGTCGAAGATGAGGGCGCAGCGCGGGCGGCTGGCGGAGGAGACGGGAGCGAACGACAACCTGCGCGTCCGCCGCTACGTCGCGAAGTACACGATCAACCCGGCCATCGCGCACGGGATGGCCGACCACACCGGCAGTGTGGAGGTCGGCAAGCGCGCGGACCTCGTGCTCTGGACCCCCGCGTTCTTCGGGGCGAAGCCCGACCTCGTACTGGTGGGCGGGACGATCGCGATGGCCCAGATGGGGGATCCGAACGGCTCGATCCCGGTGCAGCCGGTGTATTCGCGGCCGATGTTCGGCGCCTTCGGGGGCGCGCGCGCGGCCGGGGCGGTGACCTTCGTCAGCGAGGCCGCGCAGGCGGCCGGCGTGGGCCGCGTGCTGGGGCTGGCCAAGGCGACGGTGGCCGTGCGGGGCACGCGCGGGATCGGCAAGGCCGACATGAGGCTGAACGACGCGCGGCCCCGGATCGAGGTCGATCCCGAGACCTACGAGGTCCGCGCCGACGGCGCGATCGTCACCTGTGCGCCGGCGGAACGCCTTCCGCTGGCCCAGCGCTACTTCCTCTATTGAGCGGCGTGAAGCACCTGGCGCTGGATCGGCCAGCCGGTCCGCTGGCCCGGGGCGGGATCCCGCGGCGCCGCGCCCGCGGCGAGTTTCGCGAGAAGAAGGTGTTCGCGCTGTTGCAGGCGCGCGATCTCGGCGCGAATGTCGGCCAGTTCGTCGGCGGGGTTCGGACTGCGGAGACGCATGGGCGGGTCCTTTCGATACCGGCGGGGCCATCGTCCCCGTCGCCAGCGACCGGGAGGTGAAGGCCAGTGGCTGAACGCGCGACAGGCGATCTGGCTCCCGCGGTCGCGGTCCTCGCGGCGGGCTCCTGGGGGGATGACGCGGCGGACCGGGTGCTTCTCGGCTACGAGGAGCGCTTCCTGCGGCGGAGGCGGCTGGCCACGGAGGGCGGGCGCGCCTTCCTCGTCGACCTGCCCGAGACGGTGAACCTGCGCGGCGGCGAGGCCTTCCGCCTTGCCGACGGCACCCGCGTCGCGGTCGTCGCGGCGCCCGAGCCGGTGCTCGTGGTGACGGGCGACCTCGCGCGGCTGGCCTGGCACATCGGCAACCGCCACACGCCGGCGCAGATCGAGCCCGACCGGCTGCTGATCCGCGCCGACCCGGTGCTGGAGGGGATGCTCGCCGGGCTCGGCGCGCGCGTCACGCGGTCGATGGAGCCGTTCCGGCCCGAGACGGGGGCCTACGGGACGGGCCGGACGATGGGTCACGACCACGCGGGTCATGCGCACGGCCCGGGCCCGCATCCGTGACCGCGTTCCTCTCGCTGGTCCAGTGGCTGTCGCCCGCCTTCCCGACCGGGGCCTTTGCCTATTCCCACGGGCTGGAGGCGGCGATGGCGGGCGGCGGCGTGACCGATGCCATGACCCTGCGCGACTGGGTGGCGGGCGTCCTGCGGCACGGGGCGGGGCGAACCGACGCCATCCTTCTGGCGCGCGGCATGGACCCGGACGCCGACCTCGACGCGCTCGCGGACCTTGCCCGCGCGCTCGCCGGCTCGGCGGAGCGGCTGCGCGAGACGGTCGAGCAGGGTGCGGCCTTCGCCGCGACGACCGGCGCGCTCGCGGGGGTCGAGCATCCGGCGCGGCCGCTGCCCCTTGCCGTCGCGCAGGCGGCGCGGGGGCTGGGCCTGCCCGCGCCGCAGGTCTGCGCCGTCTACCTCCAGGCCTTCGCCGGGACGCTCGTGCTGGCCGGCGTGCGGTTCCTGCCCCTGGGCCAGACCGAGGGGCAGCGCGTCCTCGCCGCGCTCCATCCGCTGATCGGGGCGCTGGCGGACGAGGCGGCGACCGCCCCGGCCGGGGCCATCGGCGGTCTGGCCTTCGGGGCCGAGATCGCGGCCATGGCCCACGAAACCCTGGACGTGAGGATCTTCCGCACATGAGCGCGAACGGACCCCTGAAGGTCGGGATCGGCGGCCCGGTCGGCGCCGGCAAGACCACGCTGACCGAGCAGCTCTGCCGCGCGCTCGCGCACCGCTGCTCGATGGCCGTCATCACGAACGACATCTACACGCGCGAGGACGCGGACTACCTGCTGCGCGCGCAGGCGCTTCCGGCCAGCCGCATCCGGGGGGTGGAGACCGGCGGCTGCCCCCACACCGCGATCCGCGAGGACGCCTCGATCAACCTGGCCGCCGTCGCGGACCTGCGCCGCGCCCATCCGGGACTGGACCTGATCCTGATCGAGTCCGGCGGCGACAACCTCGCCGCGACGTTCAGCCCGGAGCTCGCCGACCTTTCGGTCTACGTCATCGACACCGCCGCCGGGCAGGACATCCCCCGCAAGCGCGGCCCGGGGGTGGCGCGGTCGGACCTGCTGGTGGTGAACAAGATCGACCTCGCCCCCCACGTGGGCGTGGACCTGGCCCGGCTCGAGGCCGACGCGGCCGCCGCGCGCGGGACGCGGCCCTACGTGATGGCGCGGCTGCGGACGGGGGAGGGCGTCGACCGCATCGTCGCGTTCCTGCAGCGCGAGGGCGGGCTCGCGCTGGCCTGACGGACCCCGCCCCGGCCCCGCGCCCCGTTCCGCCCGGCATTGCGAACGCGACCGTGGCGACGGGGTCGGGGGGGCGTCGGGATGGCGGAGAGACAGGGATTCGAACCCTGGGTCGGCGCAAACCGACAACGGTTTTCGAGACCGCCGCATTCGACCACTCTGCCACCTCTCCGCGGTCCGGGGTCGTCGTGGGAGCGGGGTCTAGCCGCAGCGGGGCGGTGTTGCAAGCCCTCTTGCGCCGCCGGGCGCGGGCGGCGCTTGGCAAGGGGTGCGGCCGCGCCTACCTATGGCCGGTGAACCGCAGAAGGCCGTCCGCGATGTCCAGACCCACGCTCGTCCTCGTGCTTTCGGCGGCCTTGTCGCTGGGTTCGGTCCCCGGCGCGGGCTGGGCGCAGGCGACCCCTCCGGGCGGCACCGCCGTGCGGCCCGAGATCCAGCGCCTCGTCGAGACGATGCTGATGCCCGAGGTGGCGGCCGTCATGCGCGACGAGGGCCTGGCCCACGGCGAGACGCTCGAGGCCGACATGTTCCCCGGCCGCGGCGGGGCGGCCTGGGCCGCCGACGTGGCGCGGATCTACGACGCCGACCGGATGCTGGAGCGGTTCACGGCGCGGCTCGACCGCGAGCTTGCCGACGACGGCGCGGCGGTGGCCGAGATGCAGGCGTTCTTCTCGGGCGATCTCGGCGCGCGGATCCTCGCGCTGGAGCTGGAGGCGCGCCGCGCCCTCGCCGACGAGGCGACGGAGGAGGCCGCCAACATCGCGGTGGAGGACATGATCGCCAGCCAGGATCCGCGGATGGAGGTCCTGCGGGCCCTTGCGGAGGCAAGCGACCTCGTCGAGCAGAACGTGACGAGCGCGCTGAACGCGAACCTCGCCTTCTACCGTGGCATGGCCGAGGGGGGCGGGCTCGGGGACGCCTTGGACGAGGAGACGATGCTGTCCGACGTCTGGTCGCAGGAGCCGCAGGTCCGCGCCGAGACGGAGCGGTGGCTCTATTCCTACATGGCGCTCGCCTACGCGCCCCTGTCGGACGCGGACCTCGAGGCCTACCGGGTCTTTTCGGAAGGCCGCGCGGGGCAGGTGATGACGGCCGCCTTGTTCGCGGCCTTCGACGAGACCTTCGTGCAGATCTCGCGCGAGCTCGGCCGGGCCGCGGCGCGGCAGATCCAGGGGCAGGAGCTGTGACCGGCGGCGCGATCGGGGCGGTTGACAGGGGCTGCGGCTTCCCCGATAAGGCCGCGGCCCGGCCGGCCCTTCGGCGCGGCCCGGGCCTTCACTGACGATCGCTCCCGCCGGGGGCGCGCCGTCCGAGGCATCGAACGCCGGCGCAGGCCGGGGCCGCAGGGCGCGGAAACCGAAAAGGATGGATGGATGTTCGCGGTTCTGAAGACCGGCGGCAAGCAGTACAGGGTCCGGGCGGGCGATGTCCTGCGCGTCGAGAAGCTCGACGCGAAGGCTGGAGACACGATCCAGTTCAACGAGATCCTGATGGTCGGGGGCGATGCCGGGCCCACGGTCGGCGCGCCGCTGGTCGCCGGCGCGGCCGTGCAGGCCGAGGTGATCGACCAGATCAAGGGCGAGAAGGTCATCCATTTCGTCAAGCGCCGCCGCAAGCATTCGTCGCAGCGGACCAAGGGGCACCGCCAGCAGCTGACGCTGGTGCGCGTGACCGGCGTGATGGCCTCGGGCGCCGAGGGCTCGGGCCTCGCCGCCGCGACGAACACCGCCCACGCCCGCCGCGCGGTGCACGAGACGGGCGCCGCGGCGCCCGCCCCGGCCCCGGAGGCGCCGGCCGAGGCGCCGGCCGCGGTCGCGGCCCCCAAACCGAAACGGGCGGCCAGACCCGCCGCCGTGCAGGAGTAGCAACCCATGGCACACAAGAAGGCAGGCGGCTCGTCCCGCAACGGCCGCGACTCGGCCGGCCGCCGCCTGGGCGTCAAGCTCTTCGGCGGCCAGGCCGCCATCCCCGGCAACATCATCGTCCGCCAGCGCGGAACGACCTGGTTCCCGGGGCAGGGCGTCGGCATGGGCACCGACCACACGATCTTCGCCACGGTCGAGGGCCGCGTGACGTTCAGGAAGGGGATGAAGGGCCGCACCTTCATCTCGGTCCTGCCCGTCCCCGAGGCAGCCGAGTAAGCCGAACCTTTACACAGGGCTTGTAGGGGGGATCGGCCGGAAGGCCGGTCCCCCTTCCCGTTCCGGGTCACGCCCGGCGGGACGGCGGATCGCAGACGCCCCGGGGAGGGGGGACGCCATGACCATCGACATGATCGCATCCGAGGCCCCGATCGCGGCCGAGCGGCTGGTGCTGCGCCGCGCGCGCCGGTCGGATGCGGGCCTCTTCGGGCTCTACGCCGGGGACCTGCGGGTCGCGCGCAACACGACCTCGATCCCCCATCCGCTGCCCCCCGGCGCCGCCGAGGGCTTCGTCGCGCGGGCCATGGCGCGCGGCGGGGACGAGGACATCTGGGTGATGGACGGGCGCGACGCCGGCTTCGCCGAGGTGCTGGGCGTCATCAGCCTGAAGCGGGTGGCGGCAGGCCAGTCCGAGATCGGCTACTGGGTCGCGCCTGCCTTCTGGAACGCGGGCTTCGCGTCCGAGGCGGTCCGCGCGCTCATCGCGGCCAACCCGCACGGCTGCCGGACCATCGTGGCGCAGGTCTTCCAGGACAACCCGGGGTCCGCGCGCGTCCTGACCAACGCGGGGTTCGCCTATCTGGGCGACGCGGAATCGTTCAGCGTGGCGCGCAACGCCCGCGTGCCCACCTGGACCTACCTGCGCAGGCTGGACTAGCGTGGACCTCGCCACCCCCCGGCTGGTGCTGCGTCCGCTGGCACGGGGCGATGCCCCCGCGCTGCGCGGCATCGTCACGCGGCCCGAGGTGGGGCGGATGCCGTACCTGTTCCCGGCCGGGATGACCGTCGCGCAAGCCGGGACCTTCATCGACGACTGGGCCTGGCGCGGCGGCACGCGGATGCGCCTCGGGATCGAGGCGGGCAGGCGCCTCGTCGGCAGCATCGGCGCCCCGGACGGGGCGGAGCCCGAGATCGTCTGCTTCCTCGCGCCGGAGGCCTGGGGGCGGGGTCTCGCGCGCGAGGCCGTGACCGCCTTCTGCGCCGCGCTCTTCGATCGGTTCGGTGTGCCGGCGCTCCGGGCCTGGGCCTTCACCGACAACGCTGCCTCGGCCCGCGTGCTCGAGGCCTGCGGCTTCGTCCGCACCGGCGAAGGGACCGGCACCTCGGCGCAGAGGCTTGAACCGGCGCCGGTCTGGCTTTACCGGATGCCCCGCGCCGACCGGGAGGCCCGCCGATGAAGTTCCTCGATCTCGCCAAGGTCTACATCCGCTCGGGCGGGGGCGGTGCGGGCTGCGTGTCGTTCCGTCGCGAGAAGTTCATCGAGTTCGGCGGGCCCGACGGCGGCGACGGCGGGAACGGCGGCAGCGTCTGGGCCGAGGCGGTCGAGGGGCTGAACACCCTGATCGACTTCCGCTACCAGCAGCACTTCTTCGCGAAGTCGGGCCAGGGCGGCATGGGCGCCCAGCGCACCGGCAGGTCGGGCGACGACATCGTGCTGCGCGTGCCCGTCGGGACCGAGATCCTCGACGAGGACGAGGAGACGGTGATCGCCGACCTGACGCAGGTCGGAAGCCGGGTGCTTCTGGCGCAGGGCGGCAACGGCGGCTGGGGGAACCTGCGCTTCAAGTCCTCGACCAACCGCGCGCCCGCGCGCGCCAACCCGGGGCAGGAGGGGGTGGAGCGCACGGTCTGGCTGAGGCTGAAGCTGATCGCCGACGCGGGTCTGGTGGGCCTGCCCAACGCGGGCAAGTCCACGTTCCTTGCAGCCACGTCGAACGCGCGGCCCAAGATCGCGGACTACCCCTTCACGACGCTGGTGCCGAACCTGGGCGTGGTCGGCGTGGACGGGGCGGAGTTCGTGATGGCCGACATCCCCGGCCTGATCGAGGGGGCGAGCGAGGGGCGGGGGCTGGGGGACCAGTTCCTCGCCCACGTCGAGCGATGCTCCGTCCTTCTGCATCTGGTCGACGGCACGTCCAGCACGATCGCCAGGGACTACCGGACCATCGTGAGCGAGCTGGAAGCCTACGCCGAGACGCTTGCCCTGAAGTCCCGGATCGTCGCCCTGAACAAGATCGACGCGCTGGACGCGAGGACGCTGGGCGCCCGGCGCAAGGCGCTGGAGAAGGCGCATGGCGGGCCGGTCTTCGCCATCTCGGGCGCGTCGGGCACGGGGCTGACGGACGTGCTGCGGGCGTTGCGGGCAGGGATCATGGCGGACAAGGCCATGGTGGAGGAGACGGGACCGTGGCAGCCCTGACCCGGTCGGACGCGGCCCCCGACGTGCGGGCGGCGAAACGGCTGGTCGTGAAGATCGGCTCGTCGCTCCTCGTGGGTGCGGAGGGGCTGAAGCGGGACTGGCTGTCGGGTCTCGCCGCCGACGTGGCGGCGGCGAAGGCGCGGGGGACGGACGTGATCCTCGTGTCGTCGGGGTCGATCGCGCTGGGGCGCGGGGTGCTGGGCCTCGCCGCCGGGGCGCTGCCGCTCGAGCAGGCGCAGGCCGCGGCCGCGGTGGGGCAGATCCGCCTCGCGCGCGCCTACGAGGAGGCCCTTGCCCCGCACGGGATCACCGCGGGGCAGGTGCTCGTCACGCTGGAGGACACCGAGGACCGGCGGCGCTACCTCAACAGCCGGGCGACGATGGAGACCCTGCTGGGCCTCGGCGTCGTGCCCATCGTCAACGAGAACGACACGGTCGCGACCGACGAGATCCGCTACGGCGACAACGACCGGCTGGCCGCGCAGATCGCGGTGACGGTGGGGGCGGACCAGCTCGTGCTCCTGTCGGACGTGGACGGGTTCTATTCGGCCAATCCGAAGGTCGATCCCGCCGCCGCGCGGTTCGACCTCGTCACCGCGATCACGCCCGCGATCGAGGCGATGGCGGGGGATGCCGTCTCGGGCCTGTCGAAGGGCGGGATGCGGACGAAGCTCATGGCCGCCAAGACCGCGGTGGCCGGCGGCTGCGCCATGGCGATCGCCGAGGGGTCGACGCCGCGCCCGCTGACCGCGCTGGCCGAGGGCGCGCCCCGGACCTGGTTCGTCCCGGCCGCCGACCCGCAGCTTGCGCGCAAGCGCTGGATCGGCGCGATGAAGCCGAGGGGCGAGCTTCAGCTCGACGCGGGCGCGGTCGCGGCGCTGCGGGCGGGCGGCAGCCTCCTGCCCGCCGGGGTGACGCGGGTGGCGGGCAGCTTCGGCCGGGGCGAGCCGGTCGCGCTCCGGTCGCCCGAGGGTGCGTTGCTGGGCATCGGCCTCGTGCGTTACACTGCCGCCGAGACGCGGGCCATCGCCGGCCACCGGTCGGGCGAGATCGCGGGCATCCTCGGCTATCCGGGCCGGGCGGCGCTGGTTCACCGGGACGACATGGTTCTCTAGCAGGGTGGCGGGATGGACGGCGGCGCGGTTTCGGACGATATGGCGGCGGTGGGACGCCGTGCCCGCGCGGCGGCGCGCGAGCTGGCCGAGGCGCCCGCAGCGCAACGACGCGCGGCGCTGACCGCCGCGGCCGACGCGATCCGCGCGCGCGGGCCGGCGATCCTCGAGGCCAACGCCGCGGACCTCGCCCTTGCCGACGCGAAGGGCCTGACGGCCGCCATGGTCGACCGGCTGGCCCTGGACGGGGCGCGGGTGGACGCCATCGCCGAGGGGCTGCGGGCGGTCGCCGACCAGCCCGACCCGGTGGGCGCGGTCATCGCCGAGTGGACGCGGCCGAACGGGCTGCACATCCGCCGGGTGCGCAGCCCCATCGGCGTGATCGGCGTGATCTACGAAAGCCGTCCCAACGTCACCGCCGACGCCGGCGCGCTGTGCCTCCGGTCGGGCAACGCCGTCATCCTGCGGGGAGGGTCGGAAAGCCTGAACTCCTCGGTCGCGATCCACGCCTGCCTGGCCGAGGGTCTGGCCGAGGCGGACCTGACCGGCGATGCGGTCCAGCTGATCGCGACGCGCGACCGGCGGGCGGTGACCGACCTGCTGCGGATGACCGAGCACATCGACGTCATCGTGCCGCGCGGCGGGCGCGGGCTGGTGGAGCTGGTGCAGCGCGAGGCGCGGGTGCCGGTCTTCGCGCATCTGGAGGGGATCTGCCACGTCTACGCCGACGCCGCGGCCGACGTGGACAAGGCGCGCCGTGTGGTGCTGAACGCGAAGACGCGGCGCACCGGGGTCTGCGGGGCCGCCGAGTGCCTGCTGGTCGACCGCGCCTTCCATGCCCGCCACGGCGCCGTCCTGATCGAGGCCCTGATCGCGGCCGGGGTCGAGGTACGCGCCGAGGGGGCGCTGCTCGAGGTTCCGGGCACGGTCCCCGCCGCGCCCGACGACTTCGGGCGCGAGTTCCTCGGCATGGTGATCGCCGCGCGCCTCGTCGACGGGGTGGACGGCGCGATCGACCACATCCGCCAGTACGGATCGAGCCACACCGAGGCCATCCTGACCGAGGACGACGCGGCCGCCGACCGCTTCTTCGCGAGGCTGGACAGCGCGATCCTGCTGCGCAACGCCTCCACCCAGTTCGCGGACGGGGGCGAGTTCGGGATGGGGGCCGAGATCGGCATCGCCACCGGAAAGCTGCACGCGCGCGGCCCCGTGGGGGCCGAGCAGCTGACGACCTTCCGCTACCTCGTGACGGGCGACGGAACGATCCGGCCGTGAGGGAGAGGTCAGAGGGTCATGCGGATCCCGCCCTCGTCGATCGCGAGGGCAAGCCGCCGGCCCTGACGCGCGAGCTCGGCCGCCGCGAGGGCGAAATGCACCTCGGCCGCGCCCAGGTCGTCGGGGCAGGGCCCGCCCTCGAGCGCGGACCAGAGCGGGCGATGCAGGCGCAGCTTGGCCGCCGTGCCCGTCAGGCCGGCCCCCTCGCCGTCCTCGGACACGGCGATGCGGCCGCCGTAGGGCATGGCGGACTCGAGGCACTGGACAAGCAGGAACAGAAGCCGCGCCCGCTGCCGGGCAAGGTCCGGGCCGCCCTCCCAGTCGATCCGCAGGCGGCCGCCGCGGGTCGCCTCGGACAGGATCGACAGGATCTCGGCCCGCGCGATGCGCTGGTCGGGCGTGGCGGCCCCGAAGGCCACGCGGAAGAACCGGATGCGGGCGTTGGCGTGGCCCGCGCTCTCCGCGATCAGCGCCAGCTCGGGGCTCTGCGGGGTGCCGTCCATCATCAGAAGCTCCACCCCGTTGCCGATCGCCCCGATCGGGCTGATAAGGTCATGGCAGATCCGGGAGCCGATCAGGGCGGCGAGGTCGGGCATGTCGGGCATGGCAATCCTTGGAACGGAGGCGGACGGCGATGAACGCGCAGCTGGAGCCGGGGATGATCGTGCGCCATCCGCAGCAGCCGGACTGGGGGCTGGGTCAGGTTCAGTCGAACATCGGGAACCGGGTCACGGTGAACTTCGAGCAGCAGGGCAAGGTTGTGATCGACGGCACCCGGATCAGGCTGGAGCCGGTCCATCCATCGGTGGCAGGGACAAGGGTATAGGCGAAATCCTGCCGGTCGCAACCCATGAGCGCACGAAAAGCCCGCCGTGCACGTCCGGCGGGCGCGGCGCGCTGATGATCGCGGACGACGACCACCTCGTCCTGCGGCTGGCGCGGGACCGGCGCGACGTCCGGGCGGCGCAGCGGCTGCGCTATGCCGTCTTCGTCGAGGAGATGGGCGCGGACGGCCCGCTGGTCGACCATGCGGCCCGGCTGGAGGCGGACGCGTTCGATCCGATCTTCGACCATCTTCTGCTGGTCGACACGCGGCGCGATCCGGCGACCCTCGACGACGTGGTCGGGGCCTACCGGATGCTGCCGGGCGATCGCCTGGGGCCGGACGGCCGGTTCTATTCGGATGCGGAGTACGACCTCGCCGTGCTGCGCGCCTCGGGCCGGCGGCTTCTCGAACTCGGACGGTCCTGCGTCCGCCGCGACTATCGCGGGGGGCTCGCCATGCTGCACCTGTGGAACGGGCTCGCGGCCTATGTCGCCGACCGGCGGATCGAGGTGCTGTTCGGCGTCGCGAGCTTTCCGGGCACCGATCCCGCGCGGCTGGCCGTGCCGCTGTCGTGGCTGCACCACCATTGCCTCGCCCCGCCCGCGCTGCGCGTCGTGGCCCGCCCGCCCGCGCGGGCCGAGATGGCGATCCTGCCGCCCGACCGCCTCGACCGTCGCGCCGCGCTGCGGGCGATGCCCGCGCTGATCAGGGCCTATCTGCGCATGGGCGGCCTGGTCGGCGACGGCGCGTCGGTCGACCGCGCGTTCAACACCACGGACGTGTGCCTGGTGATGGAGACGGCGCATCTGTCCGCGCGCGGCCGCGCCCTGCTCGCCCGGGGGATGGAGCGCCCGGCGTGACCGACTGGCGGGCGGCGCGGGTCGCGCCGCGGGCGCGCGGGGCCGGGGGATGGGTCCGCATCCTGCGGCGCGGCCTGCCGGTCGCGCTGGTCCTGGCGGCCGGCCTGCTGATCCTGCTGGCGGTGCGGCTGCCCGAACGGCTGGCCTGCGGCGCCCGCCGGCCGGCGACCCCCTGGATCACGCAGGGGGTCTGCCGCATCGTGCTCGTCCTCATCGGGCTCCGCGTCCGGTGGGACGGGGTGGCGGCGGTCGCGCCGGCCGTGGTGGTCGCGAACCACGTGTCGTGGCTCGACGTGATCGTCCTCAATGCCGGCGCGCGGGTGCGGTTCGTGGCCAAGTCCGAGGTCGCGGGCTGGTCCGGGATCGGCTGGCTCGCGCGGTCGACGGGCACGCTCTTCATCACGCGCCGCAGCGTCGAGGCGGGGGCGCAGCTCGCGCAGCTGCGCGCCGCGGTGGCCGAGGGGCAGCCCGTCCTGCTGTTCCCCGAGGGCACCTCCACCGACGGGCAGCGCGTGCTGCCCTTCAAATCCACGCTCTTTGCCGCCGTCACGGGTCCGGGCGCGTTGCCGGGCGTGGCGGTGCAGCCGGTGACGCTGGCCTACCGCCCGCCGGCGGGGGAGGATCCGCGCATCCACGGCTGGTGGGGCGACATGGCCTTTGGCCCGCACCTGCTGGACCTGCTGGCGCGTCCGCGTCTCGGGTCGGCGGTGGTGGTCCGCCATCCGCCGCTGCGGGCCGACGCCTGTCCCGGCCGCAAGGCGCTCGCCGCCGCCTGCGAGGCGGCCGTGCGCGCCGCGCACCCGATGGTCTAGCCGGCGGGCGCGGTCAGCCGGCGCAGCGCGCGCGCCGCGTCCTCCTCGCGCCAGATCTCCTCGCCGATGCCGAGGAAATCGGCATAGGGGGCGAGGCGGTCCACGGCGGCGCGGTCGAGCGCGCCCTCGGCGACCACCGGCACCTCGATCATCTCGGACCACCACTGGAACAGATCGGTCCCCGCGCGGGTGCCGTCACCCAGCGGCGTGTCCCCGGCGGGTCCGAAGGCCACGTAGTCCGCCCCCGCCTCGGCGGCGGTGATGCCGTCGTGGCGCGAGGCGGCGCAGAAGGCGCCGATGATCGCGTCCGGTCCGAGATCCTTGCGCAGCGCGCGGACGCTCGCCCGGGGGTCGTCGAGGTGCACGCCGTCGAGGCCCAGCCGCGTGACCAGCCCCGCGTGCCGCGCGATCACCAGCGCCACGTCGCGGGCATGCGCCACCTCGCGCAGCGCATCGGCCGCGCGGGCCACGCGGTCCTCGTCGGCGGTGGCGAGCGCGAGGCGCACGCAGGCGACCTCGGCGGTGTCGAGCACGGCCGCGAGACGGTCGGGAAACGTCGCCGGCGCGAAGTCGGGGGGCGTGACGAGATAGATCCGCGGGCGGTCCCGCGCGGTCGGGTCGGCGGTCGGGTCGGCGGGCATGGCGGCATCCTGTCTGGCGCCTGCGTGCCTAGCGCAGATCGCGCGGCTTGGCCATGCGGCCCGCGCCTTGCGCGGCGGGAAGGCAGCCGCTATCGCAGCCGGGCCTGAGAGGAGCCGCCCATGACCCCCCCCGTCTTCGTCCTCGTGCGCCCCCAGATGGGCGAGAACATCGGGGCGGCGGCGCGGGCGATGCTGAACTTCGGCCTCGACCGGATGCGGATCGTCGACCCGCGCGACGGCTGGCCGAACCCGCGCGCCAACGCCGTCGCATCGGGTGCCGGGCGGGTGCTCGAGGGGGCGGGGCTGTTCGCCGACGTGGCCGCCGCGATCGGCGACTGCGACTACGTGCTGGCCACCACCGCGCGCAGCCGCGAGCTGACCAAGCCCGTCCTCACGCCCGAGGCGGCGATGGCGCGGACGCGCGCGCTGGCGGCCGAGGGCAGGCGCGTGGGCATCCTCTTCGGCCCCGAGCGCGCCGGGCTGGAGAACGACGACCTCGCCCCGGCCAACGCCATCGTCACGGTGCCGGTCAACCCCGATTTCTATTCGCTGAACCTCGGGCAATGCGCGCTGCTCATGGCCTACGAATGGCGGCGGCAGACCGACTCCACCCCGCCCGAGGTGCTGGCCCTGGCGCGGACCGACCTCGCCCGGCGCATCGAGGTGGAGCGGCTGGGCGACCACTACGAGCGGCGGCTGGACGAGGCGGGCTTCTTCTTTCCCCCGGACAAGGCCCCGCTGATGCGGCTCAACCTGCGCAACATGTGGGCGCGGCTTGGGCTGACGCGGGCCGAGGTGCAGACGCTGCACGGCATGCTGCGCCAGATCGTCCGCAGGCGCGACGGCAGGGCGGACTGACCGCCGCCGGGTGCGGCAGGGGCGACCCTTGAAGCCCCTGCGCCCGGGGCATACTGTCCCGCCCAACCCCAGGGGGCGGCGCATGGCCACCGGCAGACGAACCATCTTCGAGGAGGTCGGGTCCGCGACCACGCCGGCGGCGGCGGCCACCGGATCGATCCGGCAGGACTTCTCGCGCGCACGCGCGCTGACGCGGGCCTGGCTGTTCCTCCTCTTCGCGCTGGTTTCCGCGATGATCGTCGTGGGCGGTCTGACGCGGCTGACCGACAGCGGCCTGTCGATCACCGAGTGGCGGCCGCTGACCGGCGCGCTGCCCCCCCTGTCGGACGCCGACTGGGCGGCGGAGTTCGACCGCTACCGGGCGATACCCGAGTACCAGCTGCAGAACCGGGGCATGTCGCTCGCGGAGTTCAAGGTGATCTACTGGTGGGAATGGGGGCACCGCCAGCTTGGCCGGGTGATCGGCCTCGTCTGGGCGCTGGCGTTCCTCGGGCTGTGGCTCACGCGGACCATCCCGCCGCGCTGGACGAGGCGGCTGCTGCTGCTCGGGGCGCTCGGCGGGCTGCAGGGCGCGATCGGCTGGTGGATGGTGTCCTCGGGCCTCACGGGGCGGATGGTCGACGTGGCCTCGTACCGGCTGGCGGTGCATCTGGGCCTTGCCTTCGTCATCCTCGGCGTCCTCGCCTGGTTCGTGCTGACGCTGGGGCGGTCGGAGGTGGACCTGATGCAGGCGCGGCGCAGCCGTGAGGCGAGGCTGTTCGGGCTGTCGACCGGCCTGATGCACTTCACGTTCCTCCAGATCGTGCTGGGCGCGCTGGTGGCGGGAATCGACGCGGGGCGCGCCTTCCCGACCTGGCCGCTGATGAACGGGCAGTTCTTCCCGGCGGACGCCTTCTACGTGCCGGGCCGCCCCGCCTGGGCCGCGTTCTTCGAAAACCCCGGCCTCGTGCAGTTCATCCACCGCATGTCGGGCTACCTGCTGGTGATCTTCGCGGTGGTGGTCTGGCTGCGCGGGCGCCGCTCGCCGCACGCGGCGACGCGGGCGGCGTTCCACGCGGTCCTGGCGATGGTGGTGGCGCAGATGGCCCTCGGGATCGCGGCGGCAGTGACGGCCGCGCATCCCCATGTGGCGATCACCCACCAGATCGGGGCGATCCTTCTCTGGGTGCTGGTCCTGCGCGCGCGGCACCTCGCGGGCTATCCCGTCGCAGGCTCGGTCCGGCGGGGCACGGCGTGACGGCCGCCCCGGCGCGCGCGCCCGGGCCTGCGGCCTATCGCGCGCTGATGGCGTTCCAGCGCGAGACCGAGGCGCTGGCGCAGGTGGCGCAGCGGCTCGGCTGGGACCAGGAGACGATGATGCCGCGCGGCGCCGCCGCGCAGCGCGGCGACGAGATGGCGGCGCTGGAGGGAGTGCTCCACGCGCGCCGGAGCGATCCGCGCGTTGCGATGTGGCTCGCCGAGGCGGAGGGCCCCGGCGCCGCGGGGGCGGCGCAGCTGCGGCTCATCCGGCGCATGCACGACCGCGCGGCGAAGGTGCCCGGCGACCTGGCGAAGGCGATCGCGCGCGAGACCTCGACCGCGCAGGGCATCTGGGCGGCGGCGCGGGCCTCGGACGACCCGGCGGCCTTCCTGCCGGCGCTGGACCGCGTGCTGGGCCTGAAGCGGCAGGAGGCGGCGGCGCTCGCGCGGGGCGGCGATCCCTACGACGCGCTGCTCGACGACTTCGAGCCGGGCGCGGATTCCGCGCGGGTGGTCGCCCTGTTCGACCGGATGCGCCCGCGCCTCGTCGCGCTGCGGGCGGCGGTGCTCGGGCGGCCCGCGCCCGCCCCGCTGAGGGGCCGCTTCCCGGCCGAGGGGCAGCTGCGGCTTGCGCGCGAGGTGGCGGGCGTCTTCGGCTACGACTGGGACCGGGGACGGCTCGACCTCGCCGTGCATCCGTTCTCGTCGGGGTCGGCGAGCGACGTGCGGATCACCACGCGGGTGGCCGAGGACGATCCGTTCAACTGCCTCTGCTCGACCATCCACGAGACGGGGCACGCCGCCTACGAGCAGGGCATCGACGCGGGCTTCGCGCTGACGCCGCTGGGGCAGGGCGTCTCGATGGGCGTCCACGAGAGCCAGAGCCGCATCCTCGAGAACCAGCTTGGCCGGAGCCGCCCCTTCGCGGGCTGGCTGTTCGGACGGATGCGGGCGGTCTTCGGCGATGCCGGCGCGGACGATGCCGAGGGCTTCTACGCCGCCATGAACCGGGTGCAGGCGGGCTTCGTGCGGACCGAGGCCGACGAGGTGCACTACAACCTGCACGTCATGCTGCGCTTCGATCTGGAACGCGCGCTGGTTCGCGGCGACCTCTCGGTGCGCGACCTCGAGGCCGCGTGGAACGACCGCTATCGCGCCGACTTCGGCGTCGCCGTGCCGCGTCCCTCGCTCGGGATGCTGCAGGACGTGCACTGGGCGGTGGGCCTTTTCGGCTACTTTCCGACCTACACGCTGGGCAATCTCTACGCGGGCTGCCTGCACGCGGCGATGCGGCGCGACCTGCCCGCGCTCGACGAGGCGCTGGCGGCGGGCGACGCCGGCCCCGCGACGGCCTGGCTGCAACGCCATGTGCGGCGCTGGGGCGGGCTGACGGCACCGGACGACCTGATCGCCGCCGCCTGCGGCGCGGCCCCGACCGAAGCGCCGCTGCTCGACTATCTGGAGGCGAAGTTCGGCGCGCTCTACGCGCTCTAGCCCTTGGCGCGGATGAACTTGCCGTCGATCTGCGCGCCGCTCTCGATCACCAGCGTGGTGTAGTTCGCGTCCGCCTTGACCACGGCGGCCGCTCGCAGGGTCAGCGTGACGCAGCTGATCTTGCCGCTGACGGTCCCCCGGATGTCGACCGCCTCGGCCGAGACCTTGCCCTTGAGACGCCCGTCCGCGCCGACGATCAGCGCCTGCGCCGAGACCGTCCCCTCCACCTCGCCCAGAACCTCGATGCTGCCCTGGGACGACACGTCGCCCACGATCCGCAGGTCGCCCGACAGGACCGACCGCCCGCCCGAGACGGGCGCGCGCGTGTCGACGGCGGCATCGGAGGCGGTATTCGGCATCGGACGGGTCCCTGCTGGTTGCGCGCGGCGCCGCGCGATGACGGGCCGATAAGGCGTGATGCCGCCAGTGCGGTCAAGGGGGGTGGCGCGGGGGAGCGGCGCGATCCGGCCGTTTTGCGCCGGACGGGGGCGTGACAGGCCCGGGCGGCCATGCTGGACTCGGCGCCTTCGCAGGGGATCCGATCAATGGACGACGACGCCTTCTTCCGCCCGGTCTCGGGCTTCGACCTTCCGCGCTACGCGGGCATCCCGACCTTCATGCGGCTGCCGCACCTCGGGCTCGGCGACCCGCGCATCGGCCGCGTGCAGGTCGGGCTCGTCGGCGCGCCCTGGGACGGGGGGACGACGAACCGTCCCGGCGCGCGGCACGGGCCGCGCGCGCTGCGCGACGCCTCGACCATGATCCGGGCCGAGAACGGGATCACCGGCGTCCGCCCCTTCGAGGCGCTCCGCTGCGCCGACCTCGGCGACGTCCCACCGAACCCCGCCGACCTCGCGGACGGGCTGGCGCGGATGGAGGCCTTCTACGCCCGCCTCCGCGCCGCGGGGGTCCGGCCGCTCACCGCGGGGGGCGACCACCTCTGCAGCCTGCCGATCCTGCGCGCGCTGGCGCGGGATCGGCCGCTGGGCATGATCCACTTCGACAGCCACACCGACCTCTTCCACAGCTATTTCGGCGGCGCGATGTACACCCACGGCACCCCGTTCCGCCGCGCCGTGGAGGAGGGGCTGCTCGACCCCGCGCGGGTCTGCATGATCGGCATCCGCGGCACCGCGTATGACCGCGAGGACCGCGACTTCGCGCGCGCCGCGGGCATCACCGTGATCCCGATCGAGGACCTGCGGGCCCGGGGCGTCGAGGACGTGATGGCCGAGGCACGGCAGATCGCGGGGCAGGGTGAGACCTATGTCAGCTACGACATCGACTTCGTTGACCCCTCGGTCGCCCCGGGGACCGGCACGCCCGAATGGGGCGGACCCGACGCCTTCGCGGCGCTTCAGGTCGTGCGGCTGCTCGAGGGCGTGCGCATCGCGGGGGCCGACGTGGTCGAGGTCTCGCCGCCCTTCGACCCCTCGGGGGGGACGGCCTGGCTCGGCGCTTCGGTGATGTTCGAGATCCTCTGCGTCATGGCCGGGTCGCGCTGACGGGGCGGGTTGACGGGGCGGGTTGACGGGGCGGGTTGACGGGGCGGGTTGACGGGGCGGGCCGTCCGGCGTTCCCTGCCGCGGCACCCGAACGAGGCCCCCGCCATGACCGCCGACCTGATCGTGACCGACGCCCGCGTCCTGACGATGGACCCGGACCAGCCCCGCGCCGAGGCGGTGGCCATCGGCGGCGGACGCATCCTTGCCGTCGGCGGGCGGCGGGCGGTCGAGGCGCTGGCGGGGCAGGGCACCCGCGTGATCGACGCGGGGGGGCGCAGCCTGCTGCCGGGCTTCGTCGAGAGCCACCTGCACCTCGTGCTCGGCGGCGCCGAGCTCGCGCATCTGCAACTGGGCGGCGTCGAGGGGGTGGAGGCGCTCGCGCGCGCCTTCCGTGCCTTCGCCGCCCTCCACCCCGACCGGCCGCTGCTGATGGCGCAGGGGGCCGATTACGGGCTGCTGGGCCGCCCCGTCACGCGCCACGACCTCGACGCGGTGGTGGCCGACCGGGCGATCGCCATGACCGCGCCGGACCACCACACCGTCTGGGCGAACACCGCGGCGCTGCGCGCGGCGGGGTTGCTGCACGGCGCCGCGACCCCGCACGGGCACGAGGTGGTGATGGGGCCGGACGGGCTCGCCACGGGCGAGCTGCGCGAGTTCGAGGCCTTCGCCCCGGTGGTGGCGCTGGGCGGCGAGGCGCGGCTGAACCTCGGGATCGCGACCGGGGGCGAGCCGCAGCCCTGGCCCGGCGACGCGGACCAGGCGATCGACCGCGCCAAGGTGCTCGCGGGGCTGCGCCACTGCGCGGCGCGCGGCATCACCTCGATGGTGAACATGGACGGCAACCGCTACACGCTGGAGCTTCTGGCGGGGCTGCGCGCCGGGGGGCACCTGCTCGCGCGCGTGAAGGTGCCCTTCCACTTCAAGCCGCACATGGATCTGGCCGAGCTCGACCGGGCCCTGGCGATGACGCGCGACTTCGATGACGACTGGCTGTCGTCGGGCTTCGTCAAGATGTTCATGGACGGCGTGATCGACAGCGGCACCGCCTTCATGCTGCGCGACTACCCGGGCCGTCCCGGCCACCGGTCGCAGCCGCTGTTCGAGCCCGCCCGCTTCGCCGAGGTCTGCGCCGCGATCGACCGGCGCGGCCTGCAGATCGCGGTGCATGCGATCGGCGACGGCGCGGTGCGCGCCACCATCGACGGCTACGAGGCCGCCCGCCGCGCGAACGGCCCCCGCGACAGCCGCCACCGGATCGAGCACATCGAGCTGATCGACCGCGCGGACGTCCCGCGTCTCGGCGCGCTGGGGATCACCGCGAGCCTGCAGCCGCCGCATCCGCCGGGCGCGATGGACTTCCCGCTCGGTCCGACGCTGGACGTGATCGGGCACGACCGCTGGGGCGACGCCTACCTGTGGCGCAGCCTGCGCGACGCGGGCGCCGCGATCGCCTTCGCCTCCGACTGGCCGGTGACCGACGTGTCGGTGATGCGCGGGATCCAGGCGGCGCTGACGCGGCGGCCCTACGAGGGCTGCGGCGACGAGCGGCTGGACCGGCTGGACACGCTGCGCGCCTACACCGCGGGCGGGGCCTGGGCCGCGCACCGGGACCGGGTGACCGGGATGCTGCGCGAGGGGCTTGCCGGGGACGTCGTGCTGGTGGACGGGGACATCGAGTCCGCGCCGGCCGAGTCGCTCGGCGCGATGCCGGTCGCGCTGACCGTGGCCGGCGGGGCGGTCACCCACGACGCTGCGGAGCCGGGGCGACGGACAGGCGGTCCCTGCGAATAGCGTTGCGGATCAGCGGCTTGAAGGAAGCCGGACGATTTGTTCCGGGACCCGCGCTTTTTCCCCTTGCAGCGGATGGTCCGCATCCGTAAATACCCCGTCACCGGAGGCTGACCTCTTCGGCCCGCGTTCATCGGGCGTGGTTGTGTCGACTGGAGGCGGGGCTTGG
>ERZ1066123.93-NODE-93-length-74447-cov-10.365416_pt1 | contig 74447 bp, 64 predicted proteins | sample MGYA00382770_ERZ1066123 | MGnify/ENA primary metagenome ERZ1066123 (study PRJEB33369, sample SAMEA5778353) | biofilm metagenome | biome: Industrial cooling water; feature: Water cooling tower basin; material: Biofilm | place: United Arab Emirates | collected...
TATCTGCCTCCTTTCGGGTAGTATGGCGTCACACACAAAATTCTGAACACCCTCGCTCCACCGATTGCCCGAGACTACTCACAGCCCGTAGCGCTTCATCTACCATCTCACGCAGTACCAGTTGCTCCGTCAACGAGGGAAGCGGAATAGGGGTTCTTTTCAGGTCGTCGCCCGAAATGCCAGTTTGGCCTGCTGTAGTCTTTGCACGCGCGACAAGATGCCTACGCGATTCACCAACGTTGCCGCAAAGCGCCATCCACGCCCCAGCATCGGGGCCACTGACGGGCTTCATTCGAATGAGTTTGTCAGGATGCAGAGTACGCGCTGACAGTCCCTGTACCATCGCAAATACACCGAGCAGATCGATGCTGCCGTTGTAGCGCGTCGCCAAGACATCGCCATGCTCAACCCAATAGCCGACTGCTTCGTCCGCAGAGATCTCGATATGCTTGATTGCGGCACCGTTGACGGCCATGGGTCGCACCGCGTTGATCCTGAAGATTCGGAATCCTCGCCCCTCGGTATTCGGCGTCTTCGACAGGCCGTTACGAACGAACTCCGACAGTTGATCCACTGTCGCCCACACCCACCCCGCCGGCAATTCCGGCAAGCCCGTGGTGTCAGGCGCCACGGGCTCTGGATACTTCTTCTGCCAATCACGGGGCACGGGTTTGCCTTGCTCCTTGAACTTGGCGAGCTGCTTCTCTTCCCACCGGGCGCGGCGCTCACGCAGGATGCGCGCGAGCAACTGTTCACCAGTTTCGATCGGTGCTCCGTTTGCCCGCTGCGCCTCGCGCCATGCGGATGTGAGTGTGCCTTCTACGGCGGCCTTGAGCAACGACTGACGGTATTGCTGCAGCTTCTTCTGCGCAGCCTTCAGTTCTGCAACACCGGCATCGAGGTCGGACAGCAGTTCTTCGAGTTTGGCGACGATTCGCGCCTGCTCGGCGCGAGGAGGAAGCGGTAGTTCGATCTGACCGACGGTCTTAGATGAGAGGTGCTTGACAGTTACAGATGGTGTGTTGGCGTTGATCGCCGCTAGGTATCCAGGCAAGACGAGAGCAAGAAGTTCCTTGTCGTAGAACGCCTCGTCTGGTGAGATTCGACATACTCGCTGATTGAGTAGCGCCACACTTGAACGCCAGCAGCTGGAGTTAAAGTCACCGTCCATACCTATCAAGAGATCTCCTGGTTCGACTAGGTAGGCATCCTCATATGGTCCGGTGTAGCGAGTGTTTGTCTCGCCAGGCACTATGTCACGAATACGCACAAGTGGCATGCCCTCTGTCAAACTGAAAAACGCCGAATCGAAAGGAGCTCCATTAAGAATCGAAGCAACCTCTGCGAGCGGTACGCGTTCCCAGCTTGAATGCTTTGCTAGCATTCCCGACGTGTCGGCCTCGATCAGCTCGGATAGACCCATCGTGAAAGCCATTACGCCACCAACTCCCCGTTCATCTCATCCATCAGCGTATCCAGCTCCTTGCCGAACAGGCCCCACGCCTTCTGCAAGCCGCCCTTGTCGGCCAACTCGGCAAAATCAAAATCCGCCCGTGCAATCGCGCACGAGCTGGCGATGTGATCCTTCATCAAACGCAGCCACTCCATCTGTTCAGGCGTGAAGGGCGTGGCGCGACGGCTGTTGTGGCGCCACACCCAGTCGGCAAAACGGCGATCCACTTCATCGGTAAACGGCCTGAGCTCGGCGCCCTCGCCGTCCAGCCTCAGCGCATATCGCACCAGACTCACCAGGTCGGTCAGCTGGCGGCGCGTGTCGGCACCCTTCACGCGGCTGGCCTGCACCCGCGCATAGGCACTCCACAACGTGTCGGTGGTCAGGAGCAGGGGCGGACGGCTCAGCCGCTCGTGCAGATCCTCGATCATCTCGAAGGTGAGCGCTCGGCGCTGATAGGGTTGCGCATAAAAAAAGGCCAGCGCGGCGATCTCGGTCTTGTTGGCGTGCAGGTAGTCGGCAAAGCGCTGGATGGCCTCGCGCGCGTTGGCATCCGCCTGTTCACTGTAGTCACTGAGCGTGACGCGGTCGAGGTTGATGTGATCGATGAGCTGCTCGCGCTCGCGGCGGGCGGCTTCGATCTCGTCGCGCAGGTCAGGGTTGTCGAACGGAGCGCAGGCGGCGGCCACGCGGGCGGCACGCGCGACTTCCAGTTCGGCGGGCAGCAGCGTGTCCTCATTGCGGCCGAGGCCCCTGGCCTCGGCAGTCGCCATGGCCGTCTGCACCACGGCATCGGGGTCGAGGGCATGAAGAAGCGCCTTGGCGAGTTCGCCCACAGAGCGGCCGCCGGTCAGACGCTCGATACGCACTCGGGCCTTGTCGTCCAGTTGCTTGTTGAGGCGCACCAGACGATTGGCCAGTGACAGCACCGTATCGTCGTCACGGCTTCCCATGGCCACGCCCTGGAGCAGATCCTTGAGCGGGATGCCCGGCCTGCGCTCCAGCGGGCGGCTCTCCGTCTTGCACGACTTCTCGACGCCCACGGCATCGATCAGCACGAAACGGGTCTTGGCGCCCTCGGCGCTCCCGCTCACCCGCTGCAGACCGTCCGCGTCGAGACTGCGCACCCCACGGCCCTTCATCTGCTCGTAGTAGCCCTTGCTGCGCACGTCGCGCATGAAAAGCAGCACTTCGAGTGGCTTTACATCCGTGCCGGTGGCGATCATGTCGACCGTGACGGCAATTCGCGGGTTGAAATCGTTGCGGAAGCTGGCGAGCACGCTGTCCGCGTCCTCTTCGGCACGGTATGTCACCTTCTTGCAGAAGGCATTGCCCTGCCCGTACACCTCGCGCACCATTTGCACGATATCGTCGGCGTGACTGTCGGTCTTGGCGAAAATGAGCGTCTTGGGCACCTCACGGCGTGTCGGGAAGATCTTCGTCTCCACCGCCGTCTTCATGGCCAGAATGACCTGACGAATCTGGCTGGGATTGACCACCGAGCGGTCAAGTTCCTTGCCCGTGTACAGGGTGTCGAGCTCGGTCTGTGACCAGCGCTTCTTGCGCGTTTCGCGGTCGCGATGGTCCACCCACTCCCGTGCGGAAAGCACTGCGCCCTTTCGGGAAATTTCCGTGTCGATTTCGTACACGTCGTACCCCACGTTCACGCCGTCGGCCACCGAGTCTTCGTAGCTGTATTCCGCCACGATGTTCTCATTGAAGAAACCGAAGGTGCGCTTGTCGGGTGTGGCCGTGAGGCCAATCAGAAACGCATCGTAGTAGTCGAGCACCTGCTTCCACAGATTGTAAATACTGCGGTGGCACTCGTCGATAACAATGAAATCGAACGACTCGACCGGAATGGCCGAGTTGTAGCGGACATGCTTCGCCTGGTGGGCCGTCTGCTGCACCTCATGGAGCGACGCCTCCTCGGAGGACTCATCGATAGGCTCGCCCGAGAGAATGGAATACATGCGCTGGATGGTACTGATGCATACCTGCGCATGCGGGTCGATGCTGCTCGATGCCAGTCGCTGCACGTTGTACAGCTCGGTGAACTTGCGGCCGTCGTCAGGCGGCGTATAGGCCATGAACTCCTGGTGAGCCTGCTTGCCAAGGTTGCGTGTATCGACAAGAAACAACACGCGCGTGGCCCCGCCAAACTTGAGCAGGCGATAGACGGCCGTAATGGCGGTGAACGTCTTGCCGGCCCCAGTGGCCATGTGGATCAGCGCGCGCGGTTTGTTCTGAGCCAGCGACTGTTCAAGACCGGTGACGGCGCTGATCTGGCAATCCCGGAGGTTGCGCTCAGTGAGTGGCGGGAGCTCGTGCGCCAGGCGATGCCGCAGCGTATTGGGCTGGGTCAGCCATTCCGCGAGCTGTCCGGGCTGGAAGAAATGGAACAGCTCACGTGAGCGCGGTGCCGGGTCGGCATTGTCGGTGAAGCGGATGATCTGGCCCGTGGCCTCAAAAAGGAAACGCAGGGGCGTACGGTCCTTGCGCCATTTGAGGCTGGCACCGGCATAACGTTCGGTTTGCGCTTCAGCCACGATGAGCGTTTCGCCGGCGCTGTCTCGTTTGGCTTCGATCACGCCACAGGCCACGCGATTGACAAAGAGCACATAGTCAGCCGGTCCGGTATCCGTTGGATACTCACGCACGGCAATGCCCAGCCCCACACTGAGGTTGAGCTCCTTCACGTCCTGGATGATCCATCCAGCGCCTTCGAGTTTCAGATCAATCTGTTGCCGCGCTTTGGCTTCTGGGGACATTGGTCTCAGGTGATTACCGTGGGTGCACGTCGCTCGGTACGTGCTTCAAGGTCGCTCACCGTGAGCGCCGCGTCCACCAGATCCGCCAATGCGGACGCCGTATCAAGACCGAGACGCTCGACATCCGTTTCGCGCGACTCGATGTACACGCGAATGGTGGCGCCCTCGGTGCCCGTGCCCGACAGGCGAAACACAATGCGCGCGCCGTCCTGGAACAGGAGGCGAATGCCCTGCTGGCGACTCACCGCGCCGTCCACTGGGTCGGTGTAGGCAAAGTCATCGGCCAGTGACACCACACGCCCGGCCAGCGTGCGACCGGGCAAAGACTCCAGCTGCGCGCGCAGCTCGGCCATGACCGCATTGGCCGCGTCGCTGGGCACAGCCTCGTAGTCGTAGCGCGTGTAGTAGTTGCGGCCATACTCGGCCCAGTGCCCGCGCACGATCTGCTCCACACTCTCGCCGCGTGCGGCCACGATGTTGAGCCAGAACAGCACCGCCCAGAGCCCGTCCTTCTCGCGCACATGGTTGCTGCCGGTGCCAAAGCTCTCCTCACCACAGAGCGTGATGCGCCCCGCATCCAGCAGATTGCCGAAGAACTTCCAGCCCGTTGGCGTCTCGAAGCAGGGAATGCCCAGCCGCTCGGCCACCACATCCACCGCCGCACTGGTGGGCATGCTGCGCGCGACACCAGCGAGTCCTTCGCGATAGCCCGGCACCAGTGTGGCGTTGGCGGCCAGCACCGCGAGGCTGTCACTGGGCGTGACGAAGAAGCGACGACCGAGAATCATGTTGCGATCGCCGTCGCCATCGGATGCCGCACCAAAATCCGGCGCCTGCTCTCCAAAGAGCTCCTCAACCAGCTCGTGCGCGTAGGTGAGGTTGGGGTCGGGATGCCCACCGCCAAAGTCGGGGAGCGGCACGGCGTTGATGACCGTGCCTGCCGGCGCACCGAGCCGCCGCTCGAGAATCTCCACCGCATAGGGGCCGGTGATGGCGTGCATGGCATCGAAGCGCAGCGCAAAGCCGCTGGCCAACAGCGCGCGAATGGCATCAAAGTCAAACAGCGTCGCCATGAGCTCGGCGTACGCCGCCACCGGATCCACCACCTCGAGGGTCAGGCCGCCCAGTGTGTGCGTGCCCAACACATCGAGATCAAACGCCGGCAACTCCGCCACGCGATACGCCGTGAGCGAGCCCGCGCGCTCTGCCACGCGGTTGGTGAAGGCCTCGGGCGCTGGGCCACCGTTGCCGGTGTTGTACTTGATGCCAAAATCCCCATCGGCTCCGCCGGGATTATGGCTGGCCGAGAGGATGATGCCACCGGCTGCGGGCTGCCCGTTTACGCCGCGGCGAATGAGATGCGAGGCCGCCGGTGTGGACAGCAATCCGCCGCGTCCCACCACCACATGCGTGATGCCGTTGGCGGCCGCCATGCGCACGATGGTGTGAATGGCTTCGCGGTTGTGAAAGCGTCCGTCGCCGCCGAGCACCAATGTTTGGGGGGGCTGCAGCGCCGCTTCGTCGAGCACGGCCTGCACGAAGTTCTCGAGATAGTGCGGCTGCTGAAAGACGGTTGTGCGCTTCCGCAAACCGGACGTCCCCGGTCGCTGGTCAGCGAACGGGGACGTCGGGACTGTCTTCACGACCATGTCTTTACACCCATGTCGTTATGACCACTTGAGATCGACCTTGCTGAGCGGCAGCTGCCTGACGCGCTTGCCCGTGGCCTGCCAGATGGCTCCCATGAGCGCGGGAATGAGCGGCGGCATGGCCGGCTCACCAATGCCCGTGGGCGGATACGTGGTCTTCTTCCAGTGCACTTCAACCACCGGCGGCGCCTGACGGATGCGCAGAAGGCTGAAGTTGGAGGCGTTGCCGGCCGTGGTGGTGGCTGGCGCGAAGTTGCCCTGGTCGGCCTTGCCGGCGGTAAAGGTGATCTCCTGACCGTAGGCCTGACCCATGGCATCGAGCACCGCACCCTGCACCTGCTGTTCGGCATGGTTGGGATTGATGATCTCGCTGCCCACGTCGCCCACGGCCCACACCTTGTCCACCTTCACCACGCCGGCCTTGCTGACGGTGGCCTGCACCACCTCGGCGAAGTAGCCGCGGTGGCTGTAGTAGAAGGCCACACCCATGCCCGTGCCCTTGGGCAGCGTGGTCTTGCCCCAGCCCGATACGTCACGCGCCATTTCGAGCACGCCGATGATGCGCTCGGCGCTCATGAGCTGCGCCTGCTGCTGCGGCGTGTAGGGCTGCTGCGGCGGAATCTCCGCCTTCAGCATGTCGATGCGGAACTGGATGGGATCCTTGCCCGCGGCTTCGGCGCACTCGTCGATGAAGCCCTGGAAGGCGAAGGACAGAGCGTTGGAGCGCGGCGCACGCAACGCGCCCGTGGGCACGCCCAGCGGCATCATGGACACGTCCATGCGCAGGTTGGGCACGAAGCGCGCGGGATACTCGGTCGGTCCGATGTCGGCGCTCGACGCAAAGCGCTCGCCGTTGCCGAACGTGGCGAAGTGATTGCGGAAAGCGATCAGCTTGCCATTGGCATCCACACCGCCCGTGAACTTGTGGAAGCCACCCGGACGGAACTGGTCGTGCTGCATGTCGTCTTCGCGCGTCCAGATCAGCTTGACCGGCACCTTGGCTTCGCGCGCGATGAACGCGGCTTCGGCCAGGGGCTCGTTGTAGAGACGCCGCCCGAATCCGCCACCGGCCCGCATCATGTGCATCACCACCTGGTCTTCCTTGATGCCGAGCGTGCTGGCCACGAGCCCGCGTCCACCCTGCGGCGTCTGCGAGGTGGTCCACATTTCGCAGGTGCCGTCGGCGTTGATGCGTGCGGTGCAGTTCTGCGGCTCGAGCGTGGCGTGGTTGATGAAGGGATAGCTGTACTCCGCCTCTACCACCTTGGCCGCCGTCTTGATGGCCGCATCGAAGTCGCCGTCGTTGCGAATGGTGCGCTGTGGCGCCGAGGCAAAGAACTCCTTGGCCTTCGCGGCAAAGGCGGCACTCGACTGCTGCGACGTGGGATGATCCGCCCACTGCACCACGAGCTTCTTGCGCGCTTCCTGCACCCGCCACCAGTTGGTGCCGACAATGGCGACACCCGCCTTGAGGCCGGCGAGATTGTCGGTGCCGGCCACCACGAAGGCATGCGTAACACCTGGCTGCGACTTGACCACATCAAGGTTGGCGCTGGCCACCTTGGCCGCATACACGGGCGCCTTCACGAAGGTGGCGTAGTGCATGTTGGGCACCGTCACATCGATGCCGAAGATCGGCTTGCCCGTGAGGATGTCCTTGAGCGCGACCGTGGGAATGCGCTTGCCGATGATGCTGAACTGCGACGGATCCTTGAGCGGCACAGTATCGAGCGCCGGCGGCGTGACGCCGGCCGCGGCCGTGGCCAGTGACCCGTAAGTGGCCTGACGGTTCGACGCCTTGTGATACACGACGCCCTTGGCGGTCGTGAGTTCCGACACCGGCACACTCCACTGCGTGGCGGCTGCCTGCAGCAGCATGGCGCGACCCGCGGCGCCAACGCGGCGCTGCGGAATCCAGTTGGTGGGCGTGGCCGTGCTGCCACCGGCCACCTGCGCCGGATACTTGTTCGGATCGAAGTCGGCCTGCTCAATGCGGACCTGCTTCCAGTCCACATCGAGTTCCTCGGCAATCAGCATGGGCAGCATCGTCTGAATGCCCTGGCCGATCTCGGGGTTCTTGGCCGTGATGGTGACGACATTGTCGGCCGTGATGCGAATGAAGGCCGACAGCATGGGCTCTGCGGCGGGCGCACCGCCAACGAGACGCTGCAGCGCCTCAACCGGTTCGGCGTAGCTGGCCAGCAGCAGTCCGCCGCCGGCGAGTGCCGAGACCTTGAGGAACTCGCGGCGCGTGGGCGCGGGAGTGGACGCGGCGGGTGTGGTCGTGGGCGTCATGGCTCAGTCCTCCCCGGGCGCGCCGCTGCTGCCCACCGCTGCACCGCCGGCCTTGATCTCGGCGGCACGATGCACGGCGGCACGAATGCGCAGGTAGGTCGCACAGCGACAGAGATTCGTGTTGAGCGCCGTGTCGATGTCGGCGTCCGTGGGCTTGGGCGTCTTGGCCAGCAGGCCCGCCGCCGCCATCATCTGCCCGGCTTGACAGTAGCCGCATTGCGGCACGTCGAGTTCCTCCCAGGCCTTCTGCACGGCGTGGGCGCCGTTGGGGTCGAGCCCCTCGATGGTGGTGATGTCGGCACCAGCCGCGCGCGAAACGGGCAGCGTGCAGGTGCGCTGCGCCACGCCGTTGATGTGCACGGTGCAGGCGCCGCAACGATTGGCGCCGCAACCGAACTTGGTCCCCTTGAGGTCGAGTTCGTCGCGCAGCACCCAGAGCAGGGGCATCTCGGGCGGCACATCCACGGTGCGGGACGTGCCATTGACCTTGAGCGTGATCGGCATGGGATCCGTGAGGTCGGAAGGAAGGAGGCTAACCCCATAAATGTCGCTCGCGGACGGGCGGGAATCCAGCCAGTTCAGCACCCAAAACTGAAAACCCGAACCCAACACTCGGAACTGATCAGTTTCGAGTGTTGGGTTCGAGTACCGAGTGCGTGGTCTCACCTACCACGCAATGCCATAGTCCTCGCCGTGGTTGCTGCTGCCACCCCACATCGTGCCATGCTTGCGATCAAACCAGATGGCATTGATGGGACCGGAAGTGCGCTCGAGGGGACGGAGCCGGTAGCCCATGGCCCGAAGGGCGGCCCGCGTGCTCTCCGGCATCGAGGTGGCGATTTCCATGAGGCCTGGCTGCGTCTCGTGCGCGCCAAAGGAATTGCGCATCTGGTACGAGTTGATGTTCGGCGCCTCCACGGCCTGCTGCACCGTCATGCCGAACTCCACCACGTTGAGGAAGAACTGCAGCAGGTTCTGGTCCTGCGTGTCGCCGCCCTGCACCGCAAAGGCCAGGAAAGGCGCGCCGTCCTTGAGCGCAAGCGTGGGTGTGAGTGTCACACGCGGGCGCTTGCCGGGCTCGATCACGTTGTACGGCCCGTCTTCGGGACGCGTGACAAAGCTCTGCCCACGCTGCGAGAGGCCGAGGCCCGTGCGACCGGCAATCACCGCCGGCACCCAGCCACCGCTTGGCGTGATGGACACCACCCAGCCGGCCGAATCGGCGGAAACGATGCTGGTGGTGCCACCATGGAATGCGTCGTAGCGCGCGCTGTCAGTGGCGCTGGCCAGGTCCCAGGTGCTCGCGGTGTCGGTGCGCACGACACGATCCTGCTGTCCGCTCTGGCGCGTGCTGTCGCGCGGCAGGAAGTTGCGTGGTGACCACTGCGCGAGATACTGCGCGAAGGGATTGCTGCCGCCCTGATACGGATACGGATCGCCCGGCTTGATGTCGGGATCGTTGCGCTCGGGGTTGATGAGCGCCGCGCGGGCCTTGGCGTACTCCTTGGACAGCAGACCGCGCATGGGCTCTTCGGGTGCGAAGGCCGGGTCGCCGTAGTAAAAGTCGCGATCGGCAAACGCCATGCTCATGGTCTGGTACAGCGTGTGCACGTAGCGCGGCGAGTTGTAGCCCATGCCCTTGAGGTCCATGGGCTCGAGCATGTTGAGCGCCTGCAGCATGACGGGCCCCTGCTGCCACTGCTGCAGCTTGCACACGGCAATGCCCTTGTAGTCGCTGCACATGGGCTCTTCGATCTTCACGCGCCAGTTGGCCAGATCGGCCATGGTGAAGAGTCCGCCCTCGTCGCGCATGCCACGTACGAGTTCCTGCGCAATGTCGCCTTTGTAGAAGCGATCATACGCGGCCATGATGGCGGCCTTGCGTGACTTGCCCGCCTTGCGTGCCGCCGCTTCGGTGGCCACGAGCTTGCGGAACGTCGCCGCCAGGTCCTTCTGCACGAACACTTCGCCGGGCTCCGGCGCTTCACGTCCGCCGCTGCCGAGATGCGGGAGCATGATGGACGGCGACACCTTCCACTTCTTGATCTCGGCCTTCTGTCGCTCGATGTTGTTGGCGAGTTGGGCCTCGATGGGGAAGCCGTCGGCCAGACGAATGGCCGGCCCCAGCACATCAGCCAGCGACAGTGTGCCGTACTCGGCCAGCATGACCATGAGTCCACCGGGCGTGCCCGGCGTGATGGCTGCCAGCGGCCCGAACTCGGGCGGATGGGCGTAACCCTTGCTGCGATAGAACTCGGCCGTGGCACCACTGGGCGCGACGCCCAGCGCGTTGATGCCGATGACCTTCTTGAGTTTGGGATGGTAGATCAGCGCCTGTGTTTCGCCGCCGCAGTGCAGGGTGTCCCACATGGTGCAGGTGGCGGCCAGCATGGCGGCCGCGGCGTCCACGGCGTTGCCACCCTTTTGGAACATCATGGCACCGGCGGTGGCGCCGAGGGGTTTGCCGGTGATGGCCATCCAGTGCCGGCCATGCAGCGGCGGCTTCTGGGTGGGTGAACGCCGCGGGTCGGCGGCCAGTACGGGGCGTGGGTTGTCGGCCTGTGCCAACGCGCTCGAGGGCGAGAGCAGCAGGGCGGATGCACCGGTCAGCAGCGGCGCCACGAGGATTGTGGCGCGGCGCACCAGACGAGGGAACGACATGGGCGGGCGGGCTGATAGTAAACGGCGGGAGCGCGGTCGGCGTCCACGGAGACACGCGCCAGACAGATAACTTACGGCACCCTCATCGGAGTTTCGACCATGCGGATGGCATTGGCGTCAGCGGTTCGGGGTTCAGGCCTCGGCCGGCCGCTGATTCTGCTGGCCCCGCTGCTGCTGGCCTGTGCCGGTGGCAGTGGCTCCACGACCCCCGTGGACAGCACCTCACCCGCTGATCCGCCGCCGGCCGACAGCAGCGGGAGTGGTCAGACGCCGGCTGTTCGCTCACCGACGCCTGGCAATACGCGTGGCGTGGTGCAGGCGGAGACGGTGGTCAGTGGTCTCGTGAACCCCTGGGCCATCGAGTTCCTGCCCGATGGGCGCGCACTCGTCACGGAGCGACCCGGTCGTCTGCGTCTGCTCTCGCCAAGTGGCACGCTGTCGGCGCCACTCCGCGGTGTGCCCGCTGTGCACGCCGTGGGGCAGGGTGGGCTGCTCGACGTGGCCATTGATCCGGCCTTTGCACAGAACCAGCGCATCTACCTGTCGTATGCCGAAGCCGGTGCCGGTGGCAGCGGTACCACGGTGGCGCGAGCCCGACTCACCGATGCGGGACTCACGGAGCTGCAGGTCATCTACCGGCAGGAGCCAAAACTGAACGGCGGGGGACACTACGGCTCGCGTCTGGTGTTCGCGCGCAACGGCCTGCTGTTCATCACGCAGGGTGACCGCATGAACTGGCGCGAGTACGCGCAGGATCTCGCGCGTGGCCAGGGCAAGGTCGTGCGTGTGGCCACCGATGGCAGCGTGCCCGCCGACAATCCGTTTCGTGCGCGCAGCGACGCGCGGCCGGAGATCTGGAGCTACGGCCATCGCAACGTGCAGGCGGCGGCGCTCGATCCCGCCACCGGCCTGCTGTGGACGGTGGAGCATGGCGCACGTGGTGGCGACGAACTCAATCAGCCGCAGGCCGGCCGGAATTATGGATGGCCCGTCATCACGTACGGCGTGGACTACTCGGGCGCGCGCATTGGCGAGGGCAGCAGCAAGCCGGGCATGGAGCAGCCCGTGTACTACTGGGATCCCGTCATCGCGCCGTCGGGCATGGCCTTCTACACCGCCGACGCCATTCCGGGCTGGAAGGGCTCGGTGCTCATCGGCTCGCTCACACCAGGTGCGCTCGTGCGACTCGAGCTTGCCAACGGTCGCGTGACGCGAGAGGAACGCTACCTTGGCGAACTCGGTGAGCGCATTCGCGACGTCACCGTGGGCCCCGATGGCTACGTGTATGTGGTCACCGACAGCGGCAATGGCCGCGTGCTGCGCATCAAGCCGGTGGTGGGCTGAGTCGCGCGGGTCGCTTCAGCGCAAGAACACCCACCACACCACCGCTGCCACGACAGCGATCATCAGCAGCAGTGGCACCACATAGATGGTGACCGGTTCTCTCGCCGCACGATCGCCAGACCGGCTCCCGGCCTCTCGGCTTCTGGCGTGAAGGCTTCCGGCGCCAGGGCTCTCGCTGTTTGACGTTTCGCCGTGTGCTGTGCCGCCGTGTGCTGTGTCGCCGTTGGCCGTCCCCGTCTGCACCTCGTCAATGACCTTCACGATCACCGACGCCGAGTGCGGTCGCTGCAGCGGATCCTTGTGCAGGCAGCGCATGATCACGTTGACCAGCGCCTCCGGGAGATCGGGCCGGATCTGATGCAGTGGTGGTGGCGGATCCTGCATCTGCGCCGCCATCGTCGCACGCAGACTCTCCCGCTCGAGTGGCGGCGCACCGGCAAACAGTTCATAGGCGAGACATCCGAACGCGTAGAGGTCGGCCTTGTGGTCAACCATCGGGGCGCGGCTGATCTGCTCGGGCGACATGTAGGCCGGTGTGCCGAGCGCCATGCTGACCGTGGTCACACGCTTCCCGCTCTTGAGTGCTCCGTCGCTGGCATCGTCGAGTGCCTTGGCCACCCCAAAATCGGCAATCATGGCGGCGTCGCCGGAGAGCAACACGTTTTCCGGCTTGATGTCCCGGTGCACCACACCACGCGCGTGGGCGTACATCAGGCCTGACGCCAGCTCGCGCAAGAGGCGCAGTCCGTCGTTCACACTGTAGCGTGTACGCCGCTGCAACTGCTCTCGCAGCGTCTGCCCTTCCACGAAGGGCATGGAGAACCAGCGCAGCGCGCGGTCTCCCGCCTCGGCGTTCACCGTGCCGGCCTGCAGCAGCGGCACGAGGTGCGGATGCTGCAGACGCGCCGCGATGAGGATCTCGCGGCGGAAGCGTTCGCCGTCCACTCCGACCGTCGCTTCCGGTGGCAGCACCTTGAGCACCACCGGGCGATCGAGGGCGCGCTCAATGGCCAGAAACACCTTGGCCGAGCCGCCACCACCCAGCTCACGCTGAATGGCGTAGCTCTCTCCGAGCTCCCGTTCGAGGCGGGAGCGGAGATCGGATTCGGCGGTCGGAAATGGCACAGTCACCTTGAATACATAGCGAAAAAACCGGGCCCATGCGCTCAGTACTGGAGCGGCACGGGCCCGATTCGGACCAAAGGTTGTGACTCAGATCACGACAGGCAGGATGGGACGGACGGCAGCGGGCCGTCCCTGCAGGTTCAGCGCGCCATCTGGCGCACGACGTCCTGCAGCAGGCGCACCTTGGCCGGGTCGCCCGAGCGGTTCACATCGCCGGCCAGCTGCGAGACCAGCAGCGACAGGGCCTGCTTGCGTGTCGACCCGCTGGCCTTCTCCGCGGCGTCGAGGGTCTTGTTGATGCTGGCGATGCGCGAGTCGGGCAGCGCGTTGGCGCGGTCGAGCTGGTCCACATAGGCCCGCGCGACCGGGAACGCTGCCGGCCAGGTGATGCGCGTCTGCATCTGCGGATTGAGTTCGTCCACCTGCACCAGCTTGGCCGCTTCGATTTCGTTCTTCGTCAGGAACTCGCTGGGCTGCAGTTCGAAGATGTCGAGACCGCGGCCGATCTCCGACGCCACGATGTGGCCGTTGTACCAGTAGGTGCTCCAGAAGCCGGCCAGTGTGAGCGTGGGCGCGATGGGCCCACGATCGAAATACGCGATTTCCACCGGCTTGCTCGGGTCGGTGAAGTCGAACACCGAGAGGCCACCCTGATACCAGGCCTGCGCCATGATGTCGCGGCCCGGCACCGGAATGAGCGAGCCGTTGTGGGCCACGCAGTTCTCGCTGGCCTCCTGCGGCGCGGGCAGCTTGTAATAACCCACCTGCTGCAGCTTGCGCCCTTCGCCCAGCTTGAAGAGCGCGTTGGCGCCCCAGGTGGGCTTGTCGGTGCTACGGCAGCGCGGCGCGGTGCCTCCACCCCACTCGTCAGTGAACAGCACCGTCGTGCCCGCGTTGTTGAACGTGGCCGAGTGCCAGTAGGCGAAGTTGGGATCGATGACTTCGTCGATGCGCTTCGGGTTGGCGGGATCCTTGATGTCGAGCAGGATGCCGTTGCCCGAACAGGCGCCGGCCGCCAGACCAATGGCCGGATACACGGTGATGTCGTGGCACTGATCGGTGATGGCCGTGTTCTGCGTGCCCTCGCCGTGCGAGCCACCCTTCCAGAGACCGGCCGCGTTGCCGGCGGCGTCGGCAAACACGCGCGGCATGCTCACCACTTCCGCGTTCTGCGGCGCAGCCAGCGGCACCTTGATGACTTCGATGCGGAAGAGGGACGTGCCCGCATCATCGGGCTGCGCGTTGCAGCCGGCCAGTTCGCTGGGCGAACGCACCGGGCCCGTGCCCTGCACGTACACAAACACGTTGGCCTTGTCGTTCGGATCGACGAGCAGCGTGTGCGTGTGCGAGCCACGGCAGGTCTGCACGGCGGCCACCTGCTTCGGATTGTCGATGTCGCTGATGTCGAAGATGCGCACGCCGCGGAACCGCTCGGCGCTCACCGAATCACTCACACCCTGCGTGCCGCAGTCCACGCGGCCCACGAGATCCTCGACCGACATGAACAGCAGGTTGCCATGCACGGACAGGTCACCCTGGCCGCCCTGGCAGACAAACGCCTTGCGCAGACGCGGCGCCTTCGGGTTGCTGATGTCCCAGGCCTGCCAACCGTGCCAGCCACCCTGGAACACGAGGTTCTTCTGGAAGGCCAGATCGGAATTGGCGAAGCCGAAGTCACCGAGGTTGTTGGGATTGAACCAGCCATCCTGCTTGGGCGTGTGTGACACCAGCGTGAGATGGCGAATGGCTTCCCCGGCGTCCTGGAATCCCACCTTGAGTCCCACCCGGGGATCCTGGGCCAGCGCGGGTGTGGCCAGCAGGGCCAGTGAAGAGGCGGCCAGCGAGGTCGCAGCAAGCAGCGCGCGATGACGAACGGTCGAACGGATCATGCGTCTCGTGTCGTGAGGTGATCGGAAGACATCAGGCTTCGGGCCAGGAGGCCCGACGGGAACATCAGGGGGTGTTGGACGGAAGCCGCTCGAGCAGAGCGCGCATGCGGCGAATCTCCGCGCGCTGATCGGTGTCCACGTCAGAAGCAAACTGGAACACCTGCGGATCGCGGGCTCCGCCCTGAGCCGCGAGCAGGCTGGCCACCATCTGCAGCGCGCCGTCGTGGTGCTGGATCATGTAGCGCAGAAACAGTCGCTCGAACCGGGCGCCGCTGGCGGCACTGAGCGAGTCCATCTGCGCCGGCAGCAGCATGCCCGGCATGTCATGGGACGCGTGCGTGGCGTGCGCGGCATGTGAGGTGTCGGCGACGTCCGGCACAGTCTGCTTTCGCTCGCGCAGCCAGGACTGCATGATGGCGATCTCGTCCTGCTGGGATACCACGATGCGCTCCGCCAGCGCCAGCAGCTCGGGCCGCTGGGTGCGCGCGGGGACCAGCGCACTCATTGTCAGTGCCTGCGCGTGGTGGGCGATCATGCCCTGCATGAAGGCCACGTCGGGCTTGGCCGGGACAGGCGGTTGGAGCGGGAGGACGAGGAGCGCGAGGAAGGGGAGCAGAGACATGGGTGAAAGGTGATGGTGTGTGTTTGGCCGTGGTACCCTCACGGCGGGGAGGGGTTCGGGTTCGCCATCCACCGCAGTGGGCTTTGCGCTGTGAGCTCTGGGTGCGAGCGGTGCAGCGTTCACATCACGCGATCCCATGGATCACGAGATGCCGCCGCAGCACCACGCGCACCCATCACCCACCGCCCACGGCTCAGAACAGTGGACGGAGCGCTGCAGGTAAATAGCTTGCCAACTATCGGTTAAACAGCTAACATTCTCAGATGTCCGTCACCACCGCCGACATCTTCGGCTCCAACCGCGCCCCGCAGCCCGCCGTCCCCGGCAGCTACGGCGAGGCTCCATCAGTCGCCCCGCTGCCCGACGCGCTGCGTCTCGGGCCGGTCCGTCTGCTGGTCTCCGACCTCGCACGCTCCCAGGCCTGGTACGAGCAGGTCCTCGGTCTCGTACCGCAGCGTCCGCCCGCGCCAGGTCAGGCGCTGGCGCTGGGCGCCGCTGGCGACACCGAGCCGCTTGTGCTGCTCGACACCGCGCCCGGCATCACCGGCATCCGCCCGGGCTCGCGACTCGGACTGTACCACTTCGCCATCCTGCTGCCCGACCGCGCCTCACTCGGTCGGTTTGTTCGCCATCTGTCGGCCATAGGCGCTCGGGCCGGGGCGAGCGATCACCTCGTCTCCGAGGCCCTCTACCTCACCGACCCGGACGGTCTGGGTATCGAGGTCTACGCCGATCGCCCGCGCGACACCTGGCAGCGACTGGGCCGCGAACTGATGATGGCCACGGACCCGATCGACATGCCGTCCGTGCTGGCATCCGCAGGCAATACGACGTGGCAGGGCATGCCCATTGGCACGCGCATGGGGCATCTGCACCTGCACGTGGGTGATCTGGGCAAGGCGCGGGCGTTCTACGCCGATGCGATGGGCTTCACGCGCATGGTGTGGCGCTATCCGGGCGCGCTGTTCCTTGGCGCCGGTGGCTATCACCACCATCTCGGGGTCAACACCTGGGCCGGTGGCGCCCCGTCACCAGGTCCGAACGACGCACGGCTTGCCGAGTGGAACGTGGTGCTGCCATCGGACGCCGACGTGGACCGCGTGCTGACGCAGGTGGCGCAGGCCGGCTTCGTGGTGGATCAGCAACACCGCGTGCTCACCGATCCCTGGGGCAGCGCACTGCGCCTGGCTACCGACGGCGCAGCAGCAGACGTGTAAGCCGCAGCGAGGCGCAACCGCGCGCACTCGCCGAACAACGCACCCGCTACTCGACCGACTCGCGTGACGCGAACAGATCGATTTGTGGCGGTTGCGTGGGCAGACCGAGGTGCAGCAACGCCTGTGTGGTCCAACCGTCCCGGTCGGACGGATCGAGATGCTGCACCGGCACCGCGAAATCGCGCACCAGCTCGTCGATGATCTCGTCGATCTCCTGCTGAAAGGCCGGGCTCACCGCGCGCTTGCCGTCGAAGCGCGGCGCGTGCAGCACCGGCACCTTGAACAGGGCGTGGTAGCCGCGCACCCATTCGCGCACGAGCGGCTCCAACTCGAGCCTCCGCCCAAGCCGCGCGACGAGATAAGCATAGTTGTCGAGCACCGAGCGGTCACAAACCACCACCTCATACTGCGCCGCCGCCGCCAGTTCCTCGGCAATCTGCGTGTGCAGAATCCAGGCCTGGGCGTCGTAGGTGGTGTCCTCGTTGATGGGCAGCGGACAGCGCCGCGCGACTTCCTTGACCAGATCCACGCCCAGATCGAGGCGCTTGAGCTGGGCGGCGAGATCAAAGCACAGCGTGGTCTTGCCCACGCCATGGGTGCCGACGAATGCCAACTTGAGGCGGCGACGTCCGAAGACGTCGAGAGGCAGGACGAGAGAAGCGGCGCTCATGCTGTGCACACGCTAACATGTCGGAGTACGCCTTCCCACCCCTTGCATTCCTGCACATGGCCAGCCTGACGTTTCCCGTGCATGATCCCGCCAGCGGCGCGCTGGTGGACCTGGTGACCGATCACACGCCGGATGATGCGCGCGCCGCCATTGTGCGGGCGCACGCGGCGTGGGGGGCGTGGCGTGAGCGTCCGGCTGCAGAGCGTGCGCAGCTGCTGCGGCGCTGGCACGATGCGCTGCTCGATCACAAGGCGCCACTCGCCGCGCTCATGACACGTGAAGCCGGCAAGGTGCATGCCGAAAGTCTCGGGGAAGTGGACTACGCCGCGTCGTTCGTGGAGTGGTTCGCCGAGGAAGCCCGGCGCAGTTACGGCGAGATCATTCCCTCGCCATCACGGGATCGGCGCTTGTTCGTGCTGCGGCAATCCGTTGGCGTGGTGGCGGCCATTACACCGTGGAACTTTCCGTTGGCCATGATCACCCGCAAGGTGGCGCCGGCCCTCGCGGCGGGATGTCCGGTCATCATCAAGCCGGCCACGGAGACTCCGCTCACGGCGCTCTATGCCGAGCGTCTCGCGCACGAGGCCGGCATTCCGGCCGATGTGTACTGTACGCTTCCCACGACGCGCAACGCGGAGCTCGGCGCCGTGTTCTTCGAGGATGCGCGGGTGCGCAAGGTGTCCTTCACGGGATCCACCGCCGTGGGCAAGCAGCTGGTGGCGCAGAGCGCCATGCAGCTCACCAAGCTGTCGCTCGAACTCGGTGGCAATGCGCCGGTGCTGGTGTTCGATGACGCCGACATTGAGCGCGCGGTGCGCGGCACCATGGCGGCCAAGTTCCGGCACAACGGTCAGACCTGCGTCTGTGTCAATCGGGTGTTTGTGCAGACGGGTGTGCATGATCGCTTTGTGCAGCAGCTCAGCGAGGCAGTGCAGGCGCTGCGCAGCGGACGCCCCGATGATCCGGCGGTGCAGGTGGGCCCGCTCATTTCTGCGCGGGCCACGCAGAAGGTGCAGCGTCTGGTGGATGACGCCGTGCAGGCCGGTGCACAGTTGCTGCTGGGTGGGCGGGTGCAGGGTGAGCGCTGGTTCGAACCGACTGTCCTCACCGGGGTGCGGCCGGACATGTCCATCAGTCAGGAGGAGATCTTCGGACCCGTGGCCGCGGTGCAGCGCTTTGAAACGGAAGAGGAAGTGATTGCGCGGGCCAACGACACGCCCTACGGGCTGGCGGCCTATGTGTACAGCGAGCATGCCGCCCGCTGCTGGCGGGTGGCGGAAGCGCTCGAGTATGGCATGGTGGGCGTGAACGAAAGTCTGATCGGCACCACTGTTGCCCCGTTTGGCGGGGTTAAACAGTCCGGCATGGGGCGAGAGGGATCTCGGCAGGGTCTGGAGGCGTTTCAGGAACTCAAGTACGTCTGCTACGGCGGTCTCTAGTCCGGGACGAGCGCCTCCTGGCTGGGACACGGCGTTAACATCGCCCCGTCCTCCGACGTATACAGTGTATTGGCCGCGTCCGGCCAATTTCTCCGCGTGCGCTGCTGCGCCGTGATGCCGGAGCTCGCTTTCGCGGGCGCAGTCTCGGGACGTCAGCCCCGACCGCCCACCGATTTTCGACTCGATTCCGCGGTTGCTGATGCGTAGATCGTTTGCCGTGCTCGTTCATTGTGGCTCACTCGCGCTGGTTGCGCTGAGTCTGCTGTCTGCCACCGCCTGTTCCAAGGATGCCCCGGCGCCGGGAAGTGCCCCTGCAGGTCAGGCGGGCAGCGGCGCGCAGCGTGGCCCGGGCGGCGGCCCGGGTGGTGGCCCGCGCGGTGGCCGCGGCGCGCGTGTGGAGCCCGTGCAGGTGGAAGTGGTGGCGCGTGCCGACGTGGCACGTGACGTGGCCACGACGGGCCTGGTGGAACCGCTGCGCACCATCGGGGTCGTGAGCCAGTTGGCCGGTGTGCTCGAGTCGGTGGTGGTGGAGGAAGGCGATCGCGTGCGTGCGGGGCAGGTGCTGGCGCGCCTTGCCGTGCCGGAAATTGACGCGCAGCTGGCCAGCGCCGAAGTCGCGCTCAAGGTGGCCGAGTCGGCGGCGGAGCGCTCGGCGTCGCTGCGCGCCGCTGGTGTCATCACCGTCACCGAAGACGAAGCGGCCCAGGCCGCGCTGGCCTCAGCGCGCTCAACGCGCGATCAGTTGCGTGTGCGTCGTGGCTTTGCGACGGTGGTGTCCCCGTCCGACGGTGTCGTGCTCGAGCGACGGGTGGAGCCCGGTGATGTGGCGTCGCCGCAACTGCGCCTCTTCTCCGTGGCTGATCTGTCCACGCTCGTCGTGCGGGTCCCGGTGTCGGAGCTGCTGGTGGCCTCGCTGCGCGAAGGCGGCAAGGTGTCCGTGCGACTCGATGCGCTGCCCGGACGCGAGATCACGGGCGCCATTCGTCGCATCTTCCCGAGTGCCGACAGCACCACGCGGCTGGTGCCGGTCGAGGTGGCCCTGAGCGGAGCGGCCGCGCGCGATGTGAAGCCCGGTTATCTGGCGCGTGCCGTGTTCACGCTCGCACCGCGCAGCGATCTGCTCATGGTCCCCATCACGGCCGTACTCGAGAATCCGCGCGGCGCCGTGGTCTACGTGGTGCAGGGCGGCAAGGCCGTGCGCCGCGGCGTGCAGCGCGGCTCCACCTACGAGGGGCGCGTGGAAATCACCGAAGGCCTCAAGGTGGGCGATTCGGTCGTCGTGGCCGGCGCCACCTTCCTGCGAGAGGGCGGCGAGGTGCGTGTGGTGTCGCCCACTGCGCCGGGTGCCCCCGCCGAGACGCGCCCGCGGGATTCACTGACGGCGGTGGGCCAGCGCCCGGCCGTGGGGAATGTCCCGTGAGCGCGCCACGGCATCGCGGCATTGCCAGCTGGTCCATCAGGCGACCCATCGGCACCCTCACCCTCACGAGTGTCATTCTCGTGCTGGGATGGCTGTTCGTCTCACGCCTGCCGCTCGATCTGCTGCCGCGAATCGTATATCCGCAGATTCGCGTCGGTGTGAACAATCCGGGGGTCGATCCGAGCGTGCTCGAGGAGACCATCGCCAAGCCCCTCGAAGCGGCGCTGGCCACCACGGAGAACCTGACGCTCATCGAGACGAGCATCCAGGAAGGCAGTGTCGGTGTCGAGCTGCATTTCTCCTACGGCACGGACATCGACATTGCGCTGCAGAACGCCGCCACCAATCTCAATCGCGCACGTTCCCAGCTGCCCATTGAGGCTTCGGCGCCCACCATCGGCAAGTCCGATCCGACGCAGGCGCCCATCTACGAAGTCGCCTTCTCCTCGCCCACGCGCGATCTGACCGACCTGCGCACATGGATCGAGGACAGGCTGCGCCCGCAGCTGCTCACGGTGCAGGGCGTGGCGTCGCTCGACATCAGTGGTGGTCTCGTACGCGAGGTGCAGGTCACGCTCGACCAGGAGCGTCTGCAGGCCTACGGACTCAGCGTGTCGCAGGTCATCAATGCGCTGCGCACCCAGAATCAGGATGTGGCGGCCGGTCGTATTTCGGGCCTTGATCAGGAAGTGGTGGGCAAGACCTCGGGGCGCTTTCGCACCGTGGGGGACATCCGCGGCGTGCTGCTTCCCGTTGGTGGAGGCCGGCAGATTCCGCTCACCGATGTGGCAAGCGTCGAGGACACACATCAGGAGCAGCGCCTCTGGGCGCGGCTCAACGGCGTGCCGGCCATCAAGGTCTCCATCCGCAAGCAGCCGGATGGCAACACGGTGGAGGCGGCCGATCAGGTGGACGCCCGGCTGCGTGAGCTGGTGCGCAACCGCTTCATTCCCGACGACATCCAGTACGAAGTCATCCAGAATCAGGCGGGGTTCATCCGCAACTCGGTGAACAGTGTGCGCGACTCCGCCCTGCTTGGTGCGGGACTCGCCATGCTGGTGGTGCTGCTGTTCCTGCAGTCGCTGCGCAAGACGCTGGTGATCGGCCTGTCCATCCCCATCGCGGTGCTGGCCACGCTGGTGCTCATGGGCCTGGCTGATCTCACGCTCAACATCATGTCGCTGGGCGGACTCGCCCTCGGCGTCGGCATGCTGGTGGACAATGCCATCGTCATGCTCGAGAACATCTTTCGCAAGAAAGACGAAGAGGGCGTGAGTGATCCGGTGGAGGCTGCGCATCTCGGTGCGCAGGAAGTCACCAGCGCCGTGGTGGCCTCCACCACCACCAATCTCGCGGCGGTTGTCCCCTTCCTGCTCGTGACGGGCCTGTCGGCGCTCATCTTCCGCGAGCTCATTCTGACCATCTCGTTTGCCATCGCCGCCTCACTGGCGGCGGCGCTGACGCTGGTGCCCATGCTGGCAGCGCAGCTGGCCACGATCCGCTTCAAGAGCGGGCTGGACAGATGGCGGCCGATGGTGGCCTTCGATGCCATGATGACCCGTGTGCGCCAGGGTTATCGTCGCCTGACGCAGCGACTGCTGCCGTGGCGCTGGCTGGTGCTTGGCGGCGCCATGGGGGCGTTGCTGGGGGCGGCGTGGCTGGTGCGTGATCAGGGCAGCGAATTCCTGCCACAGGTGGACGACGGCGGTGTGGGCGCCTTCATTCGCCTGCCGCCCGGCGCCACACCGCAGCAAACCAACGACGTGACGCTGGCCGTGGAGCGCATCGTGGGCACCATGCCGCATGTGCAGAGCGTGTTCAGCACGGCCGGCGGGTTTCTCTTCGGCAGCGCCACCGCCAATCGTGCGGGGCGCGGCTCCATGGACATTCGGCTCGTGCCGCCCAGCCAGCGAGACATGTCGGCCGATGTCTGGGTGCGGCAACTGCAGGACTCCATCAACAACGCCGGCTTTGCCGGTGCGCGCGTGGGTGTGCGGCCCCCGCGCATTCGCGGTCTGCGCACCTCCTCCACGGGGTCCGACCTCAGTGTGGCCATCCAGGGCGACAACCTCGACGAGTTGCAGCGCCTGAGCCGCGAGGTCGCGCAGCGGGTGCGCGGCGTGCCCGGTCTCGAGAACATGGAGGCCTCCAGTGAGGAGGCCAGCCCCACACTGTCCATCCGCCTCGACCGCGAGCGTGCGGCCGATCTGGGCCTCGATGTGGCCACGGTGGGGCAGACCATCCGCACGGCGCTCGACGGCACGGTGGCCACACGCTACGCAGTGGGCAATCGTGAGATCGATGTGCGCGTCATGCTGCCGCGCGGGCGCTTTGCCAGTCCCGAGGACATCGGCACCGTGGCGCTCTTCCCGCCGCAGCGCGCCGGCAACGCCCCGGTCATGTTGCGCGACGTGGCCGATGTGCGCACCGAACTCGGTCCCACCGACATCAACCGCGAGAATCAGATTCGCCGGCTGCGCATCAGCGGTGACATCATCACCACCGTGGCCTCGCCGGGAGTCGTGGCGGACTCGGTGCGTGCGCGACTCGCCGATCTCGAAATCCCCGACGGCTATGCCGTGCTGGTGGGTGGCGAGGAGGAAGCCATCGAGGAGAACAACCGCCAGCTTCTGCTCGTCGTGGCGCTGGCGGTGTTTCTCGTGTTCGTGGTGCTCGCCACGCAGTACGAGAGTATGCTCAATCCCTTCGTCATCCTGCTCTCCATTCCGCTCTCGCTCATTGGCGTGGGCGTGGCGCTCTGGACCACCGGCGCCCCGTTGTCGGCCCCGGTCATGCTGGGTGTCATTCTGCTCGCCGGCATCGTGGTCAACAACGCCATTCTGCTTGTGGAGTACATCGAGGAGTATCGCGCACTGGGCACACCCATGGAGCAGGCGGTCGTGGATGCCGGCGCGGTCCGCCTCCGGCCCATTCTCATGACCACCATGACCACGCTGCTCGGCATGCTGCCCCTGGCCCTAGGTATTGGCGAGGGCTCGGAGCTCATGCAGCCGCTGGCCATTACCGTCATCGGCGGCCTGTCCGTGTCCACCTTGCTGACCCTCTTTGTGGTGCCCTGCGCCTATCTCATCGTGCATGGCATCGGCGACCGGCTCAAGCAGTTCCTGACCGGCCGGCAGCCGGCGGCTGCGGCAGGCTCTGCAGGCATGACCCCGGAGTTCGAGGCCGGGGACTGACCCGTCTGGTCCCGAGTCCGGCCTAGGGTCCGGACACGGGGCAGCCGGTCCATCCAGGACCGTCCGGCCCGGGGGCGCGGACCCGTTGTGACGCGGGTGGGACGAACCGGGTAGAGCGGGATACTCAGGAGTTCACCCTGCGCTCATAGATCCGGACGGTTTGATGTTCCCGAAGTCTCTTGTGCCTTCTGCGCGCGCCCGTGGGCGCAGCCGCTGGGCACTGCTGCTGGTCGCGGCGCCGCTGTTTCTGGCCTGCGCCGAAAAGGCCACCCTTACCGGCCCCAATGGTCCGGAGTCGACCCCGCCGGTCGATTCTCTGCCGCCGCGCGACTCCGTGCCGCCCCGTGACTCGGTGCCGCCACGGGACTCCACGCCCCCGCGGCCGGCCAGCCCCTATGTGCTGCTTTTCGACCGCCATGAGTCGGACGCCAGCCCCGTCATCCGCCCGCGCCTCATGCGCACGGCGTTTGTGACTGGCGATTCCGTGGCGCTGGCCGATCTGGTCGACAGCGCGGTTGTGCCCGTGCTCGATCTCGCCGGGGCTTACGATGCCAGCCTCGCCCCCGACGGGCGCACACTGGTCCTCACCTGCACCACCGGACATGGCACCACGCTCTGCACGGGCGAGCTCGATACGCTGGGCCTGGCCCGCAACCTCCGCGTGCTGCCCGGTATGCGCATGGACAGCCTGCTTGCGGACCAGGCGGCCATCAGCCCCGACGGCCAGCGTGTGGCCTTTCGTGGCTGGCTGCCCGGCGGACCCGTTGGCCTGTTCAATCCGGGCGACGTGTACGTCATGAACCTCGATGGCAGCGGGCTCGAGCGCCTCACGAACGCGGTGCGCGGCGAGTCGTCGTACGAATCGCCGACCTGGTCCCCGCAGCCGGTCAATGGCGCGTATCGTCTCGCCTATGCCCACGAGCGGCGCAGCGCCGAGGGCTACATGGTGGCGCGTCTCGAATCCATGCGGGACGATGGCAGCGACGTCCAGGCTCTGACACTTGATGCCGAGGCCTCGGATCGGGCTCCGGCCTGGTCGCCTGATGGGCGCACGGTGGCGTTTGTGCGCCGCAGCAGCTCCCTCGTGGGTGACCTCTGGACCGTGCGGCTTGATGCCAACGCCCGGCCGGTGACGGAGCAGGCCCTCATGACGCTCGATCCCGATGGTGAACAGCGGGCTCCGGCCTGGTCACCCGATGGCGCACGCCTTGCCTTCGTGTCGGCGCACGAAATCCTCGGCAATTTCTACAACTGGCAGGTCTACAGTGTGACGGCCGACGGACGCGACCTGCGTCGTCACACGTCAACGGCACACGAACACGCCAATCCGCTCTGGCGTCAACGCGCTTCGTTGCCGTAATCCACCGACTTGAGTGACAGCGTCAGACGGAACTTTGCGAACTTCGTGCGCACCTGCACGGGGATGCGCGCCGCATCATCGCTGAACCAGACCTGGGCCTCTCCTCCCTCCGAGAAGAGGCCCTTGGCGCGAATGGTGGGGCGCACGACCACGGTGGGAAACGTGCCGGCATCCACCTTGATGGTGTCGAACCGCAGTCCGGTGAGCACCACCGGATTGCGGTCGGGGCGGAAGTAGCGGTCATCACGCTTTGTCTCGCCGGGGCGCAGGGCCTCGGCGCGCACCGCGTAGATGAATGAGGCATCGTCAAGCGGGCGGGACACACTCGGCGCCGGCGCGTCGTCATTGCGCTGGTACTGCGCGCGCTCCGGAAAGATTTCGTACACCGTGTGCCGCTTGTAGCGGCCTTCGCTGATCTGCTGCACGTGGCGCAGGGACGCGAGCGTGACCACGTCGATCCAGCTTTCGTAGCGGTCGTGCACGCGGAAGAACGGTATGCCGCCGTCGATGGCGAACACCAGATGATAGGCGGCGCGGCCCCGCACCGTGTCAATGCCCGCCACTTCCATGCGCGCACTGCCGGCGGGGATGCCACCGAAGCTGGCCTTGTAGGTCAGCACTTCGCCCACGCGAAACGGTACAGGGGCTGGTGCAGGCGCCGCGTCAACTGGTGGTTGTGCGAATGCCACGCGGGCAAAGGTTGCTGCGAGGAGCGGCAGCAGTCGCCACCCCGTCACGCGAGGCCGCCGATCTTGGCCATGAAGAGCAGGAAGAGAATGAGGAACAGCATGCCTTCCCAGCGCGAGATGCGCTTGTCCTGGGTGAGCAGATAGAACAGCAGCGCCGAGGCGCAAACGAAGGGCAGCGCGAAGAAGCGCAGCGTGTCGATGACCTCGACGCCCTCACTTCCACTGGCGAGGCCTGCGGCACCAGCCACCGCCAACGCATTGAACACGCAGGAGCCCAGCACGTTCCCCACGGCCATGGAGGCCTGGCCCGCACGCGCGGCGGTCACACTGACCGCCAACTCGGGCAGGGTGGTGCCGATCGAGAGAATGGTGACCGAGGCCACCGCGGCCGAGATGCCAAGTGCGAGCGACACCTGCTGCAAGGCACTCACGGTCATGTCACCGCCCACGTAAATGAGCACACCCGTCACCACCAGAATGCCGGCGTCGCGCGCGAGTGACGCCCGTCGCTGCTTGACCTCGGACATGGCATCGGCGTGCTCAGCCTCCGCCGATGGGGTGCGCCCCTCGACCACCAGATAGGTCATGTACAGCGCATAGGCCAGCAGCAGCAGCGCGCCCTCCACGGCCACGATGCGGCCGTCGGCCATGGTCGTGGCCACGGCCAGCATGGCGCCCATGAGGAAGTGCAGATCGATGAAGAGATATTCCTCGCCCAGCACAATGCGTCCGCCGCTGGCCAGCGCGCTCACGAGTCCCATGTTGAGCAGCAGGTTGGCTGCATTGGCGCCAAGCACGTTGCCGGGCACGATCTCGGAGGCGCCGCTCTGCACGCTGAGCAGCGAGGCAACCAATTCCGGCAGCGAGGTGCCAATGGCAATGATGAACACGCCCACCACGAAGGGGGACATGCCGAAGGCAAGCCCGATGCGCTGCGCCGCGCTGGTGAAGAAGCGGGCGGCGGCCAGCAGCAGCGCGAGCGCCAGTGCGAACTGCAAGAGGGAGGGCCAGACACTCATGAGAACGGAGGCGCTGGTGGTGAGGGGGGTGGAGCAGCGTGGGATGGCAGTGCGACGCCACGACGTCGCAGCCACCCGCTGTACAGGTCATCGCGTTCGAAGCGCCGCGCGAGCAGTTGGCAGATCACCACGGCAACCATCAGCGGGGGGACGATGGCGTAGTCGCCGGTGATTTCGAACACTAGCAGGATCGCGGTGAGCGGAGCCCCCGTGGTCGCGGCCACCACGGCACCCATGCCCACCAGCGCATAGGCCTCCACGGCAATGGGCAGCGAGGGAATGAACGTGCGGATGAGCACGCCCATGGATGCGCCGACGGCACCACCCACAAACAGTGATGGCGTGAACAGACCACCGGAGCCGCCGCCCTGCAGCGTCACGCTGGTTGCGAGGATCTTGCCCACGGCCAGGAGCAGCAGCGCCCACCAGGCGGTGTGCGTGAAGCTCTCGAGTGGAATGGACAGGTGGCCAGTACCCACGAGTTGGCCGCGTGACGCCACCACCATCCCACCAACGAGCAGTCCGGCCGCGATGGGCTGCAATACCTCGGCGCGCGGATGTCGCTCGCGCCAGGCTGCAGCGCGCGCGCCTATGGCAAAGTGCCAGCGCACAAAGAGCACCGACACCACCGCGCACAGCACCCCCAGCAAGGGGAAGAACAGCGCCACTTCAATCGTGTTCTGGTAGCTGTAGTCCTCCGGCACAAGGAACGCCGGATGATTCCCGAATACCGCGCGGGAAAGAATGGCGCCTGCGACACTGGCTACGACCACCGGTGCGAAATGGGCCGCGTGAAACGAGCCAAGAATTTCTTCGAGTGCGAAGAAGGCGCCAGCGAGCGGCGCGTTGAAGGCGGCCGAAATACCGGCGGCGGCGCCCGCACCCACGAACACCCGGGTCCGTTCAGCGGGAAACTGAAACAGGCGGCTGATGAGCGAGCCCATCGTGGCGCCAAGCACCGCGACTGGTCCTTCGCTTCCGGCCGACCCACCTCCGCCGATGGTCATGGCGCTGGCCAGCGTGCGCCCCGCGGCGCGGCGCGAGTGAATGCGACCGCGACGGCGCATCACGGCCAGTTGCACGTCGGGCACCGTCATGCCGTCCTGTCCCCGCCCCAGACGGCGCCAGGTCCACCACGCTGCGGTAATGGCGAGGGCGGTGGTGAGTGGTCGATACAGCAGGCGCGGCAGCTGTGGCAGTACCTGCTCGGGCCAACGAAAGAACACTTCGTAGCTGAGGTCGATGACACGGTAGAACAGCACCACACCGCTGCCGGCCGCCACGCCAATCACGGCGCCAAAGAACAGCAGCACCGCGTGGTCGTCGAGGCCGAATCGGTCGAGCACGGCGAGCACCCGGTCCCATACCGAGCGCGAGCTACGCAGAACCTGGCGTGTGGCGCCGCGCGAGAGCCGGCGCACCTCGGATCTGGTTCGCTGAGGCATCCGCTCAAGCTAACCCGTGGACCGGACGCACGAGGGTGGGATGAGCAGTGAAACCCGCGCACGGCGCGTCCGTCGTATGCTTCATTCCGCGTGCGCGCCGTTCGCCACACTGCAACCGTGAGTTTCTGATGCGTCTTCACCACTCTGCGCCATTTCACCCAGTGGCCGTCCTCGCCCTGCTGACCGTTGCCGCGACATCGGCACGAGCGCAGGTGGCACCCCGCGACAGCCTGATCTCGCGCGGCGACCGCACGATCTGGCACGAGCACCATCCGAGTGAGCGCGAGTGGGGCTATGCGCAGGCCATCGTGATCGGCAACACCATCCACATGTCGGGCACCATCGGTGGTGGCGCGACCATGGAGGAGCAGCTGCGGCAGATCTACCGCCGCATCGAGCGCGGGTTGGCCAGGCACGGGGCGCGCATGGAGCACATTGTGCGCGAAACGGTCTTCACCAAGGACGTACAGGCGCTCGCGGCCGCCAACGCGGTGCGCAAGACCGCCTATGCCGGCCACACGCCGGCGGCGTCCTGGGTGCAGGTCACGCGACTGCTCGCCGAGCAGGCGTTGGTGGAAATCGAGGTTACGGCCGTGCTGCCGGCCGCGGCATCGTCGGGGCGGTGAGTGTTGGCGTGGTGCGGAGGCGCGTAGCGGCCCACACGGCATGCTCCCGCACCACGTCATGTTCGTGCGCGGTCATCGCCTCCAGCACCGCGAGATCCTCCGTGGTGCCGACGTTGCCGAGCACGACACAGGCGTTGCGCTGCAGCATCCAGAGCTTGGCGCGCTTGATGGCCGAGCCCCTGAACGCCGCGGCGTAATCCGCGGGGCTCATCATGAGGATCTCGCGCGCCAGCGCGCGGGTGCCCTCGCGGTCCTGTGACTCGGCGAACAGCGCGCGCGGCGCAAACGCGTCCAGCATGGCCGGCTTCGCGAAGCGCTGATTCCACGGACACACGTCGTTGCAGATGTCACACCCGTACAGCAGACCGCCCAGCCGTTCGCGCAGGGCTTCGGGAATGCTGCCCCGATGCTCGATGGTCAGATAGCTGATGCAGCGTGTGGCATCGAGCACACGCGGCGCCGGCAGGGCCTGGGTGGGGCAGGCGTCGAGACAGCGTGTGCAGCGACCGCAGCGATCGGCCTCGAAGGGCGCAGACGCCTCGAGGTCGAGCTCCACGAACAGCGAGGCCAGAAAGACGAACGAGCCCGCTCGCGGCGTGATGAGCATGGTGTTCTTGCCGAACCAGCCGAGGCCCGCGCGCTGCGCGAGATCACGCTCGAGAATGGGACTGCTGTCCACATACGGGCGGGCGTTGACTGTGTGCCCGAGCTGCGCTTCGATGAAGGCGTGCAACTCACGCAGGCGCGCCCGCAGCACCTCGTGATAGTCATCGCCGCGCGCGTAGCGGGCCACCGGGCCGCCGGGTTCCGTGCCCCCGTACGACGCCGCCACCACGATCGCGTGCGTGGCGCCGGGATGCGGCAGCCTGGCGTCGGCCCGCAGGCGCGCGCCCTCACCCGCCAGGTACTGCATGCTGCCATGCAAACCGGCCTCGAGCCAGGCCTGGTAGGGCGCGAGCGTGTGGGGAACCGCGAGTTCGGCGATGCCGGCGGCATCAAAGCCCAGCCCATACGCCTGCGCAATAATCGATCGACTGAGAGCAGCTTCGTGGCTGCGCATGGACCGGTCCGCCCCAGCCTGAGGGTCGATCAGGGCTGGCGACCCACCCAGCGCGCGAAGGCCACGATGTCGTCAGCCGGTGGCACGGCGGCCTCGTCGCCGTAGGCCGTGTACATGCGCCAGCGCAGGTAGTTGACCGCCGGGAGCGGCAGAAACGGAAACCGCCGATACCAGTGCCGGTGGCGGAAGCGCCAGGCCACGCGCAGCAAGTCGATGGCCAGCAAGGGGTTGACCAGCGATCGGGCGGTCAGGGTGAGAAACAGGCGCGGCCAGGACATACACGAAATATAGCGCTGTCAGGAGGCTGGACAGGTCATCAAGACCACGCGGGACGCTGCCGACACTCCCCGTGGGGCTGCCGACGAGGGTACCCATCGCTTCTCCCGGTTCCGGTTGCCAGTCGCCATGTCCCAATCCCTCGAATCTCCCGCCGGGCGCCGTCGGACGCGCGCGTGGTGGGCAGACTCGCTGGTCCTCATGGCCTGCGTGCTGCTGGCGGAGCTCGCGCTGGACGAGGCGGTGGACACCAGCACGCTGCTGATCTCGCAGACAGCGCGCGCCTGGGTGGATGCGCTGGCCCTCTGTCTCATCATCGGGCCACTGTTTGGCTGGACGCTGTATCGCCGGCACGTGGACGCCAAGTACGCGCATGTCCCCGATCCGGCGAAGCGCGCACCGGGCAGCCCGCACCAGAAGGTGCGCCTCGTCCTCACCGGCGCGCTCAGCATCGTCGGCATTGTCATCATCGGCGCGCTGTGGGCCCACCTTGCTTCGCTGGGTGCCGCTCGTACGACCGCTGCGTGGGAGGAGCTGGCCAGTCAGCAGCGCGCCAGCAGTCAGCGCATCGCTCGCCTCGCCGTCACGCTCACAGCGGATCCGCAGGCTGTCGTCGCACTGACCGATGTGCTCGAGCGGCTCGAGGGTGAAAATGTGGCCATGGCGGCCTTTGGTCATGACACCACGGGCCCGGCCGGCGCCAATACCGACTCCGGCGGTGGGCGTTCGGCGTCGGTGGCCATTCTTCCGCCGGCCACCGTGCGTGCCTGGCAGCAGGCCAGTCAACAGCTGGCCGTACACACACGGGCCATGCTGACCGCGCAGGCCCCCGTGGAACGTGTGCTCGATGCGGCCGATCAGATGCTGCTCGTCACCGATGACGTGCTCAATCAGTTGGCCCTGCAGCAGCAGGAGCGCATTGGCAACCAGACACGCTGGGCCTGGAGCGTGGCGCTGCTCATGCTCGCCTGTCTGCTCGGCACCCTGGGCCTGGTCCTCGAGCCCGTGATCCGCCTGCTGCGCCGTCAGCACGTGGCCATTGTGTCGCAGAGCCTCGAATATGAACGGCTGGCCATGGTCGCGCAGCGTACCAGCAATGCGGTGCTCATCACCGACGCCGACATGCGCATCACCTGGGCCAACGAGGCCTTCACGCGCTTGAGTGGCTACACGCTCGACGAAGTGATGGGGCTGGTGCCCGGTGATTTCCTCCGCGGCGAGGAGAGTGATCCGGAAGTCGTGCGTCACCTGCTCCGTGCCGTGGATCGGGGCGAACCTTCGCGCGGCACGCTGCAGGATCGTCGCAAGGATGGCACGCTGCACTGGGTGGACCTGTCCATCGAGCCGCTGCGCAGTGGCGGACAGGTCAGCGGGTTCGTCTGTGTGTATTCGGATATTTCCGATCTCGTGAGCACGCAGCAGGCGCTCACGCGGGAGCGTGAGGCGCTCGCCAATACGACGGCCCAGCTCAAGGAAGCGCTGGCGGTTGCCAGGTTGGGCAGCTGGTCACTCGATCTCGCGACCAATCACGTGGACTGGTCGCCGGAAACCTACGTGCTCTTCGGCCGTGATCCGCAACTCGGTCCGCCGCCACGTGAACAGGTGGCCCAGCTCTACGCGCCCGAAGACTCGGCCCGCCTCAGGGAGGCGGCCGTTGCCGCGTACACGGAAGGCCGCGCCTATTCGCTGGTCGTGCGCACGGCGGGCCACAATCCGGACGTGCGTTGGATTCGCGCCGAAGGACGCGCCCGCTATGCGCCCGACGGCAGCATCGTGGGGCTCATCGGGACGGCCGTGGACGTGACCGAGTCCATCGAGCGCGAGGAGGCGCTGCGTCTTGCGCAGGCGCACGCCGAGGCGGCCAATCGCTCGAAGAGCGAATTCCTGGCCAACATGAGTCACGAAATCCGCACGCCGCTCACGGCGATCCTCGGCTACACCGATCTGCTGCGGGATGACGTGCGCGAGAGCGGCGCAGACAGCGAGCAGCTCGCGGCGCTGGACACCATCCGTCGTGCCGGCGAGCATCTGCTCAGCGTCATCAATGACATTCTCGATATCTCCAAGATCGAGGCCGGTCGGATGGCGGTGGAGGCCGTGCCCGTGGAGTTGCCGGCGGTGCTGCTGGACGTGGAAAGTCTCATGCGGGCACGCGCCGAGCAGAAGGGTGTGTCGCTGGAGTGCCGTCTCACGGCGCCCATCCCCGTGCAGGTCCACAGTGATCCGACCCGGCTGCGGCAGGTGCTCATGAACCTCGTGGGCAACGCCGTGAAGTTCACCGATCGGGGGCGCGTGCTGCTCGAGGCGGGTGTCGAGCAATCCGACGCCGGGCCGCTGCTCGTACTCAGCGTGGACGACACGGGACCCGGCATGACGGAGGATCAGGTGGCGCAACTCTTCCAGGCGTTCACCCAGGTGGATTCGTCGATGACGCGTCGGCACGGGGGAACGGGATTGGGGCTCACCATCTCGCGTCGGTTGGCGCAGCTCATGGGTGGGGAAGTGGAACTGGCGCAGACGGCCGTGGGCCGTGGCTCGCGCTTCGAAGTCCGTCTGCCGCTTCGGGTGGTGGACGACAGTCCGCACATCACACAGATCACGGCCCGGCGTCTCACGCCGGCGGCGGTTCCCGCCACCGTGACCCTGCGCGGACACATTCTCCTGGCCGAGGATGGCGAGGACAACCAACGGCTCATCGCCATCCTGCTGCGCGCTGCGGGCGCAGAGGTCACCATCGTGCGCAACGGACGCGAAGCACTCGAGGCCCTCGACTGGGCCCGGGCTGCCGGTGCCCCGTTCGACGTGCTACTGACGGACATGCAAATGCCCGAAATGGACGGCTACACACTCGCCCGGACCCTGCGCAGTGCAGGGGACCGCATCCCCGTGATCGCGCTGACGGCTCACGCCATGGCCGAAGACCGCCAGCGCTGCATTGATGCGGGCTGCGACGACTACGCGAGCAAGCCCATCGATCGCACGGCGCTGCTGGCGACGCTGGCGCGCTGGCTGCCGGATTCGCCGGAAGTCTTTCCGCCGATTGCGGGCAGCGCGTCCACCGATGACATGGCGGTCGCAGCGGGGGCGTCCGATCGGCTGGTGAGTGAATTGGCGGACGATCCCGATCTGGCGGGTGTCGTGCGCGTGTTTGCCCTGGCGCTGCCGGACCGCGCGGCGGCACTCGCAGCCGCCGTCCGTGCGGTGGATGATGTTGAGGTCCTGCGTTTGGCACATCAGCTCAAGGGCGCGGCGGGAAGCTACGGGTTTCCGCTCGTCAGCACCCTGGCGCGCACCCTGGAGGTGCATACCCGCGCGGCCGATCGCGAGGCGCAGTTGATGGTGGTGGAACGCCTGCTGCAGCTTGCCAGCGCGGCACAGCGCTCGGTGGAGTCCTCCGAGTCGGTGGCGGTGCGCGCATGAGTGCCGAACGCCGCCGTCCCGTGTCCTGGCAGGCCGCCCATGCGCCGGCTCATGTGCTGCTCATCGACGATGATGCGGCCATTCACTCCCTCGTCACGGCCATGCTCAAGGCCATCGACGTGCAGGTGTCCGTCGCCCACGATGCCGCCGAGGGAATCGAGCGGGCCCTTGCCCTCCAGCCCGACCTGATTCTGCTGGACCACGAACTGCCGGACGCCACCGGTGTGGACATGCTCGCGCGCCTCCGGGCGCTGCCGGCACTGGCCGCAACGCCGGTCATCGTGGTCACCGCCAGCGAGCGCCGGGAGGTGTTGACGGCCTGCTTTGCGGGCGGGGCGTCGGACTACCTGCGCAAGCCCTTCTTTGGTGCCGAGCTGCGGGCGCGAGTGCAGTCGGTGATCGACCGGCAGCGCATGGTGGCCGAGCTGGGGCGTGCAGCGCACGTGGACTCGCTCACCGGGTTGCCCAATCGCGCGCTGCTCAATCTGCGCCTGCAGGCGGCCATCGACCGGAGCAGCGAGCGCACCGACTACGGCTTTGCGGTCATGTTCATCGACTTCGACCGCTTCAAGATCATCAACGACAGTCTGGGTCACGAAGCCGGTGATCTGCTGCTGCGCGAAATCGCGCACCGGCTGCGTGAGAATCTGCGCGCCAACGACACCATTGCCCGTGAGAGCGCCGGGCCGACGGTGGCGCGCCTGGGCGGCGACGAATTTGTCATCGTGCTGGATGATGTGCCCGACGTGGAGACGGCCGCGCAGGTGGCGGAGCGCCTGCTGCCGGCCCTGGAGGCGGTCTATCAGCTGGGCGAACACTGCGTGCGCACGAGTGCCAGCATTGGCATCGTGCACAGTGGCGCGGGCTACGATTCGGCCGATGACATGCTGCGCGACGCGGACATCGCGATGTACGAAGCCAAGGCACGGGGGCGCAACTGCTACGCCGTCTTCACGCCCTTCATGCGCGAGGCGGTGCGAAACCGCCTGCGTCTGGAGAACGCACTGCGCGAGGCCATCGGCACCACGCAGATCTATCTGGTCTACCAGCCCATCATGAGTCTTGATACGCGGCGGGTGGAGAGTGTGGAAGTGCTTGCACGCTGGCGCCATCCCGAACTGGGGCTGATCTCGCCGGTGGAGTTCATTCCCATCGCCGAGGAGACGCGACTCATCGTGCCGCTCGCCGACGACATACTGCGGCGCGCCTGCCTGCAGTATCTCGACTGGCATGCGCGCAGCCCGGAGGCTGCGCCGCGTTACCTGAGCATCAATCTGTCACGGGTCCAGCTCGCCGACCCGAGCATGGCGGACCGGGTCATTGCCATCCTCGACGAGCTGGACATGCCGCGCGGGTCCATCCAGCTGGAGGTTACCGAATCCCAGCTCATGCAGCATCATGACATGGCGGCCGCGTTGCTCACGCGCCTCAAGCAGCACGGCATCAGGCTGGCCATGGACGACTTCGGCACCGGGTACTCGTCCCTGTCCTGTCTGCAGGAGTTCCCCTTCGATGTCCTCAAGGTGGACCGGGCCCTGACGGAGAACGTCAGCCGCGGTCGGGGGTACTCGGCTCTGCTGCATGCCGTGATGACATTGGCAGACAACCTGGGACTCGACGTGGTGGCCGAGGGAATCGAAACGATGGAACAGCTGGTGCTATTGCAGGCGCTCGAATGTCCGTACGGGCAGGGTTACCTGCTCGCGCGCCCCATGGAGGCCGATGTTCTGGAAGCCTGGTGTCACGCCAGTTCTCCCATGACCGCCGAGGTCCCGTGATGGAACGGGTCATTCGGATCACCCTCGAGCGGGTGGCCAGTGTGGCAACGCTCCCGGACGTGGCCATGCGGGTCATGCGCATCGCCGACGACCCATCGGCCACGGAGGACGACCTGCAGGAGGTGCTGGAGAGTGATCCGGCCCTCGCGGCGCGTGTGCTGCGCGTCGTGAATTCGGCGTTCTATCGCCGGCAGCGCGAAGTGAGCTCGCCGCGTGGGGCCATCAAGCTCCTCGGCGTGTCGGCCATCCGCAACATTGCGCTGGCCGCCAGTCTGCATCGGCTCTACCGCGGTCGGCGCGCCATCACCGGTTTCGATCCGGCGGAGCTCTGGGCCCACTGCGTGGCGGTGGGCACCGCGGCGCGGGAGCTGGGACGCCGCGTGCCGAACGTGGTACCCGAGGAGGCCATGGTGGCCGGGCTGCTGCATGATATCGGGATGATCCTCGCCCTGCAGGCCTGGACTCCCGAGTTCACGCAGGTGGTGGCGCAGGCCACACTCGTCAACAGCACGTCGTTCGCGCAGTTGGAGCGCACGCATGTGGGCGCCACCCATGAGGAGCTCGGCGGCGCACTCTGCGATCAATGGCATTTCCCGCTGGCACTCGTCCACGCCTGTCAGTTTCACCACGACTTCCGTGTGCTGCCGGCGGACGCGCAGGCCATGCCGGCCCTGGTGCATCTGGCCGATCGCATGGCGGCCCGTCTTGGGGCCGGTTTCTGCCGCAGTGTGGATGGGGAAGGGTTGGAGGCCGAGGCCTGTCAGGTGCTCGGACTGAGCCGAGATGACCTGCAGGCGGTGGAAGCGGAATTGCCCGTGCTCCTCCCCCAGACCGAGTCCCTGCTGGCCGCCTGATTCCCCGACGCGCGGCGCCCTGTAGATTGGGGCCATGCATCTCGACGAATATCAGCAACTCGCCGCGCGCACGCTGGGGCGTGACCGCACCCACGAGCAGCAGCTGGCCAACGCGGCGCTCGGCCTCACCGGTGAGGCCGGTGAAGTGGCGGAAGTCATCAAGAAGCACCTGTTTCACGCCACACCGCTCGATCAGGACGCGCTGGTCAAGGAATTGGGCGACTGCCTGTGGTACCTTGGTGCCTTTGCCACGGTGCTCGGGCTGTCGCTCGACGACATTGCGCAGCGCAACATCGACAAGCTACGGCGGCGTTACCCCGAGGGCTTCGACCCCGAGCGCAGCCGCAACCGCAGCGAGTAGGCCGGCGCCGGTCGGCCCGCGTCGCGTTCAGCGGAGAAAGGACCGACCGTCCCACGGTTGGGTGTGTGATATGCCCAGCAGGTCGAGTGCGCTGGGCACGACATCCGTTGTGCGCTGCGGGCTCCGTGTTACGGGCAGGTCGAGCAGCAACGGCACCTCCATCTGTTCGCGAAGCAGAGCGCCGTGGGTGGAACAGTGATCCACCGGTTCGAAGCGGGCGCGCAGGTCCCAGCCCGCGCTCGCCGAGATCAGGATGTCACCGCTGCGTGGAGACGCGGCCAGCAGCGACAGCTGCACGAGGGCGTCGGGATACGGGGACTGCGCCGCCAGATTCCAGGCCTCGTCGCGGTCGAGCCCACGGTGGCTGCCGCCAAGCTGCAGGGGATCGCCATTCGATGCGTGGTAGCTCCACCGCTCCCGCGTACTGTCCCGCACGATGACGGCCTCACCGCGCTGCGCGTGCGCCACCCGCTGCTGGTCGGCGGTGTCGGCCACGATGACGAGGTCCACCGCCTCGCGCGCAAGCAGGGCCATGCGCGTGTCATCCCAGTGCGCGGCCAGCGTCGGCCACCAGCGACGACTGCGCTCCTCCGGATGGAGATACAGATGGGCCATGGCGTTGCCGCCCACCATCAGCGCGACGTCGGGTCGGGAAACAAACAGTTGCGGATGGGCCAGCACGCGCAGGCCGCGCCGAGTGAGCCAGGCGTGCAGGTCCTCATGCTGCATGACCGGCGCGTGGCCATGATCCCCCACCACCCACACATGCAACGGGGCCGGCCAGGCGTCGCGTGAGGCAATGGTCCGCGCGGTGTCGACCGCCGCATCGATATCCATGAGGGCCTGCCGCACGGCGGGCGCATGCGGGCCGTACTTGTGTGCCAACTTGTCGGGACTGGTGAGCGCCAGCACGCTGAGGCGTGGACGCAGCGAGGCAAAGCGCGTGAAGAAGGCGGCGGTGGCGCGTTGCTCCACGCGTTGCCAGCCGAACAGGTCGCCGCGAAAGTGCGAGGGGGCGGCGCGCAGCATCCAGGCCACCGAGCGCCCGATGTGCCCATGACTGGCGCCGCGTCCCAGCATGCTCATGGCGCTGAGCGAGGGCTGTGCCAGCTCGAACATCGTCGGCAGATCGGGGTGCACATCACGATCGACCTGCCAGATATCGATGCCGGCGTAGCTGCGCGCAGGCGCCATCGCCCAGCGCAGGCTGCGCTGCCGATCGAACCAGCGAAGGCCCGGCAGGCCGGCCGAGGCCGGATGGCGTCCCATGAGAAAGGGCACGTACGCCGGCCCGGTCACTGACGGAAAGCTGGCGGTCACCGTGTGTCGCCCGCCGCGCGCCGCCAGCGCGCGCAACGATGGCAGCCGGCCGCTGTCCATTTCCTCCGCCAGCACATCCGGACGCACACCATCGGCCACCAGAAGGAGCAAGTGCGCCGGTGGCGTGGTATCATGGATCATGCGTGTCATGCCTTCGGTGTCGTGTTGGCATGCGTCTTTCACCTTTGTTTCGCTCTCATGGCCACATCGAAGAACGGCAAGGCCCGGACGGCAACCGGCAAGCGGGCCTCACCTGATACCCGCAAGGCCGCCGAACAGGCCTGTGTTGAAGGGTATCGCGAACGCAACGAGGAAGGCCACCGCAAGGCCGGCCGCGACCCCAAGGACGGATACCGGATGGTGAAAAACGGTGGCCGCACGGTGAAGCGAGTCGATCTCGGCTTGCTGGATCAGGCCATCCGCGATCGGCCCATGCTGACGGAAGACGAAAAGCTGCTGCATCATCCCGAGGGCGTGACGTCGGCCTTCACCCGCTCCGATCCATGGCGCGTGATGCGCATCATGTCGGAGTTCGTGGAGGGATTCGATGCGCTGGCCGAAGTCCAGAAGGGCGTGACCATCTTCGGCTCGGCACGAACGGGCCCTGACGATCCGCAGTACGAGGCCGCGCGCGAAACGGCGCGCCTGCTGGCCGAGCAGGGCTTCGCCGTGCTCACGGGTGCGGGCCCCGGCATCATGGAAGCGGCCAACCGCGGTGCGCGCGAAGCCGGTGGACACTCGATTGGCTGCAACATCGAGCTGCCGTTCGAGCAGGGCGCCAATCCCTACGTCGATACGCTGGTCAACTTCCGCTATTTCTTCGTGCGGAAGACCATGTTCATCAAGTATTCGAACGCGTTCATCATCTTCCCCGGCGGGTTCGGCACGCTTGACGAGCTGTTCGAGGCCCTCACGCTCATTCAGACGGGCAAGATCTACCAGTTTCCGGTCATTCTCTTCGGCCGGCACTACTGGGCCGGACTCGTGCGCTGGATTCAGTCGCGCATGGCGGGCGAAGGCAAGATCTCCCCGGGTGACCTCGACCTGCTGGTGCTGACCGACGATCCGCGCGAGGCGGTGCAGGCCGTGGTGGACGCGCATCATGCGCAGACGGCGTCGATGCAGACCCCCTGAACGCGCGAGGCCGCCGGCACGCCGGGCCTGCGACGAACGGCGGAGGCCCGGCGCCTAACCGGGAAGGCGAACGGGTGCGCGCCCGGCTTCGGCCACCCGTTCACAGGCCGCGCGCAGCAGCGGGCCAATGAGCGTGGGATGTGTGAGGTGCGGCAGATGTCCACTCACGGGGAGCACCTCGTGGGCCACACAGCGCGTGTGCGACGCGATCCATTCGCTCACCGACACCGGCACCGCCACATCCTCCGCACACTGCACCACCGATACGGGGCAGGGGATTCGCGGCACCACGTCGCGGTAATCGCTGGTGAAGATGCTGCGCAGTACCATGCGGCCAATATCGGGTCGCAGGGCAAGCAGCGTGTCGCAGAACTGGGTGAGCTGGTGAGCCGAGGCATCGCGACCCAACGCCAGTGGGCCAAACCCGGCCATCCACGCGGCAATGTCGGCATCGATGCTGCGGAGCAGGCCGTCCACGTCCTCGGCCGAGAAGCCACCGTGATAATCGGCGTGATTCACATAGCAGGGCGAGGCGCCGATCATGAACAGCTCGTCGATGAGCCCCGGGCTCTGTGTGGCGGCGAGGGCTCCGATCATGCCGCTCATGGAGTGCCCGACAAAGAGCAGGCGCGTGGTGTCCAGGCTTGAGAGCAGTTGCCGGAGGTCGCTGGCGTGCCCCGCATAGGTGCGGTAGCGCTCCGTATTCCAGTGCGCCGAGGTGGCAGGCGTGGTACCCACGTAGTCGAAGCGGACAATGCGCCACGAGGGAGGGACATAGGGCAGCACCTGATCCCAGACTTGCTGGGTGGTGCTCAGCCCGTTACCGAACACGATGGTGTTGGGCCCCTCGCCCTGGATGGTGGCGGAGAGCAGTACGTCGGGGTTCACAGGGGCCTCGCGGAAGAACGACTGCGGACGGTCGATCCCTCCCCGGGGGTCGGGATCGGTGTTACATTCTGAAATTAGTCACGCGCCCGGCCCGACGACGGCCGGGCGCTCGCCTTTTACCGGACCCGGTTGGCTCGCGCATGTTCCAGGAACTCATCGCCCAGATGGCGCGTGAAGTCGAAAAGCTCCAGTATGAGCTGAACGTCACGCTGCCCAATGAAATCCGAAAGGCCGTCGAACTCGGCGACCTGAAGGAGAACAGCGAGTACAAGGCGGCGCTGGAGCGTCAGCAGTTCGTGCAGGCGCGTCTGGGCCAGCTCACGCAGCGCGTAACCAAGCTGGCGAATATCGACATCACGCAGATTCCGGCCGACAAGGTGGGGTTGGGGTCACGCGTGACGGTGACCGATGACCAGAACCAGGTCTCGGAAGTGTATGAGCTGGTGTTTGGCGATGCCGGCGAGTTGCAGGAAGGTCACGTGACCATGGGGTCGCCCATCGGGCGTGCCCTGCAGGGCAAGGGTGTGGGCGAGCAGGTGATCTTCAAGCTGCCCACCCGCGTGCGTCGTCTCACCATCGTCGAGCTGCGCACCATTCACGACCGCAACGCCGACGAACTCGTCTGATCGATGCGGAACAGGCGCGCCACGTCGCTGGCGTAGCGCGCCAGTTCCGCGTCACGTCGGGCATCCGACCAGCCCAGCAGCACCTGCATCCTCTGCGCCACGCGCGGAGCGATACCAACACCAAAATCCCGCTGCTCGAAGGCCAGGTGCATGCGACGCACGAGCACATCGCTGAGGGTTGCGGCCATTTCGGCCTGCACCGCGTGTTGCACCTCGGCCAGCACATAGGGCAGGGCCGGCACGAGGCGCTCAGCGAGCGTGGCATCGGCTTCCGTAGCCGCCCAGACGGCGCGCCAGCGCGTGCCGTAGGCCTCGGCCAACCGACGGGCCACGTCCTCATCACCACTGGCAAGTTCGGCCTCCTGCCGACTGCGTTCGAGCGGCTGTTCGCCGCCGGGAATCGGGGTTTCGATACTGCGTGAACGCTGCGGCTCCGCGTGCGCATGACCGAGCTCGCGCAGTACATGTCGCAGGATGTCGGCGGCCATGGCGCGGTAGGTGGTGAGCTTGCCACCGGTGACGTTCAGGACGCCCGGGCGCAGCACCTCGACGACATGCTCGCGTGAGGCCGAGCCCGTGCCCTGCTGACCCTGTGCGCCGCCCGCACGCCGTGCCGCCAGCGGGCGAATGCCGCTCCACGCCGAGACCACATCGTCGGTGCTGAGCTTGGCGTCCGGGAAACGCCGGTTCACCGAATCGAGCAGATACTGCACATCGGCGTCGGTGGCGCAGATGTCATCGGGTCCGCGGTGCGCCGGGTGTTCCGTGGTGCCGATGATGGTGTGACGTCCGGAGGGCAGGACGAACATTACGCGTCCGTCCACCGGCGAGACCAGCGTGATGGCCTCGTGATTGCCCACCCGCTCACGCGGGACGCAGAGATGGGCGCCGGCGGAGCCCCGCACCTGCGCCTGCGCGGCGCGCACGGGCGCGCGGTCGCCGGCGGCGGCTTGGCCTGAGCCCTCGTCCAACAGCCGAAGCGTCGCGTCGCTCCAGGGGCCGGTGGCGTTGACCACGATGCGCGCGCGTACCGTCACCTCGCGGGCTGCGTCGTCATCCGCCAGCATGTCACGCGCGACCACGCCCACCACGCGTCCGGCCTCATGCAGACCGCGCACCACGCCGACGTGATTGCACAGCACGCTGCCGGCCGTTTCCCCGGCCTCGGCAGCACCGAGCACAGTGAGCAGCGTGAGGCGGGAGTCGTCGGTGGCGGCGTCCCAGTATCGGGCGCCACCCGTGAGCCCCTGCGGGTCGAGCGCCGGTTCGCGCTGCAGCACCGCGTCGCGCGAGAGCCCCTCGTGCTGCCCCACGTTGCGAAAGAGGGCCAGGGCGTCGTAGAGCGCGAGTCCGGCGCGCAGCTTCCAGCGCGGCACACGCGCCCCGGCATACACCGGCCAGGTGAAGGCCAGCGGTCGCACCAGATGCGGAGCCAGCGTGAGCAGCCGCCGTCGCTCCTGACTCGACTCAAAGACCAGCCCGAGATGGCCGTGCTCCAGATAGCGCACCCCGCCGTGCACCAGACGGGACGATCGGCTCGAGGTGCCGCTGGCAAAGTCCTCACGCTCAATGAGCGCCGTGCGCAAACCGGCCAGCGTGGCCTCCCGGGCCAGTCCGGCGCCCGTGATGCCCCCGCCGATGATCAGCAGGTCGAAGGTGCCGTCCGTCAGTCGGGCCAACTGTGCCTCGCGGGACCAGCGTGCGGTCGTGACCATGCTCGCACATTGGCCCCGGGTGCCGCGCGGCGCCAGTCACGGGGGCCTGCCGTGACGCAGCCGTGCCGCCGGTGCGGGGGGCGGAGCGCTCTGCCCGCCCGTCGGCACGGGCACTAACTTCGGAGCATGTCCCCCTACGGCTCCCAGCGGCGTGTGGCCATCGTGGCCGGCCTGCGCACTCCCTTCGCGCGCTCGGGCACGGCGCTGCAGAGCTACAGCGCCATCGACCTCGGGCGCCTGGCGGTGGCCGAGCTCATGCAGCGCACCGGACTCGATGGCAAGACGGTGGACCTGCTGGTGTTCGGCACCGTGGTGCACAACGTGATCGCGCCCAACATCGCGCGCGAGGTGGCGCTGCTGCCGCACTTCCCGCGGGATCTGCAGGCCTACACGGTGGCGCGCGCCTGTGCGTCGGCCAATCAGGCCATCACCGATGCCGCCGATCAGATCGGCCTCGGGCATGCCGAGGTGGCCATTGCCGGTGGCGCCGAGTCGCTGTCGCAGGTGCCCATTCTGCACTCGCGTGGCATGAGCGACGTGCTGATTGCGGCGTCCAAGGCCCGCTCACTGGGCGAACGGGTGGCCACCCTCGCGCGTCTGCGTCCCCGCGACCTCGTGCCCATCACGCCGGCCATTGCCGAACCGAGCACCGGTGAGACAATGGGCCAGAGCGCCGACAAGATGGCCAAGCTCAATGGCATTTCGCGGGAGGCGCAGGACCGCTTTGCGCTGCGCTCGCATCAGCGCGCTGCTGCCGGTTTCGACGACGGTCGACTGGCGGCGGAGATCGTGCCGGTGCCGCAACCGCCCGATTTTGCCACGCTGCTTGCGAGCGACAATCTCGTGCGGCGCGACACCACCTACGAGAAGCTGGCCGCGCTCAAGCCGGTCTTCGACAAGACCTACGGCAGCGTGACGGCCGGCAACGCGTCGCCGCTCACCGATGGCGCTGCGGCGGTGCTGCTCATGAGCGAGGACCGCGCGCGGGCGCTGGGCTTTGCACCCATTGCCTACATCCGCTCGTATGCCTACGCGGCCATTGATCCGGCGGAGCAATTGCTGCAGGCGCCGGTGTTTGCCGCGCCCATGGCACTCAAGCGCGCGGGGCTCAGCCTCGCCGACATCGATCTCGTGGACATGCACGAGGCCTTTGCGGCGCAGGTGCTCAGCAATCTCCAGGGGCTGGCGTCGAAGGCCTGGGCCGAGCGTGCCGGATTCTCGGCGCCCGTGGGCGAGGTGGATCCGGAGCGGCTCAACGTCATGGGCGGCTCGCTGTCCATTGGCCATCCCTTCGGCGCGACGGGTGCGCGCATTGTCACCACCCTCGCCAACGAGCTCGCGCGGCGGAACGCGCAGTTTGGCCTGCTCACCGTGTGTGCCGCGGGCGGCATGGGACACGCCATGGTGCTGGAGCGCGCGTGAGCGGCACCACGCCTGCGTCCGACGAACTGCTGCTCTTCGAAGACCCAGCCACCGGACTTCGCCTGAGTCTCAGTGGCCGGGTGGCCTGGCTGCGCTATGACCAGCCGGGTTCACCGGTGAACACGCTCAACAGCCGCGTGGGACCGGTGTTCGCGCAGTGCTTCGATCGGATCGAGCAGGACGAGCGCATCGACGGCGTGGTGCTGGTGAGCGACAAGCCTGATACGTGGATTGCCGGCGCGGACATCGACGAGCTGCGCGGCATTCGCGAGGCCGCGGAGGCCGAAGCCCTTTCGCGCGGTGGCCAGCAGCTGCTCGATCGACTCGCAGCCTTTCGCAAGCCGGTCGTGGCGGCCATTCACGGCGCCGCTCTGGGTGGCGGACTCGAAGTGGCGCTCGCCTGTCGGCACCGCATTGTCACGGAGCACGACAAGACCGTGCTGGCGTTGCCCGAGGTACAGCTCGGTCTGTTGCCGGGCGCCGGTGGCACGCAGCGTCTGCCGCGACTGGTGGGTTTGCAGGCCGCGCTCGACATGATGCTGACCGGGCGAAATATCCGGGCGCGCAAGGCCTGGCAGATGGGACTGGTGCACGAAATGGTGCACCCCGCCATTCTGCGCAGCGTGGCGGAGCAGCGGGTGCGTGAGCTTGCGGCGGGCCTGCCGCTGCCGCTGCGTCCCCGCAAGACGCCACCCATGCAGCATCTGCTCGAAGACAATCCGCTGGGTCGCGCGCTGGTGTATCGCAAGGCACGCGAGTCGGTGCTCAAGAAGACGGGCGGTCACTATCCGGCGCCGCTGGCCCTGCTCGACGTGGTGAAGCAGGGACTCGAGGATGGCATGGCCGCAGGTCTCGCCGAGGAAGCCCGCGCCTTTGGCCGGCTGGCCGTGACACCGGAGTCGCGGAATCTCGTGTCCATCTTTTTTGCGACGACCGCGCTCAAGAAGGACAGCGGGCTGCGCGAGGGGCAGACGGGCAGCGCCAGACCCGTGCGAAAGCTCGGTGTGCTGGGCGCCGGCTTCATGGGCGCGGGCATTGCCGGCGTGGCCGTGCAGCGCGGCAGTCTCGTGCGGCTCAAGGACGCTTCGCTGGAGCGCGTGGCCGCCGGTGTGCGCGCGGTGCGCGAGGTGGTGAGCGAACGCCTGCGTCGTCGGCAGATCACCCGCGTACAGCGGGACGATATGCTCAGCGCCCTGGGGCCCACGGTGGACTATCGCGGCTTTGCCGATGTGGACCTGGTCATCGAAGCGGTCTTCGAGGATCTCGAGGTCAAACACCGCGTGCTGCGTGAAGTCGAGGAGGCGTCGCCACAGGCCATCTTCGCGTCGAACACCAGCACGATTCCCCTGCGCGACATTGCGGCGGGCAGCCGACGCCCCGCACGTGTCATCGGCATGCATTTCTTCTCGCCGGTGCACAAGATGCCGCTACTCGAAGTCATCGTCACGCAGGATACGGATGGGGACACCGTGGCCACGGCGGTGGCCTATGGCAAGCAACTCGGCAAGACGGTCATCGTGGTCAACGACGGCGCCGGGTTCTATGTCAATCGCATCCTCGCGCCGTACCTCAATGAGGCCGGTCGGCTCATCGACGAGGGCGCGCGGGTGGAAGACGTCGATCGCGCGCTGACTGCGTTCGGATTTCCCGTCGGCCCCATCACGCTGCTGGATGAAGTGGGGCTCGATATCGCCGGCAAGTCAGGCCCCATTCTCGCCGCGGCCTTCGGCACGCGCATGCAGCCGTCGGCCACGCTCACCGCCGTGCTGGGCAGCGGACGACTGGGTCGCAAGACGCGCCGCGGTTTCTATCGCTACGATGAGCAGGGCAAGCGCGACGGCGTGGACGACACGCTCTATGCGCTGACGCCCAATGGACCGGCGCGCCTTGCCGTCGACCCGACGGTCGTGCAGCAGCGCACCGTGCTCCCGCTGCTCAACGAAGCCGTGCGCTGCCTCGAGGAGGGCATCATCCGCTCGCCGCGCGATGGCGACATTGGCGCCGTGTTCGGCATCGGATTCCCGCCGTTTCGCGGCGGACCGTTCCGCTACATCGATCAGGTGGGCGCGGCGCAGGTCGCCGCACAACTCGACGCACTCGAGTTGCAGCATCCCGGGCGATTCGCACCGACCGCCCTGCTTCGGGACATGGCCAATCGGGGCGAACGCTTCCATCCGTGAGGCTTCGGTTCGGATTGGTCACCGACTCTTCTTTTCTTCACACATGACGCAACCCGCTCTGCATCCCCGCATGGCCGAAGTGATCACTGCGCTGTCCGACGCGCAGGAAGAGATGATCGCGCTGCTGGCCACCGTGCCGCCGGCCCTGCTGCATGCGCATCCGGCGCCGGATGTGTGGTCCGTGGCACAGATCGTCGATCACCTCGCCATCGTGGAGGATGGTACCGGCCGTCTGGTGTCCAAGCTCATCAAGTCGGTCGCAGATACGGTGGATGCGGACGACACGCCCATCGCGCCCACGCTGGCGCGATATCAGATCCCCAACCCCGTGACACGCATCGACGCGCCTGCCATGGTGGTGCCGTCGTCGGACATTGACTACGAGGTCACCCTCGCCCGACAGCAGACGGCTCGCCAGCGCCTCATTGCCGCGCTCGTTGATGCCTCCGGTCGTGCGCTCGGCCAGGCCACGGCGCCGCACGCCATCTTCGGACCACTCGATGGCTATCAGTGGGCGCTGTTTGTCGCGCTGCATCAGCGGCGCCATCTCGTGCAGATCTCCACCACCCTTGCCACTCTGACGTCATGAAGGCATTCCCCACTTCCGCCCGGGCCACGCTGTCATGCCCGCCGCCTGCACAGCGTCCACCGCAGGCCATGCGCCGCACGCTGGCCCTGGGCCTCAGCGGCGCGCTGCTCCTGGCCGGTGCCTCGGGCTGTGCGCTGGGAGGAGGATCCGCGCGGGCCGGGGCCAGCGCCGGTGTGCCGCGAGGGCCGGGAGGATTGCCGCTGCCGAGCACACGCGCGGAGCGCACGGGGCATCTCGAGACCACGTCGCACGCGGAAGTGCTGGGGTTTCTCGACTCGCTCGTCGCCATGGGCGCGCCACTGGCCATCAGTGATCTGGCCACCTCGGCCGAAGGACGTCGCGTGCCACTGGTGGTGGCGTCACGTCCACGCGTGAGCACGCCCGCGGAGGCGCGTGCGCTGGGTCGTCCCATTGTCTACGTGCAGGCCAACATCCATGCCGGCGAGGTCGAGGGCAAGGAAGCGGTGCTGGCGCTGCTGCGTGACTGGTCGTTCGGGCGCCGGCCCAACGTGCTCGACTCGCTGGTGGTGCTCGTGGTGCCCATCTACAACGCCGATGGAAACGAGAAGCTGGCGCCGCAGGCGCGCAATCGCGGCGCGCAGAACGGGCCCGCCCAGATCGGTGAGCGGCCGAACGGCATGGGGCTCGACCTCAATCGGGACTACATCAAGGCCGAGGCGCCGGAGTCACGTGGCGCGCTGGCGGCGTTCACGGCGTGGCAGCCGGATCTCTTCATGGATCTGCACACCACCAACGGCAGCTATCACGGCTACGCGCTCACCTACTCGCCGTCGCTGCACCCTGCGGCACCGCTGGCGCCCTTCACCGCGGACACGCTGCTGCCGGAGATCCGGCGTCGCATGAAGAGCCGACATGACTTTGCCGTGTTCCCCTACGGCAATTTCACGGGCGCTGATGGCCGCGAGGGACTCACCGCCACCGAGGAGGCCGGTTGGTGGACCTATGAACACAAGCAGCGTTTTGGCACCAACTATTTTGGCCTGCGCGGTGGCATCAGCATTCTGAGCGAGGCCTATTCGCACGATCCGTTCGCGCGGCGTGTGGCCAGCACCTATGCCTTCGTGCAGGAGGTGCTGTCCTATGCCGCCGAGCAGCCTGCAGCCATCCGGCGTCGGGTGGAGCAAGGGACACGCGCCGCGACGCTGGGCACGGGCAGTCGCGCAAGTGTGGCCATCCGCGCCCGCTTCCATTCGCGGCCGGACACGCAGCCGGTGCTGGTGGAGCGTCTGGAGCGCGTGGCCGACAGCACCCTGCAAACAGAGCCCGGCGTGCCACGCGGCATTCGCCGCACCGGTGTGTACGCGGAGCAGCGCATGCCGGTGGTGGATCGCTTCGAGGCCGCCGAGTCCACGACGCCCGCGCCGCATGGCTACGTGTTTGCTGCCGAATGGACCAAGGCGGCCGACCTGCTGCGGGCGCACGGCGTGCGCGTCGACATCCTTCCCACGGCGGTGACGGCCACGGTGCAGGTGTTCGAGGTGGACTCGGTGTCCATGGCCGCGCGCCCCTTCCAGGGCCACCGTGAGGCCACCGTGACCGGTCGCTGGCTGGAGCGCAGCCGCACCATTCCCGCGGGCTCCTTCCACGTGCCCCTCGGGTCGTCGCTCGACCTGCTGGCGGTGCTCCTGCTCGAGCCCCGCAGCGACGACGGCCTGCTCACCTGGAATCACTTCGACGCGGCCCTGGGCAAGGGGCGCGAGGCCCCGGTGGCACGCCTTTTGGCCCCTCTGCGTTAGCTTTTTGCCATGCTCCGGACATCCCTGCTCTATTTCTCGCGCCAGCAGCGCGTTTTCGATCTCATCAAGAACGTCGGCTTCGCACGCAAGATGGCTTCGCGCTTCGTGGCCGGTGAGACCATTCACACCGCCATGGACGCCGTGGCGGAGCTCAACGCCAAGGGCATCACGGCCTCGCTCGACCTGCTCGGCGAAAGCGTGACCAACGAGGCGGAGGCGCGCGAAACGGGCCGGCAGTATCTCGCGCTGCTCGACGGCATCGCGAAGCGCAAGCTCGACGCCAACGTGTCCGTCAAACTGACGGCCATGGGGCAGGACATCTCCGACGAGCTCGGCATCGAGGTCGTGCGCGAAGTCATTGCGCGGGCCAAGTCCTACGACAGTTTCGTGCGGCTCGACATGGAGTCGAGCGCCTACACCGATCGCACGCTGGATGCCTTCGAGCAGCATCTGTTTCCGGGCCACGAGAACAACGTGGGCATCGTGCTGCAGAGTGCGCTGCGCCGCACGCTCGACGACGTCGAGCGGGCCAATCGTCTGCAGTGCCGCGTGCGCATCTGCAAGGGCGCCTATCTCGAGCCGCCCGAGGTGGCCTTCCCCGACAAGGCCGATGTCGACCGCAACTACGTGGCGGCCATGCACCGGCTCATGGAGCACGGACGCTATCCCGGCATTGCCACGCACGACGAGGCCATCATCGCCGAAGCCAAGCGCTTCGCGAAGGAGAGGGGCATCTCGCCGGATCGCTTCGAGTTCCAGATGCTCTACGGCGTGCGCCGTGACCTGCAGGAGCAGATCGTGAAGGAGGGCTACCGCATGCGGGTGTACGTGCCCTTCGGCAGCCAGTGGTATCCCTATCTCATGCGTCGCCTCGCGGAGCGTCCGGCCAACATTGCCTTCATGGCCGGCAATATCGTGAAGGAGTCGTTCCGTCGCTGACACTCCAGTGAGCGGGCATCCCGGTCATCATCACCCGCCTGATCACGGGGCGGGTGATGAGCGCACCCTCGGCGGCTACATGGCGGTGCACAAGCGGCCGGCAGCCTTCGAGGGTGTGGACGGGCGCAGCTATTCGGTGGACATCCTCACCGACACCACAGGCGACCGCCATGCCCCGTGGGGCGCCTATCTGTTCTTCGTTCGCTGGGGTCAGGGCGAGCCGGAGGTCACGGGGCATCTCGAGACCGGCTTTCTCGTGACCGGCGCCAGCGAGGCCGTCGTGCGCCACCAGTTGGGGGCGATGCAGCTGGCCACCGTGAAGGCCACGCTTGACGGCCTGCTGCGCGGACCGGCCACATGAGCAACGGCTCGGTGGCACTCACCCAGCCCATGCCGGCTGGCGACATCGTGGTGGATGGTGTCGTGGTGCAGGGCACCGGCGGCCAGTGGATTGTTCGCACCGATGGCGGCGCGCGTGTGATTGCGTCGCTGCGTGGGCGTCTCAAGCAGGAAGGCGACGAGGTGCTCAAGCTCGCCGTGGGTGACCGCGTGACCATGCTGGTGGATCCCAACGAAACGGTGGGCTGCACCATCACGCGCATTCATCCGCGCACGAGCCACCTGGCGCGCCGCGCCCCCGGTGGTGCCCGCGGCGAGCGCGTAGTGGTGGCCAATCTCGATCAGGTGCTGGTGGTGTTTGCCGCGGCACGGCCCGAGCCGCATCCGCGCATGCTCGATCGCTTTCTGGTCATTGCCGAGGCCAACGGCATCGCGGCGCGCATTGTGGTGAACAAGTGCGACCTGGTGTCGGAGACCGAGGCCAGGGCGTTGTTTGCCGATCAGGCGGCAGCGGGCTATCCGGTGCACTACACCAGCGTGCACACAGGTGTCGGGCTGGACAGCCTGCGCGAGCAACTCGCCGGCCGCAACACCGCGCTGTCGGGCCCCTCGGGCGTGGGCAAGTCCTCGCTCATGAACACGCTCTTCCCCGGGCTCAACCTGCGCACGGCGGCCATCAGCGACAGTGTGAACAAGGGACGCCACACCACCGTGGGCGCCGTGCTGCATCCCCTGCCGGGCGGCGGCTTCATTGCCGACACGCCGGGCCTGCGCGAGGTGGGACTCTGGGGCATCGAAGCGCGCGACGTGGCCTGGTGCTTCCCCGAGTTCCGGCCCTACCTCGGCGAGTGCCGCTTCGCGGACTGTATGCACCTGGTGGAACCCGGCTGCGCGTTGCGGGATGCCGTGGTGCGCGGCGAGGTCTCGGCGGCGCGCTACGATTCCTTCGGCCGTCTGTTGAACGAGCTCGGGGAATAGGGGGAACGAGGGGGAATGAGGGGCGTTAGGTGTGACCGCGTAAGGTGAACGGCGGGAAGAAACCGTACTCGAGACCGCGCGCGCAGTCTCGGGTGCCGTTCCTTCCCGCCGTTCACCTTACGCAGTTCAACCTTACGCTTCCAGCGGTGAACCCGCCCGCTGTTTCTTCCCGCCGTTCACCTTACGCAGTTCAACCTTACGCTTCCAGCAGTGAACCCGCCCGCTGTTTCTTCCCGCAGTTCACCTTACGCGGTCCCACCTTACGCTTCTCGTTGGTTCACTGCCATTGCGAGAGGTCACCCCACGTCGCCCACCGCAAACTGCCGTCCTTGAAGAGCGGCGTCAGCTTCTTGATGTCGGCCGCATTGGCCTGCAGCGCCGCCTCTTCCTCCGGCGTGAAGATGCCAGGCTTGCCGGCCTTGAGCGTCGGGTCTTCCTGCTTGAGCGCCCAGATGGCAATGCGCTCGCGCAGCAGTCCGAACTGATAACGCGAGAGATTCTCCTTCGCGGCCGCCGGCGGATCGAAGGTGCCTTCGTCCATGTCCTCGCTCACCACGGTGCGTGACTGCGACTTGATCTGCTGGTCGAGAATGACGGACGGTGTGTAGTACACCGGGCAGTTGGAGCCCATCATCACCATCGTCATGCGGACCTGCATGGTGGTCAGCGAGTCGGTCGCGTAGACGCGCGAGCGCACGTCGTTGCGTTCGATCGCCGCCGACATCTTCTCGCTCAGCCGCTCGACCTCCTTGGACATCTTCTCGATCTGCGCTTCGTTCTTCTGCGCGTTCTGCGAAATGGCCATGGGGTTGGCATTTGCCTTGACCTGCGCCGCTTCGAGGCAAGCACGGGAGGCCTTGCTCTTCTCCTCATGCTGCGCGGTGATCGTACGCAGCTCACGTCGCGCCGTGGCATCGGCCAGCATGGGCTGCAGACTGGCCACCACCAGCGCGACACGATCTTCGTTGAGCACCAGTTCGGTATTGCGCGACGCACCGCCCGACGACGTCGCAGATTCTGCGGTCTTGGCCGGTGTGTCCTTCTTGCCTTCGAGCTTCTCCTTGGCCGCGTCCTTGGCCAGGTCGGCGCCCAGTTTCTTGAGCTTGCCCAGCTGGGCGGAGGCGGGCGTGGCACTCAGTACGAGGGCCGCGGCAAGCCACGGTACGTACCGTGAGGCCCGTGGGGCGGCGGTGGAGAACAGAAGGCGCCGGGACATGGAGAGGCTCCGAAAGGGTGGTGACGGGGAATCAACGACGCTGAACCGGTGACGCAAGCTCGTCCGTCACGCGCCCGATGAGCGCCAACGGAACGCCGCGCAGTCCGGGCCAGTCATGTGTCGTAAATGACCGGGATGGTGATGCGGCGTTGGATTGTCCGGACGCGCGGCGCCTCGAGGGGGCTGTATCTCCAAGCGACGCCGGACCCGGGGGCATTACATCCGCCACCCGCAGTCTGAGCTGTGCCGACAATCCGCCATCCAGCAATACGCCATCACGGGCGCCGAGTGTCACAAGTGCCTGCGCCATCTCCCGGGTGGTGGGGCCCAGCGGAGCCCGTTCCGCCACCCCGCCCAGTCCCGCGTACCGCGAGAGGACCACCAGCAGGTTGCCATCAGACGTGCTGCCCACGGCCAGGCGAATGTCGCGGTGTGTGGGGTGGACGAGCGACGCGTCACAGATCGCAGGCAGAGCCCGACCGCCGGCCACGATCTGCGGGTAGGATTGCACAGCCTCGACCACGCCCCCCTGCGCGCGCACGGCAGCAATCGAATCGGCCGGCACAATGCGCGCGCGTCCCGCGGCGTCAATGACCAGTGCCGCGGCCAGGCGACCCGCACCCGGTGCCTGCCACTCCCGCCCGCGATGTACCACCCAGCCCCAGGGGCCGTCATCGGTGAACTGACCGGCGTTGAGGGCGATGACCGCGTCAGCCGGGGCATCGTCTATGCGCCAGGGCGCCATCTCCGCTCCGTCGCGCCTGATGGCCAACTCGAGGCGTACCTGACGCGGGTCCACTCTCGCGACAATCAGGTCCACCGGCAGTTGCGGCGAACCGACCGCCACGCGCCAGGTGGTCCACGCCACGGCCGTCCCGCGCCACGACAGTCGGGCGGCGCTGCGTTGCAGACTGTTTTCCACGGCCGACGTCATGGCGCGCGATGAGCCATCACTGCAGGGCGCTGCCGGCAGCAGGGCACGCGCCCCCTGCGCCGACACCCAACCGGGGAGCGTCGCCGCGAACCAGCACACACAGCTCAGGCGCTGCCAGCGGCGCATGAACAGCACGCGCTACGGCGAGAGCCGCCGCTTCACCCACTGCCCGGCTTCGCGGCGGTAGTGGATGCGATCATGCAGCCGGCTCGATCGGCCCTGCCAGAACTCGATTTCTTCGGGCACCACACGAAATCCCCCCCAGTGCTCCGGCAAGGGCACCTCGCCGGCCGCGAATCGCTGGGTCACGGCCTCCACTTCAGCCTCCAGCATCTCGCGCGACGGCAGCACACTGCTCTGCACCGACGACCACGCGCCAATTCGGCTGGGCAGGGGCCGTGACTGGAAATACGCATCGGACTCGGCGCGGCTCACGCGCTGCACGGCGCCCGTCACGCGCACCTGCCGCTCGAGCTCAGGCCAGAAGAAGCACAGCGCCGCTCCCGGATTGTCGGCCAGCTCCCGCCCCTTGCGACTGCGATAGTCGGTGTAGAACACAAAACCGCGCGCGTCCACGCCCTTGAGCAGCATCATGCGCGCCGACGGATAGGCGTCCGGCGTGGCCGTGGCCAGACACATGGCGTTGGGTTCCATGACCTCGGCGCGCACGGCCTCATCAAACCACGTCGTGAACTGCGCAATGGGATCGTCGGCCGCGTCCTGTTCGGAGAACGCGTGACGACGGTAATCGGTGCGGATATCGGCGATGGACATGGTCACGAATGGAGACGCAGCATGAACACGAGGTGAGCGGGCGCTGCAGTCCACGACTCTCCTGTACTAGACTCCGGGTATGTCTGCCAACGTCACTGCGCCCTCGGCAGGATCCCTGTCGCGCACGGTTCCTCTGGAAGTCTACGCGGATCTCGTCTGTCCGTGGTGCTGGATTGGTGAACGCCGACTCTTCGCGGCCATCGAAACGCTGCGCCAGGCGGAGCATGACGTGGCCTTTGATCTCGTCTGGCGTCCCTTCCAGCTCGACCCCGGCATGCCGGCGGAGGGCATGCCGTGGTCCGAGTTTGTGGACCGCAAGTTCGGCGGCCTCGCCGCGGCCGAGCCGATGTTTGCGCAGGTCACCGCCGCCGGGGCGCCCGACGGCGTGGACTTCCGCTTCGCGGCCCTCACGCGCGCGCCCAACACAGCGGCGGCGCATGGCCTTCTGGTGCACCTGCAACAGACCGGCGGCAATCCCTGGCCACTCGCGGAGGCCCTGTTTGCCGCGCACTTCACGCACGGCCGCGACATCGGCGAGATGGAGACGCTGGCGGACATCGCGGCGCCGCACGGGCTCAGTGCCGATGTGGTGCGCGACATCGTGTCCGGCGCACGCTACGCCGTGGATGTCGCACAGAGTCAGCGCGAGGCGGCCCGACTGGGCATTCGCGGCGTGCCGTTTGTCGTGCTCGACAGCCGCTATGGCGTGAGCGGTGCGCAGCCACAGGCCGTGTTCGTGCAGGCACTGCAGCGCGCGCTGGAGGACTGACCGACTGCTGCAACGCCACGGGGCCGACGAGCACCTGCCCGTCGGCCCCGCTGTTTTTTCGCCCCGCGTTGCGCGTAACGCGATCAGCCCACTTCGACCAGCGGCAGCGGCGCGCGCGGATAGGACTCCGGCACACCCTCGAACGGATCGCCCGCAAAGGGTTCGCCATCCGGCGTCTCGAGCACGAAGCCCGCGTCCTCGATCATGCGCAGATCGTCGCGCGCCGTCTGCCCCTGCGTGGTGAGGTAGTCGCCCACGAAGATGGAGTTGGCCGGATAGAGACCCATGACCTGCATGCTGCGCAGATGCACCTCACGGCCGCCGCTGATGCGGATTTCCTGCGTGGGCAGCAGCAGACGATACAGTGTGAGAATGCGCAGGCAGCGGCGCGGATCGAGCGTGTTCATGCCCGCGAACTCCGTGCCAGGCACCGGGATGAGGAAGTTCACCGGCACACTCTTCACGTCGAGCTCGCGCAGTGACATGGCCAGATCGATGACGTCGTCATCGCTCTCGCCCATGCCCAGAATGCCGCCGCTGCAGGTCTTCATGCCGGCCGACTTGACGGCCTGCACGGTGTTCACGCGGTCCTCGAAGCTGTGCGTGCTCACCACCTCCGGCGTGTAGTTGGCCGAGGTGTTGAGGTTGTGATTCACCGTTTCCACACCCGCGTCCTTGAGACGCAGCACCTGCTCCTCGTTGAGCAGGCCGAGGCAGGCGCAGATCTTGAGGTCGTGCTTTTCACGCACGGCGCGCACGGCGTCGAGCACCTTGCCGAACACGGTCTCACCCGGCGTGCGGCCGGAGATCACCATGCACAGCGTGCCGGCCTTGAGCGCCGCAGCGCGATCGGCCGCCTCGAGAATGCGCTCCTGCGCAAGCATGGGGTACTTCTCGATCTCCGCGGCCGAGATCTTGGACTGCGAACAGTAGCCGCAGTCTTCGGGGCAGAGACCGCTCTGCGCGTTGAGCAGAAAGTGCAGGCGCACCCGGTTGCCCCATGTGGCCCGGCGTACGCGATACGCGGCGGCCAGCTGGTCGAGCAGGACGTCATCGGGTGCGGTGAGCACCGCCCGGGCGGCGTCGCGCGAGATCACCTCACCGGCCAGAGCCTGGTCGGCGAGAGACTGCCAGTTCGTGAGCGAAGTCATGAGGTGCGGGAAGGCTGAAGTCGCAGGGTATCACGTCCCTGCAAGATAGTCGGGTCGGCGGGGCCGAGCAGGGCATCGAGCCCCGCCGTCTGTGCCGCGTGGGCCAGCGCGGAGAGGTCGTCGGTCACCGGGACAAAGGGAAACCGGTACAGCGGGACGTCGGGGCAGAGTCGGTGCAGGGCCTCCGGGTTGCTGGCCTGCGCCACATCGTCCGCCCCGTCGTGCAGCGCGGTGAGCACCACCGCGCGAACCGCGAGGCCCGCGGCGCGGGCCGCCTGCACCGTGAGCCGCGTGTGATTGAGCACGCCCAGTCGGTTGGCGGCCACGATGACCAGTTCGCAGTGCCACGACGCAAAGAGGCCATCGTAGGCCAGCTCCGCAGTGATGGGCACCAGCAGACCACCGGCGCCCTCCACGATGAGCAGGTCCTGATCGCGTTCGAGCGCGTCCCGCGCCGCCGCCAGTCGCGCCACGTCGATGTGCTGCCCCTCGCGCTCGGCGGCCACCCATGGCGCCAGGGGTTCGCGCAGCAGATAGGGACGCACCAGCGCCAGGTCGGGGTTCCCGCCGCAGGCGGCGGCCAGACGCGTGGCGTCGGCGTCGCTGGCACGGGCCTCGACACCACTCTCCAGCGGCTTCATGGCGGCCACGCGCAGACCAAGCTGCCGTGCCCGCGCCGCCAGCGCGCAGCTCACCACGGTCTTGCCCACGCCGGTATCGGTGCCCGTAACGCCAAGGCGACGCGGCACGTGCAACGGCTCAGTCATCGATCGGGCCGCCGGTGCTCAGCGCTTCGGCACGTGCGCCCTCGAGGAAGCGATGAATGACAGCATACACCGACGCGATCTCGTCATCGGTCGTGCAGTAGGGCGGCAGACAGTAGGCGACATTGCCAAGGGGGCGAATGAGCACGCCTTCCTGCAGCGCGTAGGCCGCCAGCTCGCGCCCGATGTCGCTGAGATAGCCCGGCGTGGCGTCGAGCTCCACCGCCCCGACCGTGCCGATCTGTCGCACGGCCTTCACGCCGCGCACTCCGCGCAGTGTGGCCAGCTGCGTGGCCTGCGCCACCTCGAGACGTACGCGGTCGTCCTCGCTGTCCTCGTCGAAGAGCTGCAGCGAGGCCAGCGCCGCCGCACAGGCAATGGGGTTGGCCGTGTACGAGTGGCCGTGGAAGAACGTCTTGCGGCGATCGCTGCTGCGAAACGCATCGAAGATGTCTTCCGTGGCCGCGGTGGCGCCCAGCGGCAGCACACCACCGGTGAGGCCCTTGGACATGCACAGCAGATCGGGGCGCACATCGGCGCGGTCGCAGGCGAAGAGCGGGCCGGTGCGGCCGAAGCCGGTGAGCACCTCGTCGGCAATGAGGTGCACGCCGGCTGCCTGGGTGCGCGCGCGAATGCCCCGCAGCACGTCCTCATCCCACACATGCATGCCGCCGGCGCCGAGCAGCAGCGGCTCCACGATGACGGCGGCCAGCTCCGAGCCGCGCGCGTCGATGAGCGCGTCGAGCGCCGCGAGCGTGTCGCCCTGCGAGGGGTCGGGCAGGCGCGCCACTTCGAAGAGCAGGGGTTCGTACATGTGCGTGAACACACCGCGCGCGCCGGCCGCCATGGCGCCGAAGGTGTCGCCATGATAGGCGTTCTCGAGCGCCGCCACGAGACGTCGCGGTGTGCCACGATTGGCAAAGCTCTGCAGCGACAGCTTGATGGCCACTTCCACCGCCGTCGAGCCATCGTCCGAGTAGAACACGCGCGTGAGACCGCGCGGCAGCTTCGACACCAGCTCGGCTGCCAGTGCTGCGGCCGGTTCGTGCGTGAAGCCGGCAAAGATCACCTGATCGAGCTGACGCGCCTGCTCGCTGATGGCCTCCACGATTTCCGGGCGGCAGTGCCCGTGCGTGGTCACCCACCACGACGAAATGGCATCGAGGAGCGGCCTGCCATGCAGATCGTACAGCCAGCTGCCCTCGGCCCGTACGATGGGCACGGGCAGCGGCGCGTTCAGGTGTTGCGTGTACGGATGCCACACATGCGCCGCGTCGTGCAGCAGCATCGGCGCAATCGCGTCGCCGGCGGCCTCGTCTCCGAAGGCGTCGGCCATCGGGTTGCCCATCAGGGACCTCGCAGAAGTTCGATCAGCGACGCCGCGAGGGCGTCCACCAGTTCAACAGGATGCACGGCAGCAAGCGAAATGCGCAGCCGTGAGGTTCCCGCGGGCACCGTGGGAGGACGCACGCCGCCCACGAGAAAGCCGCGGCGGCGCAATTCGGCCACCACCGCCATCGTGCGCAGCGGGTCGCCCACCACGATCGGCACGATGTGGCCCTCGGTGTCGCCGCTCACCAGTATGCCCGCCTCGGCGAGACGCGTACGCAGCTGCCGCGCGCGCGCGCGAACGGCCTCGCGGCGCCAGGGCTCCACCTGCGCAATGCGCAGCGCCTCCAGCGTGGCGGCGGCCAGCGCCGGTGGGGTGCCGGTGGTGAAGATGAAGCTGCGGGCGCGGTTGACGAGCAGTTCCACCAGTTCCTGCGAACCACCGGCAAACGCGCCGGCGGTGCCGAATGCCTTGCCGAGCGTGCCCACGAGCACATCGATCTCGCCCGTTACGCCGCAGGCCTCAACGGCCCCCGCGCCGGTGGCGCCCAGCACACCGGAACCATGGGCGTCGTCCACATAGGTCCACGCGCGATGACGCCGTGCCACGGGCACGAGGCGGTCGAGTGGAAAGGTGTCGCCGTCCATGGAGAACACCCCTTCCACCACCACCAGCGCGCGGCGGAAGTGTGTGCGTTCGGCCTGCAACATGGTGTCAAGCGCGTCCACGTCGTTGTGCGGAAACACCCGCACCTCCGCGCGCGAGAGCCGGCATCCGTCAATCAGCGACGCGTGATTGAGGGCGTCACTGTAGATCACGTCACCACGGCCCACCAGCGCCCCGATGGCCCCCACGTTGACCATGTAGCCGGTGGGGAAGAGCAGCGTGTAGTCGCAGCCCTTGAACCGGGCCAGCGTGTGCTCGAGCACCTCGTGAATGGGGTGATTGCCCGAGATGAGCCGCGCGGCCGCGGCGCCCGTGCCTTCGGCCTGCAGCACGGCCTGCGCGGCGCGCGCGATGCGCGGGTCGGCGGCGAGGCCGAGATAGTCGTTGGACGCAAAGTCGGTGAGACGCTCACCGCCCAGCGTCACCATGCCGCCTCGGCGGTGCTGCACCTGACGCAGCGCGCGCTTGAGTCCCGCCGCTTCAAGCGCACGCAACTCGTCGTCGAGTGCGGCGTTCATTGTGGACGGTGGCCAACTGCTGCGATCGGGCAAGCCGGACATCTAGCGGATGCGGAACGTGAGCTGCCGCTTGGTGGGATGCGCAGAGCACTCGCCACCAAACACCCCGCGCGGCACGGTGTAGTCGTTGCGCTCACCGGCCGGGATGTTGAACATCGCGAGCCGGTGATTCACGGTGTCGCGGTTCTCGACACGAATCACGCGGCGCGTGCCGCTCCCGCCGACCTCCACGGTATCGGGCAGCGGTTGCAGCCTGCCGAAGCGGTCCACCACCACGGCAACGCCGTCCTCACCGATGCGGATGAGCGTGTCCGGACGCGGCCAGGTGAACCACACCACGGCGGCGGTGGCCAGCAGCAGCGCCAGCAGCAGCGCAGCGCGGCGCGGCGTGACGGTGGGCGAGGTGCCGGCCGTCTCACTCATGGTCGGCGCACCGGCGCCGCGACCTGCAGGGAATCGCCGCGCGCCGTGCGGAGCACCAGGGGCACGGTGTCGCCTTCGCTGAGCGGACGCAGCAGGTCGATGAGCATGAGGTGCAGTCCGCCCGGCGCAAAGACCAGCGAGTCACCGGGCGCCAAAGCGATGGCTGGACGCGGTTGCATGTGCATCATGCCGTCATGCTGCATGGACTCATGAACTTCCGCGGCGCGCGCCACCGGCGTGGCGGCACCCACGAGTTCCAGCGAGTCCTGGCCACCATGCAACACGAAATACGCGGCACTCATCGCACCGGAGTCTGCGGGCCGCACCCAGGCGTCACGCACCAGAGGCTGATCGGCCAGTGCTGCAGCCGACGCCACGGCGCTGTCTGCCGATCCCGGACGCGATTCACCGGCGCAGGCGGCGAGCATCATGGCAAGCCCCACGCGAGACCACTGCTTCAGAGACCGTTGCTTTGCGGTTGTCATGACTCCTGCTCCAGCACCTGGGCCAGGTCTGAGGCCAGGGCCTCCCATCGTGTGCCAAACGGGTAGAGCGCCACCAGCTGTCCGGCCGCATTCACCAGAAACACCTGGGAGGAATGACTGACCAGATAGCCTGCCGCACTGCCCAGCTCTTCGCGTCCCGCCGCCACACCGTAGGCCTGCATGATGGCCGCCGTCGTGGCCGGGTCACCCGACACGCCGACAAAGGTGGAATCGAACTGCCGCGCATAGCGCCGCGCGACGGCCGGCGTATCGCGGTCCGGGTCCACCGTCACGAACACGAAGCGTACGCGTGCCGCGTCGGGGCCCAGTCTGGTCTTCACCCGGGTCCAATCGGCCATCGTCGTGGGGCACACGTCGGGGCAGTTGGTATAGCCGAAGAACAACACCATCGGCCGCCCGGCCTCGGGGCCAAGGACCACGCGGGCGCTGTCTGGCGCCACGAAGGTGAACGCGGGCATGTCCCGCGGGGGATCGATGGCCACGCCCTCAAATGACGGCGCACTGGAGCATGCGGCCATCAGCAGGGCGGAGGCCAATGTGAGGCCAGCCCGAAGTCCCAGCGCCCTGCTGAGGCGCTGTCGGCAGCGCTGTAGCGGGCGCTGTAGCGGGCGCTGCCTCAGACTTCGGCCGTCTGGCGCAAGCCTGGTCACGCCGCAGCGCAGCGTGCGCAGAGGCCGTAGAGCACGACCTCATGGGATTCGAGCTGGAAGCCCGCCGGCGTCAGTTCACGCAGGTCACCCGGGCAACCGTGGATCTCGAACACCCGCGTGCAGTCCCGGCAGCGGAAATGGTGATGATGGGCCGAGCCGGAGCGCTCGTAGCGTGGCGCTTCGCCGGGCAGTTCCACCGGCACCAGCCAGCCGCTTTCGACCAGCGAGTTGATGGTGCGATAGACCGTGGCGATGCCCAGCTTGGACACATGCTTGCGGCCATAGTCGAGCACCTCCGCCGGCCCGAGCGGCCGGGGTACGGCCTCGAACACCTGGCGGATGGCATCGCGCTGTCGGGTATTCCGTTCCATGGTCTCAATATGACACGAGGGATGAGGGCGCCCAATGGGGACGACAGCCATTGGGGGGGGCGCCGCTGGCCACAGCTGCGGTGGCGGTCGCCGTGGCCATCGGATTGATTCCGCGGATGATGTCGCACGATGTGTCCCGACCGACGGCCGAGACGGCCTCCGATACCGGCCTGCTCTGGCGTCAGTGGCTGGTGATTTCCGTGGCCGCCGTAGGGCTGGCACATCTGCTGGATCCCGTGGCCTGGCAGTACCTGCGCAAGGCCAACATCTACGACGGGGATCTCGGGCGATTGCTCCGCGTTCAGGGGTTTCTGCCCACCTGGCTGTTCGGCGCCCTGATGCTCAGGCTCCACGGCTCCGGCCAGAGCGCGGTGCCACGGCCGGCGTTGCTGCTCATGCTCGGGCCGGCGCTCAGTGGCGCCGCCGCGGAGGTGCTCAAGCTGCTGTTCCGTCGGCTCCGTCCCGATGCCGAGGCCTTCGGCTATGCCTTCCGTGCCTTTTCCGACGGGCCGTTGTCCAATCGCGGCATGGGCTTGCCCAGTTCGCACGTGATGGTGGCCTTTGGTGGGGCCTTTGCCATGGCCCGGCTATTCCCCCGCACGCGCTGGGTGTGGTACAGCTTGGCGGCCGGCTGTGCGCTGACCCGGGTGCTGGCGGGGGCGCACTTTCTGAGTGACACCGTCGTCGGGGCCTGTGTGTCCTGGCTGGTGGTGGCACTCGTCGCGCACTTTCTCCGGGCCAGTGACCTCGCAGAACCAGTCGGCTGATCGTTCAAGGCCTGGATGTGGCAGCCCTGTTCTTTCAAATGATATTGCGCTATCGTTAAATGCTGCCTACTTCACCGGTGTCCAAATGATGGCCTGCACGTGACAACCACAACCGCCCTCCTCCCGGCCAGCCTTCTGGCCTTGGGGTCCGGCCCACTCGTGGCGCGACTGGCCGGCCGGCGCCCGGCGCTCATGACGTTCCTCGATGGCTTCATTCTGGTATCCATCGGTGGACTCGTGTTGCTGGAGGTGGTGCCACACGCGTTGAGCGATGGGCACTACGCTGCGTTGTTGTTCATGGTACTGGGTTTTGTGCTGCCCACCGTAGCCGAGCGCCTGCTGCATCTGGGCGTGCGTCAAACCCACTTGGCGGTGCTGCTGCTGGCGTTGGCCGGTCTCGTCATTCACAGCATGCTGGATGGCAGTGCGCTGGCATCGCGTCCGGCAGACAGTGTCAATGTGCTGGGCGTTGGGGTCGTGCTGCATCAGTTGCCCGTCAGTCTGATGATCTGGTGGGGCTTTCGCGATCGGCCGCGCTGGGTGGCGTGGGCTGCGCTCGCCCTGATGGCGGGGATGACAGTGGTGGGTTTTGTCGCGCAGCCCACGGTGTTTGCCGGGCTCCCACACACCAGCGCCGCATGGTTCGAGGCGTTGGTTGGCGGCTCCCTGCTGCATGTCGTCGCGCATCCGGCGCACGACCATGCGCACGACCATGCGCACGACCATGCGCATGATCACCCTCTGGCGGACGGACACGTACACACACCGATTGTGGGTGGCGCCGAGGGACGTCGTTGGAATGGCCTTGGAGCACTTGGTGGTGCGGGCCTGTTGCTGATGTTGCTTTGGACACAAAACGCGGGCGCCCACGAAGCCGGCACGGCCCCGATGATTGAGGTGTTCATGGCACTGCTCGCCGACAGTGCTCCGGCTCTGTTGCTTGCCTACCTCGCAGCCGGCCTGGTCCACGCGTGGTTGCCAATCAGCTCACTCACTTGGCTCAATCGCGGATCACGCCTTCGGCAAGCCGGATCGGGCATGCTGGTTGGTCTTCCGCTCCCCATTTGTTCCTGCGGAGTGGTGCCGCTCTATCAGCAACTGGTGCAACAGGGCGTCACCTCCACGGCGGGGCTCGCGTTTCTGGTGGCCACGCCCGAACTGGGTATCGACGCCGTGCTGCTCAGTATTCCGCTGCTCGGCACCGAATTCACCGTGTTACGCGTGGTGGCCGCGGCATTGGCCGCGCTGGTGGTGGCTTTGGTTGTAGGGGCGGTCGTGCCACGGCGAGCGCGGGGACTACCGCTGGCGCCTGAACCCGGATCGGCAACGGCACAGGGTGAGGGTCGCTGGCGCCGCACGTGGCAAACGGGCTTCGTGCAGGTGGTGGACGACACGGCACCCTGGATTCTGTTTGGTTTGGCGCTCGCAGCGCTGCTGCATCCCGTGCTCGCCGGTTCGTGGTTGACGCGACTTCCGTTCGGTGTGGATGTGCTCATCTTCGCCATCGTCGGTTTCCCGCTTTATGTGTGTGCCTCGGCGTCCACGCCTCTGGTGGCTGTGCTCGTGGCCGCGGGGGTGAGCCCGGGTGCTGGTCTCGCCCTCCTGCTCACCGGCCCGGCCACCAACGTGGCTACGGTCGGTGTGCTGGCCCGTCTGCACGGTGATCGCACCGCCCTGGTGTTCACACTGACCATGACACTCGCTGCAGTGGGACTCGGGGTAGGGCTCAACGTGGTGTGGCCCAACCTCGCCACCACCGCTCCGCCTGTCATGGAGACGCAAACCATCAGTCCCTGGCAGATGACGGCCATTGCGGGCCTGATGGGGTTGTACGTGACGTCACTGCTCCGGCGTGGTGCGCGCGGATTTCTGGACGAGCTGCGATTGAGTGTGGTGGACTGAGGCCGTCCTGCCGGCAACGCGTAACGCGTAACGCATTGCTCGGCACCGCGCCGGTGCGTTGATTTCGAAGATGATGCCGCTCGTGCTGCTGGCCGGGTTCCTCGGGGCCGGCAAGACCCGTCTGCTCTCCCAGCTCATCCCGGCGCTGCATGCGCGCGGTACACGCTCGCGGGTCATTTTGAACGACTTCGAGAACGCCACCATCGACGCCGCGCGGCTTGGCGAACTGGAGGCGCTGGTCACGCCGCTCAACGGCGAGTGTGTGTGCTGCGGCTCCCTGCGCGAGTTGCTGGATACCCTGTATGCCGTGCCCGCCGAGGCCGAAGGTGAGCGGGCCGTGATGTTCATCGAGGCCAACGGAGCCACGGAGACCGACGAACTGCTGTCGCATTTGAGTGCGGATGCGCGTCTGCACCGGTTCTCGCTGCCCCTGCAGATCACCGTCGTGGACGCCGGTCGCTGGCAGCGCCGCTGGTGGCACAACGGACTCGAACGCGCGCAGGTGAGCACGGCCACGCACCTCGTTCTCAACTGGACCGAGCGACTCGGTGAGGCGGCCACCCAGCGCGTGCGGACGGCGGTCGCCGCACACAATCCCCGGGCCACGCAGGTGGATGCCCTCGACCTGGCTGCGGAACTCGATGCGCTGACGCAGACCCTGCGTGACGCCCCGCCGGCTGAGCGCGGCCAGACAACCACAGGCCGCGCGGCTGGTGCGCCGCACCGCCATCCCTTCGGCAGCGCCACGCTGCCACTGCCGGCCTTCGTCGATCGTCGCCAGTTCACCGCTTTCGTGCAGCAGCTTCCCGAATCGGTGGTGCGGGCCAAGGGGCTCGTGCGCTTTGCCGATGAACCAGGCCCCATGTTTGTCTGGCACCGCATTCCCGGACGACGGCAGGTGCGCTTCGATCCGTCCTGGCCTCACGCCGATGCGGCGCCCACGGCGCTCTTCATTGGCGTGGATCTGCCGCTCGACGCGCTGCAGGGTATGATCCACGCCCTTGATCAGTCGTCGCAGCCGGATACGGCGGCGCCACACACCGCGCCGCCACACAGGGCACCGTGATCGCGCGTAAGTTCACGGGCATGTTCGCGCGTGTGTTCGCTCGGACGGCGTCCACGTCGATCTGGCACAGTTGCGGCTTGCCTCCGGCTGGACCCATCCTCATTTTACGATCTGTAAAGCGCCTCTTTCTCAGGAGCTGTTGATGCATATGTCCCTGCGGGTCTCGCTGCTTTCCATCGCGCTGGTTGGCGGGGTGTCGACCTTTGCGAGCGCCGCGCGCGTCCCGCACCTCAAACTCAAGGCGTCGTTTCCGGCAAAGGACAGCACGCTGACCACGTCGCCTGATGCCGTGCGCCTCTGGTTGACCGAACCGGCTGATCTGCCGGCCACACGCATTGCGGTCACGGATGCCAAGGGCGCTTCGGTTCCGGTGGCCAAGCTCACGCGTGGCACAAACGCCAGTGATCCGGTGGAAGGGCGCTTCACCGCGCCGCTCACCAGCGGCCGCTACACGGTGACCTGGAAGGCCATGTCGAAGGATGGCCACGTGGTCAACGGGACCTTCGGTTTCACCGTCCGCCTCAGCGGGTCCTGAGCACAGCGCCAGCTTCACAGCCCGCGCTCTCGCCATGAACGACTCACTGGTGGTGTGGGCGCGCGCCTTGCTGTATCTGGGAGCGTTGGCGGCCATCGGCCGTGGGCTCCTCGGCGTCATGCGTTGGACGCAGCATACTCCGTCATCTACTTCGGCGGATGACAACAACGACGCGACGGACCCCAGGCCTGATCGTCAGGCGCGCGGCGTGGCAGTGGCGGCGGCCTTGGTGTTGCTGCTCGTGCCATTTCTGCTCGCACGTCAGCAACTGCTCGCGCTCGAGATGCCGTGGAGCGAGCTGGCCATGCTCGTCCGCGATACCGGATGGGGGCGCGGCTTCGCTGTATTGACGGTGACCGCATGGGTCACGGCCGTCGCGCTCTGTCTGCCCCTGTCGCGCACGGTGGCCTATGGGCTCCTGATGTCCGCGTCGGCGCTTGCCGTAGCCATGGGCGGGCTCGGCCATGCGGCGGCCGATGCCCAATGGCCCATTGCGGCGCGTGTCCTCGACGCCATGCACGTCTGGACTGTGGGCGCGTGGATGGGTGGGCTGCTGTTCACCTGGCTGGCGACGCGTGCGGGGGCCGCGCACGGCGAGCACAGCGGACAGGTGGACGCGCGCTGGCAGCGTTTCAGCGGAGTGGCCACCGTCGTGGCCCCTCTCGCGGTGATGAGCGGCATGCTGAGTGGAGCGCGCCTGCTGAACGGTCAGGCGCCCCGTGTCATTCTGGGCAGCGAGTACGGCCAGATGCTGCTGGTGAAGTCGGGGCTGGTGCTGGTGATGCTGGTCATTGGTGCGCGGCAGCGCTCGCGCATTGCCCGCGGTGAATTGCCCGCGCGTCGCAGTGTGGCGGTGGAGCTGGGGCTCGCGGCCTGGGTGCTGCTCGTGACGGCCACGCTGACGGGGACGGAGCCGCCGGGGGAGTGAATCGCCTCGAGCAAACCAGGAACTCGGAACCCGAACTGACAACTCGAAACTGATCAGTTTCGAGTTCTGGGTTGGAGTTCCGAGTCGTGGGTCATTGCCCCTCGATACTCCACAACGCACAAACGCCCCGGACCATCGTCCGGGGCGTTCGCATTCCAGCGCCGAAGCTCAGCGGCCGTAGCGCTTCTTGAACTTGTCGACGCGACCCTGCGTGTCGATGAGGCGCTGCGTACCCGTGTAGAACGGGTGCGAGTCGGCCGTGATTTCGAGCAGGATGAGCGGATACTCGTTGCCGTCGTCCAGCTTGATCTTCGTCTCGCTCGTCATCGTCGAGCGCGTCAGAACCAGCGCGCCGGTGGACGCGTCCTTGAAGACGACCGGGTGGTACGGCGGATGAATGCCTTCTTTGGCCATGGTAGCTCCAGCATGCGCCACCATTTCCGGCGGTGTGCGCGTTCTTGAATGGGAGGCCCCGAACGGGGCGTTTCGCCCGAACGGGGCGAGCCTCTATATCTGCCAAGCTCGGGGGCCCCGGTCAAGCGGGGGGCGCCATCGCCAGCCGAGTGCTCCCTTGAACTGGATATGATAAACAAGTATCATATCTCGTCATGCAATACGCCTCTGTCGCCCCGTCGGCTGAAGGGCCTGCCGAATCGCTGGTCTCGCTGCCCAAGCGCGAGTCCACGCCCTGGCTCGACCGGGCGGGCATGCTGACCAGCGCCCTGTGCGCGGTGCATTGCGCGGCCTCGGCGCTTGCCATGGGGCTGCTGTCCACGCTGGGCGTTGCCGGTCTCGCCGCACCAGCCGTCGAACGGGTGTTCCTCACGGGGGCCGTACTGCTCGGCCTCGCCAGCATTCTGCCGGCGCTGCGCCGCCACCGTTCGCTGGGCCCCACACTCTGGTTTGCCGGCGGCATGGTGCTGCTGCTTGGCCTTCGGCCCCTGATGCCCGAGGGTGTGGCCGAAGCGGCCGTGGTCATGCTCGGCGCGCTGGCTGTCATTCGGGCTCACTGGACCAATACGCGGCTGCTCAGCCTCTGCTGCTGACCCGGTTGCGCCGCCGCCGCTGAGGCGGCCGCGCCCGATGAAAGAAGAGCGGGTCGTCGAACCCGCTGACGGTTGCCGAAACCGACCCTGAGGGGGAACGTAGGGAGCAGCGTGTCGCGGTCGTCGGACCGCGTTCCCCGTATTCCCGCCCCGCAGGGTCCGCATGCCGTACCAAGACGCCCAGACGCAACCGCCCGATGTCCCCACGCCGCCGACTCCCCCTTCACTCGGGACCGAGGTCGTCGTGCAGCCCGGTGAGGCGACGGCATCGGCCGTCTACGAAGGGCTGATCAACCAGCGCAAGGAGCTGCGCAACCAGCTCGACCGTCTCGAGGATCAGCGCCGGGACCTGCGCAATGAGCTGCGTTCGGAGGAACTGACCGGCGCCGAACGCCCGGGGCTCGAAACCCGGCTCAAGGAGACGGACTCGCGCATCCTGTCGATCGAACAGCTGCTCGCCGAGGCCGATCTCGCGGTGGCCAAGGCGGCCGCGGTGCCCGGCGCCATTGTGCCGCCGCCGCCCCCGCCGCCGCGCACCGGACCGCCCGACGAAGTCTTCGTGATCCCCATCGTGTTCACGATTTTCGTGCTCATGCCCATCGCCGTGGCCTACGCGCGCCGTATTTGGAAGCGGAGCTCGGTGGCGCCGGCCCCGCTTCCGCCGGCCTTCGTCGACCGTATCGACCAGATGGGGCAGGCCATGGATTCCATGGCGCTCGAGGTGGAGCGCATCGGGGAAGGGCAGCGCTTCCTGACGCGGGTGATGAGCGAGCAGGGGCGGCAGTTGGGGCAGGGGGCGGCGCAGCCGATTCCCGTGCCGGCGTACACGAGGGAGACGGTGGAGAGGGCGGAGTAGAACGCACGCCCAAGTGGTTCTGGGCTCGCCATGTGTCGGAAGTCAATGTCTCAATAGAGCGCCATTCACCGCTATGCGCTGTGTGACGTGAGTTGCGGGTGGTGAGTGGTGCATTCGTCGGCACCACTCATACCCACAGCGCATCGCCCACAGCCCAGGGCTGCCAAGGTCGAACAGGCTGGAATTGCCGCATGCAACCCTTTTCCGTCGCCCCCTGTCTTTAGGTCGCTCATGCATGCGCATCGATACGACGACAGTTCACCGGCCGTGCCCGCGCCGATGACGGACGCGGAATTGCTGGACCGCTTGCGGTCCGGCGATCCCGCGGCGGAGCGGCACTTCTACGACCGGCATGTGGACCGGATCTACCGACTCATCCTTCGGATGAGCGGTCGGCCCGAGCTGGCCCAGGAATGGACGCAGGACACCTTCCTGCGGGCCTTCAGTCGCCTCGATCAGTTCCGCGGTGATGCGGCGCTGTCGAGCTGGCTCCACGCCATCGCCGTATCGATCACGCTGAACGGGTTGCGCACCCACAAACGCCGCGAGGCGTTTGCCGCGCCGCTCGACGACGCCACGCACGTGGCGACGCGGTCCCCGGAGCACGGCGATCCCGATCTCAAGTCGCGACTGAAGACCGCGATTGCCGCGCTGCCCGAGGGAACCCGGCGGGTGTTCGTGATGCATGATGTCGAAGGATTCACGCACGAAGAGATCAGTGAGGCGCTGGGCTGTGCGATCGGCACCAGCAAGTCGCAGCTCTTCCGTGCCCGCGAGAAGTTGCGCAGCGCGCTGGCTGCGTTCGCCCCTCAGTCCCACGTGTCGGCATAGCCGGCGGCGTAGCCAGGCAAGGAGTTCCCATGACGTATCGACCAGAACCCACTCCACCACAGCCCCCACACGAGCCGCGGCCCGACGAGCTGATGCCGGTGCCCGAGGTGACACTCGAGCCCTGGATGCGCGAACTCGCCCGCGACGCGGTGGACGAACTCGATGCAGACATCGAGGTGCCGCGCGAGATGATGTGGGCGCGGCTCTCGAAGGCGCGGCAGCAGGGCGCGTCGTCTGCCGCATCACCAGCGGCATCACTCGCGCCGCTCGCCTCCGATGTGACGGTGGTGGCATTGCCGGCCTCGCGCTGGTCGCGCTGGTCCCGTCAGGTGGCGGGGCTGGCGGCTGTGCTGGTCGTCGGCGTCGTGATCGGTCGCGTATCGCTGCCGTCGGCGCCGGCCGGCAAGCCGGTGGGAGTGGATACGTCAACAACTCTGGCTCTTGGTGATGTCCCAACCGACAGTCAGACCCGGCGTGACGATCCCGCGCATGTGGCCATGCAGGAGCATCTGGCGCGCACGGTATCGCTGCTGACTTCGGTGGGTGATGGTGGCGCATCCAACGCCACCAACACGCTCTCGCCGCTCGCCAAGGAATTGCTGGCCACCACGCGACTGTTACTCGATCAACCGCAGCTGCGCGACGAACGGACGCGGCGGCTGCTGCAGGATCTCGAACTGGTGCTCGTGCAGGTCATTCAGGCGCGCGGCAGTGCGCCGGAAACTCAGCGGGCCCCGCAGGAAACGATGCAGGAAACCGACTTGCTCACCCGCGTTCGCGCGGTGGTCACGGCTTCGGCGCGTGTCGACGAAGCCATTTACGGAGGCGACGACTGATGGTTCACGCACACTTTACGCGACAGGCGGCCATCACGGCGCTGCTGGCGCTGGCCCCCACGCTCATGGAGGCGCAGGGACAGCCACCGCGCGCGCCGCGGCCCGCGCGTCCGGCTCCCACCGCGGAGCCGAGCCCGGCGCCACGCCCGGCCCAGGCACCACGGCCGGCGCGGGTCTGGAGCGACTTCGAGTGGGAGATGGAACGGGCGGGTGCCGAAATGGCGCGCGCCGGCGAGGAGATGGCGCGCAGCATGGCGGGCTTCAAGCTCGACCGCGCTGCCATAGCCGACATGGCTGCGCAAAGCGCGCGGCTTTCGGCCGAGGGGGCTGCGATGGCCATTGCAGCGGCGCCGATTGCCGCGATGGCACAGAGTGTCGCCAGCTCGGTGTCGGCCTCCGTGGCACCGATGGCCATGGGCTTCGCCGAATCCCTGGCTGACGGCTTTGCCTACAGCTTCAGCAGCGGTGGACGCGGCTATCGCACGGAAACACCCGCGCCCTGGGCGCAGGATGATCCTGCCGACTCGCTCTACCGCGAAGCGCGCAAGGCGCTCTCCGGCGATGCCTACCGCAAGGCCGCCGATCTCTTCCGCAGCATTCGTGAACGCTACCCCAAGAGCAGCTACGCACCCGATGCCCCGTACTGGGAGGCCTTCGCGCTGCAGCGCCTCGGTGGAGAAGCCAATCTGCGCGCGGCCCGTGAAGCGCTGGCACTGCAGCAGCGCGAATATCCGAGGGCGGCCACGCGTGGCGACGCCGCCGCGCTGGGTACACGCATCGACGGGCAGCTGGGCCGCAACGATGCCCGCGTGGCCACCACCTTGCGTGGACGCGCCGACCAGGTGGCCAGTGATGGCTGTCCGAACAGCAAGGACGACGAGCGGGTCGATGCGCTCAATGCCGTGATGCAGATGGACCCCGAGCAGGCCATGCCGATTCTCAAGAAGGTGCTGGCCCGCCGCGAACCCTGCACGCAGCAGCTCCGCCGGACGGCGGTGTGGCTCGTGGCCTCGCGCAAGCAGCCGGAGTCGGCGCCCATCCTGATCAACGTGGCCAAGAGTGACCCGGACCGCGAAGTGCGTGAGCAGGCCGTGTTCTGGCTGGCCAACGTGCCAACCGACGAAGCCGTGGACTTCCTTATCGGCTTCGCCAAGACGGGTGATGACACCGAGTTGCGCAAGCGCGCCGTGTATGCGCTCTCTCGCTCCAAGTCGGACAAGGCCATGGGCACGCTGCGGGAGATTGCGCTGGACACGCGCGCCGGCGATGAGGTCCGCTCGGAGGCCATGAACTACTACCTGCGCAGCGAGGCCGGCAAGGCCGAGGGCAGCAGCTTCCTCAAGGAAGCCTTTAGCCGCACCGAATCCACGCGCTATCGCATGCAGATGCTGGGCTTCATTGCCAGCCGCCGCACTGACGACTCCCGCAACTTCCTCATCAATGTCGCGCTGGACGAACGCGAGGCCATGGACATCCGCCGCAATGCGGTGTCCATGCTGCCGGTGACCACGGTGAGGGTGACCATGCCGGGGCAGCACGCCAGCAGCAGCAGCAGTAGCAGCAGCAGCGCGAGCAGCGAGGCGGCCGACGCCGCAACCAAGGCCATCGTGCAGGTCTACGATCGTGCTACCGATCTCGAACTCAAGCGCTCGGCCCTCGGCGCGCTCGCCTCATCGCGCAGCACGGCCTCCATCGACAAGCTGCTCGACATTGCCCGCAACGAGAAGAATCCGGAGTTGCGCAAGTACGCCGTCAGCACGCTGTCCCGCACCAAGGATCCGCGCGCGCTGGCCTTGCTGCAGGAGATCATCGACCGATGACCACTCCGCAGGCGCTCAGGCCGTGGATGGCGTGGGCGCTCGCGGCAGTCATCGGCGCGGGCTCCACGCAGTCCCTCGGCGCGCAGAGTACGCTTGACGCGCGCATCCAGGCGGTGCGCGATGGCACCCTGCGCTTCACCCTGCCCGCCGCGCCCTACGTGTGCGGCACCGGCAGCAGCTGGTATCGCTCGCGCGATGGTCGATCCGGTTCTTACTATGGCATGTGGAACGGTTCGACCAGCAGCAAGGATGTGGAAACGATCTGTGATCGGGGGCCGGTGCGCATCGTGGTGGTGCGCGAAGACGGCGACACGCGCAGCTTGCGGCACTATGTGGGCGGTCGTTGGGTGCCGCAGGACACGGTCACCGATCTCGGCGCGGTGAGTGCCGTTGAAGGCGGTGCCTGGTTGCTGCGGCAGGCCGAACGCGGCAGCGACAAGGTGGCACGCTCGGCCATGAACGCGGCGCTGCTGGTGGACTCGCTCACGCCGGGCGCGACGCTGCTGCGCATGGCCCGCGACTCCTCGCGTTCGCAGGACGTGCGCAACAGCGCGGTGTTCTGGCTGGGTGAGGTGGTGGGCGATCGCGTGGCCGCTACGCTCGACTCCATAGCGTACGAACCGGGTGATCGCGAAGTCCGCCGCACGGCCATCATGGCCATGGCCCGTCGCCCACGGGAGGAGGCCATCCCCGCGCTGCAGAAGCTGGCGGAATCGTTGCCCGACCGGGAACTGCGCCGCACCGCCATCATGGCGCTGGCCCAGACCCGCGATGCGCAGGCCATTGCCTGGCTCGAACGGCGCATGAACGGCAACGAATAGCTGCAAAACCCGACACCACGTCTTGCCATTCCCGTTTCGGGGGCGAAGTTGGGCAGGTCACTCAACCCGACCTGCTCATGCGCCCCCGATTCGTTGTTCCCTCCCTGCTCATGGCCGCCCTGCCTCTGGCGGCCGCCCACTCCCAACCTGCCGCCGAGCCGGCCAAGGTGCGTTGGGAACGGCAGTGCCAGATCCGCCGCGACAAGTTCGATCGCATCCTGCCCGCCGCCATGCGCGACAACGGCGTGGACATGTGGATCACCATGATGAAAGAGAATCAGTTCGACCCGATGTACGAGGATTTCGGGCGCGGCTATGTGGGCAGTGTGGGCTACTACATCTTCACCGATCGTGGCGGTGATCGCATCGAGCGCGTGGCCATTGGTGCCAGTGGCGCCCTGCTCGAAGCCTGCGGTGTGTACGATCAGGTGCGTGGTTTCGCGCCGCTCAAGCCCTTTGTGGCCGAGCGCAACCCCAAGCGCATTGCCATCAACATGTCGGAGGAAATCGGCACCGCCGACGGACTCTCGAAGACCTCGTACGACCGCCTCGTGAAGGAGCTCGGGCCACAATTCGCGTCACGCCTGGTGAGCAGCGAAAAGGTGGTGAGCGACTTCCGTTCGGGCTACACCGTGTCGCAGGTGGTGGCCCTGGGTGAGGCAGGCGAGATCTCGCGCCGCATTGCCGAGCGCGCGCTCAGCAACGAGATCATCACGCCGGGTGTGACCACGCTGGCCGACGTGGCCTGGTGGATGATGGATCAGCTGCAGCAGCGCAGCCTCGGGTCGAGCTTCGACATGCCGAGCGTGTACATCACGGGGCCGCGCGGCGTGGAGGCCACCAGCAACGACCGCATCATTCAGCGCGGCGACCTGCTGATGATCGACTGGGGCGTGGGCTATCTCGGCACCTGGACCGACGTCAAGCGCATTGCCTACGTGCTCAAGCCGGGCGAGACCAGCGTGCCCAAGGGCATCCAGACGGCGTTCGACAATGCGCTCAAGGTGCGCGACATCATCCATCGCACCATCGTGCCGGGTCCCACAGCCGGCGCCATGGTGGAGCAGCTCAAGGCGGAAATCACCAAGGGCGGCTTCCGCATGCAGGGTACGTTCAACGAGGTGGGCAGCGACGACCGGGTGGAAGTGAACATCGGCTGTCACAGCGTTGGCGATCGCGGGCACGGCAGCGGGCCCAGCATCGCCTGGTTCAATCCGCGGCAGATGACCTTTGCCATCAAGCCCTTCAATCCCTTCAGCATCGAGCTCTTTGCCTGGACGCCCAATCCGGATTGGGGCGGGGCCAAGGTGCGTATTCCGCTCGAGGACGACGCCATGGTCACGGCGCGCGGTGTTGAGTGGTTGTACCCGGTCATTCAGCGCATCGGGTTGATCAAGTAGACCGGTTGAACCGATCGGTTTCGGGTTGTGAGTTCGGGTTTCGAGCTGTGAGTGGTCATCGCTGACTCACAACCCGAAACTCAAACTCAGAACCCGGCACTGATCAGTTCAACCCGTCAGCCCGAACGCCCAACTGGCTCACTTGGCGCGAACCGTCTGTCCTCGCAGCTCGCCACCGCCAAAGGTGGACGTGTGGTAGTTCACGTAGGCATTGCCCGAACGCAGCAGCGACTTGAGTGAGTCGAGCGAGATGGGCGCCGCGCCGCCAATGCCGCGAATCCAGCTGGCATTGAACTGGCCGGACGAGATGACACCATTCTGGGTGCCAGCGGGTGCGGCCGGGGCGCTGCCGTTGGGCGGCGCAAGCCAGACCAGGACGCCGCCGTTCACCCCCGCCGCGCCGGCGTGGATGTGGCCCATGGTCATGCCGGTGAGGCCGTTCACGGACACCGTATAGGCAATGGCCGTGTCGCCAACGGCGGTGAAGGTGGCGGTGCCGGTGGCCGAGGTGGTGACCGCCGGCACCTCATTGGCGCCCGTCAGCGTGGCCGTGAAGCGCTCCGGCGTCGGGGCGGTGGTGTTGTCGTCGTCACTGCAGGCGCCAAGGGCGAGGGAACCGAGCACCACGATGAGCGCGGTGGAACGAAAAGCGAAGTGCCGCATGAAATGCTCCGAAAGTGAAGGACAGCCGTGCTACGCCGGTCGCGGCGGCACGGATGTGTCCAATCGGAGCGGTCAGGCCCAACTCAGCCCAGGCGCAGTTCCCAGGTCACCGGCATGTTCGGATCGAGACTGTCCCGCACCGAGCAGTACTTGGTGACGGCCAGCTCAATGGCCCGCTCGGCATGCACGGCGTCGATCCCCGCGCCCTTCACGTGATAGATCATGTGAATCCTGGTCACGCGCCCCGGCACGCCGGCAAAGCGCTCACCCTCCACCTCCACACGCAGGTCTTCCACCGGCGTGCGGCGCTTGGCGAGAATGTCCACCACGTCCACCCCGGTGCAGCCGGCGAGGGCGATGAGCAGCGTGTCCACCGG
>ERZ1066123.94-NODE-94-length-74141-cov-14.564182_pt1 | contig 74141 bp, 77 predicted proteins | sample MGYA00382770_ERZ1066123 | MGnify/ENA primary metagenome ERZ1066123 (study PRJEB33369, sample SAMEA5778353) | biofilm metagenome | biome: Industrial cooling water; feature: Water cooling tower basin; material: Biofilm | place: United Arab Emirates | collected...
CGGCGAAGAGCGCGGGCGCGCGGGCGCGCGCCGCCGCGTCGAGCCGCGCGTTGCGCGACGACAGCGCGAGCCCGTCCGGCGCCCGCACCGTCGGGCAGCCCACGACCTCGGTCGCAAGGTTCAGGTCGGCCGCCATCCGCCGCACCACGGCGAGCTGCTGCCAGTCCTTCTCGCCGAAGTAGGCGCGGTCCGCCTGGACCATCCCGAAGAGCTTCGCCACGACGGTCGCCACCGCGTCGAAATGGCCGGGCCGGTGCGCGCCCTCCATCGGCGCGGCCGGCCCCCCGACCGCGATCCGGGTGGCGAAGCCGGGCGGATAGACCTCGGCGGACGCGGGCGCGAAGAGCGCATCGACGCCCAGCGGGGCCAGCAGCGCGGCGTCGGCCTCCTCCGTCCGGGGGTAGCGCGCGAGATCCTCGGGGGATTCGAACTGCGCGGGGTTCACGAAGACCGTCACCACCACGCGGGCGCAGTCCGCCCGCGCCCGGGCGGCGAGGCTCGCGTGTCCCTCGTGCAGCGCGCCCATGGTCGGGACGACGCCGATCGCCCGGCCCTCCGCGCGCCAGCCCGCGGCCTGCGCCCGCAGCGCGGCGACGGTCCGAAGGACCGGGATCATGGCGCCCTGGGCTTCGGCGCGGCCTCGCCGTAGCCATGCTCCGGCCCCGGGAAGCGGCGCCCGCGCACGTCGGCGGCATAGGCCGCGATGGCCGCGTCCGCCGTGCCGGCAAGCTCCGCGTAGCGGCGCACGAACTTCGGGCGGAAGTCGGTGAACAGGCCCAGCATGTCGTCCACCACGAGGACCTGCCCGTCGCACCCGGCCCCCGCGCCGATGCCGATGGTGGGGATCGGCACGGCATCGGTGATCCGGCGGGCGAGGGTCTCGGGCACCTTCTCCACCACCAGGGCGAAGGCGCCCGCCTCCGCCACCGCGCGCGCGTCGGCCAGCACCGCGTCGGCCTCCGCGTCGCGGCCCACGACGCGGTGCCCGCCCAGCGTGTTGACGTGCTGCGGCGTCAGCCCGACATGCGCCAGCACCGGCACCCCCCGCGCGGCAAGGTACGCGATCGTCTCGGCCATGGACCGCCCGCCCTCCAGCTTCACGGCCGGCGCGCCGGTCTCGGCCATCATGCGGCTCGCGCTGCGGAAGGCCTGGCCCGGCCCCTCCTCGTAGCTGCCGAAGGGCAGGTCGATCACCGGCAGCGCGCGGGCGCACCCCCGGACCACGGCGCGGCCGTGCAGGATCATCATCTCCATCGTCACGCCAAGGGTGGAGGGCAGGCCGTGCAGCACCATCCCCACGCTGTCGCCCACCAGCGCGATGTCGCAGTGCGCGTCGACCAGCCGCGCCATGGGCGTGGTGTAGGCGGTGAGGCAGGCGAGCGGGACCCCCCCCTTCCGGGCACGGATGTCGGCGGGCAGCACCGGGCGGACGGGGGAACTGGCGCTCATCTCGGGCTCGCGGACAGGCTCGCCGGGGCGTGGCGACCGGGAAAGCATAGGGCGGCGGCGGAAGGCGCACCAGCCCCGACCGGCGGCGGGCTTGACGGCGCCGCGCCCGCCGGGAACAGTCGGGCCGAGCCACCGGAGCCGTCGATGCCCCACCACCGGCCCGTCACCCGCGACGGCACAGCCCCCGAGACCACGCGCCCCGACCCCGCCGTCGTGCTGGAAGGCGATCCGGTCCACACCACCTGGAACCTCGAGGCGCGCGGGGCGCTCTGGTGCGGGCTGTGGCAGTCCACGCCCGGCACCTGGCGCGTCGACTACGCGGAATGGGAGTATGTGCGCATCCTCGAGGGCGTCTCGGTCGTGACCGAGGACGGCGAGGCCCCCGTCACGCTGCGCGCGGGCGACAGCCACATCCTCCGCCCGGGCTTCCGGGGGACCTGGCAGGTCCTCGAGACGACGCTGAAGGACTACGTGATCCTGGCGCAGCCCCCGGCCGCGGCCTGACGGGGCCCGTCGACCGCGCCGGCGCGCCGCACCAGCATGCCCGCATGTCCGATGGAGGAACATCGCATGAAGACCAGATCCTTCGTGGCTTCGGCCCTGGCGGCCGCCGTCGCGGGCCTGCCCGCAGTGGCGGCGCAGATCGCCGCCGACAACCCGCAGTCGATCGTCGACGCGCTGACGGTGGCGGGCTACCGCGCCGAGCTGAAGACCGACGACCTGGGCGACCCGCTCGTCCTCTCCTCGGCCGCAGGGGCGGGGTTCCCGATCGCCGTCCACGGGCGCACGAACGGCGCGGCCTGCACCTCGGTGGCCTTCCAGACCGGCCATGACCTCGAGGGCGGCACGACCCCCGCCGCCGTGAACCGCCGGAACGCCGAGAACCGCTATGCCAAGGCCCATCTCGACGACGAGAACGATCCCTGCCTCGAGATGGACATCAACCTCGAGGCGGGCGGGATGGCCGACGCGCTGTTCATGGCCAACGTCCGCCTGTGGGAGGAATCGACCGGGGCGTTCCAGACCCACATCGGCTGGTAGCGCGCGGGGGGGGCCGGCCCGGCCGGCGGGCCGGCCCCCCCGCCGCGATCAGAGCGCGGGGTCGGCGGCGACGGCGTGGAAGGGCAGCGACGGGGCGACCTCCGCCGTCCCGGCCCCGGCGAGCCGGTCGGCCGCCATCTGCGCCGCGTGCGCCGGATCGTAGGGGATGATGTAGCCCGCCGCGTCCTCCATCTGCGGGCCTTCCAGCGCCAGCGACTCCGCCTCGGTCCGCGACTTGACGCGGGTGCCGAGCGGCACGCGGCCGTAGAGGTCGATGATGTCCTGGTTGAAGAGCCGGATGCAGCCGGCCGAGGTGGCGCGGCCGATCGAGTCGTATTCGGAGGTGCCGTGGATGCGGAAGTAGGTGTCGCGGCCGTTGCGGTAGAGATAGAGCGCCCGCGCCCCAAGCGGGTTCGACAGCCCGCCCGGCAGGCCGGCCGAATAGGCCGCGTAGAGATCGGGCCGGGTGCGGATCATGTTGGCCGTGGGCGTCCACGAGGGCCACTCGACCTTGCGGCGGATCGTGGCGTCGCCCTTGAACGCCAGCCCGAGCCGCCCGACCGCGGTGGCATAGCGCATCGCCTGCCCCCCCTCCATCACGAGGTAGAGCTTGCGGGCATAGGTGTCGACCACGATCGTCCCCGGCTCCTCCGGCCCGTTGTAGGGGACGACGGCACGGCGGCGATACTCGGGCAGCAGCTCCGGCTCGACCGGCCGGATGAAGAAGGCCCCGTCCTGGATCCCCTCGTAGCCCGGGACGACCGGGGGCGTGGCGGGCGGGACGGGGGCGGCGGCGCAGGCGCCGAGGAACAGGGCCGCGGCGATGGGCAGCAGGCGGGCGAAGACTGTGGGCACGGGATCTCTCATGGCAGCTGAGGGAACGGGAGGCTGCCCCCAAAAGCGCCTCGAGGCCGGCCCCGGTCAAGCCCCCATGGCAAGGGAACGGCCGGGAATCCACCGTTTTTCGCCGCAGGACGGGGGATGAGGCCGGATTTCCGCCCCGACGGCGCCCGCGGCGCCCGCCCGGGGGGCCGCGGGTCAGCCGACGACGTTCGCCGCCGGGCCGTAGGGGAAGCCCGTGAGGTCTTCCGCGCCGTCCTCGCCGATCACGAGGATGTCGTGCTCGCGGTAGCCGCCGGCCCCCGGACGGCCCTCGGGGATGGTCAGCATCGGCTCCATGCTGATGACCATTCCCGGCTCCAGGACGGTGTCGATGTCCTCGCGCAGCTCCAGACCCGCCTCGCGGCCATAGTAGTGCGACAGGATCCCGAACGAATGGCCGTAGCCGAAGGTGCGGTACTCGAGCAGCCCGCGATCCTCGAGCAGGTCGTTGATCCGCGCCGTCACCTCGGCGCAGCTGACCCCCGGCCGCAGCAGCGACATGCCGTAGGCGTGCGCGGCCACGTTCGCCTCCCACACGGCGAGCGAGTCGGGATCGCAGTCGCCGAGGAACAGCGTGCGTTCCAGCGCGGTGTAGTAGCCCGAGATCATCGGGAAGCAGTTGAGGCTGAGGACATCGCCCCGCCGCAACCGGCGCGACGTCACCGGGTTGTGCGCGCCGTCGGTGTTGATCCCCGACTGGAACCAGACCCAGGTGTCGCGGTACTCGGCCTCGGGGAAGCGGCGGGCGATCTCAACCTCCATCGCGTCGCGGCCCGCCATGGCGACGTCGATCTCGCGCGCGCCCTCGCGGATCGCGTCGCGGATCGCCGCGCCGCCGTGGTCGGCCACCTGCGCGCCGGCGCGGATGAGGTCGATCTCGGCCGCGGATTTCACCATCCGCTGCGCCATGGTGGCGGGGGACACGTCCATCCCGCGCGCGGGCGCGAGAAAGGCATTGAGCCGCTCCGACTGCACCAGCGTCAGGTGATCGGCCTCGCAGCCGACCGCGCGGCCGGTGCCGGTCACGCTCGCCACGGCGCGCCAGAAGTTGTCGCGCTGCCAGTCGGTGTAGGTCAGGCTGTCGCCGTGGCTGCGCCGCCAGGGCTGGCCCGCGTCGATCCCCGCGCTGATCGTGACCACGGCGGCGGGCGTCACCACGCAGGCGTAGGGCCGCCCGAAGCTGCAGTAGAGAAAGCCCGAATAGTAGGCCACGTTGTGCATCGAGGTGAGCACCACGGCGTCGAGCCCGTGCATCGCCATGACGTCGCGCAGGCCCGCGACGCGGTCCTCGTATTCGGACGCGGCGAAGGGCAGCGGGGCCTTCGGGCCATTGCGGACGGGGTGGACGTCGGGGCGGCTCATCGCGGACCTCGTGCAGGGGGGCCACGCCGCAGGCGGGACCCCGAACGATCCCGGCGTGCAGGACGGTGGCAGGGATAGCCCCGCAGGCGGCGGGGCGCGTCACGGCGGACGGCCCCTGCGGCGACGCCATCGCCGCGGCCCGTCCCGAGGATGGGGCCGCGCGGGGCCGGCGGCAAGCGGAAATCCCCGGACGGACCTTGGCGCGGACCGGTGCGCCTCCCATCTGACGGACAGTTCAGTCCCGGAGGATGCCGATGCGCTGCCCAGTCGACAACGAAACCCTGGTCATGGCCGACCGGGGCGGGGTCGAGATCGACTACTGCCCCAAATGCCGCGGCGTCTGGCTGGACCGGGGCGAGCTTGACAAGATCATCGAGCGCGCCGCGGCCGAGGTCGCGCCGGTCGTCCAGCCGCAGCCCGCCGCGCCTCCGCAGCCCGCCGCGCCCCTGCCGCCGCAGGGCTACGGCGCGCAGCCCGTCTACCAGCAGCCCCCCTACGGCGGGCGGCGCGACCGGGACGACGACGATGACCACGGCTACGGCGGCGGCCACGGCGGCCACGGCGGCCACGGCGGCGGCGGTCACGGACGGCGGCGGAGGAGGGGATTTCTGGGCGACATCTTCGACTTCTAGTCCCAGCGGCGCAGCGCATCCTCGTCCGCCGCGCGCGCCTCGACCCAGGTCGCGCCTCCTGCCGTGATCTCGCGCTTCCAGAAGGGCGCGCGGGACTTCAGCCAGTCCATCAGGAAGTCGGCGGCCCGGAACGCCTCGGCCCGGTGCCGGGCGGCGGTGGCGACCATCATGATCGGTTCGGCGGGCGCGAGCCGCCCGTGGCGGTGGACGACCAGCGCCGCCGTCAGCGACCAGCGCGCCCGCGCCCCGTCGACCATGGCGGCGATCGCGCGTTCCGTCATGCCGGGATAGTGCTCGATCTCCAGTGCCATGAGCGCGCCGTCCGCGTCGCGCACGAGGCCCGTGAAGCTGACCACCGCCCCCGCCCCGCCCACCGCCCGGGTGAAGGCCGACAGCTCCGCGCCCGGATCGAAGGGCCCCGCCTGAACGCGGACCGCCACCCTAGCCCCCCGTCATCGGGGGGAAGAACGCGACCTCGCGCGCGCCTGCGAGCGGCGCGTCGAACCCGGCCAGGTCCTGATCGACCGCGACGCGCAGCGCGGCCGTGTCGGCGAAGGCGGCGGCGTGGCGCGGGCCGCGCGCCGCGAGTTCGGCCACGAGATCGGCCACCGTCGCGGCGGAGGTCTCCACCCGTTCGCGCGGCACGCCGATCCGCTCGCGCACCCAGGCGAAGTAGAGCACGTCGATCATCTCTTCCCCTCGCGCAGGTAGGGCAGCGCCTTGCGGAAGTAGTCCCAGCCGGTCCAGGCGGTCAGTCCGGCCGCGATCCAGATCAGCACCAGCCCGATCATCGTGGCGTAGGAGGCGCAGTCGCGCTTGCCGCAGGCGCGGATCGGGTCGGCGGCGCCCAGCGAGACCGCCTCGGCGAACTCGGCGGGCGTCATGCCGCGCATCGCCACGCCGTTCAGGTATTCCAGCCCGGTCCCGAGGAACAGGATGGCGATCGCCACCATCTGCGCGGTCGTCTTCCACTTGGCCAGCCGGGTCACCCGCAGGTCGCGCGCGCGGGGGCCGAGGTACTCGCGCAGCCCCGAGACGAAGACCTCGCGGAACAGGATCACGGTCGCGGGCAGGATCAGCCACGGGTTCATGCCGGAATAGCCGGTGATGACCATGATCGCGATCACCACCATCGCCTTGTCGGCGATGGGGTCGAGCATGGTCCCGAACTTCGATTCCTGCTTCCAGAGCCGGGCGAGGTAGCCGTCGAACCAGTCGGTGATCGCGGCGCCGATGAACAGCGTCAGCGCGAACCAGTCGGCCCAGGGCCGGTGGAAGTAGAGGAACATCACCGCGACGCCGGGTGCCGCCAGCAGGCGCAGGACGGTCAGCGTGTTGGGGATGGTCCAGGTCATCGCGCAGCGATAGCAGGCCGCCGCCGCGGGGGAAAGGCGGACCGGGCCGCCGCCGCGCGGCGCCCTAGCCCTCGGCGGCGCGGCGGATCGCGTCGAGCGGCGCGTCGAGCGTGCAGGTCAGCCCCTCGGGATCGTGCCGGATCGTCACCTCGCCCCCGAAGTCGCGGGCGAGGACCGACCGCAGGATCGTCGAGCCGAACCCCGTCCGCGTCGGCGGCGCGACCGGCGGCCCCCCGCGCTCGCGCCAGGCGAAGCGGAACCGGCCGCCCGCCGCCGACCAGTCGACCGCGACCCGGCCGCCCTCGTTCGAGAGCGCGCCGTACTTCGTCGCGTTCACCGCGAGCTCGTGCGCGGCGAGCGAGAGCGTCAGCGCGTGGCGGGCGCCGATCACGGTCGGCGGGCCCGACAGCGCGATCCGCCCCGTCTCGACCCCATAGGGCTTCAGCACCGCGCGCAGCAGCGCCGGCACCGCCGCGGCCGTGCGGGTCTCCTCGGTGATGATGTCGTTCGCGGTGTCGAAGGTCTGCAGCCGCCGGTGGAAGTCGCCCAGCTGCGGCACGCCGCGCAGCGTCTGCGTGGCGATGGCGCTGACCATGCCCAGAAGGTTCTTGCCGCGGTGGCGCAGCTCCTGGTTCATCAGGCGCAGGTGCGCCTCGGCCTCCACGTGCTCGGTCACGTCGTGGCCCTCGACGAAGATGCCGGTGACCGCCCCCTCGGCGTCGCGGATCGGCTGGTAGACGAAGTCGAGGAAGCTGCGCCGCGGGGGCTCGCCCTGCGGGCCGTCGAGCACGAGCGGAACGCGCCGCCCCACGTAGGCCTCGCCGCTGGCATAGACCCGGTCGAGAAGCTCGAGGAAGCCCTGCGCGCCGGTCTCGGGCAGGACCTCGGCCACGCTCCGGCCGATAACGGCGCGGTCGCCGGTCAGCCGGCGGTAGGCGGCGTTCGTCATCTCGAAGACGTGCCTCGGCCCGGACAGGACGGCCATGAAGCCCGGGGCCTGCTCCAGCAGCGCGGTCATCCGTCGGAACTGGTCCTGGAGCGCCTCGCGCGTGCGGTGCTGCTCGGTCACGTCCTGGCACACCACGAGCACGCCGCCGATCCCGCCGTCGTGGTCGATGGGGCTGTAGCTGTAGGTCCACCAGACCTCGCGCAGCGCTCCGTGGCGGACGATCGGGATCAGCCGGTCCTCCTGCCAGATCGCCCCGAGGCCGTCCATCACCTGCTCGATCTGCGGGCCGATCACGTCCCAGATCTCGGGCCAGGTCTCGCGGGCGGCGCGGCCCAGCGCCGAGGGATGCTTCTCCGGCCCGATCACCCGGCGATAGGCGTCGTTGTAGAGCTGGATCAGGTCCGGCCCCCAGAAGATGAACATCGGGTGGCGCGTGTTCAGCATCAGTCGCACGGTGACGCGCAGGCTCTGCGGCCAGGACTGCGGCGCGCCGAGCGGCGTGTCGCCCCAGTCGAGCGCGCGCATCAGCCGGCCCATCTCGCCGCCGCCCTGAAGGAAGTCCATCTCGTGCAAATGGCTGTCCATCGGCCACCCGAACCCTGTTCCATCGCGGGCCGTCATCCGGCGCGTCCCGGGGGACCACGCGGGGGTGACGACGGCGCGAACGCATCGGCTTGATCGTGCGGCCCGGCCGAAGACCCCCGCGCCCCGCGGGGACCGGCAACCGGGGTACTGGGTCGGCCCGACGATGCGGCGCGCGACGGAAACCCGTACTGACCGGTCGACGCTACCTGAACGCGAGGGGATTTTCCAGCCGTCTTCGCGCGGGGCGGCCCGGGATCGGCCGCCGGTCCGGGGCGGCCGTCCGCGCGGTGCGCGGCGGGGCGCTTGCGATTCGCCCGCGAGGCCATATCGTCGGGGCCCGCAACCCCCGAAGGAGAAGCCCGCCATGCCGTTTTCCGCCACGCGCCGCGCCGCCCTCGCCCTTCCCGCCCTCGCCCTTCCCGCCCTCGCCGCCCTGGCGCTCGCCGCCCCGGCCGCCGCCGACGACCCCGATCGCCCGATCACGCTGGTGATCCCCTTCGCCGCGGGCGGATCGACCGACGTGGTCGGCCGCATCGTCGCCGAGCGCATGGGCGCGGAGCTGGGCCAGCAGGTGATCGTCCAGAACGTCGGCGGGGCCGGCGGCTCGCTGGGGGCGGCGCAGGTGGCCGAGGCCGCGCCCGACGGCCACACGATCCTGATGGGCACCGTCGCCACCCATGCGCTGAACCCGCTGGTGCTCGCCGACGTGGCCTACGACCCGGTCACGGACTTCGCGCCGATCTCGCTGCTGGTCGTGGTGCCCAACGTGCTGGCGGTGAACCCCGCGCTGCCCGTCGACACCGTGCAGGAGCTGATCGACCTCGCCAAGGCCGAGCCGGGCACGCTGGCCTTCGCCTCGTCGGGGATCGGGACGCCGCTGCACCTGTCGGGGGCGCTCTTCAACGCGATGGCGGGGGTGGACATGCTCCACGTGCCCTACCAGGGGTCGGGGCCGGCGCTGACCGACGTGCTGGGCAACCAGATTCCGGTGATCTTCGACAACCTGCCCTCGGCGTCGGAGCACATCCGCTCGGGAGGGCTGCGCGCGCTGGGGGTGACGACGGCGGAACGCGCGGCGTCCTTCCCCGACGTGCCTGCGATCGCCGAGACGCTGCCGGGCTACGAGACCTATACGTGGAACGCCCTCTTCGCCCCCGCCGGCACGCCGCCGGAGGTCGTCGCGCGCCTGAACGCGGCGGCGGTTGCGGCGATGGCCGACCCGGCGGTGGCCGCGCGGATGGAGGAGTTCTCGGCCACGATCGTCGCCTCCACCCCCGAGGAACTCGCGGCGCACGTGACCGCCGAGGCCGCCAAGTGGGCCCCGATCGTGGCCGAGGCGGGGATCGAGGCCCGGTGACCGGGCGACGGCCACCCGGCCCGCGCGGGGTCATCCCCGCGCGGCGAAGTGGTCGCTGATCTTCCGGGCCATGGCGGCCGATATGCCCTCGACCGCCATCAGGTCCGGCACGCCCGCGCGCGCCACCGCCTTGGCGCTGCCGAAATGCGCGAGCAGCGCGCGCTTGCGCGCGGCCCCGATGCCCGCGATGTCGTCGAGCGGGGTGGCGCCGATCGCCTTCGACCGCTTCGCGCGGTGGGCGCCGATCGCCCAGCGGTGCGCCTCGTCGCGCAGGCGCTGCACGAAGTAGAGCACGGGGTCGGCCGTCCGCAGCGCGAAGGGGGGCTGCCCGGGCCGGTGGAACTCCTCCCTGCCGAGGTCGCGGTCGATCCCCTTGGCGACGCCCACCACCGCGATGTCGTCCACCCCCAGCGCCGCCATCACCTCGGCCACGGCCGAGACCTGCCCCGCCCCGCCGTCGATCAGCAGAAGGTCGGGCCAGGCGTCGGACTTCCGGTCCGGGTCCTCCTTCAGCAGCCGCTCGAAGCGCCGGGTCAGCACCTCGCGCATCATCGCGAAGTCGTCGTTGCCCGCAGCCTCGCGGATGTTGAACTTGCGGTACTGCGACTTCAGGAACCCCTCGGGCCCCGCCACGATCATGCCGCCCACGGCATCGCTGCCCTGGATGTGGCTGTTGTCGTAGACCTCGATCCGCCGGGGCGGGGCGTCGAGGTCGAAGGCCTCGGCCAGCCCCTGCAGCAGGCGGTTCTGCGCGGCGCTCTCGGACATGCGCCGCGCGAGGCTCTCGCGGGCGTTCCGCGCGGCGTTCTCGACCAGCTCCAGCTTCTCGCCGCGCTTCGGCACCGCGATCTCCACCCGCCGGCCGGCGCGGTCGGCCAGAAGCTGCGCCACGAGATCCTCGTTCTCCACCCCGTGCGAGAGCAGGATCAGGCGCGGCGGTTCCTTGTCGTCGTAGAACTGGGCGATGAAGGCCTCCATGATCTCGGCGGCCTCGGCGCCGGCGCCGGTGCGGGGGTAGAAGTCGCGGTTCCCCCAGCTCTGGTTGGCGCGGATGAAGAAGACCTGCACGCAGGCCTGGCCCCCTTCGAGATGCAGCGCGATCACGTCGGCCTCGGCCACGCCCTGCGGGTTGATCGCCTGCCCCTGCTGCACCTGCGTCAGGGACCGGATGCGGTCGCGCAGCGCCGCCGCGCGCTCGAACTCCATGCCGGCCGAGGCCTCGGCCATCGCGCGGGCGAGGTCGGCCTGCACGCTCGTGGTCTTGCCCTGCAGGAAGCGCGTGGCGTCGGCGACGAGCCCGGCATAGCCCGCCTCGTCGATCCGGCCCGTGCAGGGGGCCGAGCAGCGCTTGATCTGGTGCAAAAGGCAGGGCCGCGTCCGGCTCTCCAGCACGGCGTCGGTGCAGGACCGCAGAAGGAACACCTTCTGCAGCTGGTTGAGCGTGCGGTTGACCGCGCCCGCGCTCGCGAAGGGGCCGAAGTAGCTGCCCTTCTCCGAACGCTTGCCCCGGTGCTTGCGGATCTGGGGAAAGCGGTGGTCGCCGGTGATCAGGATGTTCGGGAACGACTTGTCGTCGCGCAGAAGCACGTTGTAGCGCGGGCGGAGCTGCTTGATCAGGTTCTGCTCCAGCAGCAGCGCCTCGGTCTCGGTCCGCGTGGTCAGGAACATCATGCCGGCCGTCTCGCGGATCATCCGCGCGATGCGCCCCGAATGGCCCGAGGGACGGGCATAGCTCGACACCCGCGCGCGCAGGTTTCGCGCCTTGCCGACGTAGAGCACCTCGTTCTGCGCGTTCAGCATCCGGTAGACCCCGGGGCTGCCGTCGAGCGTCCTCAGGTAGCGCTGGATCACCGCATGGCCCCGGTCGGCCGTGCCGGGGCCGTCCTGCGCCATGGCGGTGATCGCCGGTTCGTTCGCGTCGCCCTGCACCCGTCTGACCCCCATCCGGCAGCGGTGATGTCGGCCGATTCCGGCGCGGCTGCAATGCCCGCCGCCGCCCCGCAAGGGCGAAGCTGTCCACCGTTTCTGTGGATAAACCTGCGGGCCATAATCCGAAAGGGACGATTTCTCGTGCCTTTCGGCGGACTTCGCCGAGCTGCCTAAAATTTAGGCGAAATCATAAGCACATGTTATTGCTCGCCAAAAAACTTTCTTTGGAGCAAATCCCTGAAAAATCAGGACAATTGTGACAAGACCGTGACCAGGCCGCCGGCGGTGGACAAGTTCCATCACGAACCCGTGAGGCGTCACTCAACCCCGAGGACGTCCGGGGTCTGCCAGCCGAGGTGCTGGCCCCCGTCGACGCAGAGAAGCTGGCCCGTCACGGCCCGCGCCGCCAGGAGATAGTCGAGCGCGCCGACGATCCCCTCCGCGTCGGCGCCGCGTCCCAGAACGGTCGCGGCGCGCTGGCGCGCGAAGTGCGCGGGGGTCTGGCGCGCCCCCTGCATCGTCGGCCCCGGCCCGATCGCGTTCACGCGCACATGCGGCGCCAGCGCCTGGGCCGAGGTCCGCGTCAGCGCCCAGAGGCCCATCTTGGCCAGCGTGTAGGTCATGAACTCCGGCGTCGGCTTCAGCACGCGCTGGTCGATCATGTTGACGATCAGGCCCCGCGCCAGGGGCTCGCCGTTCTCGTCCGGGACGGCCGCCGGAACCTGCGCCGCGAAGCCCTGCGTCAGCACGAAGGGCGCGCGCAGGTTGCTGCCGACGTGGCGGTCCCAGCCGGTCCGCGTGGCGGTCTGAAGCGTGTCGTGCTCGAAGATCGAGGCGTTGTTGACGAGTACCGTCAGCGGCCCCAGCGCCGCCGCCGCGCGCCCGACCAGAGCCGCCGTCTCGCCCTCGTCGAGAAGGTCGGCGCGCAGGGCCACCGCGCGGCGGCCCATCCCCTCGATCGCGGCCACCGCCTCCCCCGCCTCGGTCTCGGACCCGGCATAGTGCACCGCCACGTCGTGCCCCCGCGCCGCGAGATGCAGCGCCATCGCACGGCCCAGCCGCCGCGCGGCACCGGTGACGAGGGCGGTCATCCGAGGATCGCCGCGCGCAGCTCGGCCTGGTAGACGAGGCTGAGGGCATAGAGCGCGTAGACCCCGACCAGAAGGACGCCCACCCAGCGCGTGATGTCGCGCTTCAGCACCGCGAACGGCAGCAGGAGCAGCGATACCGCGATCATCACCCAGTTGTCGTAGGTCAGGATCTGGCGGTCGATCGGCACGTCGGCCACGAGGCTCGTGACGCCGAGGATCGCGAGGATGTTGAACGTGTTCGACCCGATCACGTTGCCCATCGCCACGTCGGCGTGCTTGCGGAAGGCCGCCACGATCGAGGTCATCAGTTCGGGCATCGAGGTGCCGAGCGCGACCAGCGTGAGGCCGATCACCGTCTCGCTGACCCCGAGGTCGGTCGCGATCGCCACCGCCCCGTCGATCAGGAACCGCGCGCCGTAGGCGAGGAGGACGAGGCCCACGACGATGAAGGCCGCGATCTTCCACCAGGCCATGTCGGGGTCGGCCCCCTCCACCGCCTCGTCGTCGGCCGCCGCGAGGGCGGCGCGGTGCGCGAGCGAGATGCGGACGTTGTCCCACAGCATCAGCGCGAGCCCGCCGAGCAGCACGAGGCCGTGCCACCAGGTCAGCGGCCCCGTGAAGGCCAGCGCCGCGAAGGCCACCGCCGTCGCCAGCATCACCCAGTAGCTGCGCGTCGTGTCCGAGGTGCTGGAATGGATCGTCGTGATCAGCGCGGGCAGGCCGAGGATCAGCAGGATGTTGACGATGTTCGAGCCCACGACGTTGCCCACCGCGATCCCCGGCTGTCCCTCGAGTGCCGCGTTGACCGACACGATCATCTCGGGCGCCGAGGTGCCGAAGGCGACCACGGTGAGGCCCACGACCAGCGCCGGGATGCCGAGGCGCAGCGCGAGGTTCACCGCGCCTCGCACCAGCCCCTCGCCGCCCAGAACCAGCAGCACGAGGCCGCCGAGCACGTAAAGAATGTCCGTTCCCACTGTCAGTCCCTTCCGATCCGCGGGGGCCTGTTGCAGGCGCAGCCCCCTTTCCTGGTGATTGGTTCGCCGCATCCGGCGCAGCGCGCGGGCGGGGGCAGGCGCGGGGGGCGCTTCGGCCGCAGGAGCCGGCCGATCATGGCAAGGCCGGCCATCGCCAGCAGGAAGACGAGGACGGCCTTGACCAGCATCTAGAGGCCGAACCGCGACCGCGACGCGCGGTCCTCCACCTCCGCCAGCGCGGCGGCGGCGGCCTGCATCCCCAGCCGCGCGAGAAGCGGCCGGCGCGGGGCGTGGACCGCGAAGCGCACCGTGTCGCCGAAGAGCTCCTTCATCTTGGGCACCAGATGCGCGACCCCGTCGGCGAGCCCGACGTCGACCGCCCCCTGCCCCACCCAAACGTCGGCGTTGAAGAGGTCCGCCGTCGCGGACAGGCGTGCCCCCCGGCGGTCCTTCACGTGCTCGATGAAGGCCGCGTGCAGCGGCGCCTGCAGCGCCTTCAGGCGTTCCACGTCCTCGGGCCTCTCGGGCAGGAAGGGGTCGGCCAGCGACTTCGACCGGCCGGCGGTGATCACCCGCCGCTCGACCCCGATGCGGCGCAGAAGCTCGGGGAAGCCGAAGCTCGCGTAGATGACGCCGATGCTGCCCAGGATCGAGGTGCGGTCGACCCAGATCCGGTCCGCGGCGCAGGCGAGCCAGTAGCCGCCCGAGGCCGCGACGTCCTCGACGAAGGCATGGACGGGGACGCCCTTGTCGTCGGCCAGCCGGCGGAGGCGCGCGGCGATCAGCGACGACTGCGCGGGCGATCCGCCGGGCGAGTTCACGACCAGCGCCACCGCCGCCGGGCGGCCCCTGCGGAACGCACGCTCGATCGCGGGGGCGAGGGCCGCGTCCGAGAGCCCGCCCCGCGCGCCCGCCGAGATCGTGCCCTGGAGGCGCACGACGGCGACGAGCGGGCCGCGCTTGCGGAAGGGGTTGGGCCAGGTCATGCGGCCGCACATAGGGCACGCGTCGGGGGGCAACAACCGACCGGTCCGCTTTTCTTGCCCGTCCCCGCGGATGCGGCCTAGACTGTTGCATGATCGAACGTCTGGAGATGTTCATGGCGCTCGCCGACGCGCGCCACTTCGGCCGCGCGGCCGAGGCCTGCGGGGTGGCGCAGCCGACCCTCTCCTCGGCGATCCGCCAGCTCGAGGACCAGCTCGGCGTGCAGCTCGTGTTCCGCGGCAGCCGCTTCCAGGGCCTGACGCCGGAGGGCGAGCGCGTCCTCGGCTGGGCGCGTCGCCTCGTGGGCGATGCCCGCGCGATGCGGGCCGAGATGCGGACGGTGCGCGAGGGGCTGTCGGGCACCCTGCGGCTCGGCGTCATCCCCACCGCGCTGCCGATGGTGGCGCGCCTCACCACCCCCTTCGCGCAGCGGCACCCCAACGTGCGCCTGACGGTCCTGTCGCGCACCAGCGCCGAGATCCTGGCAGGGATCGAGCGGCTGGAGCTCGACGCCGGGCTGACCTACCTCGACAACGAGCCCCTGGGCCGCGTCGTGCAGGTGCCGCTTTACGCCGAGTTCTACCGTCTTCTCTGCGCGCCCGGCCTTGCCTTCGCGGATCGCGACCAGGTGACCTGGGGGGAACTCGCGGGCCTGCCCCTGTGCCTGCTGACCGCCGACATGCAGAACCGCCGGATCGTCGCCCAGCACCTCGCCGAGGCGGGCGTCGCGGTCGCCCCGCAGGTGGAATCGAACAGCACCATCGCGCTCATCGCCCATGTGATGACCGGCCGGTGGGCAAGCGTCCTGCCCAAGTCTCTGGCGGACCTGCTCGCCACGGCCGGAACGCTGCGCGCCATCCCCATCGTCGCCCCCGAGGCCGAGCACCTCGTGGGCCTGATCGCCGCGCACCGCGAGCCGCACACCCCGCTGATCGAGGCGCTGCTGGAGGCCGGCCGACGGATGGCCGGCACGGCATCACGATAGGACTTTTCTATCAAGCGACGGCACATCGCCCTTGATCCCTCTATCGCCTTGCGGCATCCGACTCCCGCGCGCGCAGCGACCGGAGGCGGGGATGACGGCAGCGACGGCGGACGAGGGCCTGGCCGACCGGGTCGGGGCGATCCTTCGCGACCACGCGGGGCTCGAGGGGCCGCTTCTTCCCGTGCTCCATGCCGTTCAGGCCGAGCTGGGCCATATCCCCGAGGCGGCGCTGCCGGTCATCGCCCGCGCGCTCAACATCAGCCGGGCCGAGGTGCACGGCGTCGTCAGCTTCTACCACGACTTCCGCGAGCAGCCGGCGGGCCGCCACGTGCTGAGGGTCTGCCGGGCCGAGGCCTGCCAGGCCGTGGGCGGGCGCGACCTCGGCGACCATGCGAAGGCCGTGCTGGGCATCGACTGGCACGGGACGACCCCCGGCGGCGGCCTCACGCTGGAACCGGTCTATTGCCTCGGCCTCTGCGCCTGCGGACCGGCCGCGATGCTCGACGGCACGCCGCTGGGGCGGGTCGACGCGAAGCGGCTCGACGCGATCCTCGCGGGGGTGGGCGCATGAAGGTCTGGCTGTCGCGGGACGCGGCCGCGAAGGCGCTGGGGGCGGAGGACGTGGCCGACGCCCTGCGGGCCGAGGCGCTGCTGCGCGGCGTCGACCTCGCGCTGATCCGCACCGGATCGCGCGGGATGGTATGGCTGGAGCCGCTGGCCGAGGTGGAGGTGGACGGCGTCCGCCACGCGCACGGGCCCCTGACGCCCGCCGCCGTGTCGGCCCTGTTCGACGCGCCGGAGGGCCTCGGCCCGACCGACGCCCTGCCCTGGATGGCCGCGCAGACGCGCCTGACCTTCGCGCGCTGCGGCGTGATCGACCCCCTGTCGCTTGGCGACTACCGCGCGCACGGCGGCCTTCTCGGGCTGGAGCGGGCGCTGGCGATGGGGCCGGGGGCGGTGGTGGCCGAGGTCACCGACAGCGGGCTGCGCGGGCGCGGCGGCGCGGGCTTCCCCACGGGGATCAAGTGGAAGACGGTCGCGGGTGCGCCCGGCCCCGTGAAATACATCGTCTGCAACGCCGACGAGGGCGACAGCGGCACCTTCGCCGACCGCATGATCATGGAGGGCGATCCCTTCTGCCTGATCGAGGGCATGGCCATCGCCGGCCTCGCGGTGGGGGCGACCAAGGGCTACGTGTACATCCGTTCGGAATACCCCGACGCGATCGCCGTCATGGACCATGCGCTGATCCTCGCGCGGAAGGCGGGGATCCTCGGGGCGAGCGTCCTGGGGCGCGGCCCCGCCTTCGACATCGAGGTGCGGGTGGGCGCGGGCGCCTATGTCTGCGGCGAGGAGACCTCGCTTCTGAACAGCCTCGAGGGCAAGCGCGGCGTGGTGCGCGCGAAGCCCCCGCTTCCGGCGCTGGAGGGGCTGTTCGGCAGGCCCACCGTCGTCAACAACGTCATCAGCCTCGCCACCGTCCCGGTGATCCTGGAACGGGGCGCCGCCTTCTACCGCGACTTCGGGCTCGGCCGGTCGCGCGGGACGATCCCCTTGCAGATCGCGGGCAACGTGAAGCGGGGGGGCCTCTTCGAGACGGCCTTCGGCCTGACCCTCGGCCGCATCGTCGACGAGATCGCGGGCGGCACGGCGACGGGCCGGCCCGTCAAGGCCGTGCAGGTGGGCGGCCCGCTCGGCGCCTACTTCCCGCGCGACCTGTTCGGCACGCCCTTCGGCTATGAGGAGTTCGCCAGCGCCGAGGGCCTCGTGGGCCACGCGGGCGTCGTCGTCTTCGACGACAGCGCCGACATGCTGGCCCAGGCGCGCTTCGCGTTTGCGTTCTGCGCGGTCGAGTCCTGCGGCAAGTGCACCCCCTGCCGCATCGGCGCGGTGCGCGGGGTCGAGACCATCGACCGCATCGCCGCAGGCGACCCGGACGCCGTGCCGCTTCTCGCGGACCTCTGCGCCACGATGAAGGCGGGCAGCCTCTGCGCGCTCGGGGGCTTCACGCCCTACCCGGTGATGTCCGCGATCACCCATTTCCCCGACGACTTCATGCCGCTGAAGGAAGCCGCCGAATGAAGGACTTCATCCTCCCCGACCGCGACTTCGGCACGCCGCGCGCGAAGTCGAAGGTCATGGTCACGCTGACGGTCGACGGCATCGAGGTGACGGTGCCCGAGGGCACGTCGATCATGCGCGCGGCGGCCGAGGCGGGCATCGGCGTCCCGAAGCTGTGTGCCACCGACTCGCTCGAGGCGTTCGGCTCCTGCCGCCTCTGCCTCGTGGAGATCGAGGGTCGCAACGGCACCCCCGCCAGCTGCACCACGCCCGTGGCCCCCGGCCTCAAGGTCCACACCCAGAACGCGCGGCTGAAGCAGCTGCGGCGCGGGGTGATGGAGCTCTACATCAGCGACCACCCGCTCGACTGCCTGACCTGCTCGGCCAACGGCGACTGCGAATTGCAGGACATGGCGGGGGCCGTGGGCCTGCGCGACGTGCGGTATCCGGCGGTGGAGACGCATTTCCGCCCGCGGAACACCTCGGGCGAGGCGAACCCCCGCTACGTCCCGAAGGACGAATCGAACCCCTACTTCACCTACGACCCCGCGAAGTGCATCGTCTGCTCGCGCTGCGTCCGCGCCTGCGAGGAGGTGCAGGGCACCTTCGCGCTGACGATCGAGGGCAGCGGCTTCGACAGCCGCGTGTCCTTCGGCGCGCGGTCGGACGACGCGCTCGCCTCGGACTGCGTGTCCTGCGGGGCCTGCGTCGCGGCCTGCCCGACGGCCACCCTGCAGGAGAAGTCGGTGATCGAGATCGGCACGCCCGAACGGTCGGTCGTCACCACCTGCGCCTACTGCGGGGTCGGCTGCTCGTTCAAGGCCGAGATGCGCGGCGAGGAGGTCGTGCGCATGGTCCCCTGGAAGGACGGCAAGGCCAACCGGGGCCACTCCTGCGTCAAGGGCCGCTTCGCCTGGGGCTACGCCACGCACCGCGACCGCATCCTGAACCCGATGATCCGCGAGCGCGTGGACCAGCCCTGGCGCGAGGTCGGCTGGGACGAGGCGATGGACTTCGCCGCCGGCCGCCTGACGGCGATCCAGGCCGCGCACGGCCGCCGGTCGGTCGGCGTCATCACCTCCAGCCGCTGCACCAACGAGGAGGCCTATCTGGTCCAGAAGCTGGCCCGCGCGGTCTTCGGCAACAACAACACCGACACCTGCGCGCGCGTCTGCCATTCGCCGACGGGCTACGGCCTGGGCCAGACCTTCGGCACCAGCGCGGGCACGCAGGACTTCGATTCGGTGGAGCACGCCGATGTGGTGATCGTGATGGGCGCGAACCCGACCGACGGGCACCCCGTCTTCGCGAGCCGGCTCAAGAGGCGCCTGCGGCAGGGGGCGAGGCTGATCGTCATCGACCCGCGCCGGATCGACCTTGTCGATTCGCCCCATGTGAAGGCCGCGCACCACCTGGCGCTCCGGCCCGGCACCAACGTCGCGGTCGTGGCGGCGATGGCGCATGTCATCGTCACCGAAGGCCTGATGGACGAAGGCTTCATCCGGACGCGCTGCGACTGGGACGAGTTCCAGGACTACGCGGCCTTCGTCGCCGACCCCCGCCATTCGCCGGAGGCCACCGAGCTTCTGACCGGCGTGCCCGCGGCCGACCTGCGCGCGGCCGCGCGCCTGTTCGCCACGGGCGGGAACGGGGCGATCTACTACGGCCTCGGCGTGACCGAGCACAGCCAGGGATCGACCACCGTGATCGGCATCGCGAACCTCGCGATGCTCACGGGGAACGTCGGCCGCCCCGGCGTGGGCGTGAACCCCCTGCGCGGCCAGAACAACGTCCAGGGGTCGTGCGACATGGGCTCGTTCCCGCACGAGCTGCCGGGCTACCGGCACGTCAAGGGCGAGGCCGTCCGCGCGGTCTTCGAGAAGGCCTGGGGCGTTTCCATCGACCCCGAGCCGGGGCTGCGCATCCCGAACATGCTGGATGCCGCCGTCGAGGGGACGTTCAGGGGCATCTACATCCAGGGCGAGGACATCCTGCAGTCCGACCCCGACACGAGGCACGTGGCGGCGGGCCTTGCGGCGATGGACTGCGTGATCGTCCACGACCTGTTCCTCAACGAGACGGCGAACTACGCGCATGTCTTCCTGCCCGGATCGTCCTTCCTTGAGAAGGACGGCACCTTCACCAACGCCGAGCGCCGCATCAACCGCGTCCGCCGCGTGATGACGCCCCGCAACGGCCTCGCCGACTGGGAGGTGACGCAAAGGCTCGCCAACGCCATGGGGGCGGGCTGGGCCTACACCCACCCGAGCCAGATCATGGACGAGATCGCGCTCGTGACGCCGTCCTTCGCCGGCGTCAGCTATGCGCGGCTCGAGGCGCTGGGATCGGTGCAGTGGCCCTGCAACGAGGCCGCCCCCGAGGGCACGCCGCTGATGCACGTCGAGGGCTTCGTGAGGGGCAAGGGCCGCTTCATCCGCACCGAATACGTCGCGACCGACGAGCGCACCGGCCCGCGCTTCCCGCTTCTGCTGACCACGGGGCGGATCCTGTCGCAGTACAACGTGGGCGCGCAGACGCGGCGCACCGCGAACGTGATCTGGCACGACGAGGACCGTCTGGAGATCCACCCCCACGACGCCGAGGTGCGCGGCGTCAAGGACGGCGACTGGGTGCGGCTGGCCAGCCGCTCGGGCGAGACCTCGCTGCGCGCGAGGGTCACGGACCGCGTGTCGCCCGGCGTCGTCTACACGACCTTCCACCATCCCGCGACCCAGGCCAACGTCATCACCACCGACCATTCGGACTGGGCGACGAACTGCCCCGAGTACAAGGTGACGGCGGTGCAGGTCGCCCCCTCGAACGGGCCGTCGGACTGGCAGCGCGACTACGAGGCGCAGGCGGAAGCCTCGCGCCGCATCCTGGCGGCGGAGTGACCGCGCCCCGCGCCCGTTTCGGCGCGCCGGGGCCGGCGCGCCCGCTGGCCGAGGAGGTGGCGGTGGCGCTCACCTTCAACGGCACGACGCAGGCCGTGATGATGGCGACCCCGCGCGATCTGGAGGATTTCGCGCGCGGCTTCGCGCTGACCGAAGGCATCGCCCGGCCCGGGGAAATCGAAGGCGTCGAGGTCGTCGCGACCCCGCGCGGGATCGACGTGCAGACCTGGATCGCCGCCGTCCCGGCCGCGCGTCTGGCCCGCCGCCGCAGGACCATGGCGGGGCCGGTGGGCTGCGGCCTCTGCGGGATCGACAGCCTGGAGGAGGCCCTGCGCGACGTCGTCCCCGTTCCGCCCTCGGCCCTGCGGATCACGCCCGGTCAGGTCATGGGTGCCGTCGCCGCGCTGACCGCGCACCAGCCGCTGCACGACGCCACGCGCGCGGTCCACGCCGCCGCCTGGTGGACGCCCGCGGGCGGCATCGCCCTCGCGCGCGAGGACGTGGGCCGGCACAACGCGCTCGACAAGCTGGCGGGGGCGCTGGTGGCCCGTCCGCAGCCGCCGGGGGCCGTGGTTCTGACGAGCCGCGTCTCGATCGACCTCGTGCAGAAGGCGGCCGTCCTCGGCGCGCCGGTGGTGATCGCGGTCTCAGCCCCGACCGACGCCGCCGTGCGGCTGGCGGCAGCCGCGGGGATCACGCTCATCGCGCTGGCGCGGCCCGACCGCTTCGACGCCTTCACCCACATCGACCGCATCACGGAGAACGCCGTTGTCGCCTGACAAGCTGCTGCGCCAGGCCAACCAGATCGCCCGCTTCATGGAATCGAAGCCCCGGGCCGAGGGCGTGGCGGGCCTCGCCGCGCATGTCAACGATTTCTGGGAGCCGCGGATGCGCGCGCAGCTCTTCGCGCTGCTCGATGCGGGAACGCCCGGCGTCCACCCCATGGTCGCCGAGGCGGCGGCGCTGATCCGCCGCCCGGCCGGTGCCTAGCAGCCCGTCCCGCGCAGGACCACGCTCACCGTCCGCGCCAGCACCCGCAGATCGGTGACCAGCGACAGGTCGGACAGGTAGGCCGCGTCGAAGTCCGCGCGCGCCTCGAACGAGGTCCGGTTGCGTCCCGCGGTCTGCCAGTAGCCGGTGATGCCGGGGCGCAGCGCGTAATACGCGGTGCCCGGATAGAGCGCGCGCTGGCAGGTCATCATCGGGCGCGGGCCCACGAGGCTCATGTCGCCCCGGACCACGTTCCAGAGCTGCGGCAGTTCGTCGAGCGAGGCCTTGCGCAGGATCCGTCCCACCCGGGTGATGCGGGGGTCGCACCGCAGCTTCTGCGTCTCGTCCCATTCGGCCCGGGCCTCTGCATCGGCCTCGAGATGCGCGGCGAGGCGCGCCTCGGCGTCGACGACCATCGACCGCAGCTTCCACATGCGGAACACGCGCCCGTCGAGCCCGACCCGTTCCTGCACGTAGAAGGCCGGTCCGCCGTCGCGCCGGACGAGCAGCGCGAGGACCGCCACCAGCGGCACGACGACCGGCGCGGCGGCGACGATGACGGCCAGGTCGAGCACCCGCTTGACCGCGTGCCGGTAGAGGCTGCGCAGCGTCCGACCCGGATCGGATTGCGCGACACCGCCCTGGCCGCCCGTCCCGAAAGGAATGATCGTCATTGTTTCCTACCCTGACACCGCGAGCGGCGTCATCCTGAAGAATATGCTCAAATCCATGGAACGATCGGCACCATCGCGTGTCCGGCCCCGCCCTTCATGTCTTTTCCGGGAAGCCCCGCCCGGTTCCTGCAGTTTAGCGCCTAATTGTAACGGTTGGCGAGGCGAAGATGGGGTGGGCCTTCGGGGCGGATCGAATTCCCGCGCGGATTCTGCCGCAATTCGCCCCGGAAATGCCACCTTTGCCTAAATTGCAATCGACGGTTGACCGATGCGGCCGCGCCACGCCGGGAAGGGCCATCGCTGATTCGCACGGCGGCGGGCAGCCGGGGCGGACGCCACCGCCCGGCGTCCGGCGTGGCGACCGGCCCGGTTCCCTCGCGACTGTTTCCGGAACGTTGCGGCGTCAGCTGCGCCCGGGTGCCAGGTCGCGGCGGGCGGGTGCCGCGCGCGGCGCGCGGCACGCCAGCAGAAGCGCCCCGCCAGCGCCCGCCAGCCCGCCCAGCGGATAGGCGGCGAGCACGGGGCCCGCCGTCATCCCGGCGAGCAGCGCGGCCGCGACCGCGATCGAACCGCAGAGGATGCCGGCCAGCATGACGACGACGACCATCGCGACCCCCTTCCGGGGCCGGTGCCCCACATGGGGATGGTGCCACGGGTCCGGGCGCCGCGCACCGGATTTACCCGTAAAAGTTGAACGGTCCGCCCGCCTCAGGCCGGCGGCCGGGCCTCGGCCACGATCGCCGCGAGGTAACGGCCGTAGGCGTTCTTGGCGAAGGCCTCGGCCCGCCGCGCCAGCGCCGCGCGGTCGATCCAGCCGGCGCGGTAGGCGATCTCGTCGGGGCAGCCAACCTGAAGGCCCTGCCGTTCCTCCAGCGTCCGGACGAAGTTGCCCGCGTCGAGCAGGCTGCCGTGCGTGCCGGTGTCGAGCCAGGCGAAACCGCGCCCCATGCGCTCGACCGACAGCGCCCCCTCGGCGCGGTAGATCTCGAGCAGGTCGGCGATCTCGAGCTCGCCCCGCGCCGAGGGCCGGATCGTCGCCGCCAGCGCCGGCGCGCGGGCGTCGAGGTAGTAGAGCCCGGTCACCGCGAAGTTCGACGGCGGCACCGCCGGCTTCTCGATGATCGCCGAGACGCGCCCCGCCCCGTCGAAGGCGACCACGCCGTAGCGCTCGGGGTCGGCGACGTGGTAGCCGAAGACGGTGCCCCCCGCGGCGGCATCCGCGCGCGCCAGCATCTCGGGCAGGCCGTGGCCGAAGAAGATGTTGTCGCCCAGCACCATCGCCGAGGGCGCGCCCGCAAGGAAGCCCTCGGCCAGCGTGTAGGCCTGCGCCAGACCCTCGGGGCGCGGCTGCGGGAGGAAGGTCAGGCTCAGCCCCCATTGCGACCCGTCGCCCAGCAGCCGGCGGAACTGGTCCTGATCCTCGGGGGTGGTGACGACCGCGATCTCGCGGATGCCGCCCAGCATCAGCACCGACAGGGGATAGTAGACCATCGGCTTGTCGTAGACGGGCAGAAGCTGCTTCGACACGCCCATCGTGATCGGCCAGAGCCGGCTGCCCGTGCCCCCGGCCAGAAGGATGCCCTTGCGCGCGGTCATGATGCGGTCTCCAGTTCGGCCAGCACCTCGCGCAGGCCCTGATGCCAGTCGGGTCGCGCCACGCCATAGGCCTCGGCGAAGGCGGCGCAGTCGAGGCGCGAGTTCAGGGGCCGTGCGGCGGGGGTGGGGTAGTCCGCCGTGGGGATCGGCTCCACCCGGCAGGGCAACTCAGCTTCCTGAAAGATCGCCCGCGCGAAGCCCGCCCAGCTGACGTCGGGGCTGCCCGCGAAGTGGTGGATGCCGCCCGGCGCCCCGTCGGCCATGGCCCGCGCCGCCGCCAGCAGCGCGTCGGCGATGGCGGCCGCCGGGGTCGGCCCGCCCACCTGGTCGTCGACGACGCGCAGGGCGTCCCGCGAGGCACCCAGCCGCAGCATCGTCTTCACGAAGTTCGCCCCGTGCGCCGAGAAGACCCACGAGGTCCGCAGCACCAGCGCCGCCCCCCCGGCCAGCGCCACCCCCCGCTCGCCCGCGAGCTTGCTGCGCCCGTAGGCCCCGAGCGGCCCGGTCGGGTCGCCCGGGCGGCGCGGCCGGTCCCCCGAGCCGTCGAACACGTAGTCGCTGGACAGGTGCAGGAACGGCAGGCCCCGCGCGGCGCAGGCCTTTGCGAGGACGGCGGGGGCCACCGCGTTCACCGCCATCGCCAGCGTCTCCTCGGCCTCGGCGCGGTCGACTGCGGTGTAGGCGGCGGCGTTGATCACCGCATCGGCCTCGGCCTGCCCGATGATCCCGGCGCAGGCGGCGGGGTCGGCGAGGTCCGCCTCCGCCCGGCCCAGCGCCGTGACCTCCACCCCCGCCGGCGCACGGCGAAGAAGCTCGGTCGCGACCTGGCCCGTGCGGCCGAACACGAGAACCTTCATGCGCTGCGCCCCAGCCGCTGGCCCACGCCGTGCCGGGCCAGAAGGGGCCGCCACCAGTCCTCGCGGTCGAGGTACCAGCGCACCGTGCGGCGCAGCCCCTCCTCCAGCGTGACCGACGGCGTCCAGCCCAGCTCGTCGCGGATGCGGCTCGCGTCGATCGCATAGCGCGCATCATGGCCCGGGCGGTCGGCCACGAAGGAAATCAGCCGGTCGTGCGGCGCGCCCCGGGGCGACATCCCGTCGAGCAGCCCGCAGATGCGGCGCACGAGGTCGATGTTCCTTGCCTCGTTCCAGCCGCCGATGTTGTAGGTGCGGCCCACGGTGCCGCGTTCCAGCACGCACAGCAGCGCGTCGGCGTGATCCTCGACGTAGAGCCAGTCGCGCACGTTCTCGCCCGCGCCGTAGACCGGGATGGGCTTTCCCGCCAGCGCGTTCAGTATGACCACGGGGATCAGCTTTTCGGGGAAGTGATACGGCCCGTAGTTGTTCGAGCAGTTGGTCACCAGCACCGGCAGCCCGTAGGTCTCGCCCCAGGCGCGCACCAGATGGTCGGAGGCCGCCTTCGACGCCGAATAGGGGCTGTTCGGCGCGTAGGGCGTTTCCTCGGTGAAGAAGCCCTCCGCCCCCAGCGTCCCGAAGACCTCGTCGGTGGAGACGTGGTGGAAGCGGAAGCCCCCGGGCCTGCCCGCCTGCGCCCAGTGGGCGCGCGCGGCTTCCAGCAGCGTGTAGGTGCCCGTCACGTTCGTCGCGATGAAGGCGCCCGGCCCGTCGATCGACCGGTCGACGTGGCTCTCGGCCGCGAGGTGCAGCACCGCGTCGGGCCGGTGCGCCGCGAACACGCGGTCGAGCGCCGCGCGGTCGCGGATGTCCGCCTTCTCGAACCGGTAGCGGTCGCTGCCTTCGACCTCCGAAAGGTTCGCGAGGTTCGCGGCGTAGGTCAGCGCGTCGAGGTTCACCACGTCGTGTCCCCGCGCCACCGCCAGCCGCACCACCGCCGAGCCGATGAAGCCCGCGCCGCCGGTGACCAGGATCTTCATGCCGCGCTCCATTCGAAGGGCAGGTCGGCATCGCGCATCAGGGGGGCGGCCGCGTCCTTGTCGGACAGGACCGGCGGACCCGGAAGGCCCCAGTCGATGCCGATCGCGGGGTCGTCCCAGCGCACCGCGCCGTCGCAGTCCGGGGCATAGACGTCGGTGCACTTGTACTGCACCTCGGTGTCGTCGGCGCGCGTGACGAAGCCGTGGAGGAAGCCCGCCGGCACCAGAAGCTGCCGGCCGTTCCCGGGCGTCAGCTCCACCCCGACCCAGCGCCCCCGGGTGGGCGAGCCGCGCCGCGCGTCCACCGCCACGTCGAGGATCGCGCCCCGCGTGCAGCGCACGAGCTTGGCCTGCGCGTGCGGCGGACGCTGGTAGTGCAGGCCCCGCACCGTGCCCGCGCGCGCCGACAGCGAATGGTTGTCCTGCACGAAGGCGAGGTCCAGCCCCGCCTTGCGCATCGCCTCGGCGTTCCAGGTCTCGGCGAACCAGCCGCGGGCGTCGCCGAAGCGGCGGGGCGTCAGGATCACCACGCCGGGAAGGTCGGTCTTCTCGATCTGCATCGCGCGAACCGTAATCGGGAACGCCGACCGCTTACAGGAGGATCGCGGCGGCGGACAGACCCGAATGCGGGCCGGTGCCGATCGCTGCCGATGCCTGCCCGCGAACAGGGCGGGCCCGCGACGGACCCGGCGGGGTTCTGCCCTGTCGCGGGCCCGATCTCCGGCCCGTTTCGGAACATATCCGGCCGCCCCCGCTTGAACTCCGGACCGGCAAGCCCAGGAGAGCGGCGATGTTCTACACCGACTACAGGCTTCAGTTCCCCGTGCGGACCGAGACGCCGAACCCGGTCTTCGCCCGCGCGCTCCAGCAGGCGATCGGCGGGGTGGAGGGCGAGATCCGCGTCGCCATGCAGTACATGTTCCAGGGCTGGGCGATGCCCGGCACGAGCAAGTACCGCGAAATGCTGCTGAACACCGCCGCCGAGGAGATCGGCCACATCGAGATGCTGGCGACGGCCGTGGCGCAGAACCTCGCCGGCGCGCCCCTCGAGGTGCAGGAGGCGGTGTCGCAGGACCCGGTGGCGGGCCACGTGCTGAACGGCATGAACTTCAAGCAGCTTCTCTCGGCGGGGCTTCACGCGATGCCGATCGATTCGGACGGGGTTCCCTTCGACATGTCGCACATCTACGCCTCGGGGAACCTCGGGGGCGACATGTATGCCAACGTCACGGCCGAGGCGACGGGGCGCACGCTGGCCACGCGCCTCTACGCCATGACGAACGATCCCGGCATGCGCGAGATGCTGGCCTACCTGATCGCGCGCGACACGATGCACCAGCAGCAGTGGCTTGCCGTGCTCGAGGAGACGGGCGGGCGCGACGCGCAGTTGCCCATCCCCAACTCCTTCCCGCGCGAGCAGGAGAACCGCGAGTTCAGCCACGTCTACCTCGGCTTCACCCAGGACGGGGCGGAACCCCCGCGCGGCCGCTGGTCCGAAGGCCCCGCGTTCGACGGCGAGGGCGAGTTCAGCCAGCGCCCGATGGAGCCGATGGGCGGCACGCCCGAGGTGCCCCCGCCCGCGCCCGGGACCTTCCCGCAGGACGCCCAGCTTCGGGAGGATCCGCAGTGACCGCGGCCTCGCGCCGGGCCTTCCTCGCCGGGGCCGGGGGGGCGGTCGGCGCGGTCGCGGCGGTGGCGCTGCCCGCCGCGGCCCCGGCGCAGGGGGCCGGCGGCCGGCCCGTCCGCCTGCTCGCCACCTATGTCGCGGGGCTCGGCCGCCATGCGCCCGCATCCCTTGCGCGGGCGCTGGCCTTGGGCGAGGCCGTCGCCTTGCGGCGAGAGCCGGACAACCCCTACGACCCCCGCGCCGTCTCGGTCTGGACCCGGGGCGGCGAGAAGCTGGGCTATGTCCCCCGCATCGAGAACCAGGCTCTGGCCAGCCTGATGGACGCGGGGCTCGAGCCACAGGCGCGAATCGTCTCGGTGCGGCCGGTGGGGGCCCGCCCCGAGGTCGGTCTGGAGATCGGCCTGACGCTGGGGTGATTGGGGGGTGACGGGACGGGCGGGCGGCGCTATCCGCCCGCCTGGCCGTTCAGCCAGCCGCGCATCGCCGCGATGTCCTCGGGCATCACGGCGTGCCCCTCGCCGGGGAAGACCCGCAGCGAGACCGCAGCGCCCATCGCGCGCAGGACATCGGCCGTGTCCCGCGCGCGCCGCAGCGGGATGTGCGGGTCGCGCTCGTGAACCGAGACATGGACCCGTGCGCCGTCGCGCCGGCCCGCGTAGTCGAAGGCCTTCGCCCCATACCCATAGAGGTCGCCATCCGGCGTCGTGCCCGCATCCGCCGTGCCGATCAGCCCGCCCGACAGGCCGAAGGCCCCGGCCAGCCCCTCGCCCCGGCGCGCGAAGGACTCGAGCGCCAGCACCGCGCCCTGGCTGAACCCGCCGAGCCAGATGCGCCCGCGCGCCAGCCCCTCGGCCTCCAGAGCCGCCACGCCCTCGGCGACCGAAGCCAGCGCCGCCTCCAGCGGCCCCTGCATCTGCGCGATCGGCGACAGGAACGACACCGGCCACCACGACCGGCCCGGCGCGGTGGGCGCGACCGCCGCCACGTCCGGCAGCGCCAGATGGTCGAGGAGCCGCAGGATCTCCGACCCCTGCGAGCCGCGCCCGTGCAGGAGCACGATCCCCGCGCGCGCGCGGCCCGGCGCGGCACCCGCGCGGATCAAGCGGGCACCTTGACGCGAAGGGGCGGCAGGATCCGCTCCAGCTGCGGGCGCAGGCGTTCGTGCTGGGGCGGCAGCATCAGCGCCTGGCCCATCGTGTCCCGCGGCTCGTCCACCGCGAAGCCCGGCGGGTCGGTCGCGATCTCGAACAGGACCCCGCCCGGCTCGCGGACGTAGATCGCGTTGAAGTACTGCCGGTCGATCACCGGGGTGGTGGGGTGCCCCGCGCGCGCCAGCGCCTCCTGCCAGCCGCGCTGCTCTTCGTTGGTGCGCGCGCGGAAGGCGACGTGGTGGATCGTCCCCGCGCCGGGGATGCCGCGCGGGGGCGTGGCTTCGGACCGCACGAGGTCGACGATCGAGCCGCGCGCGCCGCCGGGGGCCACCAGCCGCTGCCGCTCGAACCCGTGGGCGCGCTCCGACCCGCCGTCGGCGTAGCCGAACACGTCGGTCAGGATCCGCGCGGTGGGCAGGGGGTCGCGCAGCCAGAGCGTCACGGAATGGAACCCGTCGATCTCGCCCGCGGCAGCGTCCGTCTCGGCCAGTTCCACCGGCGCGCCGTCGGGGTCGCGCAGCGTCAGGACGCGGCTACCGAACCGCTCCTCCGGCCCGTCGAAGTCGGTGGCCTGATCCGCCAGCCGCCCGATCCACGGATCGAGCGAGGGGACGGCGTAGGCATAGGCGCTGGCCATGCCCGGCCCCGCGCGCCCCGGCCCCGCGTTCACGAAGGGGAAGAAGGTCAGGATCGTGCCGGGGCTGCCCGCCTCGTCGCCGTAATACAGGTGATAGGTGTCGGGCGCGTCGAAGTTCACGGTCTTCTTCACCAGCCGCTGCCGAAGCACGCCGGTGTAGAAGTCGACGTTGGCCTGCGGGGCACCGCAGATCGCGGTCACGTGGTGAAGGCCGGGGATCGTGGTCATGACGAGGCTCCCTCCGGTGTCGTCCGCCCCGCGATATGGCGCGGCGCGCCGGCCTGCAAACCCCGCACCCGCGCGCCGGTCCTGTGCGCGCCCGCAGGGATCAGCCGCGGCGGGGGGCGACCATCCGGTACCAGGCCCAGTCGGGCAGGACCTGCCCGCCCCGGAAGAGCCAGCTGAAGACGCGCGGGAAGCTCGCCTTGAACCCGCTGCCCTCCATCAGGCGGATCATCGCGGCCGCGGCCTCGTCGGGCTCCATCAGGAAGGGCATCGCGAAGTCGTTCTTCGCGGTCAGCCGGGTGCGGATGAAGCCGGGGTTGGCAAGCTGCACCCGCACGCCCGTCCCCCGCAGGTCGGCGTGCAGGCATTCGGCCAGCGCCATCACCCCCGCCTTGGACGCGGCATAGCCGACGGCCCCCGGCAGGCCCCGGAACCCCGAGAGCGATCCGGTGACGACCACGTGGCCCGACCCCCGCGCGACCATGCCCGGCACCACCGCGCCCAGAACCCGCGCGCAGCCCGTGAAGTTCACGTCGCACATCGCCTCGACGCGCGCGGCGTCCCAGTCCTGCGCCCGCATCGGCCAGTAGAGGCCCGCGAGGAAGACGACCCCGTCCACCGGCCCCAGCGCCTGCGCCGCCGCCTGCACCGACGCCGCCTCGCCTACGTCCACGGGCAGCGCGCGCGCCGGCCCCGGCATCGCCGCCACCGCCGCCTCCAGCCGGCCTTCGTCCCGCGCCGACAGCACCAGGTCCGCCCCCCGCGCCGACAGCGCACGCGCGAGCGCGAGCCCCAGCCCCTCGCTCGCCCCCACCAGCCAGTAGCGCTTGCCCCGGAACATCAGGCGGCCCGGGGGCGCATCGTCGCCACCAGCTCCGCCACCTTGATACCGAACTTGGAGAACCGGCTGCGGTTCATGATCGTGCCGTTCTCCATCAGGTACATCCAGTCGATCACGTCGAGCACGTGCCCCCCGGCCGAGGGGGCCAGCCGGATGCGGTAGCGCAGCATCACCGCCGACCCCTCCACCCGGCCCCAGCCGCTGCCGGGCACCACGTCCGCCGCTTCGGCCCGGATGCCGCCGTCGTTGCCCAGATGCAGCGTCCAGGCCCGGTCCTGCACGAGGCCGCTGTCGTAGCGGAAGCGTTCGGCGAGCGTTCCGGTCTGCCCGTCCCAGGTCCCCTCCATCTCGGCCACGAAGCGCGAGGTCACGCGCCCCGTGGGGCCGTAGATGATCCCCTCGCACTGGATCGGCCCGTCGAGGTGGCGGCGCAGGTCGAACTGCGGGCCCGCGGCATAGTCGCCGGGCCGCTGCGCGGCGAACCCCAGCGTGCGCGCCTGCATGGCAAGGAGCGCCATCGTCAGCAGCACCCCGGCAAGAAGGAAGGCGAACTCGGTCATTCGGGATCCTCCGTGAGGGGCGTGGCGGCGAGAAGCCCCATCGCCACGAGTTTCAGGGCGCAGGGCACGCCTGCGTAGAGCCAGCCCAGCATCGCCAGCGCCGCAGCGGCGTTGGCCCCGCCCGGCACGAAGCCCCGCGCCTCGAGCAGCGGCAGGAGCGTCGCCGCCGCCACCGCGAGCGACAGCTTCGAGGCGAAGCCCCAGAGCCCGAAGGCGGTGGCCGGCCCCGCCTCGGGCACCGTCCGGTCGAGGTGCCGCGCGAAGATCGCGGGCAGCAGCGTCATGTCCGCGCCGAGCGCCGCCCCCGAGGCGGCGCAGATCACCGCGAAGGCCGCGACGTCCCCCGCCCCCAGCGTCAGCGCGAAGCCGAAGGTCAGGATCGACAGCGCCATCCCGGCCAGCAGCGCGCGCTTCGCGCCCCAGCGCGCGGCGGCCCGGCTCCACAGCGGCGCGCTGAGCGCGGCGGCGGCGAAGAACACCAGCAGCAGCGGCCCCTCGGCCCCCGGCGCCGCCAGCCGGCTTTCGACGAAGAACAGGAACAGCGTCGAGGTGACGGCCACGGGGGCCGCGTTGACCAGCGCCAGCAGCAGAAGCCGCCGCGTCAGCGGGTGGCGCAGCGCGAGGCGCAGCTGCGGCCGGGGGGCCGCCGCCCCGTCCCATTCGCGGCGCATCGCCCAGGTGGCGGCCAGCGCCAGCGCCGCGAAGCCCAGGGCAAAGCCCGCGAAGGGGTCCGCCATGACCGACCCCAGCGCCACCGGGGCCACGGCGGCGAGGCTGATCCCCGCCAGCGCCCCCGTCTCGCGCCAGCCCGCGAGCCGGGTGTGCCCGTCCGGCCCCAGCGTCGCCGCCTTCGCCACCCCTTCGGCGTAGAAGACGATCGTCAGGAACGAGAAGGCCGTGAACAGGATCCCGAGCGTCAGCGCGAACCACGCCAGCGGGGCCACCGGCGGCGCCACCGCGAAGAGCCCCGCCATCGCCCCCGCCATCAGCACGGCCGCCAGCGCCACCATCCGCCCGCGCGCGGCGCGCCCCGCCTCGGCGAGCCAGCCCAGCGCCGGATCCTGCACCACGTCGACCAGCCGCAGCGCCACCAGCACCGCGCCCAGCGCCCCCAGCCCGACGCCGTATTCGTCGACGTAGAACTTGGGCGCGTGGATGTAGATGGGCAGCCCCGCCGCCGCGATCATCGCGCCGAACAGCGCCCAGGGCAGCAGCGGCGCGGCGGGCAGGGCCACGGCGCGCGCGGTCACGACGACACCTCGTCCGCCGGGGGCGCGGGGCGCGCCCGGAACCCGGCGCCCTTCAGCGCGAGCTTCAGCGCCTGCCAGTGGATCAGCGCGAGCACGCGGCGCGACCCGAACGGGCGGCGCAGGCAGGCCAGAAGCGCCCCCCGGTTCGTCAGCGGCATGCGCGGCCCCGCCAGCGTGGCGATCACGCCGCCCTCCCCCGCCGAATAGTCGATGCGGACCGCGATCCGGTCGGGCCGGATGTCGAAGCGGAAGGCATAGCCCCCCGCGACCGGCTGGAACGGCGAGACGTGGAGGATCTTCGACGCCCGCAGCGTGTCCTCCGGCCCGATCGGCCGGCCGTCGGCGCGGCGGCACAGGTACGAATGCCGGTCGCCGTAGGTGTTCGTCACCTCGGCGATCACCGCGACCAGCGCGCCCGATCCGTCCTCGGCCAGCCAGAAGCTGACCGGGTTGAACACGTGGCCGAGGACGCGCGGCTGCGCCAGCAGGAGGACGCGCGCGGGATTCACCCCCTGCGCCGCCAGCACCTCGCGCGCCCAGGGCGCGCCCCGCCCGCGCCCCGGCGCGCCGCCGTGGTCCGCGTCGTGCAGCGCCAGCAGGTTCGCCCGGTTGCGCGAGAAGAGCCGGGGGCCCGCCGCCGATTCGGGGTCGAGCAGCAGGTAGTCGACGCCATAGGTGAAGCGGTTCGCGACCGCCCCCTTCCGCCCGTGGAAGGTCCGCCCCCGGATGTGGTCGACCCCGCTCACGCGGCGATCCGGGCCGCGGTGCGCGCGCGGATGCCCTCGGCAACCGCCACGGCGCTGGCGAAGCCGTCCTCGTGGAAGCCGTTGCGCATCCAGGCCCCGCAGAACCAGGTGTTGCGCGCCCCGTTGCGCGCCGCGATCCGGCCTTGCGCGGCCAGCGCCGCCACGTCGAAGACCGGGTGGCGGAACGTGGTCGCGTCGTGGACCAGGCGATCCGGGATCGGGCGGTTCGTGTTGAGCGTGACGAACAGGGGATCGTCCTGCGGGATCGGCTGCAGCGCGTTCATCCAGTAGGTCAGGTCGATCCGCCCGCCCGCCCCGCCTTTCGGTTCCGTGTAGTTCCAGGCCGACCAGACCGCGCGGCGCCTCGGCATGACCGAGGGGTCGGCGTGGAGCACCGCCTCGTTCGGCTGGTAGCGGATCGCGCCGAGCGCCGCCCTCTCGGCCGGCGAGGCATCCGACAGCATCCGCAGCGCCTGGTCCGAATGACAGGCGAAGACCACGTCGTCGTAAAGCTCCCACGCGCCGCCCTTCGCGCGGACCATGGCCCCCTGCGGCACGCGGCGCACGCCCGCGACGGGCGCGCCCGTGCGCACCTCGACCCCCTGCGCGACGAGGCTCGCCTGAAGCCGGCGGACGTATTCGACCGACCCGCCGCGCACGGTGTGCCACTGGTGCTGGCCGCTGTAGCCCAGCAGCCCGTGGTTGCGGAAGAACCGCACCAGCGCCTGTGCGGGGAAGTCGAGGATCCCCGACAGCGGCGTCGACCAGATCGCGCCCGAGAAGGGCGTGATGTAGTGGTCGCGGAACGAAGGCCCGGTGCCCAGCGCCTCCAGCAGCCCGCGGATCGTCATCGCGGGGTCGGTCGCCACCGCCTCGGCCCGCGCGTTGAACCGCAGGATGTCGCGCAGCATCCGCAGGAAGGCCGGGCGCAGCGCGTTGCGCCGCTGCGCGAAGATCGCGGCGGGGCCGGCCAGCCCGTACTCGATCCGCGCCCCGTCGATCGAGGCGCCGAAGCTCATGGCCGAGGGCGCAGTGGGCACCCCCAGCCGCCCGAACAGCGCGGTGAGGCCCGGGTAGTTGACGTGATTGAAGACGATGAAGCCCGTGTCGACCGGCTGGTCGCCGCGCCGCCCCGCGAGCACCGTGCGCGCGTGACCCCCGAGCCGCGGCTCCGCCTCGTGGAGCACGACCGCGTGGTCGCCCCCGAGCAGGTGGGCCGCGGCCATGCCCGCGATGCCCCCCCCGATCACGGCGATCCGCCTCGGCGCTGCGGCGTACATCTCGAATGGCATGCGGTCCTGATCCCTGTCCGGTCGTGTTGTTCGTTTGGCAGGATACGGCCCGGTCGCCCGTCCGGATCACCCCGCCCCGCCGCGGGGCGCGGTGATCCGGTCTGCGGCGTCGGTCGTAGGAAGTTGATGATGTTCGACGCGCCGACCGATGATATGACCGCACCATGGCACGCAAGGCCCGTGCCCCCGGCCCCCTGGGCCGCGGTCAGGCGTTCGGGGGGCGCATCGGCGGTGAAGGACGGGACGGCCGAGACGGACTGGGCGGCGCAGGTGGCCCTTGTCCGCGACAACCGGGACAGCGCGGCCTTCGCGCGGATCTTCCGCCACTTCGCCCCCCGGGTGAAGGGCTTCCTGATGAAGTCCGGCGCCTCCGCCGCGCTGGCCGAGGAATGCGCGCAGGACGTGATGGCCACGCTCTGGACCAAGGCGCACCTCTTCGATCCCGCGCGCGCCTCGGTCTCCACCTGGATCTTCACGATCGCGCGGAACCGCCGGATCGATGCGCTGCGCAAGGCCCGCCGCCCCGAGCCCGAGGACCTGCCCTGGGGCCCCGAGCCCGCGCCCGACCAGGCCGATACGATGGCGATGCAGCAGGACACCGACCGGCTCGGGCGCGCCCTGACCGCCCTTCCGCCGAAGCAGCGCGCGCTGATCGAGCGCGCCTACTTCGGCGACCTTTCCCACACCGAGATCGCGGCCGAGACGGGCCTGCCGCTCGGCACGATCAAGTCGCGGATCCGCCTCGCGCTGGACCGCCTCCGCCACCAGATGACGTAAGGACCACCACGCCGATGCCGATCCGCCACCACATGACCGACGCGCTGCTCCTCGCCTATTCGGCGGGCCAGCTGTCCGAGGCGTTCAACCTCGTCGTCGCCGCGCACCTGTCGATGTGCGACGAGTGCCGCGCGCAGGCGGGGGCCTTCGACGCGGTCGGGGGCGCGATGCTCGAGCATGCGCCGGCCTCCGAGATGGGCGGCGGCAGCCTCGCGCAGACCATGGCGCGGATCGCGGCCGCGCCCGCCACGCCGCGCGCGGCCGCGCCGCGCCGCGGCCTGCTGCCGGGGCCGGTGCGCGACTACGTCGGCGGCGACCTCGACGCGGTGCGCTGGCGCCCGGTCGGCATGGGCGTGCGCCAGGCGATCCTGCCCACGGCGCCCGGGGCCAAGGCGCGGCTGCTGCACATCCCCGCGGGGCAGGCCGTGCCCGACCACGGCCACCGGGGGATGGAGCTGACGCTGGTGCTGCGAGGGGCCTTCCGCGACGCGACCGACCGCTTCGCCCCCGGCGACGTGGAGATCGCGGCCGAGGATCTGGAGCATACGCCGGTGGCCGAGGCGGGCGAGGACTGCCTGTGCCTCGCCGCGACCGACGCGCCGCTGCGGTTCACGGCCCTTCTGCCGCGGATGCTCCAGCCGCTGTTCCGCATCTGACCGTCAGGCGGCGATCCCCGCCGCCAGCACCGGGCCGCCCGCCACCGCGACGGCCCGCCGCGCGACCGCGAGGTGATGCCGCGCCAGCGGGGCGCCCGCCACCATGGCCGGCTCGAGCGCATAGAGCGCAACGAACCCGCCCGCGGGCGGCGCCGCGCGGCCGTCGCGCAGCACCGCGACGCGCGCGGGCGGCAGGCGGTCGGCCGTCATGACGTTGAAGTCGCGGCACGGGCCCGCGACGCCCTCGGCCCGCAGGCGTGCCGCGCCGGGGAAGGCCACCGGCCGCAGCGGGTCGCAGCGGAGCGTCAGGTCGCCCGCAAGCGTGAAGCCCGGCCCCTCGATCACCGTGAGATTGCGCGCCACGCCCGGCAGGACCGAGAAGGGCCCGTCCTCGACCACCGCCGCGATCGACAGCCGCCACAGGATGCCGCCGCCCGCCGCCTCGGCGCGCAGAAGCTCCAGCGTCGTCCCCCGCCCGTTGGCCCAGGGCATCGCGCGGTAATCGGCCGGGGCGAGGCGCCGGATCATTCCGCGACGCGGCCGGGCAGGGCGGGGGCCTCGTCCTCGAAGTCGAAGGCGTCGATCCGGGCGGCGCGCTTGCCCGCCCGCTCGGCCGCGACCCCGATCCCCTCCACGTCGGCGCGGGCCTGCGCGAGGTGAGCCTCGAGCCTGGCCGCGCGCTCGGCCACCAGCTCCACGTCGCGGTGGAGCGCGCGCAGCGCCGCGCGGATCGCCCCCGCCTGCTCGCGCAGCCGCGCATCCTTCAGAACGGCGCGCATCGTCATGAGCGTGGCCATGCAGGTCGTGGGCGACACGATCCAGACGCGGAGCGCGAATCCCTCGCGCACGACTTCGGGGAAATGCGCGTGAAGCTCGGAATAGACCGCCTCCGACGGCAGGAACATCAGCGCGCCGTCCGCCGTCTCGCCCTCGAGGATGTAGCGCTCGGCGATGGCCTTCAGATGCGCCCGGACGGCAGCGCGGAAGTCGCGCGCCGCCTGCGCCTTCTCGGGGTCGGTCCGCGCGCGGCGCAGCGCCTCGTAGCCCTCCAGCGGGAACTTCGCGTCGATGGCGATCGGCCCCGGGGGCTGCGGCAGGTGGATGAGGCAGTCGGCGCGCCGGCCGTTCGACAGCGTGGCCTGCATCACGTAGGCATCGCGCGGCAGGGCCTGGGTTACGATGTCGTGAAGCTGGATCTCGCCGAAGGCCCCGCGCGCCTGCTTGTTCGACAGGATGTCCTGCAACCCCAGCACGTTGCCCGACAGCTTCTCGATGTTGGCCTGCGCGCGGTCGATCGTCTCCAGCCGCTGGTGCAGGTCGCCCATCGCGCGCGCGGTGCGGACGGCCGAGCCCTGAAGGCTCTCGCCCATGGCCCGCTGCACCTCGGCAAGCCGCCCCTCCATCGCCCGCAGCATCGCGGCCTGCGCGCTCGCCTGCTGCTCGGACACCTGGATCAGCCCGCCCGCCAGCCGCTCCTGCCCGTCGGACAGGGCCTGCACGCGCTGGCCCACGCGCGTCATCTCGTCCAGAAGCGGCGCGGTCGCGCGGGCCGCGCGGCCCAGCGCCCACAGGACGACCAGCAGCGCCGCGACGGCCGCGGCGGCGGCCAGCACCCGCGGGTCGTTCCAGGCGACCGCGTATCCGCCCACCGCGATCATCGCCGCCCGAACAGCCGCTCGATATCCGGCAGCGGCAGCTCGACCCAGGTGGGCCGCCCGTGGTTGCAGGTGCCGGACAGGGGCGTCGCCTCCATGGCGCGCAGCAGCGCGTTCATCTCGTCCGCGCGCAGCGCCCGCCCCGAGCGGACCGAGCCGTGGCAGGCCATCCGGCTCAGCACGGCGTCCATCGCGGCGCGCAGGCGCTGCGCGTCGCCGCCCTCGGCCAGGTCGTCGAGGATGTCGCGCAGCAGCGCGCCCGCATCCACCGGCCCGAGGAGCGCGGGCGTCGCGCGGACCGCGACGGCCCCCGCGCCGAAGCCCTCGATCTCGAGCCCCAAGGCCGCGAGGTCGCCGGCCGCCTCGAGCGCCAGCGCGGCGTCCTGCGGCGACAGCGCCACGATCTCGGGGATGAGCAGCGCCTGCGACGCGATGCGCCCCGCGTCGCGCTGCGCCTTCAGCCGCTCGTAGACCAGCCGCTCGTGCGCGGCGTGCTGGTCGACGATGACCATGCCGCGCGCCGTCTGCGCGACGATCCAGTTGCCGTGGAGCTGCGCCTTGGCGGCCCCGAGCGGCCCCTCGGCCCCGGTCTCGGCCTCGGGCTCCGTTCGCGCGGCGGGGCCATCGGCGAAGCCCGGGGCCTGCATCCGCGCCGCGAGCGCCGGTCCAGCCGGCGGGGGCCAGGCCGGCGCCGCCGCGCGCGGCCCCTCGCGGAAGGCGGCCAGGGTCTGCGCCCCCAGCACGCCCGAGGCGCGGTGCCCCGCCCCCGCCAGCGCCTGCCGCAGCGCCGAGACGACAAGTCCGCGCGCCGCCGCCGGCTCGCGGAAGCGCACCTCGGCCTTGGCCGGATGCACGTTCACGTCGACGCGGGCCGGATCGCAGGACAGCCGCAGGACCACGGCCGGGAACCGGCCCTGCGGCAGCACGTCGGCATAGGCGGCGCGCAGGGCACCGACCAGCAGCCGGTCGGCGACCGGGCGGCCGTTGACGAACAGGTGCTGCGCCGCCCCCGTCCCGCGCGACTGGGCGGGCAGCGCGGCGTAGCCCTGCAGCCGCAGCCCGTCGACCTCGGCCTCCACCGCGAGCGCATCGTCGGCGAAGTCCGCGCCCAGCACCTGCGCCACCCGGCCCCGCAGCGCGCCGAAGAGGTCGCCCGTCTCCGCCTCGGCGCGGAACACGACCCGGCTGCCGCCCCCCGAGAGGTCGCGCAGGGTGAAGCCCACGCCCGGTTCCGCCAGCGCAAGCCGCCGCACCGCCTCCGCCACCGCCTGCGCCTCGGCCCGGTCCGACCGCAGGAACTTCAGCCGCGCCGGGGTCGCGTGGAACAGGTCGCGCAGCTCCACCACGGTGCCGCGTCCCGACGCGGCGGGGACGACGCGGCCCATGCGCCCCCCCTCCACCGCGAGGCTCGCCCCCTCGTGGCCGGCCGCGCGGCTCGTGATCGAGAGGCGCCCCACCGCGCCGAGGCTCGGCAGCGCCTCGCCGCGGAAGCCGAAGGTGTGGATCGCGAGCAGGTCCGACCCGTCGATCTTGCTGGTCGCGTGCCGCGCCAGCGCCAGCGGCAGGTCCCCCGGGGTCATGCCGCAGCCGTCGTCGGTCACGCGGATCAGCGTCTTGCCGCCGTCGGCGACATCCACCGCGATCCGCCGCGCGCCGGCGTCGAGCGCGTTCTCCACCAGTTCCTTCACCGCCGAGGCGGGCCGCTCCACCACCTCGCCGGCCGCGATCCGGTTGATGGCGGCGGCGTCCAGCTGGCGGATGACCGGACGCGGGCCCGTGCTTATGTTGGGGTCGAGCCGCGACATGGCCCCAGAACTAGCAGCCCGGGCCGATTCCGCCAACCGCTAGTTGGTCGATTCGACCCCCTCGGGCCGGCCCACGACGACGAAGTGCAGGTCCTCGGGGCGGAGCAGCGAGCCGGCCACGCGCCGCAGGTCCTCCAGCGTCACGGCCTCGATCCTGGCGTTGCGGGTCTGCGCGTAGTCGATGGGCAGCCCCTCCATCTGCATCCCCACAAGGATGTTGGCGATCGCGGCGTTGCTGTCGAAGCGCAGCGGATAGCTGCCGGTGAGGTAGGTCTTGGCGGCGTCGAGCTCGGCCTGCGTCACCCCCTCGGCCGCCATGCGCGCCCATTCCGCGCGGATCAGGTCGATCGCCTGTGCCACGGTCGCGTTGGCGGTGTCGAGGCTGCCCATCATCAGCGCGGCGCGGTCCCTCGGCATGAGGTAGGTCGCGACGCCGTAGGTCAGGCCACGCCGCTCGCGCAGCTCGGTCATCAGCCGGGCCGAGAAGCGGCCCCCGCCCAGGATCTCGTTGGCGATGAAGGCCGCGAAGAAGTCGGGGTCGTCGCGGGGCAGGCCCTCGTGTCCGAAGACGATCACCGACTGCGGCGAGGGGAAGTCCACCACCGTCACCCCGCCCCGCGCCCCGTAGGCCGCCTGCGGGGGGAGGGGCGCGCCCGTGGCGGGCAGCCCGCCCAGCAGCCGGTCGAGCATCGGCCCCAGCGCCTCCGCCGTGATGTCGCCCACCGCAGACACGTAGATCCGGTCGCGCGCCAGCGCCCCGCGCCAGGCGGCGAGGACGTCGTCGCGGGTCAGCGCGGCCACGCTGTCGAGGGTGCCGTCGCCGCTGCTGCCGTAGGGATGGTCGCCGAAGGCGTCGCGGTCGAAGACCTCGCCCGCGATCGTCCGGGGGTCGCGCGCATCCGACCGCAGGCCGGCCAGCACCTGCCCCCGCACCCGTTCCACCGCGTCGGCGTCGAAGCGCGGCCCGGTCAGCGCGGCGCGCAGCAGATCGACCGCCGCGTCGCGGTTCTCGGTCAGGAACCGCGCCGAGACGGCGACGTCGTCGGCCGTGGCGCGGAAGCGGAACTCGGCCGCCAGCGCGTCGCGCGCGGCGGCGAAGCCCTGTGCGTCGAGGTCCCCGGCCCCTTCCTCGATCAGGCCGGTCATCAGGTTCACCGCGCCGCGCCGGCCCGGCGCGTCGAGGCTGGTGCCGCCCCGGAACCGGATCTCGAGCGCGACGAAGGGGATGCCCGGCTCGGGCACCAGCCAGGCGCGGATGCCGCCGGGCGAGACGACCTCCTCGATCGCGGCGATCTGCGCGCGCAGCGGCTGGGCCAGCAGCGGCAGCGCCACCAGCGCCGCGATCAGGAACGACCGGATGGCGATCATTGCGAAGCCTCGTCCTCGGGCATGAGCCAGCTCGTCACCGACCGCCGGCGGTCCAGCGCCTCGGCCGCGGCCCGCACGGCCTCGGGCGTCACGGCCTGCAGCGCCTCGGGCCAGGCCTGCACGTCCTGCACCGAGAGCCCGCTGGCCAGCGCGGCCCCGTAGCGCCGGGCGAGGCCGTCGCTGTCGTCGCGCGCATAGATCTCGGCGGCGCGGAGCTGGGTCCTGACCCGCTCGAAGGCGGCGGGGTCGATCGGCTTCGACAGGAAGTCGGCGATCGCCGCATCCATCGCCGCCTCGGCCCGTTCCAGCGTGACGCCGGGGGGCGGGACGACCGCGAGGCCGAAGCTGCCGTAGTCGAGCGCCACGCCGTCGTACCAGGCGCTGGTGTAGACCGCCGTCGGCTCCGCCCCGAACTGCATCGCGCGCGCCAGCGCCGAGGTGGTGCCGCTGCCGCCCAGAAGCTCCGCCAGGTAGGTCATCGCCGCCGCGGGCCCCGGGTCCCCCGGCTCGCGCGCGGGCACGACGTAGCTGCGCTGGAGCACCGGCTCGGACACGCGCGGGTCGGCCATGCTGATCCGCCGCTCCGCAAGCTGCGGCGGCTCGGACGGCCGCATCCGTTCGCCGATCCCGGCCGAGGGCGCGAGGGGGCCGTAGCGCGCCTCGGCCAGCCTGCGCACCGCGTCGGCCGTCACGTCGCCCGCCACCACGAGGATCGCGTTGTTGGGCGCGTAGAAGCGCGCGTACCAGTCGAGCGCGTCGGCCCGGGTCAGCCCCTCGATCTCGTGCCGCCAGCCGATGATCGGCGTGCCGTAGGGGTGGTTCAGGAACTGCGCGGCGCGCGCCTGTTCCTGCAGGACCGACCCGGGGTCGCTGTCGACGCGCTGGCTGCGCTCCTCGAGGATGACCTGACGCTCGGTCGCGACGTCCTCCTCGGACAGGATGAGGTCCCGCATGCGGTCGGCCTCCATCGCCATCACCAGGTCCAGCCGGTCGGCGGCGATGCGCTGGAAGTAGCCGGTGTAGTCGAAGCTCGTGAAGGCGTTGTCGCTGCCCCCCTGCGCCGCGATCCGTTCCGAGAACTGGCCCGAGGGGATCTCGTCGGTGCCCTTGAACATCAGGTGTTCGAGGAAATGCGCGATCCCCGACTTGCCCCGCGGCTCGTCGGCGGAGCCCGCGCGGTACCAGACCATGTGCGTGACGACCGGGGCGCGGTCGTCCTCGATCACCACGACCTCCATCCCGTTGGGCAGCGTGAAGGCGGTGACGGCGTCCTCGGGCACCGTCTGCGCCGCGGCCGCCGCGCCGACGACCATGAGGCCGGCCAGGGCCGCACCTCGCAGAACCGCAGCGTTCATGGATCCCCCCGGGCGATGTCCGTCGCGCCATACCGTCCGGGACGCGGGCCGGGGTCAAGCCCGCGCGGGGGCCGTCGCGCCGATCTGACGGAGTGTTGAACCTACTCGCCCTCCAGCGCCGGTGGGGCGGAGGGGTTGCCCGCGCCGACGCTGCGCCAGCGCTCCAGTTCCGCGTGCTGGTCAAGCGACTGGCGGCGGTAGGCGCGGAAGTACACGTTGGTGCCGAACAGCCGTTCGAGCACGCGCCCGTCGTTGCGCCGGCGGAACGCCAGGTCCTCGGCCGCGAGCGTCTGGCGGATGCCCGGCGCGGTGCCGTAGCGCCCCGCCTGCGCCAGGAGGCCCGCGTCGGCGGCCGGGATCCCCGCGCCGCCGGGCCGCCCCCCCAGCGCGACGATCGCATCCTCGCGCGGCGTGGGATCGGTCCGGCTGAAGCCGCCCGGGGTCGGCGGGGGCAGCTCGGCCAGCGTCTCGGGGATCGCGAGCGGCTTCGCGGGCAGGATCGAGAACTCGTCGGGCCCATTGGTCTGCGAGCGGACGTTCATCAGGCGCGGCTCGGGGGAGGCGCAGGCCCCGAGCGCCAGCGCGGCCGCCAGCCAGAACCCGCCCCGTGCCATCGCCCGCATCGCCATCCGCCGCCCCGGTCCCGTTCCCGCGCGGCCCTTCCTAGCGCATCCCCCGCGCCCCGTCACGGGGTCTTGTCCCGGCGCGCCTTCCCCGCCGTCCCGCCGCCCGACGCGCCGGTGAAGACCACGAGGCCCGCGGCGCCCGCGAAGATCGAGATGTCGGCCACGTTGAAGGCATAGGGGTTCTCGATCCCGCAGCACGACATGTTGAGGAAGTCGGCCACCGCCCCGTAGACCACGCGGTCGACCACGTTGCCCAGCGCCCCGCCGATCAGCAGGCCCGCCGAGATCAGCGTCCAGCGCGACCCGCCCTCGCGGCGCACCCAGAGCCAGACCCAGGCCGAGATCACGACCGCGAGCGCGATCAGCGCCCAGCGCACGATGTCGGCCTCGCTCGCCAGCAGGCCGAAGTTCACACCCCGGTTCCAGGCCATGCGGAAGACGAGCCAGGGCTCGAACACCTCGATCACCCCGCGCTCCGCGAGGTTCAGGCCCTGGACGACGACGAGCTTCGTCGCCTGGTCGAGCGCGAAGACGATGGCGGCGGTGATGGCGGTCAGGCGCATGTCAGTGCCGGAAATGGCGCTGGCCGGTGAAGACCATCGCAAGGCCCGCCGCGTCCGCCGCCGCGATCACCTCGTCGTCGCGCAGGGACCCGCCGGGCTGGATCACCGCCGTGGCCCCCGCCTCGGCCGTGGCCAGCAGCCCGTCGGCGAAGGGGAAGAACGCGTCCGAGGCCACGACCGACCCCACCGCCGGGCTTTCGGGCAGGCCCAGGGCCTGCGCCATGTCGGCGGCCTTGCGCGCGGCGATCCGGGTGCTGTCGATCCGGCTCATCTGGCCCGCGCCGATGCCGACCGTGGCCCCCGACTTCGCGTAGACGATCGCGTTCGACTTCACGTGCTTGGCCACCGCCCAGGCGAACAGGAGGTCCGCCATCTCCACGTCGGTCGGGGAGCGTCGCGTGACGGTCCGCAGGTCGCCCTCGCAGACCGAGGCCGTGTCGCGGTCCTGGACGAGGAAGCCGCCCGCCACCTGCCGGAAGGCCAGCCCCCGGCGGGCGGGGTCGGGCAGGCCCTGCGTCAGCAGGAGCCGCAGCGCCCTGCGGCCCGCGAAGACGGCCAGCGCCGCCTCGTCCGCGCCCGGCGCGATCACCACCTCGGTGAAGACGCCCGTGATCGCCTCGGCCGCCGGGCCGTCGAGCGGGCGGTTGACCGCGACGATCCCGCCGAAGGCCGAGGTCCGGTCGCAGTCGTGCGCGCGCGCCCAGGCCTCGGCCAGCGTGGCGCCGCGCGCGGCGCCGCAGGGGTTCGCGTGCTTGACGATCACGCAGGCGGGGCCGTCGCCCGGCGCGAACTCGGCCACCAGCTCGTAGGCGGCGTCGGTGTCGTGGATGTTGTTCCACGACAGCGCCTTGCCCTGCACCTGCCGCGCGGTGGCGACCCCGGGGCGCCCCGTCCCGTCGCCGTAGAAGGCGGCCCCCTGGTGCGGGTTCTCGCCGTAGCGCAGCGGCTGGACCAGCCGGCCGGCGAAGGCGCGGCGGCGGGGGCTCGGCTCGTCCAGCGCCTCGGCCATCCAGGCCGACACGGCGGCGTCGTAGGCCGCCGTCCGGCCGAAGGCGGTGAGCGCCAGCGCCTCGCGGAAGGGCAGGCCCGTGGCCCCGCCGTGCGCGTCGAGTTCGGCCAGCAGCGCCGGGTAGTCGGCGGGATCGGTAAGCACGTTGACGAAGCGGTGGTTCTTGGCCGCGGCGCGGATCATCGCCGGGCCGCCCACGTCGATGGTCTCGATGCAGTCGGCGGCGCTGCCGCCGCGCGCGACGGTCGCCTCGAACGGGTAGAGGTTCGCGACCAGCAGGTCGATCGGCCCGATCCCGTGCGCGGCCATCGCCAGCAGGTGCTCGTCGTCGTCGCGAAGCGCCAGAAGCCCGCCGTGGATCGCCGGGTGCAGCGTCTTGACGCGCCCGTCCATCATCTCGGGGAAGCCCGTCACCTCGGCCACGTCGCGCACGCGCAGGCCCGCGGCGCGCAGCGCCCGCGCCGTGCCCCCGGTGGAGATGAGGTCCACCCCCCGCGCCGCCAGCGCCCGGCAGAGGTCGAGAAGCCCGGTCTTGTCCGAGACCGAGACCAGCGCCCGGCCGACGTGGACGAGGTTCCTTCCCGAATGCGGCATGGCGGTCCCACCGTTCAGCTTGCAGCGCCCTGGCCCGGCTGCGTGTCGCGGATGGCCGTGGGGGTATCCTGTGCCTTCGCCAAGGTCCAGCCGATCCGCACCTCGGGGCCTGCGAGCAGGCCCGAGACCACGATCTGGAGGCTCGCGCGCGGCTTCAGGCGCCCCGGCTCCAGATGCACCGACGGCTCGAGCCGCGGGCGGTGCCCGCCCTCCGGCCGGAAGACCCAGACCTCGCCGCTCTTCAGGACCAGCGACACGGCGGTGCCGCCGAGGTCCAGACGCGCCTCGACGTCGGGGTGGAGGTGGAAGCGCAGCGCCCAGGCCGTGCCCTGGGGCCGGCGCCGCACCACCCCCGCGTGGCGGGCGCGGCCCTCGGGCGTCGCGGCGGCCAGCGTGTCGGTTCCCGACAGCCGCCGCCCGCCGCCGGTCAGGTCCAGCTCGCGCGTGTGGACGAGACCGTGCGTTGCGGCCCAGCCGTCGTGCGACAGCGCGATCCCCGGCCCGTCGGCCACGCCCGCGTCGCGCAGCACCGCGACCCGGGCGCGGTCGGCCAGCAGGTCGCGCTGCTCCGCCCCGGCGCCGAAGCGCGAGGACGAGAAGGCCTCGACCGACAGCGTCGAATGCGAGGCAGTCGCGCGCGCGGCGCGCCGCCAGTCGGGCCCGAAGGTCGCGCCCGGCCCGCAGGACACGATCACCGGCCGGCGCCCCGAGGTCAGCTCGAACGCGAGCGTCGAGGCATGGGCGCCGGCGCTGGCCCGGCCCGCCGGGGGGTCCGCCGCGTCGACGATCACGGTCGTCCGGCCCGCCGCCAGCCGCGCGAAGCCCATCGGCCGCGCGGGCAGCCCCCCCGGGCGCACCCCCGAGCCGAGCAGCGCCGCGTCAAGCCGCCCCTCGGCCCCCGCGCCGCCGCCGTGGAACCGCGCGAGGCCGCCGTCGGCGTGGCGCAGCGCGCGCAGCGTCGGCGCGATCCGCGCCAGCGCCGACAGGTGGTCGGGGGCGACCGTCCGGCCGGTCTCGCCCAGCGCCTGGGCCGCCCAGGTGAGCAGGCTGAACACCTCCAGCAGGTGCTCGGGGTTGCGGCTCGGCAGGCCGCCCCGCGCGTCGATCTCGGCGCGGCACTCGCGCGCCAGCGCGTCGACGGCGGGGCGCGTCCGCTCTTCGGTGCCCTCGAGGGCCAGCCCCGCGTAGACGAGGCCCGCCAGCGCCTCGAACCGGGGCAGCCCCGGCGCGGCCGCCGGCCAGCGGTGCTGGAGGAACACGACCTGCGCGCCCATCGCGGCGAAGAAGGCGCGCGAATCCGCCGAGGACCGCCCGGACAGCAGGAACAGCGCATGGTTGATCCAGCGGATCAGCCGCCGTCCGGTCAGGTCGGGCGACCAGCCGGGGCCGCCGCCCCGCCCGCAGCGCGCGATCCAGCGGAACGTCCAGTCCTGCGCGCAGGCCTGCGCCGCCCGGTCGCCCACCGCCGCGAGGTCGTCCAGCCAGCCGAAGCCCTGCACCTCGTCCGCGAAGTCGCGGTCGGGCGGCACGAGGTCCCACGGGCCCCGGCCGGGCGCCTCGATCAGGTGGCCCGCGAAGCGGAAGTTGCCGGCGATCATCTGGCGGCCGCGCGCGACGTGCCCGATGGTGCGCGGCTCGGGCTGGGTGACGAAGGCGCGCGCGGTGTCCGACAGCGCCGCGCGCCGCGCCGCGACCTGGTTCGCAAGGCGCGTCATGATCCCGGAACCGCCGCGATCGCGACCCGCCGCCTGCCAGCCCATCATCGGAAAACCCTGCTCGGTCCGCCATCGCCCGGTCGTCCGGGTCGTTGGCGCCAGAGTAGGGCCGCGCCGCCGCCCTGTCACCGCCCGCGCACCCGCCACGCGTCAGGTGTGACGCAGGCGCACCATGAAGAAGCCGTCGATCCCGCCCCGGTCGGCCCAGTGGTCCGGCCGGATCCGCAGCCCGCCCCCGCTCGCGGCCCAGGCCGGGTCCGCGCCCGGCAGATCGACGGGGTCCGCCGCGAGCCCCGGGTGCCGGGCGAGCGCCGCGGCCAGCTGCCCCTCGCCCTCCTCGGGCAGCAGCGAGCAGGTGCAGAAGACGAGCCGCCCGCCCGGGGCGAGCCAGCCCAGCGCGCGGTCGAGCAGCCGCGCCTGCAGCGCGGCCAGGCCCGGCAGGTCGCGCCCGGCGGCCGCGAAGGGCAGGTCGGGGTGGCGCCGCAGCGTGCCCGTGGCCGAGCAGGGCGCGTCGAGGAGGATCGCGTCGAAGGCGCGCTGCGGCTGCCAGTCCAGCGCGTCGGCGACGACCGCCTCGGCGGACAGCCCGGTGCGCGCGAGGTTCTCGCGCAGCCGCGCCATCCGCGCGGCCGACGCGTCGAGCGCTGTCACCCGCGCCCGCGCCACGGCCAGCTGCATCGTCTTGCCCCCGGGCGCGGCACAGAGGTCGAGCACCGATTCGCCCGGGCGCGCGCCCAGCATCCGCGCGGGCAGGGCCGCGGCCGCGTCCTGCACCCACCAGTCGCCCTCGTCGTGGCCGGGCAGCGCGCTGACCTGGAGGCCGGGGGGCAGCCGCCAGCTTCCCGTGGGCAGCGCCCCGGCCTGCGGCGGGGGCAGCGCGCCGGGCCGCAGCGTCAGGTCGACGGGCGGGGGTGCGGCGTGGACCGCCTCCATCGCCTGCACGGCGGGCTTGCCCCAGGCCGCGATCAGCGGCCGGCGCAGCCAGGGCGGCATCACCGGGGGGGGCAGGCCGGCGAAGGGATCGGGCATCGCCGCGACCTTGCGCAGCACCGCGTTGACGAGACCGGCGAGCGGCGCCCCGGTGCGCAGCCCGCGCGCGGCCGTCACCGCCGCGTCGACGACGCCGTGCGCCGCCGCCCGGTCGACCGCCAGCTCCGCCACGGCGACGCGCAGGATCGCGTGGACCTCGGGCGGCGGCGCCTTGCGCAGGACGGGATCGAGCACCCGGTCGATCCGCCCCGCCTGCCGCAGCGCCGTGGTGGCCAGCCGCTGCGCCCGTGCGCGGTCGGCCGGCGAGAGGCCCGGGGGCAGCGCGCCGGGATCGGCCAGCGCCTCGGGCAGCGTCCGCCCGCCGAGGACGGCCGCCAGCAGCCGTGCCGCCGCCCGCCGCGCGGCCAGGCCCGTCCTGTCGTCCCCCGTCCTGTCCGCCATCCCGACCCCGCGCGCGTCTTGCTCGACCGTCCGGGCGGCGTATATCACCGCTTTCCCCGCCACAAGGAACCCGCCATGACCGACCCCGACGCGCCGCGCCCCGAGGCCCCCGCGACCCAGGACGACCTGCCCTCCGCCGCCCGCCGTGCGCTGGCCGAGGCCGAGGCGCGCCGCAGCCGGCCGGCGCCGCCGCTGCCGACCGAACTCGGCGGCCGCGACGGGCCCGAGCCGGTGCGCTACGGCGACTGGGAGCGGAAGGGGCTCGCGATCGACTTCTGACGGCGCGGGTCAGCGCAGGCGGAACACCGCGCTGTCGCCCGCGCCCCGGTCGACCGTGAAGCGCAGCCGGTCGCCCTTGGCCTCGACCAGCTGGCAGTCGAAGGGGATGGCGCGGCCGCTCCAGTCCATCTCGCGGCAGAAGTAGCCGTCCTCCCACCGCCAGGTGCCGGTGACGCCCCAGCCCAGCGCGTTCCCGCGGATCGTGCCGTCGGACGCCACGGTCAGCGACAGGCCGTAGAGCGGGATGCGCAGCGTCCGCCCCTCGACCAGGCGAAGGAAGGCCTCGTCCTCGCGGACGGGAACGAAGCCGCCCTCGGCGCGCAGCGGCAAGGCGGTCAGCGCCAGAAGCGCCAGGGCGGTCAGGATTCGGGTCATCGCGGTCTCGGATGCAGGCCTTGCCCATCCGATACGCGCAACCGGGCCGTCCGGTTCAGTCGCGGAGGCCCAGCACGTCCGCCATGTCGTAGTGCCCGGGCTTCCGCCCCTGCCCCCAAAGCGCCGCCCGCAGCGCGCCGCGCGCGAAGATGGCGCGGTCGGTCGCGACATGGCGCAGCACGACCCGCTCGCCGTCGCCCGCGAAGATGACGTCGTGCTCGCCCACGATGTCGCCCCCCCGGACCGCGGAGAAACCGATTCCCCCCGCGCGCCGCGGGCCGGTCATGCCGTCGCGCGCGGGCTCGCGCAGGGCGTCAAGCCCCGCCCCCCGCCCCGCCGCCGCCGCCTCGCCCAGCATCAGCGCGGTGCCTGACGGCGCATCCACCTTGCGGCGGTGATGCGCCTCCACGATCTCGATGTCCCAATCCTCGCCCAGCGCCGCCGCGACCTGCCGCGCGAGGCCCACGAGCAGGTTGACGCCAAGGCTCATGTTGCCCGCGCGCACGATCACCGCGTGGTGCGCGGCGCGTCCGATCGCGTCGAGATGCGCGGCCGAAAGCCCGGTCGTGCCGATCACGTGGACGCAGCGCGCCTGCGCGGCGAGGGCCGCGAACCCGACCGTCGCCTCGGGCGCGGTGAAGTCGACCACGGCCTGCGCCACGGCGAAGGCGGGCAGGGCGTCGTCGGTCACGGCCACGCCCAGCGCCGCCCCCCCCATGGCAAGGCCCGCGTCCTGCCCGACCCAGGGATGCCCCGGCCGCTCCAGCGCGCCGACGAGGCGCACCCGGTCGGAGGCCGCGATCCCGGCCAGAAGCATCCGGCCCATCCGCCCCGATGCGCCCGTGACCACGATTCCCGGCCGTTCCGCCATGATGCCCCCCGTTTCCCCCGGCTTACGCCGCCGGGCGCGCCGCGCCAAGCGGCCTCGTTGCGTCCCGCGCCGCGAAGGCCTAGATGCAGCCCATGGCACAGAACCGCTTCCATCAGGGGCCCGGCCCCACGCAGCGCCAGCTCCGCGTGGGCGAGCTGATCCGGCGCAGGCTCTCGGACGTGCTGAACCGGGCCGAGATCCACGATCCCGACCTCAACCGCATGTCGATCACGGTGGGCGAGGTTGCCTGCTCGCCGGACCTGAGGATCGCGACCGTCTACGTGATGCCGCTGATGGGGTCGGTCCCGGTGGAGGCCGCGATCGAGGCTCTGGCGCGCAACCGGCCCGAGTTGCGCCGCCGCGTCGCCGCCGACCTCGCGCTCAAATACGCCCCCGACCTGCGCTTCCGCGCGGACGAGACCTTCGACCGGCTGGACGAGACGCGCCGGCTGTTCGACGATGCGCGGGTGCGGCGCGACCTGGCGGCGGGGGAGGGGGACGATGCGGATCGCGGGTAGCTGGCTTGCGGGGCTGGTCGCGGCCTGGCTCCTGCCCGTCGCGGGGCAGGCCGCCTGCCGCGGCGTGACCTTCGAGGGCGACAGCTACACGGTCTGCGAGGTGGCGGCGGGCGAGGATCTCCGCGTCTTCCTGAACGGCCCCGACGGCACGCCCTACGGCTCGTTCGCGGCGGTCAACGCCGAGCTTGCGCGCAGCGGCCAGCGGCTCGGCTTCGCGATGAACGGGGGCATGTACCACCCCGACCGCGACCCGGTGGGCCTGCTGATCGAGGACGGCGTCGAACGCGCGCCCCTCGTGACCGCCGAAGGGCCGGGGAACTTCGGGATGCTGCCCAACGGCGTCTTCTGCGTGGGCGAGGGTTTCCGCGTGATCGAGAGCCGCGCCTTCGCCGCGGAGCGGCCCGCCTGCCGGTTCGCCACGCAGTCGGGGCCGATGCTCGTGATCGGGGGGGCGCTGCACCCGCGGTTCTCGCCCGAATCGACCTCGCGCAATGTCCGCAACGGGGTGGGCGTCAGCGCCGACGGCCGCCGCGCGGTGCTCGCGATCTCGGACACGCCGGTCACGTTCCACGCCTTCGCGCGGCTCTTCCGCGACCGGCTGGGGCTTCCCGACGCGCTCTACCTCGACGGGTCGATCTCGCGGCTGCACGCGCCCGCGATCGGACGCGACGACCTCGGGTTCCGGATGGGGCCGATCGTCGGCACGGTGGTCCCCGCCGGTTGACGCCCGCGCGGGGCGGGGCTAGCAGGCGGCTTGCGCGACGGGGGCAGGACGATGGCACCAAACCGCAGGGGTCGCCCCGTCTCGGGCTGGCTGGTGATCGACAAGCCCGCGGGCGTCACCTCCACGGCGGTGGTGAACAGGGTCCGCTGGGCGCTCGAGGCGCAGAAGGCGGGCCACGCCGGCACACTCGACCCCGACGCCACGGGCGTGCTCGCCGTCGCCCTGGGCGAGGCCACGAAGACGATCCCCTTCGTCACCGACGCGCTCAAGGGCTACCGCTTCGCCGTCCGCTGGGGCGCCGCCACCGCGACCGACGACGCCTCGGGCGCGGTGCTGGCGACCCGCGACGCCCGGCCGACCGAGGCGGCGATCCGCGCCGCCCTGCCCGCCTTCCGCGGCCTGATCCGGCAGGTGCCCCCGCAGGTCTCGGCCGTGAAGGTCGACGGCCGGCGCGCCTACGACCTCGCCCGCGACGGCGAGGCGATGGATCTCGCCGCGCGCGACCTCTGGGTCGGCCGGCTGGACCTGATCGACGCGCCCGACGGGGGCACCGCGGTGCTGGAGATGGACTGCGGCAAGGGCGGCTACGTCCGCAGCGTCGCCCGCGACCTGGGGGAGGCGCTGGGCTGCCTCGGCCATGTCCTCTGGCTGCGGCGGACCTGGTCGGGCCCCTTCCGGGCCGACCGTGCCGTGACGCTGGAGACGGTCGAGACTCTGGCGCGGACCGAGGCGCTCCATGCGCATCTCCTGCCGCTGGAGACGGGCCTTGCCGGCCTGCCCGAGGTCCGCGCCACCTCCGAGGGTGCCGCGCGCCTGCGCAACGGCAACCCCGGGATGGTGCTCGCCGGCGGCACCCCCTGGGGCGAGGCGGCCTGGGCCAGCCTCGACGGCCGCGCGGTGGCGGTCGGGCACGTCAGGGGTGCGGAACTGCACCCGAGCCGGGTGTTCATGGGCTGACGGCCTCAGGTCCGGTTGATCGAGGCGCCGCCGTCCACGAGCATCGCCGTCCCCGTCTGGAAGGACGAGGCGTCCGGCAGACGCCGCAGCGCCGCGCGCGCCAGCTCGCCCGCCAGGCGATGCGGGGCTGGCCCTAGCCCCGCGCCTGCGCGCGCAGGATCGTCACCGCGAAGATCCCGAAGACGCCCGCGAACACGTAGTCGATCACCCGCAGCACGCGCGGGTTGCGCTTCAGCCCCGCCACCACCCGCGCGGCCCCGAGGATCAGCGCCGCCGCGAGCACCATGTTGAAGGCGACGAAGTACAGCCCGAGGAACAGCAGCTTCCCCGCCGCGTCCGGATCCGACGCGCTGACGAAGCCGGGCAGGAAGGTGATGAAGAAGATCACCACCTTCGGGTTGGCGAGGTTGACGGCCAGCCCGGTCAGGAACGTCCGGCCGAGCGACAGCGGCGCGGCGGGCCCGCCTTCGGCCAGGTTCAGCGCCGTCCCGTGCCGGATCGTCTGCACCGCGAGCCACAGCAGGTACAGCGCCCCCACCACCTTCATCGCGTTGAACGCGACCGGCGAGGCCGTGATCAGCACCGAGATGCCCCCCGCCGCGAGCAGCGAGTGGATCGAGCATCCCGCCGAGGTGCCCATCATCGCGGCCATCCCCGCCCGCCGCCCCCCTGCCACGGTCCGCGCGAGCCACAGGCTCATGTCGGGGCCGGGCGTGACGAAGAGGACGATCCCCGCGATGGTGAACGCGACGAGCACGGGCAGGTCGGGGACGAAGGTCATCGCGGGCGCTCCGGTCGGGGTGCTTGCAGGACGGCACGGCAGGGGGCGGAGTCAAGCCGATTCGCCCGGGGCCGGGCGTCCATGCGCCGACCGTCGGCCGCCCCCCGGCCCCGAAGGCCGGAACGAGCTGCCGACCCTGCGTCCATCCGCCGTCCATCCGCCCGGTCCGCTCGCGCCGTCGACGCGCCCCGGCGGCCCGGGCACGACCGGCGCGCCACCCCGGTCGCCGCAGCCCTGCCCGGCATGGCCCCCGAAGCCGCCGGGATCGTCCGTGGCGGCGAGGATCGGAACCGGGAACGGCCGCGGTCCGCTCGGCACCGGCGGGAAGGACCGCGCGGCGGCCGGAACCTTTGGCGCCTGGGGGTCCGGGACAGAGCCGAGGAGGCCCCGGCGGTGCCGCGCTGCCCCCGGCCGCATGGGCTGCGGGCAGGCACCGCGTCAGGGGCCGGCCCCGAAGGACGCGGCGGAGCACGGCGAGGCCGCGACTTGCGCCCGCTCGATGCCGGCTTGCCCGTGCCGCTTGCCCTTTTTCTGATCCTGGCCAGGCACGGACGCTGCTGACGTCCTGCCCTGCCCGATGGTAGGCTCAACGGAGCCGGACAGCACCCTTCCGGCCGGCGGGGACGTTTCTGGCGCGGATTTCTCAGCCACGGCCCATCTCCGGGAACCGGCATCAGCGCCTTGGCACAGGATGAGAACATTCTCCACATCTGGTGTACACTGGTAACCGGTCTACCACAGATATGATCGTCCGGACCCATCACGCCCACGGCACACGCAGCACGGCGCTCTATTCCCCCTGCGGGCTCTACCGCTATGCCCTGACCCGCGACTGGGGGCCGGGGCCGCGATGGCTGTTCGTGATGCTCAATCCGTCGACCGCGACGGAAGTCCGCAACGACCCCACGGTGGAGCGGTGCGAGCGCCGCGCGCGGGCCCTGGGCGCGGGCGGGTTCGCGGTGGCCAACCTCTTCGCCTTCCGCGCGACCGACCCGCGCGCGATGCGGGCCGGGGCGGATCCCGTGGGGCCCGGCAACGACGCGGCGCTGGCCGATCTCGCGGGGCGGGCCGACGCGATCCTCTGCGCCTGGGGCGCGCATGGCGCGCATCTGGGGCGCGGCCGCGCGGTCGCGGCGGGGCTGCGCGCAACCGGCCGGCCGCTTCTGCATCTGGGGCTGACCGCCTGCGGCGAGCCGCGGCACCCGCTCTACGTGCGCTACGCCGCGCAGCCCGCCGCCTGGACCCTCGACCGCGCGGACTGACGCCCGGACCGGCGAGGTCCGCGCCGGAATCCGGGGACCGCGTCGGGCCGGCCGTCGCGGCGGGGACCGGCCCGGCGACGCCCCCGTTCAGGCCGGCATCGCGGCCGAAAGGCGGATGTCGGCCGCCGTCAGCCCCGCGCCGTTCCGCACCCAGGCGAGCGGCTGGCCGTCGAGGAAGACCGTCACGTCGTCCTCCCCCTCGGACCGGGCCAGCACGAGGTCCGGGTCGGGGTGGGCCTTCGCGTCGTAGACGATCATGATCTGGTCCTCCTCGGGGTCGTAGTCCTGGATGCGGGCGAAGCTGCCCTGCGCGATCCAGTCGCCCAGCACGAAGGTGTCCGCGCCCGCCTCGCCGGTCGCGGTGTCGCCGCCGTCGAGGATCAGCGCGTCGTCGCCCGCGCCGGCGTTGACGAAGTCGGCCCCGTCGTCGTCGCGGCCGTCGAGCGTGTCGGCGCCCGCGCCGCCGTCGAGCGTGTCCGACCCCGCGCCGCCCGCCATCCGGTCGTCGCCGTCGCCGCCCGCCAGCCAGTCGTCGCCCGCGCCCCCCGCCAGCGTGTCGGCGCCGTCGCCGCCCTCGGCCTGGTCTTCGCCGGAACCGCCGTCGAGCCGGTCGTCGCCCTCCTGCCCCGCGAGGCTGTCGTCGCCCGCGCCGCCCCCGAGCGCGTCGTCCCCGGCGCCGCCAGCCAGCCCGTCGTCGCCGTCGCCGCCCTCCAGCCCGTCGTCGCCGTAGCCCCCGCCCAGCCAGTCGTCGCCGTCGCCGCCGTCGAGCGCGTCGTCGCCGCCCTGGCCCACCAGCTCGTCGCGCCCGCCCGCGCCCGACAGCCGGTCGTCGCCCCCTGCCCCCTCGAGCGTGTCGCGGCCCTCGGTTCCGGTGCGGTCCAGCCCGGGGTCGGCGGCGCGGACGAGGTCGTCGCTGTCGGGCCCCTCGGCGAAGGCGGGCGGGGGGTCGAGCCAGTCGAGCATCGACCCCTCGGCCGCCTGATCCCCGTCGCTGCCGTCGCCGCTGGCGGAGACGGAGGCCGCGAGATCGTCGGGCGCGTCGTCCTCGGCCGCGTCCGGCCTGTCCGCGTTCAGGAGCATGTCGGCCACGAGGCCCGCCGCCACGACGCCCATCAGTCCCAGCAGTCCCAGCACGGCGCCGTTCCCCTTTCCGTTGCGATCCGGCGAGCGTGCCGGTTGCCGGGTTAATCTTCGGTGCACGGTCTCGGGGCGGATCGTGGCGGCGGGGCGGCGGCGCGGGGCTGGCCGCGGGGCGGATGCCTCGAATGCCGCGCATCCCGTGCGGGACGACCCCCTTCCCAAGCCGCGCGATCCCCCCTATACGCGCGCATCCACCCGAGGTGGAGCCAAGGGCCCTGCTGGACGACATCCCGGCTTGCGCCGTCACCCGAACCGGAAGGAGACCCCGATGTCGATCACCGTCGAGGAGAAGTCGCGCCTCATCGCCGAATACGCCACCAAGGAAGGCGACACCGGCTCGCCGGAGGTGCAGGTCGCGGTCCTGTCCAGCCGCATCGCCACGCTGACCGAGCACTTCAAGACCCACAAGAAGGACAACCACTCCCGCCGGGGCCTCCTGATGATGGTCGCCCAGCGCCGGAAGCTGCTCGACTACCTGAAGAAGAAGGACGAGGCGCGCTACACCGCGCTGATCGGCCGGCTGGGCCTGCGCCGCTGAGGGCTGCGGAGCGCGAGCGGGTTTGCGCCCGTGCCGAAAGGTGCGGGCGTTCCTGTTCGGGCCGCGCGTCACGGGACTTCGCCACGCCGGCCCCACCCCCGGATCGCGACGCTCCAGTTGGTCCGTGAAGGGACGATGCGCGAGACGGTCGGCGCCTCGTCGTTCATCCTGAACAGGATGACGCGCGCGCGATCGGGGAACACCTGCAACCCGGGCGCGATATCGCGTCGGACGGGGGCAAGATCCGGCTGGTCCGCCGGCAGATCAAGCGCCTTGCGCGATCCTGCCGGATACGCCTCGGCCCGCCGCGATGACCACGTCCGATCCGCGTAATCCCAGATATCGTCAAGGTCCGTCTTGGCCCGGTGCGTGAACCGCACCTTGCGCCTCAATGCGCGCCGTTCCGGGCGAAGAACTCGTCCCGGTCCATCGGCCCCGCGAGGCCGCTGGCATCGCCTTCGGCCACGACCGCCTGCAGTTCCGCGATGGCCTGCCGGCGGTCCTGATCGCGGCGGTCCTGATCGCGGCGGACCAGGTCGCGCACGTAGTCGCTGACGGTGCCGTGGCGCCCGTCGCGGGCCTGCTCCTCCCCCCGGGCCTTCATGGGATCGGGAAGGGAGATGGTCATCGTCGCCAGGCCGGGAAGACGCGCGTCATGGCAAGGTTTGTCCATCGACCACCCCCTTCCCCCGCCCCCCCTTTTCCTGTATGCGCCCGCCATCTGCGACGTGAGGCCCCCACCCCCGGGCCCGTGCGAAGGATAGGGGGCGGCGGCAATGGGGCCGCCAGATGTGGGGCGACAGGCCAGGGGGCCGGTCCCAGAGGAAAACCGATGTTCAACGTTACGAAAAAGTCGATCCAGTGGGGCAGCGAGACGCTGACGCTGGAAACGGGGAAGGTCGCCCGCCAGGCCGACGGCAGCGTCATCGCCACGCTGGGCGAGACCAGCGTCATGGCCAACGTCACCTTCGCGCGGGCCGCGAAGCCGGGGCAGGACTTCTTCCCCCTGACCGTCCACTACCAGGAGAAGTACTACGCGGCCGGCAAGATCCCCGGCGGCTTCTTCAAGCGCGAGGCGCGCCCCTCGGAGAAGGAGACGCTGACCTCGCGCCTGATCGACCGCCCCATCCGCCCGCTGTTCGTCGAGGGTTTCCGCAACGAGGTCCTCGTGATGGCGACCGTGCTGAGCCACGACCTCGTGAACGAGCCCGACATCGTCGCGATGATCGCGGCCAGCGCCGCGCTGACGATCTCGGGCGTGCCCTTCATGGGGCCGATCGGGGCCGCGCGCGTGGGCTTCGTGAACGGCGAGTACGTGCTGAACCCCGACGTCGACGCGATGCAGAAGCTGCGCACCAACCCCGAGCAGCGGCTTGACCTCGTCGTCGCGGGCACCCGCGACGCGGTGATGATGGTCGAATCCGAGGCCTACGAGCTGACCGAGGCCGAGATGCTGGGGGCCGTCAAGTTCGGCCACGCGCAGATGCAGCCCGCGATCGACCTGATCCTCGACTTCGCCGAGGACTGCGCGAGGGATCCCTTCGACTTCACCCCGCCCGACTATTCGGCGCTCGCCGCCCGCGTGAAGACCCTGGGCGAGGCGCAGATGCGGAGCGCCTTCGCGATCCGCGACAAGCAGGCGCGCTCGAACGCGATCGAGGACGCGATCCACGCGGTCAAGGACGCGCTCACCGATGACGAGCGGGCCGATCCGAACCTCTGGCCCGCGCTGAAGTCGCTGGAATCGGCGATCCTGCGCGGCGACATCATCTCGGGCGGCGCGCGGATCGACGGGCGGGACACGCGCACCGTGCGGCCGATCGTGTCGGAAACGGGCGTCCTGCCCCGCACCCACGGCTCGGCGCTCTTCACCCGCGGCGAGACGCAGGCGCTGGTCGTGACCACGCTCGGGACCGGCGAGGACGAGCAGATCATCGACGCGCTGCACGGCAACTCGCGGTCGAACTTCCTGCTGCACTACAACTTCCCGCCCTATTCGGTGGGCGAGGTGGGCCGCGTCGGCTCCCCCGGCCGGCGCGAGATCGGGCACGGCAAGCTCGCGTGGCGGGCGCTGCAGGCGGTGCTGCCCGCGCCGACCGACTTCCCCTACACGATCCGGGTCGTCAGCGAGATCACCGAGTCGAACGGCTCGTCCTCGATGGCCTCGGTCTGCGGGGGGTCTCTGTCGATGATGGATGCCGGTGTCCCGCTGAAGGCCCCGGTGGCGGGCGTGGCCATGGGCCTCATCCTCGAGCCCGATGGCCGCTATGCGGTGCTGACCGACATCCTGGGCGACGAGGACCACCTCGGCGACATGGACTTCAAGGTCGCGGGCACCGAGGCCGGGATCACCTCGCTCCAGATGGACATCAAGGTCGCGGGTATCACGCCCGCGATCATGGAGCAGGCGCTGGCCCAGGCCAGGGAGGGCCGGATGCACATCCTGGCCGAGATGGCCAAGGCCATCAGCGCGCCGCAGGGCTTCAGCGAATACGCCCCCAAGATCGAGACGATGACGATCCCCACCGACAAGATCCGCGAGGTCATCGGCTCGGGCGGGAAGGTCATCCGCGAGATCGTGGAGACGTCCGGCGCCAAGGTCGACATCAACGACGACGGCGTGATCAAGATCGCCTCGAACGACGCGGCCGCGATCAAGCGCGCCCACGACATGATCTGGTCGATCGTGGCCGAGCCCGAGGAGGGCCGCGTCTACACCGGCCGCGTGGTGAAGCTGGTGGACTTCGGGGCCTTCGTGAACTTCTTCGGCAAGCGCGACGGGCTGGTCCACGTCAGCCAGATCGCGGCGAAGCGGCTCAACCACCCGAACGAGGCGCTGAAGGAGGGCCAGGAGGTGAAGGTGAAGCTTCTGGGCTTCGACGACCGCGGCAAGGTGCGCCTCGGCATGAAGATGGTCGACCAGGAGACCGGCGCCGAGATCGTCGAGGCGCCCGCCGAGGCCTGACCGGGCCCGCGCGCGGATCGGAAGGCCCCGGCGGGACCGTCGGGGCCTTTGCCGTTGCACGGGGCAGGGGCCCGCGAAGCGCGGCCAGGACCGTGCCGCATGCGTGGCGCAAACCCCGCAATCCCGCCCCGCCCCGGTCGGAATTGCCGTCCACGGTACCCTTGCGTCACGCTTTGCGCCCCGAAGCCTCGGGCCGCCGGTCGTGAAACGGGGTCATCGTGCCGGGCCAGACATCCATGCAGTCGTCATAAGCTGGGCCGGCATGGGCGACCGTGGCCGCGCGATCGCCGCCGCGGTGCGGGATCACGTGCGGCATCTGACCGTGATCTACTCCAACCCGGCCGGGACGCACGAATCCGGGCCGGGCGACTGGGTGCCGGTGCCCGACAGCCACGTCTTCGGACGGAAGTTCGACGCGGCGCTGCGCGACCACCGTGACAGCATCCTGCTCCTTCTTCATGCCGACACGCACCATGACGACTGGCCCCGGGTGGTCCGGGCCTGCGCCGCCGCCTTCGCCGCGCGCGCGGACCTCGGCCTCTGGGCCCCCGACTTCGACAACACGCAGTGGCCGACCCCTGACGTGGCGCTGGCCCCGATCCGCGGCACGCCGCTGACGGCGGTGATCCAGACCGGCGCCATCGTCGTGGCCTTCGCGCCCGTCGTCTGCGAGCGGCTCCGGCGGCTCGACTACTCGGGCAACAACCTCGGCTGGGGCATCGACTGGGCGGCCATCGCCTTCTGCCACACGAACGGGCTGCTCGTGGGGCGCGACACCGGCCTGACGGTCCATCACGACCCGAGCCGGGGCTACGGGGGTGGCGCGGCCTTCGACCAGATGACCGCCTTCTTCGGGCAGCTGACCCAGCCCGAGCGCATCCAGATCATGCTCCTGCGCAACAGCTCCAGCCAGCGGCGCGAGGCGCGCCGCGCGGGGCGGCTGCTCCGGCTCTACCGCCGGTTCCGTCCGCTCCGTCCCGAACGGAGCTGGAAGCTCGACTGACCCTGCGACCGGTCGTCGGCGGCCCGGCGCAGGGCGGGCCGCCACCGACTCGCCCCCCGTTGGCATTTCGTCTAGGATGCCGGGACGCAGACCGTCCCCACCGCGCAGGAGGGCATCGTGACCCCTACGGACGTCCACATCGTCGTCATCAGCTGGGTCGGCATGGCCGAGCGGTCGCGCCGGATCGCCGCGGCGCTCGACGGCCATGCGGGCCGGCTGACGGTGATCTACTCCAACCCCGACGAGGCCGAGGAGAGGGGCGCGGGCGACTGGGTCCGGGTGCCCAACAGCCATTTCTTCGGCCGGAAGTTCGAGGCGGCCCTGGCCCGCCACCCCGAGGCGATGCACCTCCTCCTGATCCATGCCGACACCGACTGCGACGACTGGCCGGGGCTCGTCGACCGCTGCGCGCGGGCCTTCGCGCAGGTGCCGGAGCTGGGGGTCTGGTCGCCCGACTTCGACCATACCGGATGGGCCACGCCCGATGTCGCCATCGGGCCGGTGGCGGGGACCACGCTTTTGCACGTGGTCCAGACCGACGCGATCATCGTGGCGCTGGCGCCGGCGGTCGCGGCGCGGATGCGGCGGCTCGACTACCGGGCCAACAACCTCGGCTGGGGAATCGGCTGGGCCGCGGTCTCGCATGCCTACGCGCGCGGCCTGATCGTCGCGCGCGACACCGGGCTGGTCCTGCGCCACATGGTCACGCGCGGCTACGATTCGCCCGAGGCGGCCGGGCAGATGCAGGTCTTCCTGACCCAGCTCACCGAGGCCGAGCGGGTGCAGATGACGCTGCTGCTGGCCTGGCACGGGCAGCGGCGGCGGGCGCGGTCGGGCTGGACGCGCCGCGCCCTGAACCGGATGCGGCTGATCCTGCCGTCGGCGAGGCCCCTGCCCCGCCCCGCCGCCGGGGCCGCGAAGGTCTGACGCCTCAGGCCGGCTGTCGCGCGAACCGCAGGTAGGGCAGGCGGACGTCGAGATCGCCGAAGCGGTCGCGCGCCTGGTCGTCGTTCAGCGACAGGGCCACGATCACGTCCTGCCCCGGAACCCAGTTCGCGGGCGTGGCGATGGGCACGCCGTCGGTCGCGCGGATCGCATCGAGCGCGCGCAGGATCTCGGCGAAGTTGCGGCCCACGCTCATCGGGTAGGTCATCGTCAGGCGGATCCTCTTGTCGGGCCCGATGATGTAGACGGTGCGCACCGTCGCGGTGTTGGCGGGGGTGCGCCCCTCGGCGGGCAGGACGTGGTCGGCGGGCAGCATGTCGTAGGCCTTGGCCACCGTCAGGTCGACGTCGTCGATCATCGGGAAGTCGGCGGGGCTGCCCCCGAAGGCCTCGATGTCGCGGCGCCACTTCTCGTGGTCGCCCGCGCTGTCGACCGAGACGCCGATGACCCTGGTGTTCCGCCTCGCCCATTCCTGCGCGAGCTGCGCCACCGCCGCGAACTCGGTCGTGCAGACGGGCGTGAAGTCGCGCGGGTGGCTGAAGAGGATGCCGTAGCTGGTTCCGAGCCAGTCGTGGAAACGGACGGGGCCCGCGGTCGTGGGCACGGTGAAGTCGGGGGCGACATCGTTGATGCGGAGAGACATGGCGGTTCCTGAAGCGGCTTCCTCGTCCCCGACAATAGGGCGAAACGGTCCGTTTTTCACCCCCCCCGGCCCCGCCTCGGCCGATGATCGGGAGGACGTTCCGGGCCGATCGCGCGGGACGGGGTCCGCGTTCCGCGCCGGTGCGCGGGCGCGGAACGATCAGCGGCGGCGCAGCGCGGTCTCGGCCCGCTCCAGCCAGCGCAGCGCGGCGAAGACGTCGACCGCGTTCGGCTCGAAGGGCGGACGGACGCGGGGGTCGAGCGGCCGCAGCCACGCCGACGCGAGCGCGGGACCGCGCCCCGCGGACCCGAGCCGCGCGGCCTCCGCCGGGGTCATGTCGGCGAAGGGCTTGACCGCCCGCCCCAGAAGCCGCTCGGCCAGCCGCGCGGCGAGCGTGCGCCCCCGCGCGCGGAAGGTCGGCACCTCGGGGACGAAGGCCGCGAAGGGCGCGTCCATCATCGGCATCGCGCCGTAGGCCGCGCGCGCCGCGCGGGCGTTCGCGGCCTCCGCCCCGGCGTAGGTCCAGCCGTCGCGCCGCAGGCGCGCGGCGTCCGCCAGCGCCACGTCGCGGTAGGCGAGCGGCCGGGGCGCGCGGAGGCTGGAGTTGCCCTGGATGTGGAACGGCGCATCGGGCACCGGCACCGCCCGCCGTGCCGCCGCCCGGGCCCGCCGGCCCTGCGCGAAGAGGACGCCGCAGAAGGCGGCGCCCGTCCGGTCCATGTGGCCCGCGACCGCCTGCAGGTCTCCGGGGGCCACGGGCCGCACGACCTGCGCGTCGTCCTGCAGGTTCAGGATCAGCCGCGTCCCGCAGCCCGCCAGCGCCGCCTGCATGTTGGCGTAGAGCCCCCCGTGCCGCGCGCCGCGCGCCCCGTCCGGGACCGCGACCGCCACCCCCTGCGCCGCGAGATCCGCCAGCACCGCACGGGTCCCGGCCTCGTCGCTCGAGTCGTCGAAGACCGTCAGCGCCGCGAAGGGCAGGTTGCGGCGGACCGAGGCCACGCAGTTCGCGAGCCAGGGCCCGCGGTTGAAGGAGTAGACCGCGACCGACAGCAGCGCGGTCATCGCCGTCCCGCCCGCGCGAGGAACTCGATCGCCCGCCGGTCCTCCACCGCGGCCGCCTCGATCGCCGCCACCTTGCGCATCACGCGGCGGAGGTGGTCGGCCTCGGGCGTGGTCAGGTTCGGCCCCCGCGCGATCTTGGCGCGCAGCTCGGCATCCGACCGCGTGTAGTAGTGGTTGAGCTGGACGCGGTCCGCCGAATAGAAGGCGGGCGTCTCGCGCGCCCGCGCGGTGAACCGCGCGCCCCGGTCGTTGCAGGTGTCGGTCGACCCGTCGACCTCGATCTGGTGGACGCGGATGGCGGTCACGTGGCAGGGGTCGACGATCATCTTGAAGTTCCGCAGGCCCTTCGCCCCGCTCATCGGATCGGGATGGCGGCGGGTGTAGTTGGCGACCACGCCCCCCTCGGGCGGGGTCATGTGGCCCGACCGCCCGAACATGTGCCACGGCAGGCTGAGGCTGCGGCAATCCTCCAGCGGCTCCAGCGCCGCGTTCAGGTCGGCGTCGGCCACGGGCACGAGGAACTCGTCCGCGTCGATGCAGGCGATCCAGCGGTAGGCCCCGCCGAAGTTGCGCACCGCATGGGCGTAGGCGAGGACCTGGTTGTGGATCTCGTGGCCGCGGCTCGCGTCGCGCAGCGTCTGGTGCCAGGGGATCACCGTCAGCGGCGTGGCGGGCAGCGCCGCGCGCAGCGCCTCGGCGGTGCCGTCGGTCGACCCGTCGTCGTAGACGTGGAAGGCCCGCACGCCCGCGAGCGCATGGAACCGCGCCCATTCGCCGACATGCGCAGCCTCGTCCCGCACGATCAGCGCGACGGCGATCCCGTGCCGGCCCGGCTGCGGCGGGGGCGGGACCAGGCCGATCCGGGTGATGCTGCGCGCGCGGGCGAGAAGGCCGAACATGCGGCGTTCGTAGCAGCGGGCTCCCGTCCGATACAGGCGGAAAGTTTTGATCAAATTATGGCTGCCGCCCTTGTGCCCCCGGCGCGCGGGTGGCACCCTGCCCCGAACGAAACCCGGAGGCCGCCATGCCCGACACCCGCCACTTCTACATCGACGGCGCCTGGGTGCCCCCCGCCGCGCCCCGCGACCATCCGGTGATCGACCCCTCGACGGAGGAGGCCTTCGCCACCGTCAGCCTCGGGTCCGCGGCCGACGCCGACCGCGCCGTGGCGGCCGCGCGCGCGGCGCAGCCGGGCTGGGCCGCCACGCCTCCGGCCGAGCGGCGCGCCATCGTCGCCCGCCTCATGGAAGCCTACGAGGCGCGCAAGGAAGACCTCGCGCAGGCCATCAGCCGGGCGATGGGCGCGCCCATCGACTTCGCGCGGGACCAGCAGGCCCCCAGCCTGCCCTATGCGCTGAAGCCCTTCCTCGCGGCCTTCGACCGGATCGAATGGGTGCGGCCCGTCGATCCTTCCACCCCCCACTCGGTCGTCCTGATGGAGCCCGTGGGGGTCGCGGCGCTCATCACGCCCTGGAACTGGCCCACCAGCCAGATCGCGCTGAAGGCGATTCCCGCGATGCTCGCGGGCTGCGCCTGCGTCCTGAAGCCGTCGGAGGAGTCGCCCCTCGACGCCATCGTCTTCGCCGAGCTCTGCGACGCGGCGGGGGTGCCGCCGGGGGTCTTCAACCTCGTGAACGGCGACGGGGCGGGGGTCGGCGCGCGGCTGTCGGCGCACCCCGACGTCGACATGGTGTCCTTCACCGGATCGACCCGCGCGGGCCGTGCGATCACGCTGGCCGCCGCCCAGACGCTGAAGCGCGTGACGCTGGAACTCGGGGGCAAGGGCGCGAACCTGATCTTCGCCGACGCGGACGACCGCGCGGTGGAGCGCGGCGTGCGCCACATGATGAACAACGCGGGCCAGTCCTGCAACGCGCCGAGCCGGATGCTGGTGGAGCGCCGCATCTACGACCGCGCGGTCGAGACGGCGGCCGAGGTCGCGTCCTCGATCCGGGTCGGCCCCGCGTCGCAGCCCGGCCGCCACATCGGCCCCCTCGTGAACCGCACGCAGTGGGACAGGGTGCAGGCCTACATCCGGTCCGGCATCGACGAGGGCGCGCGGCTGGTCGCCGGCGGCCCGGGCCTGCCCGAGGGGATGAACCGCGGCTACTTCGTCCGCCCCACGGTCTTCGCCGACGTCCGCCCCGGCATGACCATCGAGCGCGAGGAGATCTTCGGCCCCGTCCTGTCGATGATCCCCTTCGATTCGGAGGAGGAGGCCGTGGCCATCGCCAACGACACGCCCTACGGCCTCACGAACTACGTGCAGAGCGCGGACGGCGCCCGCCGCAACCGCCTCGCCCGCGCGCTGCGGTCGGGGATGGTGGAGATGAACGGCAAGTCGCGCGGGCCGGGATCGCCGTTCGGCGGCACCAAGCAGTCGGGCCGCGCGCGGGAAGGCGGACTCTGGGGGATCGAGGAGTTCCTGGAGGTGAAGGCGATCTCGGGCTGGGACGTGGCGGCGGAGTAGGCGCGACCTTGGGTTGAAAGCGCCGGCTTCCAGGCAGCGCGACAGCGCGCCTTGGGGCCGATTCCCGCCGATCCGCGCCGCCGGCCTGCGGATGGCTCCGCCCGACGGTTGATCGCGTCGCGCCTTGAGGGCCACCGTCGCCGGGCGGGGCGCGATTCCCGCCCGATGACGCGGGAACCGAGCGATGGGTAACGAATTCCGGGTTAACGGCTACCAGAACAACTGGCAGCGCGACGCGGACATAGCGACCTTCCGGGACGGCAGCTTCGTGATCGTCTACGAAAGCTACGTCAACAACTACGACGACGGCCCCTCGGCCACCGTGGTCATGCAGCAGCGCTTCGACGCGCAGGGCCGCTTCCTCGGCGACGAGGAGATCGTGGACGGCAGCGACGGCAGCTCGTCGGAGGACGCGCGGGTCACGACGCTGAGCGACGGGGGCTATGTCGTCGTCTTTACCTTCGACAACTACGACGACATCTTATCTACCGACGACAAGGTCTTTGCCAAGGTCTACAACGCCGACGGCAATGCGCGCACCGGCGCGATCCGCGTTGACAACTTCGCGAACCCGGATGCCGAGGCGGTCCTGCCCGCCGCCGTCGCCACCGCGAACGGCGGCTTCCGCGTGGTCTTCGGCGGCGAGCGCGCCGGGCCAGGCGTCAACGGGATCGAGCAGGTCTACAGCCGTGCCTTCGACCGAAACGGCAACGCGATCGAGGCGCGGCCCGCGCTCCTCAACGTCAACGAAGGCCAGTTCGACCAGATCTATGCGCATACCGTCCAACTGGCGAACGGACGATCCGTCGCCGTCTGGAACAGCGAGGGCAGCTTCGAGATCGGCACCGACCTCGACAGCAACGAGGTGCGCGGCACGATCTTCGGCCCCGGCGGCAACCCGATCCGGCGCGACTTCCACCTGACCGACAACATCGGCACCGTGGGCTTCGGCGGCGACGGGCGCGGCTACAACGTGGGCGCGCTGAACAACGGCGGCTTCGCGATCAGCCACCTCGGCTATGGCAGCGACATCGGCAGCGACGTGCTGAACATCGTGCGGGTGCGTCTGTTCGATGACGACGGCCGCGCCACCACGCGCGCGATCACCGTCCACCGCACCGAGGAGGTCGCCTACGACACGGCCGTCACCCAGCTCGCAAGCGGAGAGATCGTCGTCGTGTGGGAGCAGTATTCCGAGACCCGGGGCGACTCGGACTTCGACATCTACGGCCGCATCCTGTCGTCCAGCGGCCGCGCCCTGTCGGGCGTCTTCGAGGTGGGGCAGGACCGCTTCGACGGCGACAGCCAGGAAGACCCCGAGATCGCGGCGCTCGCCGGCGGCGGCTTCGTCGTGACCTACACCTCGGACAGCATCGACGCCGACAACGACGGCGTCGCCGCGCGCATCTTCGGGCGCGGGGGCGCGGGCGACGACCGCATCGGCGTGGACGCCACCGGCACCATGGCCGGCCTCGGGGGCAACGACGTCATCACCGGGAACGGCCGCGCCAACGCGCTGTTCGGCAACGCGGGCGACGACCGGCTCGCGGGCCTCGGCGGGGCCGACCGGCTGGTCGGGGGCACCGGGACGGACGTGCTCGAAGGGGGCGCGGGCCGCGACAGGCTCGAAGGGGGCGCGGGGGCCGACCGGATGGCGGGCGGTGCCGGGGCCGACCGCTTCGTCTTCGCCAGCCGCCCCGACGCGGTGGACCGGATCGAGGGCTTCAACGACGCCGACCGCATCCTTCTGGAGGGCAGCGTCTTCCGCGGCACGGGCGGCAACGGCACGCTCGACGCCCGCGCCTTCAAGGTGCTGGGCCAGGGCGTCGACGGCAGCGACCGGATCCTCTACGACCGGCGCGACGGCATCCTCTACTACGACCCGGACGGGTCGGGCCCGCGCGACCGGGTGGCCTTCGCCGATCTGGGCAACGACCCGAGGCTGACCTACGGCGACTTTCTGGTCGTCTAGAACGGCGGCTCGGACCGGAACGCCACCCGCGCCCCGCCGTCGGGGTGCAGCAGTGTCAGTTCGGTCGCGTGAAGCATGAGGCGGGGAAACGCGCGGGCAAGGCCGTCCGCATACAGCGGATCGCCGAGGATCGGATGCCCCAGCGCGGCCATGTGGACGCGCAACTGGTGGCTGCGGCCCGTCAGCGGCGTCAGCGCGACGCGGGTCTCGGCGTCCGACGACGCCAGCACGCGCCAGCCGGTCTGCGCGGGCCGCCCCGTCTCGGTGACATGTTGGCGGGGCCGGTTCGGCCAGTCGACCCCGATCGGCAGGTCGACCAGCCCCTCGTCGGGCGCAAGCCTGCCCCAGAGCCGGGCGACATAGGTCTTCCCCGTCCGCCGGTGCTCGAACTGGCGGCCCAGGTGCGCCTGGGCCGCGGGCGTCAGCGCGAAGACGATCACCCCCGAGGTGTCGGTGTCGAGCCGGTGGACGAGCCGGATCCCCGGATGGTCCGCCCGCAGCCGGGCGATCAGGCAGTCGGCCTTGTCGGGCCCCTTGCCGGGCACGGTCAGCAGCCCCGCGGGCTTGTCCACGACCAGAAGATGCGCGTCGCGGTGCAGGACGGGGATCGGGCCGTCCGGCGGGTCGTAGCGGTAGTCGCCGCCCACCGCGCGTCAGCCCGCGTGGCGGAAGGTCGCCACGAGGATCGCGTCCAGCGCCGCCGCATCGGCCTCGGTGAAGGCGGCGGGCGTGTCGCTGTCGAGGTCGAGCACGCCCAGAAGCCGCCCCGCCCCGTTCCGCACCGGCAGCACCAGTTCGGACCGGGTGGTGGCGGCACAGGCGATGTGTCCCGGAAACGCATCGACGTCGGGCACCACCTGCGCCCGCCCGGTCCGCGCCGCCGCCCCGCAGACCCCCCGCGCGAAGGGGATCGTCAGGCAGCCGTGCCCGCCCTGGTAGGGGCCGATCTTCAGCAGGTCGGGCGCGACGACGCGGTAGAACCCCGTCCAGTCGGCCAGCGGATGGGCGTGATGCACCTCGCAGGCGACCGTGGCCATCAGTGCGACCGCGTCGGTCTCGCCCTCGCAGAGCGCGGCGATGGACCGGTCGAGCGCGGCATAGTCGCAGGGCCTGTCGGTCATGGGCGTCGTCCGCTTACGGATTGTCAACGCACCGCCCCTAGCCTGATCGCGGCGCAACGGCAAGGAGCGGGCGATGGACCTTTCGGCGGAACGGATCGGCGACCTTCTGGTCGTCCGCGCGATGGAGGACCGGATCGACGCCGCCGCGGCCATCCTGTTCAAGGAACGGATGCGCGCCGCGACCGAGGGGCAGGCGGGCCACGTGCTGCTCGACCTGTCGCGGGTCCAGTTCCTCGACAGCAGCGGCCTGGGCGCGGTCGTCGCGGTGATGAAGCTGCTCGCCCCCGACCGCCGGCTGGAACTCGCGGGCCTGACCCCGACGGTCGAGAAGGTGTTCCGGCTGACGCGGATGGACAGCGTCTTCACGATCCACGCGGAACCCCCGCAGCCCGGGCTCCGCCATGCCGGCTGACGCGGCGGTCCGCATGGTGATCGACGCCGACGCGCTGGCGGTGCGCGACGGGCTGCGCCGCCTGATGGGCGCGCCGCCGCTGTCGGGCCTGTCCGAGGATGCGCGCGGCACCGCCGAGATCGTCCTGGCCGAGGTGCTAAACAACATCGTGGAGCATGCCTACGCGCGCTGGCCCGGCACGATCGACCTCACGATCCGCGACGACCCGGGCGGCGTCCTCCTGCGGGTGGAGGACGACGGCCTGCCCATGCCGGGCGAGGCGCTGCCGCCCGGAACCCCGCCCGACCCCGGCGCGCTGCCCGACGGCGGCTTCGGCTGGCACCTCATCCTGCGCCTGTCGCTCGCCGCCGACTACCGGCGCGTGGCCGGCCGGAACCGGCTGACCCTGTCGCTGCCCGGCGGGCTCGGGGCCTCGGCCGCGCCCTGACACCCGACCCGGCCGCGCAGGGACCGAAACGATCCCCCGACGCGGTGGCCGGCCGTTTCGCGGACCGGCGCAATGACCCGGAGGTGTCACGGCGGCATCACGATCGCGCCACGGTCGGCGGCGAACCTGCCAGGGTGGCCGAACAGGCTGCCCTCGGCCCCGGGTGCAAAGCCCCCCCGAATCCGGGGCCGAGGTCGTCCCGCGCCCCCCACGCGGCGCAACCGGCCTTGCCCGCGTGCCCCCGCCGGGCCATCCTTCGGCGACCACAGGGGGGCGGGATGCGCGATTTCCAGAAGCCGGGCCGGTCGGCCGTCCATGCGCAGAACGGGCTCTGCGCGACCTCGCACCCGCTTGCGGCCAAGGTCGCGGTCGACATCCTGGAGCGTGGCGGCAACGCGGCCGACGCGGCGATCGCGGGGGCCGTCCTGCTCGGGATCTGCGAGCCGCAGATGACCGGGATCGGCGGCGACTGCTTCGTGCTGCTCAAGCCCGCCGGCACCGAACGGATCCATGCGCTCAACGGCTCGGGCCGCGCGCCCCGGGGCCTGACGGCGGCGATGCTGCGCGAGGCCGGGCACGGCGCCGTCCCCGTCCACGGGGTCGAGGCGGTGACGCTGCCCGGCGCCGTCGACGCCTTCTGCCGGCTCTCGGCCGACCACGGCCGGATGGGCCTCGATGCCGTTCTCGCCCCCGCGATCCGCTACGCGGAGGAAGGCGTGCCGGTCGCCCCGCGCGTGGCCTTCGACCTCGCGTCCGACGCGGGCATCCTTCGGGGGGCGGCGCGGGACCACTACCTGATCGGCGGCCGGGCCCCGGTGCCGGGACAGGTCTTCCGCGCGCCCGGGCAGGCGAAGGTGCTGCGCCGCGTCGCGGCCGAGGGGCGCGCGGGCTTCTACGAGGGCGAGGTGGCCGAGGACATGATCGCCTCGCTCCGCGCGCTGGGGGGCAGGCACGACGCGGACGACCTCGCGGCGACGCACGCCACCTGGGGCGCGCCGATCGCGGGCGACTACCGGCGCGTCACGCTGGCCGAGCATGCGCCGAACGGCCAGGGCGCGGCGGCGATCCTGATCCTGAACATCCTGTCGCATTTCGACCTTGCGTCGCTGGACCCCTTCGGCCCCGCCCGCCTGCACCTCGAGGCGGAGGCGGCGCGGCTGGCGCATGACGCGCGCGACCGCCTCATCGGCGACCCCGCCCGGACGACGCGGCTCGATCACATGCTGTCGCCCGCCACCGCCGAACGGCTGGTCGCGCTGATCGACCCCCGCCGCGCGATGCCCCCGGGGCCCCCGCCGACCCACGCGATCCACCGCGACACGGTCTACATCACCGTGGTCGACCGCGACCGGATGGCCGTCTCGCTCATCTACTCGATCTTCCACGGCTTCGGATCCGGGCTCGCCTCGGACCGCTTCGGGATCCTCTTCCAGAACCGCGGCGCGGGCTTCTCGCTGGAGGAGGGACATCCGAACGAGCTGGGCCCGGGCAAGCGCCCGCTCCACACGATCATCCCGGCGATGCTGGCAAGGGACGGGCGCGTGACCATGCCCTTCGGCGTCATGGGCGGGGGCTACCAGCCCACGGGCCACGCGCGGCTGGTGACCAACCTCGAGGACTTCGGGATGGACCTGCAGGCGGCGATCGACGCGCCGCGCAGCTTCGCCGCCCCCGAGAGCCTTCGGCTCGAGCGCGGCCACGACCCGGCGGCCGCGGCGGCGCTGGCCGCGATGGGCCACCGGGTGCGCGAGGCCGACGCGCCGCTGGGCGGCGCGCAGGCCATCATCATCGGCCCGGACGGCGTGCTGGAGGGCGCGTCCGATCCCCGAAAGGACGGCTGCGCGCTGGGCTTCTAGTTGAGCTGGAACTGGAGCGGGTAGACCCCGCCGTCGAAATCGCCGAAGAGATCCGGCAGGTCGGGGTGGTCGACAGGCTGCCCCGTCTCGTCCGGGATCAGGTTCTGCTCGGAGACGTAGGCCACATAGTAGCTCTGCTCGTTCTCGGCCAGAAGGTGATAGAAGGGCTGGTCGCGGCGGGGGCGCGCCTCCTCGGGGATGTTCTCGTACCATTCCTCGGTGTTCGAGAACATCGCGTCGACGTCGAAGACGACGCCGCGGAACGGGTGCCTCCGGTGGCGCAGAACCTGCCCCAGATGATACTTGGCCCGCGCCTTGAGCATCATTGTGCCCCCCGTTTCCGGTTAGTAATCCGTGAACCCGCGCCTTGTCCACCCGCGAGGCCGCGAATCGGGGGAAACAGTCTGTGAACATCGTACCCACAGTGCTGGGCGTGGTGGCCCCGGTGGGGCTGCTCGCGCTGATCGGATTCGTCTGGGTGCGCCTCGGGTTCGAATACCGGCTGGAGTTCGTGACCCGCCTGTCGATGACGCTGGCCGTCCCCTGCCTGATCTTCACCGCGCTGATGAAGACGGCGATCGAGCCTGCCGCGCTGGCGGCGCTGACGCTGGCCTCGGTCGCGGCCTACGGGGTCCTGGGGGCGGCCTTCTGGGGGCTCTGCGCGGCGCTGGGGCTCGACCGGCGGACCTGGCTGGCCCCGCTGGTCTTCGGCAACACCGGCAATCTCGGCCTGCCGCTCGCGCTCTTCGCCTTCGGCGAGGCGGGGTTCGGCTATGCGGTCGTGGTCTTCGCGGTCATGGCGGTCCTGTCGTTCACGCTCGGGCTCTGGCTCGTGGCGGGCGGCGGCTCGCCGCTCCGCGCGCTGCGCGAGCCGATGGTCGGGGCCACGCTCCTCGGCGCGCTGTTCCTCTGGCAGGGATGGCGGACGCCCGACTGGCTGACGAACACGCTCGACCTCGTCGGGCAGATGGCGATCCCGCTGATGCTCATCACGCTGGGCGTGGCGGTGGCGCGGCTGCCGGTGCGGGGCCTCGGCCGTGCGGTCTGGATCTCGGCGGCGCGGGTCGTCGTCTGCGTCGCGGTCGCCTGGGGGGTCGGCACGGCCTTCGGGCTGCCGCCGATGGCGCTGGCCGTCCTCATCCTGCAGCTCTCCACGCCGGTCGCCGTGACCTCCTACATGCTGGCCGAGAAGTACGGGGCCGACGCGGCGCAGGTCGCGGGGCTCGTGATCGTGTCGACGGCGGTCTCGGTCGCGACGCTGCCCCTCACTCTCGCTTTTCTGATCTGAGCGCGGGACGCGCCCATTTCCCGCCGCGATCTTTTGGCCTATGCTGCCCCAAAACAAAAGACGACACGCATGAGGGGCAGATGAGCAGATTTCTCCGTGCGGCGGTCCTGTTGTTGTTCCTTGCGTCCTGCGTCGGGGCCCGGTTCTCGGCCCCGCGCGATCTGGACAACGCCTGCAGCATCGCACGCGAACGCCCGAAGTACCTGCGCGCGATGCAGGCCACGGAACGCAAGTGGGGCATCCCGATCGCGATCCAGATGGCCGCGATCCACCAGGAGTCGCGCTTCGTGGGCAATGCGCGCACCCCGCAGCGCTTCGTGCTCGGCATCATCCCGATGGGCCGGCAGAGCACGGCCTACGGCTACAGCCAGGCGCTCGACGGCACCTGGGAGGAGTACCAGCGCGAGGAGGGCGGCCGCCGCGCGCGCCGCGACCGCATCGAGGACGCGACCGACTTCATGGGCTGGTACATGACCGAGACGCGCGACCGGCTCGGCATCCCGCTGACCGACGTGCGCAACCAGTACCTCGCCTATCACGAGGGACGGTCGGGCTACGCGAGGGGGACGCAGAACGGCAAGGCGTGGCTGCTGGCGGTCGCCGACCGGGTGGCGGCGCGGGCCGACCTCTACCAGCGCCAGCTTTCCACCTGCCGGCTCTGACGGGCGCGGGTCAGTTCGACCGCCGCTCCGCCTCCCGCCGGATGTTGAACAGCGAGGCCGGCATCGACCCGCCCTCGGTCATCTCGCCGAGGATCACGGTCGTCCGGTTGCCCGCGTCGTCGGTGATGACCCACTGGCGCAGCGCGATCGGGTCGGCCGTGAACACGAGCTCGATCGAGCCGTACTCGGGGTTCGCGGGATCGCGGGCGGTGACACGGGTGGTGTTCTCCACCTCGGCATGGCCCGTCACCATCCCGGCGCGGCCGAGATCGACCGTCTCGGCCAGGATCAGGCCCAGGGGGGTCCGGTTCAGGGGATACTGCTCGGGCGAGGCGTCGGACTTGCCGTCGAAGATCGCGACGCTGCCCGACCCCGCCAGCACCAGCGTGTCGTCGGGGGGGGCGTATTCGAACCGCACCCGGCCCGGCCGGCTGATGAGAAGCCGCCCCGTGCTGATCGAGCCGTCGGCGTTCACCTGCGTGAAGTCGGCCTCGGCGGTCGTCAGCCGGTTCAGGTAGGCCGAGAGATCGCCGAGCGGGATGGGCGCCGCCCAGCCGGGCAGCGCGAGCGACAGCGTCAGGATCGGGGCCAGCAGGGCGCGCATCGGGGTCATGCCCCGACTATAGGGCCGCCCGCCGCCGCGCGCACCCCCCGCCCCGTCACGAAATGGCGAAGCCTCACCGTTCCGGCAGCAGGATCTCGCGCTTGCCGACGTGGTTGGCGGTCGTGACCACGCCCTCCTCCTCCATCTGCTCGACGAGGCGCGCGGCCTTGTTGTAGCCGATGCCGAGCTTCCGCTGGATGTAGCTGGTGGAGCACTTGCGGTCCTTCGCGACCACCGCGACCGCCTGGTCGTAGAGCGCGTCGTCCCCCGCCTCGCCCGCGTTCGGGCCCGGCACCGCGTCGGCCTCTTCGCCCCCCTCCTCGGACCCGTCGACCACGCCCGACATGTAGACCGGCGGCCCGTAGGACTTGAGGTGCGTCACCACCTCCTCGACCTCCTCGTCCGAGACGAAGGGGCCGTGGATGCGGCTGATCCTGGCCCCGCCCGCCATGTAGAGCATGTCGCCCATGCCCAGAAGCTGCTCGGCCCCCTGCTCGCCCAGGATGGTGCGGCTGTCGATCTTGCTCGTGACCTGGAAGCTGATGCGGGTGGGGAAGTTGGCCTTGATCGTGCCGGTGATGACGTCCACGGACGGGCGCTGCGTCGCCATGATGAGGTGGATGCCGCTGGCGCGGGCCATCTGGGCCAGGCGCTGGATGCAGGCCTCGATCTCCTTGCCCGCGACCATCATCAGGTCGGCCATCTCGTCCACCACCACGACGATGTAGGGGATCGGGACGGGCTGGTAGGCCTCGGTCTCGAACACGGGGTCGCCCGTCTCCTCGTCGAAGCCGGTCTGGATCGTGCGCCGGAACATCTCGCCCGCGGCCAGCGCCTCGCGGACGCGGCCGTTGTAGCCCTCGATGTTGCGCACCCCCAGCTTCGACATCTTGCGGTAGCGCTCCTCCATCTCGGCCACGACCCACTTCAGCGCGACGACCGCCTTCTTCGGGTCGGTCACGACCGGCGACAGAAGGTGCGGGATGCCGTCGTAGACCGACAGCTCCAGCATCTTCGGGTCGATCATGATGAGCCGGCATTCCTCGGGCGAGAGCTTGTAGAGAAGGCTCAGGATCATCGTGTTGATCGCGACCGACTTGCCCGACCCCGTGGTCCCGGCGATCAGCAGGTGCGGCATCTTCGCGAGGTTCGCGATCACCGGCTCGCCGCCGATGTCCTTGCCCAGCGCCAGCGGCAGGCGCATCGCGCTGTCGCCGAAGTCGCGCGCCGACAGGATCTCGCGCAGGACGACCCTCTCGCGGTGCACGTTGGGCAGCTCGATCCCGATCACGGTGCGGCCCGGCACGGTCGAGACGCGCGCCGACAGCGCCGACATGGACCGCGCGATGTCGTCGCTGAGGCCGATCACGCGGCTCGCCTTGAGGCCCGGCGCGGGCTCCAGCTCGTACATGGTGACGACGGGGCCGGGGCGGACGCTGACGATCTCGCCCTTCACCCCGTAGTCGTCGAGCACGGACTCGAGCATCCGCGCGTTCTCCTCCAGCGCCTCCTCCGACAGGGCGTGGCGCTGCACGGTCGCGGCGCCGGACAGGAGCGACAGCGGCGGCAGCTCGTAGGCGGGTGCCGCCTCCTCGAGCCGCAGGCGCGGCTCGGCCTCGGCGCGGGCGCGGGCCGAGGGCGGCGGCGCGGCCGCGGGGCGCAGCGACGCCGGCATCACCCGGCGCGGGGCCTCGGC
>ERZ1066123.98-NODE-98-length-73439-cov-10.556824_pt1 | contig 73439 bp, 65 predicted proteins | sample MGYA00382770_ERZ1066123 | MGnify/ENA primary metagenome ERZ1066123 (study PRJEB33369, sample SAMEA5778353) | biofilm metagenome | biome: Industrial cooling water; feature: Water cooling tower basin; material: Biofilm | place: United Arab Emirates | collected...
GGGTCCCCTCGCTCCACGCGTAGCCTGCCGTCGCACGCAGCACCGTGCCGGGCGAGAGATCACGCAGCGCGAGGCGCGCCCCGAAGCCGGTGAACACGCCTTCGACGCGGTTGATGCGCAGCAGGTCGGCGCCGTTGGGTACGCCCCAGTCGAAACGCGGTAGCCCCACGGCGCGCCAGCGATCGGGGCCGATGGTCTCGAAGTCGTCGGCGTGCAGCCCCTCCGACAGCGCACCGAGTGGATACTGCCAGTTGGTGAACGCGCGCAGCGTATCGGCCGGCGCGAAGGACAGACGACGCCGTGCCCGCACGGAGTCCGTGCCACTGGGCGGCGTACTCGCGGAGTCGGCCACTGCCAGTCGCCGCGCGGCATCTTCGCGCACCGACATCGACATGAGACGCGAGACGATCCGTACGACTGCGCGACCATCGGTCACCATGGGCGCGGCGGCCTGCAGCTCGATGCGTTGCGTCACCGGCAACCAGTACGCGCGCTCCCGCTCCGCATTTTCGTAGTCTGCAAAGGCAACGCCCTGTACCGTGCGCGCGATCAGTCGCGTCAGCAGGTTCCCACGCTGAGCCGGTGCCGGGCCCACCTCCACATCCACGAAGCCGCCGCGCAGGCGAACGAGCGCGCCGCGTGACGCATCGAGGTGCAGTTCACCACGAAAGAGCGATGCCGAACTCGTGATGTCCTCGCGCGGCGAGACGAGCACGCGCACCACGGGCACTCGACGGTCGCCATCGCGCAACGTCACGATGGTGTCGCCGCCGCCGTACGTGTACCACCGGTCCCGATCGTCGGCCAGCGGATGCACCACCGGCAGCGTATCGCGTGGCGTTGAATCCCGCGCGTTCGTGCTCACGGCGCTGCCATCGCGCGGACGCGCACGCAGCCGGTTACCGTACAACGTGGGATTGATCCACCCGGTGCGAAACCCGCTCAGCACCGACACGCCGGCCCCGAGCTGCTGCATGCGATGACCACGAATGCGCTGATCGTACCGGCCCGTGCGATCCCATGACAACCTGCTCGCGATCTGCTCAACCGCGCCCACGATCTCGGTGCCATCCGATCGCCGAATGATCAGACTGATCTCGGTCTCGACGTCCGCCTCGTAGCCGAGCAGAGCGGGCGGCACCCGATTGCGCGCGGCCGCGACGGCGATCAGGTCGCGCAGCGCGCGCGCCGAATCCGTTGCGACGGGCTGGGCGCTGACTGGTGCCCAGGCTGCGAGCGGCAGGGCGAATACGACGGCCGCGCAGGTGGCGGCGAGGAGGCGGGAGCGTGGGCGCACGCCAGTGCTACGCCGCGGCCAAAGGGAAGGTTTCGTCCCACCCTTTGGCCCGTGCGCTCAAGTGGCGCTCAACGCCTCGGCTCGTTCGGCGGCTTCCGCCCACTGGTGCTCGGCCTGGTGCAACACCGCCCGCGCCGCCGTCAGTTCGGCCCCGAGCCGTTGCGCCTCGGCGGCACCCTTCGCCGAACCGTCGTAGAGCGCCGGATCCTCGAGGGCGCGGGCCAGTCGTCCCACCTCGGCTTCGGCACGCGTGACCGCGGCTTCGGCCTGTTCCATGGCGCGCACGGCCTCCCGCTGCGCCTTGCGATCGTCGCGCGATTGCGCCTTGCGCATCTCGTGTGCCGACGGTGCGGCCGTTGTCGCCTGCTGCTGCCGCTGTTCGCGCGCCCGCTCGATGTTCGCCGCGCGTCGCTGTTCGGCCATCGCTTCCCACTCCGTGAATGGACCGGCGAAGTCGTGCAACTGGCCGTCACGCAGCTCCCACACACGCGTCGCGAGTCCGCGCAGCACCGCGCGATCGTGCGACACGATGAGCACCGTCCCGTCGTACGCGTCGATGGCGTCTTCCAGCGCTTCGATGCTCTCCACATCGAGATGATTCGTGGGCTCATCGAGCACGAGCAGGTTCGCGCTGGCGAGCGTGAGCAACGCCAGCGCGACACGGGCGCGCTCACCGCCCGAGAGGGAACCGATCACCCGCTGCGATTCCTCACCACCGAAACCGAAGCGTCCCAGATGACCGTGGACTTCACGTCGCTCCCAGAACGGACGCAACGTGGTAATGGCGTCGTGCACCGTACTGTCGAGCGCGAGGTGGCCGAGGTCCTGGCGGTAGTAGGCGACCGTCGTGGACGCGCCGAGCTTGCAGGTGCCGCCATCCGGCGCGCGTTCACCGAGGACGGTGCGAATCAGCGTGCTCTTGCCCGCGCCGTTCGGTCCCACGAGGGCGATGATCTCGGTGCGCGGCATCACGAGCGTGACATCACGCACGAGCGTCCGCTGTTCGACGCGCAGCGTAAGCCGATCTGTTTCGAGGACGCGATCGCCGCTGCGCTCGCCAGCGTCGAGACGCAGCGCCATCACGGATTCGCTGCCCACGGGCGCCGACAGGCGCGCCATGCGATCGAGTCGCTTGCGCCGTCCCTTGGCCTGCGCGGTGTTTTGTCCGGCGATGTTGCGTGCGATGTAGTCCTGCTCCGCCGCGATCTTCTTCTGCTGCTGCTCGAACTGTCGCTGCTGGGTAAGGCGACGCTCCTCGCGTTGGCGGACGAAGGCCGAGTAGCCGCCGACGTAGCTGAAGCCCGTGCCACCCTCGAGGTGCAAGACGTGATCGCTCACCGCATCGAGAAACGCGCGGTCGTGTGATACCACGAGCAGCGTGCGATCACTCTCGCGCAGATACTCCTCGAGCCAGCGTGTGGTATCGAGATCGAGGTGGTTGGTGGGTTCGTCGAGTACGAGCAGGTCGGCTGGCTGCACGATCTGTCGGGCGAGCGCGACGCGTCCACGCTCGCCGCCGCTCAGCACGCTGACCGGTGTGACCCGCGCCCACGCCGGATCGAACCCGAGGCCGGTGAGCACCGTGTCCACACGCGCCGGCATCTGATAGCCACCATCGTGTTCGAAGCGCTCGAGCGCCTGTCCGTATTGCGCGAGTAGCGTCTCGGAGTGATCGGTCTCCATGCGCTGCACGTACTCGGCGATGTCGCGCTCGAGTTGGCGCAGCTCCCCGAACGCGTCAGCCACCACGTCCCACACGAGCGCGTTGGGGGCGAAGGTGCGATGCTGTTCGAGCAGCGCGACGCGCAGACCGGGACGGCGGGCCACCGTCCCTGCGCTCGGCGCGAGCGCACCGGTGAGCAGGCGAATGAGCGTCGTCTTGCCGGCGCCGTTCCGACCGATGAGCGCCCAACGATCACGGTCCCCGATGGTGACCGTGACATCGCGAAAGATCTCGGTGGCGCCGAACTGCACGGCGACGTTCCCCAGGCTGATGAGCGTCATGCGGCGAAATCAAGCCGGCCAACGCCAGCGGGGGAACCGCACACACGACCTCGGCGTCTCCTTGCCCACGGGTTTCGCAGGCGCGATGATGTCGCATGCCTCTCCTCCCTTCCCGCCCCCTCGGTCGCAGCGGCTTGCACGTGTCCGCCATCGGCCTCGGCTGCATGAACATGTCGTACGGCTACGGTCCGCCGGGTGATCGTACCGCCATGCAGGCCCTGCTGCACCGCGCGGTCGAGCTCGGCGTGACGTTGTTCGACACGGCCGAGGCGTACGGCCCGTTTGCAAACGAGTCGTTGCTTGGTGAGGCGCTGGCGCCGGTGCGCGAGCGCGTCATCATCGCGAGCAAGTTCGGGTTCGATGTGGACCCCGACACCGGTGAACAGCGCGGTGGCGTGAACAGTCGGCCCGCGCACATCCGGCGCGGGGTGCATGGTTCGCTGCAGCGACTGCGCACCGATCGCATCGATCTGCTCTACCAGCATCGGGTCGATCCCACCGTCCCCATCGAGGACGTTGCGGGCACGGTGCGCGATCTCATCGCGGAGGGGAAGGTGCGCCACTTCGGGCTCTCCGAAGCCGGCGTACGCACCATCCGACGCGCGCACGCCGTGCAGCCGGTGACGGCGCTGCAGAGCGAGTATTCGCTGTGGTGGCGTGAACCCGAAACGGACATCCTCCCGGTGCTCGATGAACTCGGCATCGGCTTCGTGCCGTTCAGTCCGCTCGGACGCGGCTTTCTGGCCGGTGGCATCGACGCCCACACCACGTTCGACGCGGGCGACTTCCGCCACAACATTCCGCGCCTGTCGGCGGAGAATCGCCGCGCGAATGCAGCGCTGGCCGACGTGGTGCGACAGCTCGCCAGTGAACGGGGCGCCACACCGGCGCAGCTCGCGCTGGCGTGGCTGCTCGCGCAACGACCGTGGATCGTGCCCATTCCGGGCACGACCAAGGGGCATCGGCTGGAGGAGAATCTGGGAGCGGCCTCGCTCACGCTCTCAGCGGCGGACCTCTCGGCGATCGACTCCGCGCTGGCGGCCGTGCCAGTGCAGGGCGAGCGCTATGTGCCGCGGCTGCAGGCGCAGGTGGACAGATAGGCGCTCGTCGGCGGCGGGATCTCTCGCGAGTCTAGTCGGTGTCGTCCGCCGGCGACTCGTGAAAGAGGGCGATGTAGTCACGGTACGCGAAGCGACGGTTACGCCGACGCCCCGTGGTTTCGCGCAGGATGCCGTGTTCGACCAGCTGCCGTACGACGTTGTTCGCCGACGGGTAACTGGTGCCGAGGACCTCGCGCGCGTCGCCGACCGCCACGATGGGACGTCGATAGAGGTACTCGAGCATGCGATGCGCGTTGCCGGCCGCGTAGCCGAAATGATCCGTGATGAGCTGTCGATGCCGTTCGCGAAGCGCGATGATCCGGCGAGCCGTCTCGGTCGCCTCACGACTGACGTCGGCGACACCGGTCAGGAAGAAGGCGATCCAGGCTTCCCATTCGCCTCGATCGCGTACGCCCTGCAGAGTGTCGTAGTACGTCTGCCGATGTCGTTTGAAGTAGTGCGACAGATAGAGGACGGGCTTGGCCAGCGCGCCCTTCTCACACAACAGAAAGGTGATGAGCAGGCGGCCGATTCGACCATTGCCGTCGAGAAACGGGTGAATCGTCTCGAACTGCGCATGCGCAAGTCCGATGCGCACCAGCAGGGGCAGGGCGCTCTCGTCGTGCAGGAACTGCTCGAGCTCCCCGAGGACGCGAGGGAGTTCGTGGGCGGGTGGTGGAACGAACGTGGCTTCGGCGAGCGTGCAGCCACCTGGCCCGATCCAGTTCTGACTTCGCCGCAACTCTCCGGGCGTGAGTCGCTGCCCGCGTACACCAGCCAGCAGTCGCTCGTGAATCTCTCGGATGAGTCGCACCGAAACCGGAAGGTCCGCAATGCGCGCGAGACCGTGGTTCATGGCGGCGACGTAGTTGAACACCTCGTCGACGTCGTTCGGGCGGTCCGGTGCCAGCACTCGCGCCTCGGCCGCGAGCACGTCGTTCAGGGAGCTTTGCGTCCCTTCGATTTGGCTCGAGAGGACCGCCTCCTTCCGCACGTACATCGCCACGAAGAGATCGGCGTTCGGCAGGGTCTGGATCGATCCATCGAGCCGCCCCAGCGCCCGGTCGGCTTGCGAGAGCAGCGCCTGCAGTGACCCGTCGAGCCGCACCGGTGGGACTGGCGGGAGCGGCGCCGGGATGAAGGCCCGATACCCTTCCGGCTGGCGGACGTAGCGACCGGCGCGATCGGACGACGGAAGGGGGTCCATAGGTCGGGCTCACGTTAATGTGGCGTGGAATACGCCCCATATAATAGGCTGCCGTTAACATGAACGAAATCTCACGCCAGGTTAAGGGAAGGCGAGCACTCGGTCGCCGACGACACGGGTAGAGGATGGCGACGACCGTCGGAGGCTGACTGAAGGGCTCTGAACATTCACATGAAACTCTCGAATTGATTAGTTTCATGTGATGCCACGTTCGGCCCTGTCGGCCCCGTCCCTCGACCCCGCCACCGTCACCGCCAAGGCGGCGCTCGCCGCCGCGGCCCGCCTCGGGCTGACCCACCGCCAGCTGGCGGCGGTGATCGGCGTGAGTGAAGCGACGGTGTCGCGGCTGCAGTCGGGGCGTGGCATCGATCCGGCGCGCAAGGAGGGCGAGCTCGCCCTGCTCTTCGTGCGCCTCTATCGCTCGCTCGACGCGCTCGTCGGCGGCGACGACGCGCAGGCGCGCGCCTGGCTGCACGCGCCCAACGAGCACGTCGGCGGCGTCCCCGCCGACCGGATTCGCAGCGTGGAGGGGCTCGTCGATGTCATCGGCTATCTGGACGCAATGCGCGGGCGACTCTGAACGGCGGCCGCTGCGTGTCACTGCGTGGCGCGTCGTCGAAGCACAGCACGAAGTGTCCACGCGCAAGCTCGTGGACTCCGCCGACGAACAGGCGCTGCTCGAATCGCTGATCGAACGGGTGAAGCCGCCGGCGATCGGCAGCGCACGCCAGCACTATCTGCTCACGACACCGTTCCGCTATCCACCACTGCGCCACGGCTCGCGCTTCGGCACACGGACCGAGCGTGGACTCTGGTACGGGTCGGAGACGTTGCGCACCGCGTTCGTCGAGGTGGCGTACTACCGACTGCTGTTCCTCGAAGGGACAGGCGCCGCACTCGCACCGTTGTCGGCGTCACTCACCGCGTTCAGCGTGCGAGCGCACACCGCGAATGGGGTGGACCTCGTGGCGCCACCGTTCGCGATGTTTCGCGACGCGATCGCGTCGCCGGTGTCCTACGCCGCCTCACAATCCCTCGGCGCCACCATGCGCGCGGCGGGTGTGGAGCTCTTCCGCTATCCCTCGGCGCGTGCGACCGGCGGCGTGAACGTGGGTGCGTTCACGCCGACCGTGTTCGGTCGTGCGGAACCGCGCACCGTGCAGAGGTGGCACGCGGTGGCTACGGTCGAGCGGGTGGAGTTCACGCGGCGCGACCATCGACGTGCGCCTGAACATGTGGCGGTACTGCGCGATGCACTGCTGGTGGATGGCACGTTGCCACGGCCGGCGCTCTAGCGCGGGCTTACGGCGCCGCCCACGCCTCGCGGAACGCGGTGTACGCCGGCTTCGGACCGAACACCTCGTCCCACAAGTGCGCGCGACCGAAGCCGGAGAACGTGCCCGGGATCCACGAGTACTTGTCCGTGAATCCCCACACGGTCACGGCGCGACAGCGGAGCTGCGTACGACAGACACGCACCACGTTGGCGTACGCCGTGGCCTGCGCGGCCAGACCGTCGGTGCCATTCGCGAGACGCACGTCCAGCTCGGTGTAGCGTACATCGAATCCGGCCGCCGCAAAGCGCGCAACGTTGGCGTTCTGCTGTGCGAGCGATGGGGGGTTCACAAGAAAGTGCGCCTGCAACCCGATGCCATCGATGGGTACACCGGCCGCGCGCAACCGCTGCGCGAGCGCGAACAGCGAATCCGACTTGGGGTTGATCGCCTCCACCGCATAATCGTTGAGATAGAGCTTGGCGGACGGATCGAAGCGTCGCGCCCATGTGAACGCCGAGTCGATGACGTCCGGCCCCACGATGGTGGTCCAGAATGACGCCCGCAACCCGGTGCCGTTGTCGGCAATCATCTCGTTCGCCACATCCCACGTGGCAATGCGCCCCGCATACCGGGTCACCACCGTCTGAATGTGTTCGCGCAGCGCGGCGAGCAGTGACGCACGGGTCGGTGTGCCGGCCGTGAGCCACGCGGGCTGCTGACTGTGCCAGAGCAGCACATGACCATGGACGGTCATGTCGTGGGCAGCGGCGAAGGAGAGCAGCGAATCGGCGTCGGCGAAGTTGTAGGTGGTGGGCGTTGGGTGAATCGGCCCGAACTTCATCACGTTCTCGGGCGTCACCGAGTTGAACTCGGCGGCGAGCAGCTGACGGTACGTCGCATCGCTGCGTAGCGCGTCGGCGGACACGGCCGTGCCCACTTCACGTCCCGCGAGTTTCGCAAAGCTGCGCAACGACGGCGGCGGCACGAACACGGCCCACGTCCCGCTCGACGTCGTGAGCGCGGTCACCCGACGGTTCGTGCGGTCCACGACGCGCACCGGCGCTTCCTGCCAGCTGCCGCCGTCGAGACGTGCGAGGCGCAGTTGCGTCTCCACGACGTCGGGTGCGAGTGGTGTGGCGTACCTGAGTCGCAGCGTCGCGGCCGTCGCGAACGTGACGCTCGGTTCGATGATCACCGCCGTATTCGCGAGCAGACGTGCGCTCGCCGGTGGCGCCGACACGGTGCGCACGGTGAAGGCCGTGGGCGTCGTGATGGCATTCGCGGGCACGATGAGCTGCACCTGTCCGGCAAGCGCCGAGATGGTGCCACCCGTGCTGGTGACGTAGCCACCGTCACCCACGGTGACCGTGGCGTTGGCCGTGGCCGTGCCAGCGGTGGCCGAGATGATCGCCGTGCCGGGTGCGACGGCCGTGACGACGCCGCTGTTCGACACCGTGGCCACGCTCTGCACCGAGGACGTGTATGTCACCGAAGGATTCGCGATGAGCGCCCCGCCCTCATCGCGCGCGGTGACCGTGAGCGACTGTGGCTGCGCAGGCACGAGCGTGAGGGTGCTCGTGCTCAGCGTGAGCGTTCGTACAGCGGGCGTCACCGTGACGGTCGCCGACCCGGACCGCCCGCCGGCCGATGCCGTGATCGTGGCCGAGCCGGCCGCGACGGCGGTGACAGTGGCTGACCCGCCGGAGCCGGCGACGCTCACCACGGCCGGATCACTCGACGACCACGAGACGGTACCGCTCGCGCTGCTGGGCGCGAGCGTTGCGGTGAGCGATCCGGTACCGCCGAGCCGATCGAGTGCGAGTGTGGTGGGCGCGACGGTGACGGCCGAGATCACGGGCGGACCAACCGGGTCAGGGGTATCGCCCCCGCCACCACCGCAGGCGGTGAGGAACAGGGCGGCGGTGAGCGCAAAGAGGTCACGAGCCGGGCAGCGCGGCGTCGCGAATCGGAGGCGGGCGTGAAGGGGCATACCTACGACGCGCAAACGGGAGCCGGCGCGGATCATGGCCGTGGAACGGCGCGCCCGTGACCGATCCGTGACCGGACTGCAACGCGACGCGCCGTGCCGAGCGCCTGTCCTGACCGCACACTCTGCGCATGTCCATTGCACTCGGCATGCTGGCTGGCGTCGCGCTGTTCCTCTACGGGATCAGCGTCATGAGCGATGCACTGAAGGAGCTGGCTGGCGATCAGGCGCGCGCCATGTTGCGCCGTGCGACCGATGGCGCCTGGCGTGGCATCGTGCTGGGGGCCATCGCCACCGCCGCACTCGGCTCGAGCTCGCTGTCCATCATCATGACGATCGCGCTCGTCGACGCTGGTCTGCTCGCGCTACCGGCGGCGATCGCCGTCATCCTCGGCGCGAACATCGGCACGACGATCGCCTCGCAGCTCTTCGCGTTCAATGCGCAACAATGGGGTCCGCTGCTGCTCATCGTCGGTCTGCTCGCCGCCGTCGCTGGTCGTTCCGTGCGACAACAGCTCCGGGGACGCGTACTGCTCGGTGTGGGGCTGTTGTTTTATGGTCTGCATGAGCTCGATGAGGCCGCGCGTCCGCTCGGTCAGCTCCCTGTCATCGCAGACTGGCTGCGCCAGTTGTCCGACCCCGTGATGGGCGCGCTCGTGGGTGCGGGCGTCACGGTGGTCGTGCAGGCGTCATCGGCAACGGTGGCCCTCGCGATCACGTTCGTGCGCGAAGGGCTGCTCTCCCTGCCGGCCGGCATCACGGTCATGCTGGGCGCCGAGATCGGCACGTGCTCGGATACACTCATCGCCACGCTCGGTCGCTCGCGCGACGCGGTGCGTACCGGTGTGTTCCACCTCGTGTTCAACGTCGCGACCGTGGTGGTGGCGTTGCCGCTCGCGGCGCGTCTCGCCGCGCTGGTGCAGACGGCCCTCCCGTTCGCCGGTCCCGCGCGCGATCTCGCAAACGCACACATCGTGTTCAATACCGTGGGTGTGCTGGTCGCCGCCCCGTTCATCCCGATGGCGGTGAGCGCGTTGCGGCGACTCGTTCCCGATCGCGGCTCGGCGACGCCGGTGATCCCCGCCTCACTCCCGGTCGCCGTCGCGGAGTGAGGGCGGCAGCAATCGGTCGCCCTGTTGTGAGGAGGTTCGGTGCTTCGCAACTTGGTATCGGCGTACACACGCTGCCCCTGACGGTCCGATACACATCGACTCCGCGAGGACATCTCATGTACACTCGTCTGTGGTCTCGATTCGTTTCGCTGCTGTCGTCGTGCCTGCTGGCGGGTCTCGCACAGCCGCTCGCTGCTCAGGCTCCCGCCGGTCCATTGGCAAACGATTTTGCGTTGTACTACCGCCACGACATCCGAACCGGCTGTCCGGATGCGCGCTGCGTCATCACGCCCGCGCAACGTGATGCGCAGATCTTCACCGAAGACAACCTGCCGGACGGTGACACGGGCACGCGGCTGCTCACCAACGGGGCGTCGGCGTCGGGCGGACGCGCCGGTTTCAGCGGAGCGGCCACGTCATTCCTGCCGGCCATGAGCGTCTACGCCTTCAGCGAAGCCTTCACACGCGTGCAGAATACGTTCGCCGGCGTGCAGCGCTACACGGTGGAAACGGGCGTCACGTCGTTGACACTCAACGGCGCGTTGACCTTCTCGGCGGGCGGATTCCCGGGCTTCTTTCCACCGGACATGAGCGGACAAGGTGTTGTCTTCGGCGGTCTCTTCGTGTGGGAGAGCGACAGCAATGTGCTCGACTTCGGCGACTGCAACTTCCACTCGCCTGACGCCGACGCGACCGTGATCTGCTTCACGGGCGGCAGCACGTTGGACTGGCCCTCGGTGCGCCGACTGGGTGACGTGTCATTCGACAACGCCTCACCCACGGGCAGCTTGACGGTGGACGGTCTCACCGCTGGTCGCGAGATCTTCGTGGGGGCGTGGGTAACGACGGTCGCGGCCTTCGGCGGCTTCGTGGATGCGCGCAACACGGTTCGGCTGTCCTTCGGCGCCCCCGATGTGGCCACGGCGGCCTTTCAGCAAGAGACATTCGGGCCCGCGGAGCTGCCCGCACCGGTGCCGGAACCGTCGACGTGGTCGTTGCTCGTGGTCGCGGCCCTCGGAATCGCGTTACGGCAACGCCGCACGTCGTGAGGGCACCGCGCCCGAACCATCGGCGGTGAGCGAAAACCGCACCACGCGTTATTCGTGCGATGCAGACGGCGGGCGTGAGTCGGATCTCCAGCGCGATGCTGATCGACGTGCAGCGGTCGCGAGGCGGTCGTAGCTTGGACAAGCCGTTCGTTCAGTGATCCTTCACGCGAGGAACTTTCATGCCGTCGCGATGCACGTCCAGACGTCTGGTGACACCGCGCATTGCGAGCGTCATGGTGTCGCTGCTCGCGGGCTCGGCCTGCGCATCACCGGTGCAGCAACCGACCACGAGCGATCCGGACATCGCCTTCCTGAACTCCGGCCGGTTGCCGGCCTCGGTCCCATTCTCGGAGGCCGTGCGCATCGGTCCCGTGGTACAGCTCTCCGGACAGCTTGGCGCGAAGCCTGGTGAGCTCACCGTGGTCCCCGGCGGTCTCGACGCCGAATCGCGGCAGATGCTCGACAACATCCGCCACACGCTGGTCGCGCACGGGCTCACCATGGACGACGTGGTCAAGTGCACGATCATGCTCGCCGACATGTCGGAGTGGGCGGCGTTCAATGCGATCTACGCCACCTACTTCTCGCCGCCGTATCCGGCGCGCAGTGCGATGGGCGTGAACGGATTGGCGCTCGGCGCGCGCGTGGAAGCGGAGTGTATGGCGGTGGACGGCGCAGCGCGCGCGAAAGGGGGAGGGTCGGTGAAGGCGCCGTGACTCGCCTCAGTCAGACCGATTGACGCGAGATCGCGCTCATTCATGGCACTCGCGTCAACACGACGTCCTGAAAGACAGATCGCACATGCATCGCACTGCCGTCTGTGCCGCTCGTGAAGCCGATGAACCAATCGAGTCCGGGCACATAGGCGACGTCCTCGGCGACCACGAAGGCATCCAGCGTGAGGCCCGTGCCGACGCGAACGCGAAGACCGTCGGCCGTTGCCGTCACGGTGATGGTATCGGTACCGGCGGCCACGTAGCGACCGACCACCGCGCCGTGTCGGCTATTCGCCATCGATGTGAACGCCGGGCGCGACGCCGTCGCCGGCGGGCGACCGTCGAGCACCGCGACGAGCTCACGCTGCAGCGTGCCTAGCGCCCACGGCGACAGACTGCTGTTGCTCATCATCACCACGGCGTCGCGGCGCGTGCGATCCCAGTAGACGAAGCTGTGGAAGGCGTTGATGGCGCCGCCGTAGTGACAGCGGTCGCCACTGTCGTCGCAGTACCAGCTCAGGCCGTTGATCGGCGAGGTTGTCCCATCGATGGTCGGGCGCGGCTCACCAAGCGCGCGGACTGCAGGAGGCAACGCGGTGCCAGTCGCATGCGCCGCTGCCCAACGGGCGAGATCGAGCGTGGAGAAGTACACGTTCGATCCGCCGATGAACGCTTCGTTGTCGTAGACATCGGCGACGACCCACGCGCTGTCGCTCCAGCGATACCCGAGTGTGCGCGGCGACGGGAAGTCCACCAGTTTCCCGGGGCGCGCGAAGCTCGCGTCCATGCCGAGCGGCGTGAAGAACCGCTCGGCGAAGACGCGCGCAATCGGTACGCCACTGATGCGCTCGACGATCAATGCCGCCGCATCGAAGCCCAGATTGGAGTATTCGAATTGCGTGCCGGGCGTGAACCTCGGTGGCAACGCCGCGCGACGCACGGCAGCGAGCAGCGCCGCCGTTGTACGCACGTCCTGCGGGCCGAAGTACGGATCGAACGCCTCGTAGTAGGGTGGCAGTCCGTTCGTGTGCGTGATGAGTTGACGCACCGTGGTGCCGCTGTGGGGATATTCCGGGAGATACGCCGTCGCCGGTGTATCGACCACGATCCGCCCCTCGTGCGCGAGCGTCCAGACGGCGGCGGCCGTGAGTGTCTTCGCGAGGGAGCCACCGTCGGCCGGCGTGGATAGAGTGAAGGGGCGACCAGCCGCGACATCGGCCATCCCCGCGCCGCGCGCGTGCACGAGCTTGCCATCGCGCACAAAGGCGACGGCACCCATGAACTCATGGGCGGCCGCGAGTGGCGCGAGCAGCGAGTCCACGCGCGCGGAGTCTGTGGCTGTCCAGGCACGAGCTTCGTCTGAACGCGCGGCGACACGATCGCACGCGGAGAGCGGTGCAAGGAGGAGGAACACGTAGGAGATCAGCGCGTGTCGAGGCGATGAACGAGACGGGTTGTGCATTTGACAAGCGTGAAACGTTGACCCCGTGACGTCGCGATCCGCGATGGGCGACAATCGTATGTGTGCGGTGCGTTCAGCTACTCGCCATACCGCCGCACCCGGTAGCGCAACGCGAACATCGGTTCGAGCGATGCGGTGGGCACGACACCGTATGGCGGCTCCACGGTGCGCGGTGTCTCCCAGTCGCTCCAATCGACGCGCGGGTCGGGAGGACGCGTCATCCGCGGGACGAAGACCTCCGTCTGCCGATCGCGTACCGCGACCACGATGGATCGGCTGCCGCTGCGATACAGCGGCTGTTGCACGACTGGGATGATGGTGACGTCGCCCTCTGTGCGCACGCGGTCCCAGAGCGGAATGCCTTCGGGGCGCGTTGATGCGGTTTGCACTTCTACCGTGAACCAGCCGGACTCGGCGTTCGGCGGTACCACACTGGTGCGCACCCGCAGTTCGAGCTCAAGCGTGGCCATGGCCCCGTCGTATTCGAGCGGCGCTTCGCGCAGCGACAGGAACGCCCACACGGATGCGGCGAGGACGGCCACGAGGCCGACGACACCGAGCACCCCCGACAGCGCGGACGCCCCGACCTGCCCGGGCGGCGCCTGTCGCGCGTACCACACGAGCCCGGCGATGAGGCCGAGCAGTGCGCCGAGCACACCGAACCCGAGCACGAAATAGCCCACCGCGCCGTCGCGGTCGGTCATGCTGGAGAGCTTTGCGAATAGCAGGGCGGCCGCCGCGAACACCGCGAACCCGGCGACGGCATCAACCAATGCCCACACAAGACCGAGGAGACCGCGCATGTGATGCGGGAGGTTGATGGGACAGCAGTGCGATGGGCGACGAAGACTCAGACGCGCTTACGATGTCAGCGCAGCGCCCATCCGGACGAGGTACGCACGAACACGAAACGGCCCGGCACGACGTAGCGCATGCCCACCGGCTAGTACGTGGGCGCGGCCGTGAAGTACTCGAGTGACGCCAGGTGCTGGCTGGAGTACGCGAAGTACTCGGGTGCTCGCACGCCGGCCTTCAGATCATCCACGATGCGCGTGGACGACACCAGATACTCGTAGCTCACCTGCACGATCGCTTCCGCCGAATCCTGGCCGAGCGGCGTGGCGCCCACGAATTCGAAGCCGGCCACGCGCTGGTAGGGAACGCAGGCGAAGTAGCCGCGCACGTCCGACTCGGGCGTTGGCAGCGTGCGGGTCTCGATAGCGGTCGTCACCTGTGCCAGTACCTCCCGGCGTCCGGGCGCGTCACGCGACGGACAGCTGAGGTTGGAGGCGAGCACCGTGAGCACGGCCGCGAGCACTCGGCGCCCTTCGACGAACGACTGGGCCATGGACGGGGTGGCGGCGGGAGCGCGCGTAATGAACGGAGAGCGTTGTGGCTACACTATGGCCTGACGTGCGCGACGGCCAGCCGTCCACAGTCCTGCTCAGGGCCGGCGCTCGAGCTTCGACCCGCACCCCAGCATATCGCCGTTGCTCATCACACGATGGTGATACGGCTCGGCGAGTCGAGCCCACGCTACTTCCAAGCGGCGCGTGGAATGTGAGCCTTCCCAGTCCGTGCCATTCGGACAACGTCTGTAGGCTCCCAAGTCATACACCACGCTCAACGAGTCCATGGAGCGTAGCACGTGGCGCACACGCAGGTGTGCGCGTGTGCTGTCGGCATCGGTCACCGGCCGCGCGCGGAGCAACGTCGTGAGTGCGCGCCGGATGTCGCTCCAGGCGACGCCACGCGAGTCGTCGGGGAACTGCATCTCCCATGGCGAGGGCGCGGTGTCGTACAGGCGTCGAGCAAGGAAGCCCGTCATCTCACCGAGGATGGCCGTGTAGGCTACGCGTGTCGCCAGTGAATCTTGGCTCGCCGGGAAGCGCTCGGCGAACGACTGCGCGCGGGCGGCTGCCGTGGCGAGCGGACACAGCGCCAACAGTGTGGCGGCAAGCGGAACAGTCCGTACGTGCATGCTGAAGGGTTAGCGTCCCATCGTGGCGCTCGCCACCGTTTACTGCGGCCGTTCGGACGATCCGTCCGCGATCGACGGCGGTTCCACACGGCGCGACGCGCGACGCCGTACTGGCACTTGACCCACGGTACGTCAAGCACGATCCCGTGATCGGCGCGTACCAGTGGTGCACAGCGACCTGCGAGAACGTCACCGCGGTGGCCGCACGTGCGAGCTTGGCCTGAAGGCCCGCGCGTGCGCCCGCGGTTGGCGGCTCGAAAATGCTGAGGAACGTGCGCCCACGAGGTGCGAGGAGCGCACGTAATCGGCCAGCGCCACACTCGACGTCGAGAATCCGGTCGTCGCGCGATGCGGGCACGAGCGCGCTGAACCCGCAGAGGCGGTGTGGGACAACAGTCCGAGCGGGAGAAGGACGGGGATACCGCGGACGCGCCCTCCGCAGCGGGTCAGCGTACGGAGAGGTTAGGCGACCCCGCTACCCCTACCTCGCAGCTCTTTGCGAACGACCAACTTGAGCCCGGACCAGACTTCAGAGACTGCGCAGACCTTGATGTCTACGAACCCGATCGACAGAGCAAGCTCGCGGATCGTGTCCTCGGTGATGTCTGTGGCCACTTTAGAGGACCTCTTTGGCCAGGAGACCCAGATCGCTGCCTCATCGTTCAACTTTCTGCGAAGGCTACGGAGGTGCGCTGACAACTCCTGTCGTTCGGTTGCAAACAGATGAACCATGTTCGTCTGCTTGTCAGCGGCGGCACGCAGTATGACGCCTTGCGGCAGTTCCCCGACGAAGCTCTCGTACTCAGTTGGTGCGTCAAGAACGACCAGTTGCATCGGCGACTTGATGCCGAGCTTTTTGGGCAACGGAGTGCCCGAATAGCCAACCGCCATGGCTTCTTCCTGTGTGGCCTAACGTCAGTTGCACCGCGTCGCATCACTACCGGGACGGTGTTGGACAGCACGTTATCGCGGCGTGATGCACGTGCACACAACATTGCTCCGCCCTCGCAACCAACCTACGCGCCACGAAGTAACCCGCAAGCGCTCTCGAATGTCGCGTCCGCTGATGCCGCGAATAGTGCAGCATAAGGCCGAGATGTGACTACTCGGGAGCGTGCGTGCGAACGCGCGTCGGCGCTCCATCCAGCACCGCCGCATGAGCGATCCGCACGTCTCCCTCAAGCGTTCCCACCCGCGCCGCAATCGCCCGCCGCAGCACCGCATCCCGACGTCGCTCCATCCACCGTGCCGCCGCATTGCCAAGCCCCGGTAGCACGCCCATCAGCACGAGCGGCATCACCCACCACCCGCCGCCACGCAGCACCCCCGAAGTCACCGCCGCACCCAGCAACAGCAGCGCATACCACCCCACCATCACGTACAACCCCGGCACAATCCGCCGCGCCATGCGATCCGTCGCAGGCCCCGATTTCGCTGCCACGCGCTCCACCATCCACCACGCCGGTGCGTGCAGAATCCACCCGAGCGGGCCGAGCAACACATCGAGCATCCGCGCACCCGTCGCACGCCGCGACATCGCGCCCAACACGCGTGCCGGCGGCACATCACGCACGCTCTCGCGTAGGGCAGCACACACCGCCAGCGCCGGCGCGAAGCGCGCATCGTCCGGCGCCTCCGCCTGCACGCCCGGCCCGTAGATCTCTCCCGCAAGCGCGCGCCACACCTCGTTCGCCGCGAGCAACGGGGGCACCCCATCGGGTGCCGTCGCCGCCACCACATCGGCCACTGCACTCAGCGCTTCGAACGCGCGCTCGTCCGGCGCGTTGCGGGTCACCGCGCGCAGCCCCGCCGCCACCGCGGCCGTGAGCTGCGGCGCCGCCGGCCGATCCGGCTGCGGCGTCCACGTGTCCACGTCGATCGCCTCACCCACGTGTGCCAGCACGCGCGTGCCCAGCGCATTCGGCGCCTCGTACGTGAGTCCCATCGGCACGAGCCGCACGCCACGCACGCCCGCATCACGCGCCGCCAGCACCATGCGCGCGAGCCCCGTCCGCAACGCCCCCAGATGCGGACCACGGTTCACACCGCCCTCGGGGAACACCACGACGCACGCGCCATCACGCAGCGCCTGCAGCACGCGCTCCATCGCCGCGGCGTTCGCGGCCGCACTGTCTTCACCACGCGCCATCGCGCGTCGCACATCGCGCACCCGATGCACCGGGATCACACCCATGCGATCGTACGCGAGCTTCACCAGCGGATGCTCGGCCGCCGACACGTTCGCCACGAACGTCACACGACGCGGCACCTGCGACAACACCACGCAGATGTCCGCGAGATCGTTCGGATGATTGACGGCCAACAGCACGGGCCCGTGCACCGGCACCGCCCCCACCACCGTCACCTCCGCATAGCACCAGCGCAGTGCGCGCCCCGCGCACCAGCGCAACATCGTGTAGAGCATCGGGGAACGATATCCGCCACGCGCGCGCACCGCCGAGGCCCCCAGTACCGCACCGGCTGGCGCGCCGTTCCCGGGCGCAGCAGCTTCAAGCATCCCCAACCACCCGCCCATGCTCAAGAAAGCGCTTGTCGGCCTCGTGCTGCTGCTCGCCCTGCTCACGGGCGTCGCCTATCTGCTGCCGCGCGAACACACCGTCGTGGTCACCGCGCCCGTCGCCGCGCCACCCGAAACCGTCTTCCCGCTGATCGAGACGCCCGCCGAGTGGCCGAAGTGGTCGCCCTGGAACAAGCGCGACCCGAACATGCAGATCACCTACGCGGGACCGCCCCGCGGTGAGGGCGCGACCTGGTCGTGGATCAGCGAATCCGAGGGCAATGGCAGCATGACCATCACGCAGGCCGTGCCGAGCGTGATCGTGAAGTTCTCGCTCGGCATCGAGGGGATGGGCCCACCGTCCGATGGCACGTTCACCATTGCGGCCGCCCCGCAGGGCTCGATGGTGGAGTGGAGGATGCGCGTGGACATGGGCAACAACCCCATCGGTCGCTGGATCGGCCTCATGATGCCCACCTGGCTGCGCAAGGACTTCACCGACGGACTCGCCGCGCTCAGCACCTACGCCGCCACGCTCCCACCGCCGCCGCCCATCATGGGTGTTGAAGTGCCCATGCTGCCCGACACCGCGCCGCGCTGAGCGGCGCGCCGGTCACCACTCGGCGTCGCCGCGCTGCACGCTCCGCCACAATCCCCAGCCGATCGCGCCGATCACACCGAGATTGCCGAGCCCGATGCCGGCGTAGAAGAGCCGTTGTCCCACTTCGAGCGAGGTCACGCGCACCGCGGACGCCATGAGAAACAATCCCACGGCCAGCGACAGCGCGACGAGCGTGAACATCACCGCCAGATCGCGCCGACGCTCGCGCTGCAGCCACGCGAGCTCCCGCTCGAGCTGATGCCCGCGTTGCTCCAACGCACGCGCTTCCTCGGGCGTGGGCGGCGGTGACAACCGACGACGCGCCACGCTCACCCCGCCAGCCACGTCTTCCACGTGGACTCGGCCAACCCCAGTGTGACGCGCTGCTTGCACCGCACCAGGGGCTGCACCAGCAGCAACGGCTCCTCGCTCAACAGCGTGAGCCACTTCTCCTCGCCGTAGCGCGCCGGCCCCAGGCCGAGTTCGGCAAATCGCTTCGACTGCCGATCGATCAGCGCCTCCACCCCGAACTGCTGCGCGAACTTCGTCAGTTCGCCGGCGCTCGGTGCGCGAATTCCGAAGTCCATGAAGTGAATCTTCACGCGCCGCTCCTTGAAGAAACGCTCGGCCTTGCGCGTGTCACTGTGCTTCTTCGTGCCGAGAATCTGTACTTCGAGCTGTCCGGGCAACGTGGACACGTCACACGTCTCCGCGGAGGGCTGTGTCCATCATGGCGTCGTCGAACTGCCCTTCGCTGCGTGCCACCACGAGGGCGGCCACTCCGTTGCCGATGAAGTTGGTGATCGCGCGCGCTTCACTCATGAACCGGTCCACCCCGAGGAGAATGGCGAGCCCCTCGAGCGGCACGGTCTTGGTGGCGGCGAGCGTGCCCGCCAGCACCACGAACCCCGAGCCGGTCACCCCGGCCGCGCCCTTGGACGTCACCATGAGAATGCCCAGCAACACGAGCTGCTGGGCGATGGTCATGTCCACGTTGTACACCTGCGCGAGGAAAATGGCCGCCATGACCATGTAGATGCTGGTGCCGTCGAGATTGAACGAATAACCGGCCGGCACCACCAGCCCCACGATGGACCGCTGCGCCCCGTAGCGCTCGAGCTTCTCGAGCAGCCGCGGAAACGCCGACTCCGAGCTCGACGTCCCGAGCACCAGCAGCAGCTCCTGTCGGATGTAGCGCAGGAAGCGCCACAGCGAGAAGCCGTAACGGCGCATGATGACATTGAGCACCACGAAGATGAACACGGCCATCGTCACGTACACCGCGAACATGAGCTTCGCGAGCGGCAGCAGCGTGCGCAGTCCGAACGTCCCCACGGTGTACGCCATCGCGCCGAACGCGCCGATGGGCGCGACCTTCATGATGATCGACACGAGCTGAAAGAAGATCTCGGTAAGCCGCTCCAGCACATCGTACACGATCTGGCCGCGCTCGCCCACCATCGCCATGGCGGTACCGAACAGGATCGCGAAGAACACGATCTGCAACAGCTCGCCGTTCGCGAACGCGCCCACCACGCTCGGCGGCACGATGTGCGTGAGGAACTCGAGCATGCCGGTGGGCGCGGGCGCCGCCACCGGCGCGGCCGCCGCCAGATCATCGGGGCGAATGAAGTCCGCTCCTGGCCGGAGCGTGTTCACCGCGATCATGCCGATGATCAGCGCGACCAGCGACGTCGCGGTGAAGTACGCGAAGCTCTTGGCACCCACGCGACCCAGCCGCTTGAGATCGTGCGTGGACGCGATGCCGGTCACGATCGTGAGAAACACGATCGGCGCCACCACCATCTTCACGAGGTTGATGAACGTGTCGCCGAGCGGCTTGAGCGACTTGGCGAACTCGGGGCGGACGATCCCGAGCGCGATGCCGATCGCGACGGCGACCAGCACCTGGAACGTGAGATTGCGAAAGAGGGGGCGCATGCGAGCGGTACGGTAACGCCCGGGGTGGGTACGGAACAGGGCAGCGGCCGCACGCCGACCACCCGCATCAGCCGCCACTAGATTCCGCGTCCATGTCGCTGCCCTCGTCGTTCGCCCTGCTCGAACCAGTCACCACCGGCGGGTCGCTGCCGCTCACCTCGCTCGCCACGATCGCCGCCGTCTCGGCGGTGGGCGCCGCCGTGAACGCCGTTGCCGGCGGCGGGACGCTGCTCACCTTCCCCACGCTCGTCGCGCTCGGCGTGCCCCCCGTCTCGGCCAACGCGACGAGCACCGTGGCCCTCTGGCCGGGGTCGTTGAGCAGCATGCTCGGATACCGCCGCGAACTGACCGGCGCACGCGCGTGGGCGATCCGCTTCGCCATGCCGAGCATTCTCGGCGGCGTGGTGGGCGCGCTGCTGCTCATGAGCACGAGCGAGAAGCGATTCGCGGCCATCGTGCCCTGGCTCGTGCTGGGGGCGACCGGGCTCTTTGCCATGCAGAAGGCAGTGGTGCGTTGGCTGCTGTCGCGCGCGACCGCCGCGCCGCCCCCGCGCTTCGATGCGAACGGGCACCTGCTGCCGCCCACCACGGGGCTGCTGCTCGCGCAGTTCGGCGTGGCGGTGTACGGCGGCTACTTCGGTGCGGGCGCCGGCATCATCATGCTCGCCGCGCTGGGCTTCATGGGGCTCACCAACATCCACCAGATGAACGGCCTCAAGAACTGGGGCGGCGTCTGCTTCAACGGCGTGGCCGCCCTGATGTTCGTGTTCTCGGGGCTCGTGATCTGGCCCATCGCGGTGGCCATGGCGGCGGGGAGTATTCTCGGCGGCTACGCCACGGCCGGTCTCGCGCAGCGCGCACCGCAGGCGGTCATTCGCGGGCTGGTGACCGTGATCGGCGTCGCGTCGAGCATCTGGCTGTTCATTCGCATGACGCAGGCGTGACGCGTGCGTGACGCCAAGCGCGTGGCAGGTCGAGTGCGAGGCGGCATCTTTCACCGCATGCACTCGCGCCGTTCGACACATCGTGCGCTCGTCGCGCTGCTCCTCGGCGCCTGTGGTGCGCCGTCGGCCGCGCCCTCCCCCACGCCGCGCGCCGATGCACCGCGCAAGGCGCTCTTCGTCATCGTGGACGGCATTCCGGCCGACGTGATCGAGCGCGTCGCCACACCACAACTCGACGCGATCGCGGCGGCCGCTGGCACACCGGAGCTGGGCTACACGCGGGCGTCCGTAGGCGGTGAACTCGGGGGGCCGAGTGAAACGCCCACCGTGTCGGCGCCCGGCTACATGAGTTTCCTCACCGGCACGTGGGCCTGGAAGCACAACGTGCGCGGCAACAGCAATCAGTCGCCCAACTACGCGTACTGGAACCTGTTTCGCATCGTGGAGACGGTCGAACCCACGCGCCGCACCGCGCTCTTCTCCACGTGGCTCGACAATCGCACGGTGCTGGTGGGTGAAGGACGCGCCGACGCCGGCACGTTCATGCTCGATCACGTCGCCGATGGCTTCGAGCGAGACACGGTGCGCTTTCCGCACGACAAGGCGTCCCGCTACATCCTCGCCATCGACGAGCACGTGACCACGCAGGCCGCGCGTGTGATTGCCGACAGCGGGCCCGACCTGAGTTGGGTGTACCTGCAGCACACCGACGACGTGGGACACGCGCAGGGTGACGGCGCCGCCTTCGACGCGGCCGTGCAGCACGCCGACTCACTGATCGGCGTGCTCTGGCGCGCCGTGCAACAGCGCGAAGCACGTGGTGAACAGTGGATGATGGTGGTGACCACCGATCACGGACGTGATCCGATCAGTGGTCGTGGCCATGGCCGACAGACCGCGCGTGAGCGTACCACGTGGATCGTGACCAACCATCACGCACTCGGGCCGCGTTTCACGCGCGAGACGCCGGCCATCGTGGACATCGCGCCGTCCATCCTGCAGCATCTCGGGATCGCCGCACCACCGGAAGTTGCGGCGCGCATGGATGGGGTGTCGTTTCTGCGAGGGGAGCGGTAGTCCTCACGCCAGGGCGCCACGTGTGCGCCATGGCCAATACGGCCTACGCAGCGACCTCGACTGTCGTCGCGTAGGCGTGCGATTCGGGGAGCTTCGCCCCGTGGGCGCGGAGTCCCTCGAGATGGAGTTCGATCACCTCACGCATCGACCGTTCCACCGCTTCCCGCGACTCGCCGGTGGCGATGCATCCGGGGAGATCGGGCGCATAGGCAGAGAATCCCGACGCGGTCTGTTCCACGACGATGAGCACCTTCATGTCTTGAGTCCTGCCTGCTTGAGGTCCGCCCCCCCCTACCGCTGCTTCGCAAACCGCGTTCCGTCGAGCTCGAGCGTGTTGCCGTTGACGCGCAGATCCACCGTGAGCCGCCCGTCCTGGTTCACCAGCACGAGCGCGCCACCCACGGCGTACCAGCGCCCTGCCTCGTCGCGCTCCTCGGGCGTGACGTTCGATCCCGGCACGCTCACCGTGAAGCGTTTGCGATACGCGTACGTGCCATCGGCGCGAAAGGCCCACGATTCGTCATTCGTGTAGCCACCGCCGGTGGGCGATGACGTGTACGCCTGCTGCACGGCCCACGTGCCCACGAGCCGCGTGCGCAACGACGCATCCGCGGCCGCGTCGCCGAGTGACACGCCGCCAAGCAGCGTCGCCACCAGTTGCGCGGCCGAGTCGAGTGCCGCGGTGCCACGCGCCGCTTCCATCACGAGAACCGCACCCAGCGCGGTGGAATCCGTGAGCGCCACCACCGCTACGTGCGCGAGCACCTGCTGCGGTGCCGTGACGCGCAACGAGCCGGCCTGTCCCTCGCGCGCGCCAAAGTGCGTGGGCGCGAGAGGTGCGACGATCTGCGTGTCCTCGTCACGCGGCACGCCGAGCACGCGCTGTGCGTCGCCGAGCGCCTGTGACAGCGGCGCGAAGTGGCCAGCGTACACGATGAGCGCCCGCTTCTGCTCGGCGTCGGCCCACGCGTGAATGCGCCCTTCACGCCCCGAGAGCGTCCAACCGGCCGGGGCGGTGTACGACACACCGAATCCGTCCACCACCGTGGCCGTGGGCTGCGCCGACGCCTCCTGCGCTCCCACGCCGAGCGACAGCACCACCATCCCTGCCATCACACGCCACGTGGTGCGTCGCCTGCGCGACCGCACCACGCGCGTGTCGTGCGTGCTCAGCTCCACTTGAGATCGTGCAGCGACAACGGCAGTGTGCGAATGCGCTTGCCGGTGGCGGCGAAGATGGCGTTGGTGATCGCCGGCACCACCGGCGGCAGCGCGGGTTCGCCGATGCCGGTGGGCGGGTTGTCGCTCAGGTGCCAGTGCACTTCCACCGGCGGTGCCTGGCGAATGCGCAGCAGCGGGAAGTCGCGGAACTCGTCCTGCACGGCGCGTCCCTTGTCGATGGTGATCTGCTGCGCGAGCACCTGCGCAATGCCATCGAGCACCGAGCCCTGCACCTGCTGTTCGGCGCCACTCGGGTTGATGATCTGACTGCCGATATCACCCGCCACCCACACCTTGTCCACGCGCACTTCGCCGGCCTTGCTCACCGTGACCTGCGCGACCTCGGCGAAGTAGCCGCGGTGACTGAAGTGGAACGCGACCCCCATGCCCGTCCCCTTGGGCAACGACGCACGCTTGGCCCACCCCGACTTCTCGGCCACGAGATCGAGTACCGCGCGCAGTCGTACGGCTTCGGGATACGCCGGGGCGCGTTGCCCCGCCGCCGGCGCGGGCGGCGCAGTGAACTGTGCGAGCAGCTGACGGCGCACTTCGATGGGATCGGCCTTCGCGGCGTGCGCGAGTTCGTCGATGAACGACTGCATCACGAACGCGAGGCCGTTGCTGCCGGGCGCCCGCAGGAAGCCCGTGGGCACACCACACGGCAACAGCGACACGTTGAGCGCGAAGTTGGGCACGTACGCCGCCGGAAACTCGCTGGCGCCGATGTTCGCCGCCTGCACGAACTCGCCCCCGGTGCCGAAGCTCACGAAGTGATTCTCCCACGCCGTGATGCGACCGTTCGCATCGATCGCACCGCGCAGCTTGTGAAAGCCGCCCGGCCGGTAGAAGTCGTGCTGGAAATCCTCTTCGCGCGTCCACAGCAACTTCACGGGCACGCCCGCTTCCTTCGCAATCCACGCCGCTTCGACCATGTAGTCGTTGTTCAAGCGACGACCGAAGCCACCGCCCGAACGCGTGATGTGCACCGTGATGTCGTCGGGCTTGAGTCCGAGCGTGCTGGCCACGAGCCCGCGTCCCGCCTGCGGACTCTGCGTGGGCGCCCAGATCTCGAGCTTGCCGTTCACGTACTCGGCCGTGCAGTTCTGCGGCTCAAGCGACGCGTGTGCGATGAACGGATAGGCGTACTCGGCCTCGACCTTCAGGCTCGCGGAGGCGAGCGCCGCGTTCACATCACCGTCGGTGCGCAGCGAGCGTTCGGGCGTCCCGCGAAAGCGCTCCGCGGCCTGCGCGGCGAAGCCCGCCGACGACTGCGACGCCGTCGCGCCTTCGTTCCACGTCACCTGCAGCTTCTTCTTCGCTTCCTGCACGAGCCACCAGTTCTTCCCCACGATGGCCACGCCGCCGAGCAGGCCGGCGAGGTTCGTGCCCCCCTGCACCACGAAGGCGTGCGTCACGCCCGGGAGCGCCTTCACGGCGTCGAGATTGGCGCTCGCCACCGTGCCACCGAACACCGGGCACTTCACGAACGTGGCGTAGTGCAGATTGGGCCGCGTGACATCGATGCCGAAGAGCGGCTTGCCGGTCACGATGGCGTGATTGTCCACACCGCGCGTGCGCTTGCCGATGATGCGGAACGACTTCGGGTCCTTGAGTGGCACCGTGGCCAGATCGGGCGGCGCGATCGAGGCTGCGGCCGACGCGAGCTCACCGTAGGTGGCCGAGCGATTGCTCGCGCGATGATGCACGACGCCGGCGTCGGTGGTGCACTCGCCCGCCGGCACATTCCAGCGCTGCGCGGCGGCGCCCACGAGCATCGCCCGCGCGGCCGCGCCCACGCGGCGCATGGGCAACCAGTTCGTGGGCGTCGCCGTGCTGCCACCGGCCGACTGCGACGGATAGTTCGCCGGATCGAGCTTGGCCTGCTGCACCCGCACCTGCGACCACGCCACATCAAGCTCTTCCGCGATGAGCATGGGCAGCATGGTCTTCACGCCCTGCCCGATCTCGGGGTTCTTGCCCACGATGGTCACCACGCCATCAGGCGTGATGCTCACGTAGGCGCCGAGCCGCGGATCGTCGGCGGCGGGCATGGCGTCTCGCGCGCGCGTGGTGTCGAAGGCGACGGCGTCTTCGCTGTCGAAGAGGCCGGCAATGAGCAGTCCACCGCCGGCCAGCGCGGAGACGCGCAGGAAGCCGCGGCGGGAAACGGAGGCCGTGAATGGCGTCATCAGCGATTCCCTCCCGATGGCGTCGGCGCGGCGAGCAGCTCGGCCGCGCGATGGATGCCCTCACGAATGCGCAGATACGTGGCGCAGCGGCAGAGGTTGCCGTTCATGGCCGCATCGATGTCGGCGTCGGTCGGCTTGGGCGTCCGCGCAAGCAGCGAGGCGGCGCGCATGAGCTGGCCGGCCTGGCAATACCCACACTGCGGCACGTCGAGCTCGTCCCAGGCGCGCTGCAGCGCATGCGTGCCATCGGGGGAGAGCCCTTCGATCGTGGTGATCTCGGCGCCCGCCACCGCGGAGACGCGGCGCTGACAGGAGCGGATGGGCGAGCCATCGACGTGCACGGTGCAGGCACCGCACTGCTGCGAACCGCAACCGAACTTGGTGCCCTTGAGGTCGAGCTCGTCGCGGAGGACCCAGAGCAGGGGCATGTCCGCCGGTACATCCACCGTGCGGGACTGCCCGTTGACCTTCAGCGTGATTTCCATGGGCGGGGCCGGGAAGGGGGGAGCCACAAAGATCGGCGCCGCGCGCGGCCGCGTCCAGCCGCGCGCGCAATCCCGATCGGCCGCTAGGAAGGGTGTGGCGGTGCCGCGGGGCGGTCCTGCAGCAGCGCTTCGATGGCTTCGAGCAACTCGGTGCGCGAGAAGGGCTTGGGCAGGAAGCGGACCGGTCCGTCGCCGTCGATATGGCCATCGCGCAAGGTGTGCGAGCCGGAGAAGAGCAGCATGGGCAACCCGGGCCAGACGAAGCGCAGCGCGCTGGCCAGACTGAAGCCGCTGAGTCCCGGCATCACGACGTCGCTCACGACGAGCGCCGGTCGCGGCGCGCCCGCGAGCGCGGCCTCGAGCAGCGCGACCGGACTGTCGTACTCGCGAATCCGGAAGCGCTGGTTGGCGAGGATGCGCACCACGGTGCGGCGGAGCAGGGCGTCATCGTCGACGATCAGCACTTCGGGAGCCGGCATGTCACCTCGGTCGCGAGAAGCGGGGGAGTCCATGAGGACGGACAACTGCGTGTGGGTGAAGTCACATCCCCGGTCGCGACGGCCGGTGCGGTAGATTCCTGTGGCGCGCCCAACGATGCGGCGCGCTCCACCGCGCGTCTGTGACTTCCATCGCACAATCGTGTCCGAGACTCCATCGCTCCGCGCCTCGCTTGCCGAGGAACCGGATGACCGTCTGGTCGAACGCGTGCTGCAGGATGAGCACGATCCACGGCCCTTCGAAGTGCTCGTGCGTCGGCACCAGGGCTTCGTGCGGGCGAACTGTCGTGTGTTGACGCGGTCATCGGCCGACGCCGATGATCTCGCCCAGGAAGTGTTCGTGAAGGCGTACTTCGGTTTGCGACGGTTCGAAGGACGTTCGCAGCTCAAGACGTGGCTGCGTCGCATCAAGGTCAATCACTGTCTCAACTACCTGCGAGCGCAACGTGGCGGGAGCACGGTCGACATCGAAGAGCTCGGGCCGGATGCCCCCGTGTCGAGCGCCGATCGCGCCGATGCCGGGGCCGATCAGGCCGACCTGCGCGAGCGCATTCTCGCGGTGCTCGACGATCTCTCCGACACGGTGCGTGTTCCGCTCATGCTGCGCGACGCTGACGGCATGAGCTACGAGGAGATCGCGACGACACTCGGCATCTCGCTTTCGGCCGTGAAGATGCGTATCAAGCGCGGTCGCGAGGAGTTCCGGAAGCGGTGGGAAGCGGCCGATGATACCGCGGAGATGTCATCGTGAGTGACGCACCGCGCGGTGCAAACGGCGACGAGGACATCGGCGCCCCCGTGGAGCCATTGCAGGATTTCGCACTCCCTGACGACGAGCGATTCGTGGATCGCGTCGGTCGCCGCATCGAACGACGGTTGCTCACCAACGAACTCCTGACCGTCGCGTGGCATGCTCCGTTCGCCACCGCGCTCGAGCTGCTTCGTATTCCTTTCGCGTGGAAGGACAGCCCCCGTCGTCCTTCCTCTCCTCCCATTGATCGTTCCCGATAGTCCCCGTGGATCAGATCCGTCAGGTGTTGCTCTCGCTGCAGCAGATGCTCGTGGACGCGGCGCCGCGCGCGGTGCTCGGCCTCGTCACGATCGTTGCGCTGCTCATTGTTGCGTCACTGGTCGAGCGGGCGCTTCGCGCAGTACTGCAGCGCGTGAAGTTCGACCAGCTGCTGTCGCAGGTCGGCCTCGACAGCGTGCTCACACGACTCGGATTGCGTCAGTCGCTCGCGACGGTGCTGCCGCGACTCGTCTACTTCCTGCTGCTGCTGCTGTTTGCGCGCACCGCCGCCGATGCGTGGGGCCTCACGGCCGTCTCGGCCGCGATCGCGGCGCTCTTCGGGTATCTGCCCAAACTGCTCGCGGCGGTCTTGCTGCTCGTGGTGGGCACCGCGGTGAGCCAGTTCGCCGGCGATACCGTCCGTCGCGCCGCCGATGCGTCGGGGATCGACTTCGCGCCGATGCTCGCGCGCATCACGTCGGGGTTCATCCTGTTCCTCGTGATCATCATGGCCATCGGACAGCTCGAGTTCGATACGGCCATGGTGCGCATCGTGACCGCCGTGGTGCTCGGCGGTCTCGCGCTGGCGTTCGCGATTTCGCTTGGCCTCGGCTCACGCGATGTGACGCGCAACCTGCTGGCCGGGTTCTATGCGCGGCAGGTGTTTGCGCCCGGTGATGCCATCGAAGTGCGCGGACACCGCGGTGTGCTGCGTGCGATCACGCCCACGCAGACACTCATCGAGCAGGACGACGAGGTCGTCGTGACGTTTGCGAACAGCGTCTTCCTCGACGACGTGGTGCGGAGCTGAGCCGGGGCGGCGCGTCAGCGCCGCCCCTCCGCCAACCGCCGCAGCCGCTCGCCCGCAGCGTGCAACACCGCGTCACTCTTGGCGAAGTGAAACCGGATGTAGTCGTGGATCGGCTCGCGAAAGAAGCTCGAGCCCGCCACGCCGGCCACGCCGATCTCCTTGATCAGCCAGTCGCTCGCCTCGCCGTCGGTGGCGAAGCCGAGTGACGAGATATCCATCATCACGTAGTACGCGCCGCCCGGTTCGGTGAACGGCAGCCCGGTCTCGCGCAGATACCCGCAGAACAGATCGCGCTGCCGCTGGTAGAACGTGCGCAGCTCCTCGTAGTACGAGGGTGGGAACTCCAGCGCGGTCACCGCCGCTTCCTGCAGAGGAGCGGCCGCGCCGATGGTCAGAAAGTCATGCACCTTGCGGGCGGCACGAATCACCTCGGGCGGACCGAGCACGTAGCCGATGCGCCACCCGGTGATCGAGTACGTCTTGCTGAGCGAGTTGCACACGATGGTGCGCTCGAACGCGCCGGGCAGCGCGTGCGTGTACACGTGCTCGTGCGGCGCGTACACCATGTGCTCGTACGGCTCGTCGGTGATGATGTACGCGTCGTGGCGCGTGGCGAGGTCCACGATGAGCGTGAGCTCGTCGCGGGTGAACACCTTGCCGGTGGGGTTGCCGGGGTTGCAGAGAATGATCGCCTTGGCACCCTGCGCGAAGGCGCGTGCCAGCTCCTCGGGGTCGAACGAGAAGGTGGGCGGCCGCAGCGGCACCCAGATCGCCTCGGCGCCAGCAAGAATGGTGTCGGCCCAGTAGTTCTCGTAGTACGGGGAGAAGATGATGACCTTGTCGCCCGGATTGCACGCGGTCATCATCGCCACCATCATCGCTTCGGTGCTGCCGCAGGTGACGACCAGATGCTGCTCGGGGTCGATCGGAACACCCGCGTCGCGCGTGATCTTGCGAGCGAGGGCCTCGCGAAAGCGCGGCGCGCCCCAGGTGACGGCGTATTGATGCGCGGGACCGCGCGCCGCGTCGGCGAGCGCGTCGAGCAGGGCGGCGGGTGGCGGAAAGTCGGGGAACCCCTGCGCCAGGTTGATGGCGCCATACTGATTGGCCGTGCGCGTCGTGCCACGGATGACGGATTCGGAGATCGCCGACAGGCGATGGGAGGTGGTGGGCATGGGCGCGAATATGGGGAAGGGACCGGCGGACGGCCACGGCGCCCCGGGGATGGTGCGCGTGGGCGTGGCCGCGGTGGTACGCCGCGGAGAACAGGTGCTGGTGGGACGACGCATCGGCATCACGCACGGATGCGAAACGTGGCAGCTGCCGGGCGGCCATCTCGAGCCCTTCGAACATCCCTTTGCCTGCGCGGAACGTGAAGTCTTCGAGGAGACCGGCCTGACCGTGCGGGCGATCGGCGCTGGCCCGTGGACAAACAGTGTGTTCGAGGCGGAAGGTCGCCACTACGTGACCGTGTTCGTGCTCACCGAGCTGCTCGACACGACGCGCGAACCGGAGCGACGCGAACCCGACAAGTGCGCCGAGTGGCGATGGTGTCGCTGGGATGCGCTGCCTGAGCCGCGCTTTGCGCCGCTCGCGTCGGTGGTGGCCGACGGCTGGGACGCGATCGCGGCGTGCGCCGAGGCCCGGCTGTGATGTGGCCCCGCTGTGCTGGTGTGCTGCTGCACCCCACGTCGCTGCCGGGCCCGCACGGCATCGGTGACCTCGGTGCGTCGGCCCATCGCTGGATCGCATTGCTCCAGTCCATGGGCGTGGGACTCTGGCAGGTCCTGCCGCTCGGACCCACCGGCTACGGCGACTCGCCGTATCAGGTCTTCTCCGCGTTCGCGGGCAATCCGCTGTTGCTTGCACTCGACGATGCGCCCGCGCGCTCGGACGCGATCGCCACGCCGTCCGCCACGCACGTCGATTTCGCGCAGGTGATCGCTCACAAGCGCCCATTGATCGCGCGCGCCGCGCAGCGAGTGCTCGCCGATCCCTCGCACACGACGGCGCTGGCAGCCTTTCGCGAACAGGAGCGCGCGTGGCTCACCGACTACGCGCTGTTCATGGCGCTCAAGGAAGCGCACGAAGGGGCCCCATGGTACGCGTGGCCACGTGAACTCGCACGGCGTGATCCGTCAGCGCTTGCGCACGCGACACGCCGCCTCGCCGGGACCATCGCACGTCTCGAAGCAGAGCAGTATCTCTTTGCGGTGCAGTGGCAGCGCGTGCGCGACGCCGCCCGCGCGGCGGGTGTGCGACTCATGGGCGATGTACCGATCTATGTCGCGCACGACAGCGCCGATGTCTGGACACACCCACATCTGTTTCAGCTCCACGCCGACGGTCGTTTGCGCGTGCAGGCCGGCGTGCCGCCCGACTACTTCAGCGAGACGGGCCAGCTGTGGGGGAACCCGCTGTACGATTGGGACGCCGTGCGCGCCGATGGCTATGCCTGGTGGATCGCACGCCTGCGCGCGGCCTTCACGCAGTTCGATATCGTGCGCCTCGATCACTTTCGTGGGTTCGAGGCGTACTGGGAAGTCGCGGGAGATGCGACGACCGCGGTGCATGGGGTCTGGCGCCCCGGTCCGGGAGCGGCGTTCTTCGACGCTGTGCACGAGGCGCTCGGGCCGGTGCCCATCGTGGCCGAGAATCTCGGCGTGATCACGCCTGAGGTGGAAGCGTTGCGCGCGCATGTCGACTACCCCGGCATGTGCGTGTTGCAGTTCGCCTTCGCACCCGGGGACGACGCAACGCGCCCGTATCACTTCCCCGAGCACGCCGTGGTGTACACGGGCACGCACGACAATGACACGATCATGGGATGGTGGACGTCGGCTGAGGCGTCCACGCAGGACACCGCGGCCGCCATCGCGGAGCGCGCCTTTGCCGCCCGTTATCTCGACGCGGGCGATCGCCCGAAACACTGGGCCATGATGCGCGCTGCCTTTGCGAGTCCGTGCCACACGGCCATCGTGCCCTGGCAGGACGTACTCGGGCTCGGGAGCACGGCGCGGATGAATCAGCCGGGTCGCGCCGAGGGCAACTGGTCGTTTCGCTTCGCGTGGGCTGACGTGCCGACGGACGTGCCGGCGACGCTGCGCACGGTGCTCGAGACGTACGGGCGCGCCACGCGTGTGGCGCGCACGCAGGAAACGGCGGCCGATTCCGCGATCTTCTACGGCTGACGCACGCGGGTTCTGACGACGGCACGTCGGTGAACACCTGCTTGCGGCGCTCGGCGCGTGTCCGCAGTTTCGCCACCGGGGTAGGCGCGAGCGGGACGGCGGCGTGGCGACGAGGTCACGCCTCGTTCAGCAACCGTTTGGCGAGGTGGCATGCGACGAGGCCCGCGGCCGATGCAGTCACGTCCTGGTGTGCGCGCGATCGTCTGGCACCTCGCCAGCGCGATCGTGCTCGCGACAACAGGGTGTGCGTCGGCGACTGCGGCGCGGCGCCAGTCCGTGTCGCCGCTGGTGCGCGACACGATCTGGTACGTGTCGGTGCGTGCCCGCGATGCGGCGGGACGCGATCAACGTGCGCTGGCCGATTCAATCGAATACGGCGCCGCGATCTTCGAGCGACCATGGGTGGCCGATCCGATCAGCGATCCACTCGCGTTCCATCTGCGGGATTCCGTGCGATTCTCGCGCACCGAGTTTCTGTCGGCGTTGACACAACGCCTCGTCATGCAGTCAACCGCCGACGACTACGCCGTGTTCTATGTGCACGGCTTCGGCACCGGGCTCGACGAGTGTTGGCGACATCCGGCCGACGCGTCCACGCGCGCCGGCACCACCGTGCCGTGGGTGGCGTTCTGCTGGCCGTCGCATGGCAGGGGCATCGCCTGGCCACGGGTCGGTGCCCTGCTGGTACGCGCCTACGAGGATGACACCGCGTCGGTATCGGCCGCCGCGCCAGCGTTCACGCAGACGCTCGCCGACCTGACGAACGCGCTCGGACACACACGCGTGTTGGTGACGGCACATTCGCTGGGGGGACGCATGGTGGCCGAAGCCCTGGCGCGTGCGGACACGTCGTACCGGACGGCACGCAACACCGCCACGGACAGCGCAACTGCGCCGCTACGTGGCATCGCCTGGCTCGCCCTCGATCATGACGCGGCACGGTTTGCCGATACGCTCCTGCCCGCGCTGCACGCGCGTGCGTCGCGCCTCGTGCTCTACACGGCGCGCCGTGATCGCGCGCTCACCATCTCGCGCCGCATGCACGACACGCCGCGCGCCGGACTCGCCGATCCCGACCCGCTGGTGCGACCGGGCCTCGAGACGGTCGACGCCAGCGATGCCTTCGCGACCGATGGACTCTTCCAGCGCCTCTTCGGCAATCGACACGCGGTGCGGCGCGCAGCGGGACTGCTGTGGGATCTCACGCACGTCGTCGGACGGCCGTTGCCACCGACGTGTCGGGACTCGCTCGACCTCGGCGCGCGCGACAGCGTCGGCGTGTGGCACCTGGGCGCCGCTCCGCCGAAGGAACCGCTGGCGGGCGGCCCGTGCGCGCCGTCGCCGACGGTGTCGCGCGATTCCGTGTGGACGGAGTGGAGGGCATGAACCTGACGCGTCTCACGCACCGCGCCATGGCATGCGCGCTTGGCCTTGGCCTCGCGGCCCCCGTTCTGCCCGCGCAATCACGACGCCCGGATGAGGGCGGCCGTACGCAGTCCATCCGACAGCCGTTGCGCTGGCAACCCTCTGTCGGCGTCGTGACGGGTGCGCAGTCACGCCCCACGGAGACCGCAGCGGTCTCGGAAGTGCGCATCGGCGCGTACACGGAGTTGCTCAATCGCGTGCTCGGCATTGGGGGTGTGCACGGAGAGTTCTACACCGGTACGCTCGATACGCGGGGCACGGCCGGTGTACGCGCACGTTTCGTCTCCTCGTTCCTGCGTCTCGCAGCGGGCACCGACTACAACTTCAACACCGAGCAGTGGCGACCGCACGTCTCGATCCTGCACCCGATCAAGCGTGGCGGCCTCTTTCGCGATGGCACGGTGTTGCGCGTCGATCTCCTTGCCGGCGCTGAACCGGCATTCATGGCCGGCATCGAGACGCCGCTGCGTCGGCGTGCACCCATCGGCAAGACGCGCGCACGTCTCGATCACGTCCCGTTGCACACCGAGCGCCCGCCCATTCGCCTCGCCCCGTTGCAGCATCCGGGCATTCGAGCCGCGATGCAGACCGTGCGCCGTGCGTCCGAGCACGTGCGATGGCTCACCGTTCCGTGGCTCGATCACGTGGGCTCGGGCGGTGACGCCAGTGATCGTGCCGTCGAAGCGCGTCTGGATACGCTGCGTGCCAGACTCGACACGTTGCCGGGAAATCCGGCGATCCCGGCCGTCGAACGCGAGACGCGCCGTTTGCATCGCGCGCTCGATCTCGCGTTCACGGTGGCCATCGAACGCGGCCCCACCGTGAACGACGGCACCGAGGGACGCGGCGATGGTCCGGTGGTGGACGCGACGCAGCTGCCGCCGGCGCCGCCAGCGATTGGTGCGCGCGTGGGACGGGAAGCGCGACGCGTCCTGCTCGACGAGGTGCTGCTGCCATGGGATCGGCTGCTCGGTCAGGACAAGCGGGACGACACGCTCGCCCCGTTCGTGATCCTGGCACGGAGCAGTTTTCTACGCTGGCTGCACACGTCCGGTGACGTACCGACCGATGCGATCCCTGGCGCGCTCGCCGTGTTCGCGGAATGGCTCGACATCGTCGAGGACGCGCGCGCCGGGGCGAGTCGGGAGTGGGGGAGCGCGCGGTACGCGTGGCTGCCACTCCAGTTCGCCCTGCTCCCGGAAGAGCACGACGCCCAGGACGAGATCGATCGGCTGCTTGCGAAAGCCACAGGAGAACCGTTCCACGACGGCAATGAGGTCTCGTACGTCGTGAACGAGCAGTTCCAGTGGCAACTCAATCGCACGATTCGCGTCGCGGAAGACTACCATGTGTTGTGGATCCATGATGTGCGCGGCTACGACGCCCAGGGCGATCCCGACGAAATGAGCTTCCGCCATGTCCTGCACTCGTATCTCGCGACGCTGACCGAGCGCGTTCGCGCGTACGATCGAACCGGACGCCTCCCGACGTACATCATCATGCTCGATCAGTTCTTCTACGAAGCGCGACGCTCGCGCCTCTGGATGACGCTGCTCGAAGACCCGCTGCGCCATACGGTGTCGCTCCCCAGCGGCTTCGAGGCGAGGGAGGATTCTCTCGCAGGCGCGCAGGCGGCGTTGCGCGCCGCCGTGCAGCAGTCGGCGCTGCTGAAGGCGCAGCGGCAACAGTTCGGCGAGGCGTGGCTGCACGATCTGGTGAAGGTGCATGTCAACATCACCAACATTTCCGATCCCACCTTCTGGAGTTGGCGTCTGGCGACCGGCTTCCCGGTACCCGATACCTGGATGCGCGATCATCGCAAGGTGGTGTTCTACGACCTGACGGAGTCTGATCCGTATCGCGGTGAAGCGCTGCTGACCGGCGCTGGCGTCGGCGAGCACTACGCGAATCTGTCGTGGGAAGATCGGTCGCTGCTGCGAGGACCGGCCACCCTCGCGCTCAAGGAGGCAGCACGGGCCCTCATGGAGCGGCAGGGACTGGGTGGCGCGCGCCTCCCCGCAGTACTCGCCGCCCAGCCGAAGGCGCCAGGCGACGTGAATCGGGTCGCGGGGTCTGCGGCATCGACCGGACGCGCGCTGCGAGCCGCCGTTTTCCAGAATGGCACCGGATTCGATGAAAAGGACATCACGGTCGCCAAGGCGATTCTCTACACCCTCATGCCGCCGGGTTCGGTCATCAAGATCCCCGATTCGCTCTGGAATGGCACCTTCTGGGGATCGGCGCTGCTCGGATGTGCACTGCGTGGTGGTCGTGTCCTTGTCATCACACCAGCGTTCGCGAATGCCCCGGCGCGATCGTTCGGTTCGATGATTCGCAGTCGTGAGCTGCTCTGGCGTTTTCTCACCGCCTCGCGCATCCTCGACGGCGCGCTGTCACGGCACGGCGGATTCGTGAAGGTGGGGCTGTTCAACTCGGCCCTGCCCGTCACCAACATTCCGGCCAAGGTGCTCGGCGTGCGCAACACACTGCGTGAGCACGCGTGGCTGCACCGGCTCTTCAACTTCCCGCCGGCGGTGTACGACGGACTCGAAGCGCTCGCGACGCAGTACGCGGCGATCCCCACGCCACAGCCGGACGCGAACGACTTCGAATCGAAACAGCGTCCGCAGTTGCACATGAAGGCCAACTTCTTCGCGTCACGTGAAGCGTGGGACGTCATGGCGCGCGAAGACCGGGTGGCCTTCACGCGCGAGTACGTGCCGCGCCGCATGACGCAGGTCGCCGCGCGCGGTGCCGCCGTCGGATCGTTCGGACCCAATCCGGACGCGCTCATCGACGTGGGCAGCGAGGTCGTCGATGCGTGGTACGCCGCGCTCCCCGATTCGACACGCGCCCGCGTGATCTTCGTCACGCTGCTCGGTTCGGCCAATCAGAATGATCGCAGCTTCCTGAGCGACGGCGAGGTCGTACTCGCGCTTTCGAACTGGCCGCCGGTGATTCCCTATCTCGACCTCTTGTCGATCATTGGCCAGAGTACCTGGGTCGAAACGCCCGCCGAGCTCGACGCGCTCTTGCCCAGACGCGGCGCGCTGCTCACTCGCGTCGCCCATTGGTTCAAGACAATGTTCTGAGACGACGGTCTCGCGCTCCACCCTCCACCCTCCCGGTGTCCTCATGGCCTTCCCACTCTCGCGACATCCACTCCGGCTCGCCGCCATCGCAATCCTGCTCCCGTTCTCCCTCGACGGTCAGGCGCGTCCCAACGTCCCCGGCATGCAGCCGTCCGGTCCCGTGATCAATGCGACGGGGTTCTCCATCAAGGTCGACAACCCCACCTTCGTCGTGCCCGAAGGCCACGTCTTCAAGGCCGTCTGGGAAATCACGCAGAGCGACACAACGGCCATGAGTCAGCAGCTCGGCACGATCGCGCGCTATCTCAACCTGCATGTGCGTCACGGCATCCCGCTTGAGCGGGTGAAGGCGGCCGCCGTCGTGCATGGCAGCGGGTGGATGGCCCTGTTGAACGACTCGGCGTACGCTGCGCGCTTTGGTGGCAAGCAAAATCCGAACAAGCAGCTCGTGCAGGAGCTGCTCGCCGCTGGCACGCAGCTGGTACTGTGCGGACAAACCGCCGGCTCCCGCAGCATCGCGCAGTCGGATCTGTTGCCGGGGGTGCAGATCGCCCTCTCGGCGATGACGGCCTTCAACGTCTTTCAGGCGCAGGGCTATCAGTTCAATCCGTGGTGAACACGCACGATCCTGCTACGCCGCCGTCCATCCGCCGTCGGCGGCGATGCAGGCACCATTGATGTGACGTGAAGCGTCCGACACGAGAAAGAGCGTGAGCTCGGCGATGTCGATCGGATCGAGCGTCGCGGGAATCGCGGCGTACCAGGTCTGATAGCGCGATGTCGCCTTCGGGTCCATCTTCGTCTGATCGACGCTCTGCATGATGTTGGTCGCGATCGCCCCCGCCACGATCGCATTGCAGCGCACCTTGTCGGGTGCATACGTGAACGCCGTGTTGCGCGTCAGCCCGATCAGCGCGTGCTTCGATGTGGTGTACGCCGCACCCGCCGCGCCACCGCCCACGCCCGCCACCGACGCCACGTTCACGATGGCACCACCTCCCTGCGCGACCAGCTTGGGTACGACCAGACGCGACAGATACATCGGCCCGTTGAGGTTCACGCCGAGGACGCGGTCCCACATGCTGTTGGTCAACTCGCCAACGCCGTGATTGTTGTCCATCACCCCGGCGTTGTTCACGAGCGCGTCCACGCGACCGTACGTGTCGAGTGCTGCCTGCACGATGGCGGCGCAGTCGGCCTCGAGCGCGACGTTCCCATGCACTCCGGTGATCTTGCCGTGCTGCGCTTCCACCTCAGCCACCACACTCGCCAGCGTATCCGCGTGCCACTCGGCGGCAATCACCGAGGCACCTTCCGCGGCGAAGAGGGTGGCCATGGCGCGTCCGGTGCCTGAACCAGCACCGGTGACGATGATCACCTTGCCCTGCAGTCGCATGGTCGGTCCTCCCGAATGCGTGTGAGTTCAACTACCGAGAGACACGCGTAGACGCGCGCCCGCAAATCGCTGCGCACCGCTGGCGGCCTGTCCTTCGATTCCAAGACCGACGCCCTGCCATGGACGCCACTCCTGCACCACGGTGATGCCACGACCGCCGGTCATCGGCGGCGCCGGATACACGACAGGGGTGCAGTCATTCAAGCACAGCCCCGCCAGCAAGCCGCGTGGCCGTTGCGTGCCGCGCACCAGAACCGGTCCGGCCCCGAGGCGCATCGTACCACCAAGCACTTTCGGGAAGACACGGCCGGTGTGTACCGTCGCGACCACGAGACTCGCCTCGTCGAAGAACTTCAGCATGAACTGCGCGGTCGCACCCACCCACCAGCGTGTACCGACCGCCTCCACGCCACCCCCCAGGGCAATCGCGCTCGACTCCGTACTGCGCGCTGACGACGGCGCTCGGCAGCACGCACTACAGTGCGAAGGCGAGCCCGGTGCTGCATGGTGTGATGCGCATCGAGACACGATGCACCGGCGCGGTCCACCGCGCGTCGGGCAGTCCCTCGCGATGCCGTCGGGAATTGCCCGAACGAGGATTGTGCTGATGCGCGAAGTGCCAACTACGACGCGCCGCGATCGACGGCGTCCACGCGCGTCTGCGCGAGCCGCCAGTCGATGGACGGCGCCACGTCATCGTCGGCCAGGCCCAGACTCGCGCGTGCCCGCTCGATCACGGGAGCGCCGAGTGACGCCGGCAACGCGAGGCCGAACGCGAGCTCGGCGCGTCGGCACAGCCGTTCTTCACGCGCCGCGTCACGTCCGGCCCGTCGGACACCAAACGCCTCCACCCGCGCATGTACCCCTTCGTGCAGAATCGATGACGCGACCGGTGCGGCCGATATATCGCGGCGCGCAAGAAACGTGAGCTCGGTGATGATCTCGCGCGTACTCGGATCGAACGCCCCGCGACAGGGGAAGCGCACCACACGAATGGCACGAACATCGCGCTGCAGGTGCCGAAGCCGCCACGGGTGATACTGCGCAATCAAGGCCAACGCCTCGTCCAGCCGCGACAGCACAGCGCCCGTCTCGATGTCGGGACGCGTGTTCTCCACGATCACGGGAATCCCGTACGACGCGGTCAGCACCGGAGCAGTCATGGGGACGGGGAAGGACGAGGTCGATGACATGGTGGACAGGTGAACCTACGCGCTGGTGCGACCGCGAGTTGCACCGTAGAATCGCAGCAGCCGTCTGCCGCTCCTTCCTCTGCGCCCCCTCCCATGCGTCATTCGACCCTGCTCGTCGGTCTCCTGTGTGCCGTGCCGACGCTCTCCACCACGCTCGCCGCCCAGGCACGACAAGTTCTGCGTGACGCACCAGTCGCCATCGACAGCACGGACCCCGTCGCTCTCATGGTCGCGCGACTCGACCTCGAGCGCTACAAGGCGACCATCAAGGGGCTGACGCAGTTCGGCGATCGTCGCGCCGGCACCGACCGCAATCGCGCTGCCATCGACTGGATCGAAGCGCAGCTCAAGAGCTACGGCTGCACCAACACCGAGCGCATCACCTACGAACATCTGCAGTTCGCGCGACCGCCCGCCGCGCCAGCCGCTGGCGCGGGGGCCGAGACACCCGCACGACCCAATCCGGCAGTGGCCGGCAGTGGCGCGGCCGCGCGGCGCACCGGTCCGCCACAGGCCGCGGGTGGTGGACGCGCACGCGGCGTGCGCACGCGCACCGGCGTGAACAACGATTCGCTCGCACAACCCGATGCGCGATTGCGCGCGCTGAACGCGCAACCGGCCGAGCCCGGCGAGCGCCAGCAGGTTTACTGCACCAAGATCGGCACGACACGCCCCGACGAGATGTACATCATCGGTGGCCACATGGACGGCATCGGCTGGGGCGAAGCCGCCAACGATGATGGCTCCGGCACGGCCATCGTCATGGAGCTCGCGCGCATCTTCTCGAGCCCCGATGTGCAGACCGAGCGCTCGATTCGCTTCATCCTCTTCAACAACGAGGAGACGGGACTCAACGGCGCGCAGGCCTATGTGCGGCAGCGCGCCGAGCTGCAGGGCATCGAATCCCCAGCGGGCTCCGGTCGCTATCCAGAACCGAAGTGGCTCGGCATGATCCAGCACGACATGATGCTGTTCGATCATGGCATGCCGCGCCCCGACGGCACGATCAGTCCGGTGCAGCGTCCCGAAGCCGATGTCAACATCGAGTTCCAGATGAACTCCAGGCAGGCGCGCGCGTCGCAGGATCTGGCCTGGGCATTTCACGCCGCCAATGCACGCTATGCGACGAACTATCCGGCTTCGGTGGGTCCGCATATGACCAACACCGACAGCGGGCCCTTCCAGGATCTCATCGCCTCGATCAGTCTGCGCGAGAACGAACGCGGCACGCAGGTGGGGAGTGGCTGGAGTCCGCACTGGCATCAGCCCACCGATCTCTACACGACCTACAGCGACGACGACTTCCGGCTCGGGCTCAACGCCGCCCAGACCACACTCGGCGCCGTCGGACGGCTCGTCGGCGCCACGCTGCGCAAGTGATCAGCGTCGCGCCTCGGACGACAACGCGTCGTCGTCCGAGGCGCGACCGGGTGCGTCCGCATCGTGTCGCGCGAGCAGCTCGGTGAGCAGTCGGATCTGCTCCTGCTGCATCGCCACGAGTTCGCGCCACTGCGCGTCGCGCAACGCGTCCAGCTTCTCGTGCAGACTCAGAATCTCGAGTTCGGCCTTGAGATTCACTTCGTAGTCGTGCGCGGCCTCGAGGCGATCGCGTGCCGCCTGTCGATTCTGTGACATCATGATGATGGGCGCCTGAATGGCCGCGATCATCGAGAGAAACAGATTGAGCAGAATGTAGGGATACGGATCGAACGGATCTCCACGACGCGCGAGCACGATCGAGTTGAGTGCGACCCACCCCACAAGCACCGCCACGAACAGGCCGACGAACGTCCAACTGCCACCGAACGCTGCGACGCGGTCGGCCACGCGTTGACCAAGCGTTCGATCATCGTCGAACGCGCGACTGGTGTCGCGACTGACGTGCGCACGTTCGAGGAAACGCTCCACGACGGCGCGCTCGCTCTCGGGCAGCACGTCGGCACCGCGACGCAGCACGCGTCGCGCAAACTCCGTCAGCGCGCCGGCGGTGCTCATTCCGCGTCGCGCGTGCGGCGATCGAGGTCAAGCACAACTTGCAACAGCACCTCCGCGCCCTGGGTAATCTGGTGCGGGTGCGTCAACTCCCACGGCGAATGGCTGATCCCCGCGACGCTCGGCACGAAGATCATGCCCATGGGGCCGAGGCGCGCCATGCTCTGCGCATCGTGACCGGCGCCGCTCGGGACGTCGTTCGTGGTACGACCGAGCGCGCGCGCCTGCGTGCGCACCACGTCACGAATGGTCGGGACGCACATCGAGGGACCACGTGACTGCGCGAGCTTGAAGGCAAAGGTGGTCCCGTTGGCCTCGCCGATCTGCGCCGTCTCACGCTGAATCGCGTCGAAGAGCCGATGAATGCGCGCCTCGTCGAGGGAGCGCAGTTCGAGCGAGGCGTCGACGCGACCGGGAATCACGTTGCGCGCACCGGGCGTCACCGCGAGACGTCCCACCGTCCCCACCGCCTGCCCTTCGGCACGCACGAGACGATCGACGGCGGTGACGTAGCGCGACGCGGCGAGCAGCGCATCCTTGCGATCGACCATCGCCGTCGCGCCAGCGTGGTTCTGCTGGCCCGTGATCGTGACGTCCCACGCATAGATCCCGACGATCCCTTCCACCACACCAATCTCGAGCCCGTCACGATCGAGCGACGCGCCCTGTTCGATGTGGAGTTCGACGTACGCCGCGATGCGGCCGGGCTCCCACCGCGCGGAACGCAGACGCGTCGGATCACCACCCAGACGCGCGATGCCTTCGCGATGCGTGATGCCGGCCACGGCCACCGCGTCGAGATCGCCGTCGGCGAGTTCACCAGCCACGATGCGACTGCCGATCAGGCCCCCTTCCTCGTTCATCCAGATCGCCACTTCGAGTGGATGACGGAGCGCCGTGCGCGACACGCGCAGCGCGTCCGCCACCTCGATCGCAGCGAGCACACCGACCGTGCCGTCGAAGCGCCCACCGGCCGGCACCGTGTCGATGTGCGAGCCGATCACGAGGGGACGCAACGACGGATCGGTCCCCTCGCGACGTGCGATCAGATTGCCCACGGCATCGCGCCGCACCACGAGTCCGGCGTCGCGCAGCAGGGGCTCGATCCACGCGCGCGCGGCGAGGTCGGCGGGCGAATACGCGACGCGGTCTACACCCCCATCCGGGCGCTGGCCGAACGTGGCGAGCTGCGCGAGGCGCGCGTTGAGGCGCGCGCCGTCGATGACCGGAGCCAACAGCGAACGTGATCGGCGCCCGCCGGTGGCCAAGGACAACGCGCGTTCCACACCGGACTGCGCCGCGAGCGGCCGCGCCAGCGCGAGCGAGGCTGCGGCGCCAACGAGGGTGGAAGCGAACTGGCGACGGTGCATGCGCAACCTCGGACTGGAAGCGATCTGTGGGCTGCCGTACCACTCCAAGATGCGCCCGCCACGCGCCTTCGACCAGACGGCGCTGGCGCGCCCGGCGTCCGACCCGGATACTTCACCACGGCGCGTCGCACCGGCGGCGCGCTCCCTCCCTCCGCTGCTTCCGCCCATGGTCACGCGTCGCGATTTCCTGGCTGGCTCACTCGCCACGGTTGGTGCTGCCACGCTCGGCAGCAGTCTGTTCACCACGTCCGCGCACGCCTGGACACCGCGTTCACGTGGCGCCCCGAAGAAGATTCTCATTCTGGGCGGAACCGGCTTCGTGGGACCACATCAGGTGCGGCGTGCCCTCGAGCGCGGACACACGGTCACGATCTTCAATCGAGGTCGCAGTGCGCCAGGGCTCTTCGGTCGCGATGTCGAGCAGCTCACTGGTGACCGGGCAAGCGATCTTCGCGCGCTCGAGAACAGAACGTGGGACGCGGTCATCGATGAATCGGCGTCGCTCAGCAGTGCGCCCGAGTGGGTGGAGCGCTCGGCCACGATGCTGCGCGATCGCGTCGAGCAGTACCTGTTCATCTCCACGCGCTCGGTGTACGCCGACCTGAGCGCGGTGCCCATGCACAAGGACGCCCCGGTCCTCACGCGCGAGAACTCGCCCATTCCCGACGGACAGCCGTTGCCATACGGGCACGCGAAGGCGTACGCCGAGAAGGCGGCGCACGCGGCCATGCCGGGCCGCGTCACCGTGGTGCGCCCAGGGCTCATCATCGGTCCCGGTGACGACACCGATCGCTTCACCTACTGGCCGGTGCGCATCGCGCGCGGCGGCGAGGTGCTGGTGCCGGGCGACGGCACCGATCACGTGCAGATCATCGACGTGCGGGATCTCGTGAACTTCTGCGTCACACTCGTGGAGCAGCGCACGTACGGCGTGTTCAATGCGGTTGGCCCGCAGCTCGGCCAACCGTTCTCGCAGTTCGTCCAACGCATTCAGATGGGCGTGGGCGCCACGAACGTCAGCTATACGTGGGTGGACGCCGAATTCCTGCGCGCGCAGGGCGCGAATCCGTACGGACGCGAGCTGCCGGTCTTTCAGGTGATGCGCGGGCGCACGGCCGGATTCGCCCGGTTCGATCTCACCCCCGAAATCGCGGCTGGCCTCACGTTCACGAGCACCGAGGACAGTGCGCGCGATACGCTCGCGTGGTATCGCACGCTGCCCACCGACCGGCAGACGGCGATCAAGACCGGATTCACCACCGAACGCGAACGCTCGTTACTGGCCATGTGGAAGGCACGCCACTAGCGCCGGCGATCACGACGCCGACCCGAATGCGTCCAGCGCCGCCCGCAGCTCCAGCTGCGTGGCGGCGCGTTCGTCGAGGGGCACACCATCGGCGATCGCCTGCCACGCCTGCCGGAGACTGCGCGCGCCCGCCGTCGGTCCCATGGGATGACCGAACACGCCACGCCCCGGCACGAAGCCGAAATCCGTGTGCCCGATCGTGCGGTACACGCGCTCGAGGGTCGCCGCGGAATCACTGCCCCCTGGCACCGGCAGACTGGGGCGAAGATGTCCCATCGGTTCGAGACACGCGCGAAGATTCTCGTGCACTTCGTGCGCCGGTGTCATCATGCGTGATCCGAATCCCGGCATGATGATCACATCGCATCCGGCAAGCCGTTGCAGTCGCGTGATCACGCGAGAATGCACACCGTGCGCCGGCAGGCGACTGAAGGCCGCGATGAGCGGGAAGTGCGACACAATCGGCACGCGCGCGTGACGCCGCAGTGCGCGAATCGCGGAGACACCTACGGGCATCGCATTCACCATGACCGCGTTCGCCCCACCATGCACGGCGACATCGTGTCGCGCCGCGAGCATGTCGACTTCGCCGGTGATGTTCGCGAGGTAGATCTTCGGCGTACCCGTAGCTTGCTCCGCGCGGCGGCGAGCCGCACCGAGCAGGGCGGCGCGCTCCGCGAGTGGTGACCACGACACATCGGTGAGCATCTCGTCATCCTTTGCGACATCGAGCCCACCCAACCAGCCGGCGTATCCGAGCTCGGCAAACGGCGCCGGTGGCAGGCCGATGTTGGGCTTGATGACGCCGAAGAAGAGCGGGCGCGCGAACGCCTGCAGTCGCTCACGAACGCCGGCAACACCGAACTGCGGTCCCTCAAAGTGCGCGAGGAAGGCGTCGGGAAAGCGCACGTCCTCCACACGCACGAGGGGAATACCTGGTGTGAAGTACACCCCCTCGCCGAGTACCGCCGAGATGAGACCGGGCAGACTGGCGCCAAAGTTGCCCCACGGGTGCGCGATCACGGCGTGCACGCGATGCACCGGTCCGGCGGGGGCCTCGGGCACGGGCACCGAGAAGCCGTGCGGCAGCGGCGTACTCTCGAGCTCCAGCACATGCGCAGCGAACTGCGGTCGTAAATCCTCGGCCACCCCGACGCGTGCCCACTGCGCCGTCGACTGTTCACTGCACAAGTGCGCGGCAGCGAGGCGTGGATCACCGGTGCACTCGAACGTCACGTCGACTTCCAGGTAGGCATCGGCGTCGAGCGTCTGGCGCGACGCAAAGAAGGCGGGTGTGTCGGATGCGTTCACGGACTCGCCTCCATGAGCTGCAACAGCACGGTGCGGGCGCGGCGTGGACCATCCAGCTCGATCAGAAAGAGCGACTGCCAGGTACCGAGCTGCAATGCGCCGTCCACGACGGGGATGCACTCTGTCGTGTTGAGCAGCAGGCCGAGCAGATGCGCGTGGGCGTTGGCACGTCCGTCCACGGTGTCGCTGTCGTGCGCATAGCCGGCCTGTGGCGGCGCGAGCGCTGTCAGGAATCGTACCATGTCCTGCTGGAGCCTCGGTTCGCGCTCGTTGATGGTGAGGCGAGCCGTTGTGTGGGCCGACGTGACGCTGAGGAGCCCATCGCGTACACCGGTCGTGCGCACCCACTGGTGGATGGCCTCGGTCAGGTCGAGCAGCTCGAGGGGGGCCGCGGTTTCGAGCGTCAGGTGATGGCGGTGCGTAGGCATGGCATGCGAAAAGCGAACGAAGAGCGTCCCCATCGGTCCAGCGCCGGCTGGCCGATGTCGCGCGGTGCGCGGGTCGTCACGGTTGGAAGATCGCGGATTGTCCCGTCACGGGAAGCGCCCCCACTCGCGCGAACGCCCCAACTGCGCGAGCTTTGCCGGTCATGATCGACGCCAACGCGACCCACGCCCTTGCCGCCACCACCGACTCCGTCTCACGCGGCATCGTGGCAGCGGTCCTGGTGGCGGTCTTCGCCCTGCTCACGCTCGAGAAGGTGCATCGCGTCCTGATCGTGCTGGGCGCCGTGGCCGTATTGTGGCTGATCACGTACCTGACGCCCTATCATCTCGTCACGTTCGAGTCGGCCGTGCACCACGTCGACATGAACGTGTTGCTGCTGCTCGCCGGCATGATGGCGCTGGTGGGGGTGTTCAAGGCGACGGGTGCCTTCGAGTGGATGGTGACGCGCTTGCTGCTGGTGGCGGGACCGCGGCCCCGGTTGCTGCTCACGCTGATCCTGTGGGCCACCGGCATGGCATCGGCGCTCGTGGACAACGTGACGACGGTGATCTTCATGACGCCACTCGCGCTCGGGGCAGCGCGACGCATGGCGATTGACCCGCGCGTGCTGCTGCTGCCCATGATCATGGCCGCCAATATCGGCGGCACCGGGACGCTCGTCGGCGACCCGCCGAACATCATGATCGGCTCCGGCGCAAACCTCTCGTTCACCGACTTCCTGTGGCACCTCACGGCGCCGGCGCTGCTGCTGCTGGTGATCCTCGAGATCTGGATGCGACGTCGCCACGCGGCGGAGCTCGTGCCGGGTATTCCGCTGGGGGCAACCGGCGTGACCGACGAGCAGAGTACGATCACCATCGCCGATCCGCCCCTGTTGCGGGGCCTGCTCATCATCTCCGCGTTCGTGCTGGTCGGCTTCCTGACGCACGGGATCACGGGGATGCCCGCGGCGGTGCCGGCGATCGTGGGTGCGGGCGCCGCGCTGATCCTGCAGGACATCCGCTACCTGCGACAGCACCGCCCCAGCGAAGCGGAGCGCGCGCACGGCATCCTCGAGATCCTCGAACGCGAGATCGAGTGGCCAACGCTGGCGTTCTTCACGTTCCTGTTCATCATCGTGGGCGCCGCCGTCGACACGGGGCTCGTGGGCGCGATCGCCAAGGGGCTGCAGGGCGGAATCGCGGCGATCCAGTCGGGCTTCGGACTCTCGCCCGAAGGCACCGTGCTCGCCGCGTCGGTGCTCGTGCTTGTGGCCGCCGGCGTACTCTCGGGTCTCATCGACAACATTCCGTTTGTCGCGGTGAGCATCCCCATCATGCACGAAGTGATTCCCGCGCTGCCGGCCGACGGGCAGGCCATCTGGTGGGCACTCGCCCTCGGGGCGTGTCTTGGCGGCAATGCGACGCCGGTGGGCGCGTCGGCGAACGTCACGGTGCTCGGGATCGCGGAGCGCGGTGGCGTACACCTCACGTTCCGCGAGTTCATGGCACTTGGCGTGCCGGTCACGGCCGTCTCCCTCGTGGTGAGCGCGATCTGGCTCGCACTCTACGTGCTGCTCGGCATGGTGCCGGCGTTGCTCATCGTGGGTGGTATCGCCGTCATCACGTTCGCCGTGCTGCGGGTTCGCGCGCGTGAGGCGCATTGAGCCGCACGCAACAGTTCCTCCCGAGGTGAAGCACACGCGGGGCGATCCGATCGGATCGCCCCGCGCGTCGTTCAACCACGGCGATCGCGTCGGTTCTCCCGACGATCGCGCACATCTTCCCTGCGATCGCGCCCGTCCTCACGACGATCCCGCACGTCTTCGCGCCGATCGTGCCGGTCCTCGAGGCGATCGCGCCGACCACCGTCGTGCGCCGCATCACGTCGATCCTCGCGACGATCGCGCACATCCTCGCGGCGATCCCGCACATCTTCCTGTCGGTCACGCCGGTTCTCTCGACGGTCCCGCACATCCTCGAGCCGGTCGCGCCGCGGCCCCTGCTGCGCCTCGATCGACGCCGCGCTCGCGCTCAGCAGCGCGAAGGTTCCGACGACGGCGCCCACGAGCGAACGCCGCGTGATGGGTGGGTGCAGTGACAGAATCCGCATGGCTTCCTCCCGGCGTGCAGCACGCCTCCAGCAGGTCTCGCAATGTGGCCGCCGTGGCGGCCGCTCATGCAGGAGGACGACGACCGACCGTGGGTGTTAATCTTGGTGTTCGCCCGCCCCGACCGCCGCCATCGCGGCGCGTCCCGATTCCTGCCTGTGCTGCGAGGTGCTCGTGCGCTCCGTCCGCTCCGTGATCGGTTTGCTGTCCCTGCTCTCGACTGCATCACCCGTCATCGCGTCTGCGCAGGTGTTCGACGTCATCGAAGCCGACATCACCAGCGTGCAGCGAGCGATGGCGTCCAATCGTCTCACCTGTCGCGCACTGGTACAGCATTACCTCGATCGCATTGCGGCCTACGATCGTGTCGGACCCACACTGCACGCAATTCAGCACGTGAATGCGCGCGCCTTGCAGGAGGCCGACTCGCTCGATGCGCTCCCGCGGTCACAGCCGCGCGGACCCTTGCACTGTGTGCCGGTGCTGCTGAAGGATCAGGTCAACACGCGCGATATGCCCACGTCGTATGGCTCGATTCTGTTTCGTGACTTCGTGCCACAACGCGATGCCACCATCGTGGAGCGACTCGAAGCGGCGGGAGCGATCATTCTCGCCAAGGCATCGATGGGCGAGTTTGCCGGTCGCTACGTGAGTTCGGCGTCGGGGATCATCCGCAACGCGTACGATCCCACACGTAATCCGAGCGGATCATCGAGTGGTACGGGCGCGGGCATCGCCGCAAACTTCGGGCTCGTCGGCATTGGTGAGGATACGGGCGGTTCCATTCGGGGTCCCGCCGCAGTGCACGCCCTCGTGGGCCTGCGCCCGACACTCGGTCTCGTGAGCGTGCACGGCATGCTGCCCGCCAATCCGACGCAGGATGTCCTCGGTCCGATGACGCGCACGGTGGAAGACGCGGCGCGTGTGCTCGACGTGATTGCCGGCTACGACGCGAAGGACCCGATCACCGCGCACGCGGTGGGCCGCATGCCGACGAGCTATCGCACCGCGCTGCGCCCGGATGCCTTGCGTGGACGCCGTGTCGGCGTGTTACGCACGCGGCGCGACAGCACATCCGAACTGCGCAACGCGCGGCGCGATACCACGCTCTCCAGCGACTCGATCCGCGTGCTGGAAACGCGCGTACGCGAGCGGCATGCCGAGTACGCCAAGGCGGCGACGGTGTTCGCCGCGGCCCTCGATTCACTGCGTGGGCTCGGCGTCACGGTCATCGACTCCGTCGTGATCCCGCCGGTGTCGGGGCGGCGCGTAGGCAACAGCTTCGAGACGGAGCCATCGACCAATGCCTTTCTCGCCGAGCAGCCGAATGCACCCGTGCGCACCTGGCAGGAGATCCTGCTGAGTGGCACGGTGAATCCGTGGCGTGCGCGCGCGATGATGGACTACGTCGGCAAGACGATGGACGACGCCGACTATCTGGCCGTGTTGCGCTATCGCGAAGCGCAGCGCACCGCCGTGCTGCAACTCATGGCCGATCAGCGACTCGACGCCCTTGTGTACGCCACGTACGACGCCGCTCCCACGCGCATCGCCGAGGATGTGCTCACGAACCCACGCCCCGACGACGGCTACGGGCTCGGCGACAATCGCGGCCTCAGTCCGTCCACCGGCTTTCCGGCCATCACCGTACCAGCCGGCTTCACGAGCGATGGCCTGCCGATCGGCCTCGAGATCCTCGGACGCCCGTGGGCCGACGATCAACTGCTGGCGTTTGCGTACGCGTTCGAACAGCGCACGCGGCATCGGCGGCCTCCGACGACAACGCCGCCGCTGCCAGCGCGCCGCTGATGACGCAGAGCGGCGCGCTGATCGTCAGCGCGCCGCGGTCGCGTCCTGCTCCTGACAGACGCGCAGCGCCCGTGCGAAGCGCGGCGCATCGGCCGCCCGCACGCCGCAGATGCCGACCCGCACCCCGCCCTGCATCGGCACGACATACACGCCTTCGTGCGTGAGGCGCTCCGCGAGCGTGGTGGCGTCGTCCGATGGAATCGTGACGAAGTAACCGGCGTCCCACGACGCGCCGTCGAGTCCTTCCTCGCGCAACGCGGTATCGAGTGCATCGGCGCGCGCGGTGAGCAGTGCGCGCCAGTGTGCATGTTCCGCGGCCAGCGCCGCCTGCGCCGACGCGTCCGCCTGCATGCGCAACAGCAGACTCATGGGCGCGCGCGCGCAGTTGGAGAAGGTACCGCGACAGCTCGTGGAGAGCGCTTCCGCGAGCGGCCGATCCGTGCACCACGGGAACACGAGCGCACCCGCGCGTGCCCCGTACAGCGTGAACGCCTTGCTCAGGCTGAGGCACGCGCCGACGAGCACGCGCCCCTCTTCACCAAGCGCCCGATAGTCGGCGAGCGCGTCGGTGACGGTCTGCGGATCACGCGCGTAGTCCAGATAGGCGAAATCGAGCAGCAACGTGACGGGCCCGATGGCCGACAGCTCACGCAGCATGCCCATCAGCGCGCGCCGATCGTCGCCCGAGAGACTGCGACCCGTGGGATTGTGGCACGGATCGTTGAGCCAGAAGAGCAAGCGCCCCTGCGCGCGCAGAATGCGCTCGGCCGTGGTGCGCCACCGCGCCAGATCGAGTGCGCCCCCGGCTGCCGGATACGGGACGGTTTCCAACGCGAGACGAGCTTCGGTCGCGAGCGTCGCGTACGGACTCCAGTACGGCGCCACGGTGAGCAGCGTCATGCCGGGCTCGAGCAGATTCTTGAGACTCAGTGCCAGCGCGCCCGTGCCACCCGGCGTGGCCACGCCCACACCGTAGCTCGCCAGGTCGGGCCAGTGCCGCTGCGTGAGCGCCAGAATGAACTTCGGATCACCGGCGATGGGCGCGTACGGTGCGATCTCCATGGGCGTCAGCTGCCGATACAACGCCATCACCGAGTCGAGCACCACGAACTTGCCGTCGTCGTCGAGCAACGCGCCCATGGTCGCGTTGATGACCGACACGCCGTTTGCCGCCGCCTTCTGGGCGGCCGCATTCATCGTGAAGATGGGATCGGCGCCGTCGAAGTGACGGCGCGCGGGAATGAGATGCTCGAGCATGATGGGCGGATTCTCGCTTACGGCTTCGTGACGGTGAGGCCGGTGACCGTGGCGTCGGTGTTGTGGCCGAAACGCACGCCGTAGACGCCATCCGTGCTCTTCAGCTTCCCGGCGGCAACGACGTCACTCTTGTTGTAGGTACCCACGACGGTGCCGTTGATGGCACAGGTGATCGTGTTGCCCTTCACCGAGACGGCGATTTGCTGCGACACCGGCTGCAGCTTGCCCGCCGCCTTGTTCACTGCCGGATTGGCTTCACCACGCGGACCGTTCAACTGGAACGGCGCCGGCCCGAAGCCGCGCACGATGAAGTTGCCGTTGCCGTAGGCGGCACAGTACAGGTAGCTCTCGTTCGCCGTGCCGAGATCGTTGCCGCCGATCACGATACCGTACGGGTGCGGGTGGTTGTTCACGTTCATGTACTGCGGCTCGTTGAACGTGGCCTTCACCGTGTAGTCACCCGTCGCGCGATTGGCCGGGTTCCAGTACGTGACCGCGGGGCCGGTGCGCACCTTGAGCACGCCCCCCTCCGACACGAGCGACGCGTCGTTGAGCGTGAGGCCTGCCGTCACTTCCTTCGCATCGATCTTGCCCTGCCAGCCCGCGACCTTGATGCCACCACCGGCGATCTTGCGCGAGTCTTCGTCGTTGGCCTGCGCCGAGACGAGCGTGGGTGTCGCAACGCTGGCCGCGAGCAGGAGCGCGGCCGTGTAGAGGGCGGACTGTCGCATGAGAGACTCCCCGAAGCGGGATCGATGAGAACGGAGGGCAGGGCGCACGAGGGCTCGCGCACCCGGGAGGGCCGAGGCCAGCCCCTGCAACTTGCCACGGGCCGCCCCGACTCGCCAGCGGGACACCAGCGCGCCGCTCGCGTGCGCGCGCGCTGACACACTCGTGACGCGGTCGAGGGCGCGCCGTGGGGTAGATTCCGGCAGCTCGGCTCGACGGATGACCCGTCGACGCGTCTCTCTATCGCGAGGAAGCACGTATGCGACGTCACGCCACGGCACGCTGGCACGGCTCCGGCCTCGAAGGCGCCGGTACACTCACCACGCCAAGCGGCGTGCTGATGTCCCAGCCCTATTCGTTCAAGCTGCGCTTTCAGGACGCCGACGGCCGGGCCGGCACCAATCCCGAAGAGCTCATCGCCGCGGCGCACGCCGGCTGCTTCGCCATGGCACTCTCGTTCCAGCTCAGTGGCGCCGGCTTCGTACCCGAGGAGCTCGCCGTGAATGCCGTGATCGACATGGCACAGGGCGACGGCGGCTGGTCACTCACGCAGATCACGCTGCAGCTCGACGCGACGGTCCCCGGCATCAGCGCCGAGCAGTTCCACACGCTTGCAAACGCGGCCAAGGCCGGCTGTCCGGTGTCGAAGGCGCTCTCGGCCGTGCCGATCGCGCTCGAGGCGACATTGCGGTGATGCACTGCCACTGACCACGTGGTCGTGCGTGACGCACGCCACGCGGTCAGCGCAGCGTCTTCTCCATGCGCACGAGCGGAACGGGGACGCCACCGCGTGCGTCATGCACCGTTTCGCGCGCGACGTAGCCACACGCCTCGTAGAGCGGGACGCCGGCGAGTGTCGCCATGAGTTCCATGCGCGTGAAGCCCTCCGCGCGCGCGGCCTCTTCGCACCGTTCGAGAATGCGACGGCCCACACCTCGTCGCGCAAACCGTGGATGCGTGTACATCGCGCGCGTCCGCGCTGCCTCATGCGCCGGATCCAGCAGCGCGGCATCGCGCCCGGAGGTGTGATCGCCGCCGTAGAGCGTCGCGCGCCGACTCCATCCGCCGCATCCCGCCGGTTCGCCATCCAACAGCACGACAAAGTACGTACCATCGATGATCAGCTGCGTATCGAGCCCCATGAACGCGCGACTTGCCGCGAGCTGCTCCGGCGTGAGAAAGGGTCGCTGCAGCTCGCCGATGGCGGACGCGATGATCGCCTCGAGCATCTCGACATCGTCGAGACGCGCGAGGCGATCGGTCAGACCAGACAATGTCGTCACGCGGAAACGCGGCCGACGGTTCGATCAGCGCGTGGCGTTCGCAAGCTCACGCATGGCGGCCGCCATCGCGCGCACGCGCTCGGCATCCTTTGCGCCGGCGGCGTCCCGCTCCACCTGACCCGCAAGCGTCGTGAGCGCGGTCTTGCGCGCCGCGCCTGACTGCTTCTCGGCCGCGTCGATCGCCTGCGCGATCGCCGTGGTACGCGCGGCCGGCAGCCCCTGGCCACGCACGAGCTGGTCGAGGTACGACCGCACCACCGGGAACGCGGCCGGCCACACGATGCGCGGCTGGCTCTGCGGATTGAACTCGTCGAACATCACCAACTTCGCCGCCGCGATTTCGTTGGCCGAGAGATGCTCGCTCGGCAGCACCTCGAGGATGTCGAGGCCACGCGCCATTTCCGACGAGTAGATGAGGCCGTTGTGCCAGTAGGCGCCCCACGATCCTGCAATCGTGCCGCGCGCGCGGCTGTTCGGCTCGCCGTCCGACGGCGGATCCACAGGACCCCGATCGAAGTAGGCAATCTCGAACGGCTTGTCCGGATCGGTGAAGTCGATCACGTCGACGCCGCCCTGATACCATCCCTGCACCATGATGTCGCGCCCGGGTACGGGAATGAGCGAACCATTGTGCGACACACAGTTCTCGCGCGTTGTCTGCGCGGTGGGAATCTTGAAGTACGCGTGCTGCGTGAACTTCTTGTCGGCGCCGATCACGAGGGTGGTGTTGCCCCCCATCTCGAGCGGATGCACCGCCTGGCAGTTGGGGGACGTACCGCCACCCCACTCGTCGGTGAACACGACCTTCTTTCCGTCGTTGCTGAACACGGCCGTGTGCCACAACGAGAACATCGTGTCCGCCACCGCGTCGAGACGGCGCGGCTTCTCCGGCTGCGAGATGTCAACGAGCAGGCCGTAGCTGGCGCACGCACCAGCGAGCAGCCCCATCGCGGGATACGCCGTCACGTCGTGGCAGTTGCGCGGGCCAGTCATGGCGTAGGCCGCCATCTCGGCACTGTCCGCCCCCGACATTGCACGCGGCGCACGCGCACGACCACCACGCGCCGGCGCCGGACCCAGGCCCGTGAAGATGCGTGCGCCCGTCACGACATCCGCCGCCTGCGGGTTGCGGCGATCCACCTTGATCACGTCGAGCCGATACAGCGAGTTGCTCTCGTCTGCCGGATCGGGGCCGTTCTTGCAGCCGGCGAGTTCACTTGCCGGCCGCGCGCCCTGATTGCCCGACACGTACACGTACATGATGTTCGCATCGGTCGGGTGCGGTACCAGCGTATGCGTATGCGATCCCTTGCACGTCTGCACGTTCTTCAGGAAGCGTGGCGCGCGGGGGTTGCTCACATCGTAGATGCGCACACCCGCCATGTGGTCCTGCTCGTTCGTCACGCCACCCTTGGCGCAATCGTTGCGATTGCCGGCGCCTTCCGCGGACACGAAGAGCAGGTTGCCCCAGATGGACGGATCACCTTGCGACGTGATGCACGGGACGACGGAGAGCAGTTCCGGCTTGGCCGGATTCTTCACGTCATAGATGGAGAAGCCCGCGAAGTTGCCCACGTACACCGTCGTGCCCTTGAAGGCGAGATCGGAGTTCGTGAAGGTGAGGCCACGAATCGTGTCGAGCTCTGCCGGCTTGCGCGTGGTGGACACGAGCCGCATGTGCAGCAGTGCCTCGCCCGCGTCGTGCAGCCCCGGCTTCAGGTTGTTGCGCGGATCATTCGCATTCGGGTACGTCTGCGCGTCGAGCAGCGCAGGGGCAGCCAGCAGCGCGACAAGGCCGGACGCCGCAACAGTGCGCGCGTACGGGAACAGCGGGGGGCATCGCATGGGGAGCGACTCCAGGGTGGCGAGGTGGGAGGCGGGAAACGACACGAAACGACGAGTGCGACGCGCTGAGGCGTCGCTCGATACAACTCAGGGAATATCTGCGAGCATCTGCCACATCAGGCCGATCTCGGCCATCTGCGCGGCTTCGATCTCGTTCGCGAGCACCGAGATGTCCACCTCCTGTGCCGCGCGCGGCGACTTGAGCAGATCGGCCACCATCGTGATGGCCCCTTCGTGGTGCTGAATCATGAGCCGCAGAAAGAGCCGATCGAACGCGACGCCCTTGGCCTGCTGCAACTGCGCGAGTTGCTCCTCGGTGAGCATGCCGACCATGCGCATGCCACGCCACGAGTCGGTGTCGGGCACATGCTGCCCGTATTCGCGCAGCCAATCCTGCATGATCTTGATCTCACCGGCCTGCGACAGGTCGATCTTGCGGGCCAGCGTCAACACGCGCGCGCCGGCGCCCGCCGAATCGGCCAGCCGGGTCATGTACACCGCCTGTGCGTGGTGCGCGATCATGTGCTGCATGAAGCGCACGTCCGCTTCCGTGATCATCGCACCCGCCGGAATGCTCACCGGCGGCATGCTCGACATGTCGTGGCCGGCGTGCGCATCATGCGCGGCGGCCGGCGTCGCATGCGCCGCGTGCGCATCGTGCGCGGCGGCCTGGGCGGCATTCGCGGGACCAGCTGCAGCGACCGGCGCCGAGGCGGTCGCCGGCGGCGTGGTGGACGCGGCGGCACACGCCGCCAGCAGCGGCAGCATGACGAGCGGGAGAATCGAGCGGGACAGGACGGGAGGCACGGGCCGATCCGAAGCCGGAGTGAACTGAGGGATCTTCGAGCCTATCCTCCAGACGCCAATCGCGCCAGCCGGCGACGCCCACCCGAGCCGGCCGCACATCAGCGACGCCGCGTGGCGACCGCCGGCCACTGCCAGACCGCCTGCCCGTTCGTGGTGCGCCACGTCGGCGACAGAAGCCACACGCCCGCGCCATCACCCAGCGTGCCCGAACGCACGAGCGCATCGCGTTCGGCGGCCGCCAGCGGCGCGACGGTTGCAATCCGATTCTCGGCAACATCGGCGCCGCCCACGAAGAGCAGCTCCACCGCAACGCCGACCGCGCCGTCGATCTGGTTCCGTGCAACGCGGACCGAGTCAACGCGGGCCGTGGCAAAGCCCGTCGGCCAACCGTCCTGCGGTGCGGGCACGTCGAGCCAACCCTCCTGCAACGCGCGCTGCACGTTGACCACGCGCACGCCCACGCCGCGATGCGCCGCCGAGAGCGTGATCGCATTGTCTTCCATCGTCACCCGGGTGCAGTGCGCACCCGCCGCATCATCCGCGGCGATCATGAGCACGACGCCGTGGGCGTGCCCGCGTAGCGTGTTGCCCACAATCGCCACGTCACCACACCGCCCGTCGCGCAGCGGACGCAGCGTGATCGCACTCCCTGGCGATGCGTACGGCACCCGCGTGTCATCAAGCGACTCGATGCGGTTGTCTCGCACTTCGATGCCGCGTCCGAGCAGCTGCAACGGATGATGCAGATGCACGAAGCGATTGGCACGAATGACGGTGGGTGCGTCCGTGTCCGACCACACCTCCACACGCGACGACTCGCGAAAGGTGTTGTCCTCGACGCGCTGCCCACCGTGGGCCTGTGGGATGGGACCCGCGCTGTCGCGTCCACCCGCCAGCACGAGGGCCGTGCTGAAGCGCGTGAACGTGAGGCCACGCACCTGCTGGCGTGCCCCCGTGAGCACCAGTCCCGCACACTCGGCCAGAAACGCCTCCTCGCCCATCGCCTGCACAGCCGTGGGCGAGCACCCTTCGAGCACCGTGCCGTCGGTGTCGCCCTGCAGCACGACATCGGGCACGGACACCACGAGACCGCCGCCCAGCCGATAGGTGCCGGCGCCAAAGTGCAGCGTGTCACCGGGAATCAACGTCGCCACCACGGTCTGCACCGCGCGTCGGTCTTCGCGCACATCGCGGCTGGGCGCGGGCACCGCCACGCGCGTGGGCACCGTGCGCTCGGGCGCCTCGCAGGCGAGGCTGACGAGCGCGCCGCCCAACAACGCCAATCGGAGCGCAGGAGGCCGGAAACGGCGCCGCGCGTGCGGAGCAACGGAACGCATGCCGCAAGATAGACGGTCTGCGCGAAACGCCGCCGTATGCCGTCACGTACTGGGCAGCATGCCTCCTGCCTTCATCGCTTCGAAAGGGCGTGTCACGCGCTCCGTGCTCGGCCCGTCGGCCGTGGCCGCGCTCCTGCTGCTCTCGCACGTACCCGCTCGGCTCTCGGCGCAGGCGCCGGACGCTGCGACGGCACAGACCTCGGCGTCCCTGCGCGCACTCCTCGAGGCCCGCGTCGCGCTCGGGCGCAATCCGGCCATCGTTGCCGCGCAGATCACGCCGACTGGTACGGTGACCGCACTGGTCGGCCGCGCCGGATCGCCCAATGGGGCCGCGCTGTCGGCCACGACGCGCTTCGAGATCGGCTCCATCACGAAGGCGGTGACGGGCGTCCTCTTCGCAGAGGCGCTGGCGCGCGGCGAGGTACGCGAAGACGACCGGCTGGTGGACGCGTTGCCGGGGCTGCGCCTGCCGCCTGAGGGCGACCGCATCACGCTCCTCGATCTCGCCACGCATCGTTCGGGGTTGCCGAGCTTTCCCGAACAACACATGCCCGCCAACCCGGCCGATCCGTGGGCCGATGTCGATTCGGCGGTCGTGTGGCGAAGCCTGGCCAACACGGCGGCACTTCGCTTCTCGCCTGGCACGAAGTCGGAGTACTCCAACGTCGGCGCCGGCCTCCTCGGTCAGGTGCTCGTGCGTCGTGCCCGTGCGACGAGTTTCGAGGCATTGGTGCGCGACCGCGTCGCGCGTCCGCTGGGTTTGTCCGAGTTCGGCGTGCAGACAACGTCCGACGACGTCGCCGCGTTCGCCCCGGGGCACGACGACGACGGGCCGAGTGCGCGCTGGCATCTCGACTATCTCGCGAGTGCGGGCGCGATCGTCTCCACGCTGGAGGACATGACGGCGTTTGCGGCCGCGTGTCTCGGGAAGGCGCCGGAGCCGCTCGCGACCGCCATTGCCGAGGCGCAGCGTCCGCGACGCGACTTCGCGCCCCATCGCATCGGGCTGCACTGGATCGCCACCACGGTGCCGAGTGGCGTGGTGCACTGGCACAACGGCGGCACCGGTGGCTTTCGCAGCTTTCTGGGGTGCAATCGCGCGACGGGCTACGCCGCCGTGGTGCTGACCAACAGCACCACGAGCATCGACGATTTCGGGCTGCATCTGATCGACGCTGCGTCACCGCTGCGTCCACCGCCGGCGGCGCGCGCCGCAGCGCCGACGGTGACCGTTGATCCGCGTGTACTCGACGAGCTCGTGGGCACGTACCGCCTCGCGCCCACCTTCGCGATCACAGTAACGCGCGAGGGCGACGGCCTCGTCGCGCAGGCGACCAATCAGCAGAAGCTCTCGCTGCTCGCGGAGTCGCCGACACGCTGGCGCGTGCGTGGTGTGGAGGCGGCGCTCGAGTTCGAACGTGACGCGAACGGAACGGTGATCGCGGTGGTGCTCGTGCAAGGCGGCGCGCGTCAGCGTGGACTGCGCGCAACGCCCTGAGTATCGGGTCGTTCGACAGACGATGGCGCTCAACGCGTCATCCAGAAGCGTTGCCATCGGCTGATCACCCCGTTGATGGTCATCACGCGCGGCGACAGGAAGCGCAGCGGTTCCTTCGTCTCCAGCGCACTCAGCGGATGCTCGGCAAAGTTGCCGTTGCTCACGGCGATGGTGAACGTGCGCAGCACCGTCTGCCCCTGCAGCATGTCGATCGTGAGCGTGCCGTTCACTCCCGCCATGCGCGCGGCGTTGAGCGTGGCGTTGGTGCCGTCGATGCTGAGCGGGATGTCGTAGAACTGGAAGTCGGGCGCGCTCACGTGCGTCGGATGCGTGGTGAACAGCGTGCGTCCCCCAACACGCCCGCGCAGCACGATTGGTGCGGGCTTGCCACCCGGGAGATCGTGCTTGCTCGCCCAGAGGCGCATCCGCATGCCAGCATCGGCTCCGGTGCCTTCCGGATTGTGCGCGATGTACGCGTGCGTCCGCCACGGCCCGTCCAGGACCCACGTCGCCGTCGGATCGAACGCATCACCGCTCGACGCCTTGCGCACCGTGAACGTCATCGCCCCGGCGACCTTTCCGTTCACCTCGAGCTCGAGCGTACGCTCGCCCTCTTCCGGGCCAAGATCGGCGTTGGTGACACGATAGGTGAGCAGCGCCATGGTGCCGACCCGCGACGTCACGCGCGCCGGCAGCTCCCGCACGACGGCCTCACCGCGTCGAATGCGCACGAGCGCCTGCACCGGATCGGGCGGCGCGAACGCGAGCATGACACCACCGTCCTTGAGGCGCGGTGACGCACCCGTGAGAAAGAAGCGCGTGTCGAGAAACGAGTCGAACACCACCATCGGTGCTGGCTGGGCATGAAGCGCCGTCGCGTCCGGGAACGAAGCCGCGAGCAGTGACGTGCCGAGCACAAGCGCCTGGGTCAGCGAGGAAGGCGAGCGCATGGATGAGCGGGTCGGGGAACGAAGCATGACAGCAGGGCATCCCCATCATCGGATTCCACGCTCGGCGCACGACACCGCCCGGTTCCGCGCTACGGTGTCGCGCCCACCCGAGGCCGCTGCAGCGCATCGGTGAACCAGGTGACGTGTTCGATCGCAAGCGCCTCGGCCAGCAGTGACAGCACGGCGTCGCTCGTGCGCCACGGTTCGGTCATGAAGCGCGTGAGCAGGTGATCCATCGCGGTCTCACCCACACGCGTCTCGAGCTGCGCGAGCAACCAGGGGACACTGCCGTACGAGGCGTTCGCGTCGGGCCGCGACGTCCTGCCGGGGATCCAGACGGCACCCGCGCGCGTGGCGCGGGCGCGCCATTGTGCGAGCGTGCTGGTCCAGGCGTCTGCTCCCACGAGGGTGCGAACGGCGCGCCCCGCGACGAACTCCGCGAAACCCTCGTTCACCCAGTTGTCCGCGCCCGAGGCATCGGCGCCAGAGGCCCAGAAGTGCGCCAGTTCGTGGCAAAGGAAACCCGTCTGTGAGGCGGCACGGACGCGCGCCGAGTCGGCTGGCCCCTGCCACTCGCCAATGGGCACGACGATGTAGTGCTTGCGCGCGTAGCCCGGACCGGTTCGCGACGGCAGCACGAGCTCGACGGGCGGCAACGGCTGGGGGCGTCCGTAGCGCGCGTTCAGGTACTCGGCGCACTGCACGGTCACGCCACGCATCGCGTCCACCAGCGCCGGTGATGCCGTCGTGTGATGCGTTCGCACGTGCACGGTGCCTTCCGATACACCGCCTGCCGCAGTGGACGTGAGTTGCGCGGAGGCGACGAAGGCGAGGTCGGGAAGCGGCACGGTCGAGCGGATCATCGTCGTGTCGCGCACCGATGTCACCTCGCCGCTCGCGATGACGTGCAACGCCGACGGCAGGACGAGGCGCACCGTCCCGACTATGTCCGGGAAGCCCTCGAGCACCGGAAACCAGAAGCTGTCGAGTCCCAACTCGACATAATCGGCACGGACGGTGTTGATCCCTTCATCGCTGATGTGCAACGCTCCGAGTGCCGCAATGTCGAGCGTGATCGTGCGGGCGCCGTCACGGTGACGCAGCTGCACCTCGAAGCGCGCGAGTCCACGTTGGGTGCTGCGTGTCACGGCCCGGACGTCGGCGCCGGTGATCTGCACCTCCCGCAGACTGTCGTTGAGCAGCAGCACCACCTGCTCCGCAGGTGGTGCCGGCACGGTCAGTCGCCACCGAGCCTCGAGGGTCCGTGTTTCAGGATCGAGGCGCGCGACGCCGTCGTACAGGGGGTGCGACGCGACCGACGAGAACGTGCGTGCAGCCGCTTGCGCCGAGAGCGTCGGGCTGAGCGCCGTGAGCAGGCCAAACGCCGACAGCGCGAGCATCACGCCCCGTCGCGCGCACGAGTTGCCGGTTGTGAACAACGAACGCACGTATGCTCCAGCGAGAACCGGTGAGGATTACCCGTGACTGCGATGCGTCACCAGCGTCGCTGACTTTGACGTTCGCAGCGGATCGACGGTTTGCACATGGTGCGATGCACTGGACGTCATTGTGTGGTCACGATACCGTCGTGTTCGACCAGCTGTACCGACGAGGCACAGCGCACCGCGGCCGTTGCTGCCGGTGAGAGTGGCGCCGCGAAGCCCGCGAACTCGAGGTAGACGTGGGTCGGAGTGAAGCCGTGTGCAGCCGCCAATCGCGCGGTCTCGGCGGCCGGGTTGACCCCCGCCTTGAACTGCACCAACAGATTGGGCGCGAGCGGGTCCCGTGTCCCGAGCAGCGGCGCCGGATTGCTGCAGGCGGGGGTGCGCTCGCCGCGCAGGTCGAGGTCGGGAGACACGGCATCGGAACCACACGCCGCGAGGGTGATGGTCAGCAGGCCAACAGTCGTGCGAGGGAAGCGAGCGGGTGTCATGCATTGCTCCGTCGGAGTAGGGGTCCGGATCACGATCGGGAATTCGGTCTCGTGATGCACGCGCTCCTACCCGTCGTTGGCCGACGCTGCCTACGTCGAGGGATGAGCGGCGGAGCGAGGCGGATGAACTGCGTGAATGCGCGGTCTGGCCAGCCGCCGGATCGCCGCTTGCGCGCACCGCCCGCGACGCTAGGCTTCGCGGTATCCCACCGCTGATCCCGACCCGCATGCCCGACGTTCCGCACGATTCGTCCCACACCGATCCGGTCGCCACCGAGGCGCGTGTCCACACGCGCCGTTCGATGTTGCGCCAACTCGGGCAGGCGGCGCTGGCGCTGGCGGCACTGCCACAGACCGTGCGCGCGCTGGAGCCGCTCGCCCCGCGGGACGGGACGGACGGCGTTCTCCCGTCACCCGCCGTGCCGCTGCGCCGCAGCGAGTTCCACTTCGCGCGTCTGCGCTACAGCTCCGGCGACTGGGACTACAACCCCAAGGTGTGCGCCAACGTGCTCGACACGGTGTTGCAGTACACCACCGTGCCGGTGCGCGAGCAGGAGATCGTGATCGCGGCAGACTCCGCCGAGCTCGCCGCGTTCCCGTTCGTGTTCATGACAGGGCACAAGCTCGTGCGTTTCACCGAACGCGAGCGCGAGGGACTGCGTCGTTTCGTGGATGCGGGCGGGCTGCTCGTGTCGGACGACTGCAATCACGACGTGAACGGCCTCTATGCCACGTCGTTCGAAGCGGAGATGCGCAAGGTGTTCGGTGCGGCGGGTGCCCTGCCGCGATTGCGCAACGATCATCCGCTGTACAGCGCCTTCTTCCGCTTTCCGTTCGGACCGCCGCAGACGAGTCACGAACTCAACGGCTGGGGCGACAACATCGTGCACGAATATCTGCGCGGCCTCACCCACAACGGACGCCTTGGCGTGCTGTATTCGAACAAGGATTACGGCTGCGAGTGGGATTACGACTGGCGCAACAAGCGCTTTCGTTCACGCGACAACACGAAGTTCGCCGCCAACCTCGTCGTCTACGCGATGACGTGACCCCAGCGCAACACGCCGCGTGATGCCCGACGGCACCACGCGGCGTGAGGTGACATCACGCGTGCGCCGAGGTCAGTCGAACGCCGCGCCGACCTGGATCTTGCGCACCAGCAGCCACGGGCTGCCGTGCGAGATGCTGTTCGTCTGTGTGGGCTGCCCCTTGGCATCGCCGCCCGTCCCGAACATGCGCCACTCCTTCGGCCCGGTGATGCCGTCGAGGTTGCCCCAGAAGTCGGTGGTGATCGCGTTGTACGTCACGTCGGTCACCATGCGTGTCTTCTTGCCGTTCTTGATTTCCCAGAAGACATGTCCGCCGAACTGGCCGTTGTAGCGCTGCTGGTCGATGGAGTAGCTGCCGCGTCCGTCGATCATCACGCCGTCCTTCACGTCGGCCACCAGATCGTCGAGCGACGGCGAGCCTTCCGGACCGGCATCCACGTGCACGTTGGGCATGCGCAGGAACGGATAGTCGCGCCACGACGTACCGAAGGTGCAGCCGCGGCTTTCCTTCTCGCCGATCAGATGCGCCGTCTCGCGGTTGGTCTGCAGCCCCACGAGAATGCCGTCGCGGATGAGCGGCCACTCCTGCGTCTTCACGCCATCGTCATCGTAGCCCGTGCTACCGAGTCCGGCGCTCGTCTTGTCGCACGTCACGTTGAGCAGCTTGCTGCCGTACTTGAGCTTGCCAAGGTCGGTGGGCTTCACGAAGCTGGTGCCCGCGTAGTTCGCTTCGTAGCCCACGATGCGATCGAGCTCGGTGGCGTGCGCGATGATCTCGTGAATGGTGAGCATCGCGTGCCAGGGCGACAGCACGAGATCCTTGAGCCCGCTCGATCCGAGTGGCTTGGCCGTGCAGAACTCCACGGCATCCTGCGCCACCTGCTCGGCGTTCTGCAGGAAGTCGGTGGCTTCGGCCACCTCCCAGCCGCCCATCTTCGCTTCGCCCGGATACTGCCGCGTGCGCGTGACATCGCCGACGCGCGCGGTCACGGTCATGTTGGGCGTGGTGGTGAAGAGCTCCTGCTCGATGTACGACCCCTCGCTCGACGCGAAGTAGCGCCACTCGTAACCGTGCGTCGCCGACACGTTGACGGCCGTCACCCCTTCCACCGTGCGCGCCTTGTCGACAATGGCCTGCGCCCACGCTTGCTTGTCATCCACCGACACCGACGTCGGGTGCTTCACCATGGGCGTGACGTAGTTCGCGACGAAGGCGGGGACCGGCGCAAGCTTCAGATCGGCGCGCTTGGCAATCGCGCTGGCCTTCGCGACTTCGACCGCAACGCGCGTGATGCGACGGAGTTCGTCTTCGGTGACGATGGGACTCGACGCGAAGCCCCACACGCCGCTGTGCACGACGCGCACGCCGAAACCGCCGGGACGCCGATCGGCGTCGGCGGGAATGCCCTGCGTGCGCCCGCCACCACCGCGACCGCCGAAGCCACCACCACCACCACCACCACCGCCGCCAAAGCCGGCACCGCCACCGGCGCGCCAGTTCACGGTTGCGCCCGGCAACGACGACGTGAGCGTGAAGCGCACATCGGCGTAGCTGCATCCCGCCATCGTCGCTTCGGCCAGCACGAGATCGGCGAAGCCCTTGAAGCGCGTCTCCAGCACACGACCGCGCGGGGAGAGCGCAATCGTTTCGGCGAGCAGATCACGCGAGTACAACGCGAGTGCGGCCGTGGCGCCGACACCCTTCACGAAATCACGACGAGTCGGGCTCATGGGATCAGACCGCGGGTGAAATGGACGTCATGTAGAACTCCTCGATGCGCACCGGTGGCACGAGGGCGGCGTTGCCGGCGTCGAACGATTCGCCGGTGCCCATCGGCACCGGCTTCCCCACGAGCGTGAGGTTGTTGTAGGCAACCAGCGGACTCATGTTCCAGCGGAAGTTCTGTACCGGGCCCACGATCTCGCCGTTCTCGATGAGGAACAGACCGTCGCGCGTCATGCCCGTGTTGAGCAGCGGCTGCTCGAGCGACGGCACGCCGCGAATGTACCAGAGCGAGTTCACGAGCAGACCGCGCCGCGTCTGTCGCACCATGTCGGCAACCGAGAGCTCGGTGCCTTCCTGCACGAGACTCTGATTCGTGGTCGCGCGCTGGCCCGGCCCGAGCGCCTTGAGCACGCCGTTCTCCAACCACGTCACCGGACCCGCCGGCCGATTGCCCGGACCGATCGGCGACTGACGCAGAATCGGATTGCCGACGTCGCTCTTCAGCGTGAAGCCATCGCTGAAGATCTTGTCGCCGACCTTCTTGCCGGCCATGAACTGCCCGGCGCCGCCCATGGCACCGAAGAGTCCACCACCACCACCACCGCCACCGCCACCGCCACCGCCAGGCGCGTCACCACCGCCGTCGCCGGCGGGAGGCCCACCAGCCGGCGGTCCACCCGCCGCCGCGCCGCCGCCCGCACCACCCGCGCCAGCTCCGCCACCGCCGCCCGGCCGACCGCCGCCCGCGGTGAAGATGCCGGTCACCAGCGACAGGAACCGCGCACTCGCCCGCGGCTCGAGAATCACGGTGTAGCGCCCCGGCTCGATCGCACGCGCGCCCTTGCTGCGCACCGCCTTGCCCGCCGCGTCCTTTGTGAGCAGCTCGGCGTCGAGCATCGCGATGTCCTTCACACCACTCACACCCGCCCAACCGGAGCCGCTGCCATCGGGCATGCGGCACGTCAGCGAAAAGCCCACGTCGGCCGCGCGATAGTACGCGAACAATCCCAGGGTGTTGGCCGTCGCCGTCGCAAGGTCCGACTTGGGAATGAAGCCGGCGCCGACGACACCCATCGACTCGGCGATGTCGAGACTCGTCTTCACCAAACGCGCGCGTTCGGCCGGTCCGAGATTCACCACCGAGGGGAGCGCGGCATCGACCGGGATGTACTCCTGCGGTCCGAGCCACTCGGGGAAGCGGGGCACCTCGCTCGCCTTCGACGCGGCGTCGAACGCCTCGGCGACCATGTCGCGCAAGCCGTCGTCGCTCAGGTCGCGCGTCTGCGCCGTGCCTTGTCGCTGACCCGTGCGCACCGTCACGCTGACCTGCCGCTCGTACTGCACGAGGTTCGTGGTGATGGACGAGTTCGCCCAACGGGTCCCCGAGCGTTCGCCGCCGGAGAACTGGACTTCGACGGCGTCAGCTTTGGACGCCATGTCGATCACCTTGTCGGTGATCGCTTTGACTTGTTCGCGATCGTACATGCGGGCGGTACGCGGGAAGGGGCGGGAACGCTGGAGGGCGGGAGAGGTTCAGGGCTGGCCGAGCCGACGGCGCCACCACCATTCGCCGAGCAGCGCGGCAGTGAACGGCAGCAGCCACCACGGCGAACGCCACGGATGCCACGGCCCGCGACGCACGGCGGGTGCGAGGATCGCGTCCAGTCGTGCGTCCAACGTGGCCAACGATGCAGCCGGGACCACCGCGCCGCCACTCGCTGCCGCCAGCGCGACAAGATCGGTCGGCGCGAGGGGCTCCACCGCACCCTCAACCGGCACCAGCGCTCGCAGGGGCGCGAGCGGCGAAGCGACGGCGGTCGTGTCGCGCGTCGTGAGCGTGACGAGGGGTCCGGGCGTCGGCAGCCGCCACGCTGTGCCGAGTGGCTTGTCGGAGGCGCCGACCGGAGAGAGCGGGACGTCGGCCCCCGTGCTATCGGCGATCGTGAACAGCGTGGCCGTGTTCGACCAGCGGGCAAGCGACTCGGCCTCGCCGTCGAGTTCCGCCGTCGTCCAGCCCTCGGCGTACGCGGACGCGCGCATGACCAGTTCGGCATCCGGCGCACGACGCGCGGCGGCATCCACGACCAGATCACGCCAGGTGCGCGCGAACGCACTGCGACCGACTTCGCGAAATGTCCACGCATCGGGCGCACCGATCACCACCACCGTCCCGCGACCACGCGTGCGCGCCCAGACCACGGGCGTGGTCGCGTCGACGCTCGGACGCGCGGCGGACGCGAGCGCCAACCACGGCTCGGCATCGGGAGGCAGGGCCGCGGGGGCCAACCACTCGCGACCACGCAACGGCGCGGCCGCCGAATCGCGCGCGCTCGTTCCGTTCATGTTGTCCGCAGGGGCCCGCGGCGAACTCGACGCGTGCACGGCCGCGACCGGCTCGGCGGTTTGCACGCGACGCCATGATGCCACCCCGAGCCACTGCGACACCGCCGGTGCTGGCGTCTCATCGAGCAGCAGCACCACGCTTCCACCGGAATCGCGCACCCAGCGATCAAGCGCCGCGAGCGCACTCGGTGTGAGCGCTTGCGCCGCGCCAAGCACCAGCACATCGAGCGCCGGCGGCGTCGGGAGCCGTCCGAGTGCGGGCGCGCTCCCGCTCGTGCGGTCGAGCGACGCAGCGTCGAGCCGTGAAACGGACACGCGCGCCGTGAGCTCTATCCGCTCGTCGGCCGCCAGTGCGCGTCGCGCGAACGTCGCGGCCCACGACGGCTGCACATCGATGCCACTCACGCGGACCGGTGTATCGTACACATCGAGTCGACGACGTAGCGCAGCAGTGACAGCGCCTCGCGCCGACCACGACACGGCCCGCACCTCCCACGTCACAGCGCCGGTCGCGACCGGAACCACCGAGATCGACACCGGCCGCGACGGTGCATCGGCCCGCACGAGCGTATCACTGGGAATGACCTCGCGCGCGATTACGACGTCATCCTGCCGCACTTCAATCACGAGCGAATCCGAACCGCTCCCGAGCGCGAGTTCACCGTCGATGCTGACGGATTCGCCGACGCGCACGCGCGACGGCGCGCGCAGCTGCTGCCAGCGCAGGTACGGCATCGAGCTGTCGTGTGTGGCGATCATGACCGGCTGCGTCGGTGGTGCCACGCGCCACGTCCTCGGTATCGCCTCCCCGAGCAGCACAATCGCGTCGGCGGTGGGCATGGCGCCGTCAACGACGATGAACCGCGATCCGAGCGCCGCACGAACCATCGCACGTTGCGCGGCGATGGTCGAACTCGACACGCTGTCACCAATGATCGACACAATGGGCCGATCGCGACGCTCGCGGGTGCACGACGGATCGATGATTGCCAGCACGGCGATCGTCACGGCCAGCGACCGCAGCACCAACCGCGCGTTCATCGTGGCGTCACCCGACGCGTCGCAGACGGTGCAGCGATGGCGGAGGGGCGCGCGGATTGCAGTCGCGCGCCGCGCACGGTGCGTGAGGTCGAAGACGCCGAGCTCGCCGCGCTGGCAAGTCGCCGCGTAAGGGCTGTGACGACGGAGTCGCGTGCACGCCCCGCAACACGCGGATCACCCTGCCGCAGCGCTTCGGCACCCGCGTTCAACTGCAACACCATCGCCTGTGTGGCGGCATCGCGCGGATCGCCGCGCAGGAGCGTGCCGGCGATCGCCTGCCAACGTGCGGCCTGCTCGGCATGCGCGCCCGCGTCCTTCGCGCTCGCGGCTCGCCCGCGCGATGTGTGCGCGTCCTCGAGCAACGCCCGCTGCGCACGGCGCCAGGTGCTCACCTCCGCGTCCGACTCCACACCCAACGTCGGCTGCGTGCTGCCCGTCACGCCCAGCAGCGAGCCACTGAGTCGCCGCGTCGGGTCAATGGCTTCACGCTCCACGAGCGGGCGCATGAGAAAGCGCGCCGACGAAAACGCGCGCTCCAGATGACCCACGGCCTCGCGCGCGCTCGCCAGCGCCGACGGAAGCACGGTATCGGAGAGCGCCGTCGTCGTTCGACTCATCGCGCGGATCGCGGCAAACACCGCCGCGCGACCCTCGTTGCGCACCCGGCCCGCGGACAGATCGGCGTCGGCCTCGGCGTGCTGATGTTCGTTCAGATCACCCAGCACATCGCCACCGCTCACATCTTCCGCGAGCTCACCGCCCATCATGAACACGAACTCCGCGCGAACGCGACGCTGCTCCACGGCGATGTTCTCGGCCTGCCGAACGAGTGTTTCCGGGTCCACCGGTGTGCGTCGCGGATCACGAGCCGCCGAGTCGCGCGCGGCAATCAGTCGTTCGATGCGCAAGACGATCATCTGCTGGCTGAGCGCATAACGCAGCTCCCCGGGATCCACCGCGAACCCGGCGCCGCCGTCGCCGCGTCCGGAGAGCAGTTCGGCCAACCACGCGTCCGACTCCACCAGCGGCGCCCCCGGTCGGCGATCCTGCGCGACGGCGCGATAGACCACGACGTCACCGGGGGCCAGCGCCAGCGGGGCGAGCGACCAATCCACGGTCGCTTCCCATCGTGTCGAGGAGAGACGCTGCACGCGGAGCGGGACGTCGCCCTCGACGAAGGCATAGCGTTCACCCGAACCCGACACCTTGGTGTAGCGGAGCATGAGCGCACCCAACGCGTGATCGTCGTCGGCCTCGATGCGCACGCGCAGCATGGTGTCGCCGCGCGGCAGCACGAGGTCGCGGGCCGGAGCGATGACCCGTACGCGCGGGTCGGCATCCGCCTGCGCCTGCACGCCCACGAAGGCGCGAGCGGTCTGCTCACCGCGGAACGCAACGATCGCGAGCACGCCACTGGAGTCGGCGCGACGCACGACGGTGAACTGTGCCCCGTCGCGAGTCAACGATGTCTCCGCCTCGCTGTCGAGCCGCACACTGTCGGCACCGTCGGCCGTGACGCGCACCGTGAGCGTGGCACCTGCGGGCACCTCGACCTGCTGCACGTTGCGCCGTGTTTCGCGCGCGCGCTGGAGATACGAAGGTGGTGCGATGTCCACGTCCACCGCGTCGATGCGCAGCGGAACGGATGTCGCACCTGCCGACGAAACGACGCGGTCGACGGGCGCCGTCACCACCGACGCGACCTGCCGCGCGAACTGCGGGCCAATGAGCAGCAGCGCGGCGGACACGATCGACGCACTCAGCAGGCGAAGGGGGGCGATCGGGAACAGCGTCGACAGCTCGATCGATGCCGCCAGCGCCGCGGCGCGTTGCACGACGAGCTGCTGCGCCGCCGACGTCGGCGGTATGCGCGTCAGCGGCAGCGCGGTGGTGAGCAAGTTGCGACTCGCGCGCACGCGATCCTCGAGCTCCTGCGCGAGCGTGACCGCCCGGGCGCGCTGTCGCGCCCACCACCATGCCCCCAACACCGTACCGCCGAGCGCGAGCGAGGTCGCCGCGCCTCGTGACACACCGCCCGCGATGCCGATAGCTCCGATCGCGGCGAGGATCGGCAACATGCGCTGCACCGCGATCGCGCCTTCCGCGCGTCGCCATTGCGCAAGCGCGCGTCTCGCCCAGTCAGCGAGCGACTGTGCGTCATTCGCTGATGTGGCCGTGGCCGTACGCGGCACACTCACGCCCCGGCCTCCACCGTCACAGTTCGCGGCGCGACACGCCGGCGCACGTACGCTTCGACGCCGAGCGCGAGGAGCGCGAGGCACCACAGGAGTCGCGCCAGACGTGTGTCGGACACCGCCACACTCGCGCGCATCGGCACCGTCTCGGCGACTCGTTGCAGTGCCGCAAGACCAGCGCTGTCCACGACGCGCTGCTCGTACTCGTGGCGAGGGATGTGCCGATGCCCGCAGAATCGCGCCACAGCGGCCGCGATGAGCGCCGCCGTCTCGAGATCCCGCGGCGCGGTCACCGGCTGCACCTCGAGGGCTTCACCCTCACGCAGGAGCAGGACGATGGAGTCCCGCGCATCGCGCACAGCCCACCATGCGCCGACATCGGCGCGACCGGACCGCGGCGCTGCGCCACGTCGCGTTTCCTGCACCAGCGGATCGTCCGCGAGTCCGGTGTAGGTGGTGAGATGCCGCAGCGTATCGAGCGGATCGGGATCGCCGAGGAGCGGGTCGGCTCGCACGAACTGTACGTCCGGTTCGAGCGCCTCGACGCGCGCGCGTAACCAGGCGAAGTCCTCGTCCGCGCCCACGCCGTGTACGGCAACCCGCAGCGTGTCCTCGCGTGCAGCCACGCGGTCCGTCGCCACGCCGACCACCTCCACACGCACCGAGATCGGCTCGGGAAGCATCTGTACATCGGACGGGTGAAGCACCGCGTACTGTCCATCATACAGCACCACCAACTCGCCGCCCCCAGCGTCCGAGAGCCACCCGGCGGCGGCCGGAAGCGCGGCCGCCGGATCGTGCGTATCGATGCGCAGTGCGAGGCGTGCGCTGTTCACGAGCGAATCCGCGCGCGCACGCGCCACGGCGAGCAGTGATCGGGGCTCGCGTGCGGCATCGGCCGCGACGCGACGCGTCATGCTCGCACTGGTATCGAGAATCACGACGCGTGCCGACGGTTGCGTCGAAGGCATGGTCGCCATCGACCAGCGAGGTTGCGCCGCTGCCAGCACGGCAAGCAGCACCAACAGTACGCGCAGGAGCAGGAGCGCACGATCGTCGAGCGTGCGGCGCGAGACGGGAGGAACGCGTGATGCGTCCAGCAACCGCAGCGACGGAAACGCCTGACGGCGTGTCGTGCGCCTGCTCAGCAAGTGCACGAACACGGGGCCGAGCAGTAGCGCGAGTCCCCAGAGCGCGAGCGGTGCGCCGAATGTCATGCGCGCGCAGCGATGCGAGGGGTCGCTGGGCCCGCGAGGGGCGCGCCGCGCAGCAGATCGCGCAGCGCACGTTCGGGTGCGACGCTTGTATCGAGCGACGCCCACACCACACCGTCGCGCTGTGCACCGATGCGACAGCGCTCGACGAACGCTCGATGTGCCATGGCATACGCGTCACCGAGCGTACGTCGATCGACGAGCCGTCGTCCGCCCGTTTCGAGATCTTCGAGCTCCTGCGGGCCACCGGGCGGCAACTCGCGTTCCTCCGGAGCGACGACCTGCCACTGCCGGACATCGTGCCCACGTCGCGCGGCTTCCGCCAGTGCCCGCCGCACGGCCTCCTCATCATCGTAGAAGTCACTCACGACGACCAGCACTCCGCGACGGCGCAACAACGTCGACGCCCGCTGCACCGTCCGGGCTGCGGGCCACGTACCCTGCGCCGTCAGCTGCGCGATCGCCGCGAGCAGCGCGCGTCGGTGGAGTACGCCGGAACGTGGAGCGACGTACACAAGGCGCGTCCCCGAGGCAACGCGCGCATCGGGGACCGCTGTCAACAGGCCCACCGCGTGTCCCTGATCGAGCGCCACCCACGCCAGTGCGGCGCACGCGATCTGTGCATACCGGAACTTCTGGTGCACGCCGTCGGGGAAGGCCATGCTGGCGCTCGTGTCGAGCACCAGCAGCACCGAGGCATTGGTAGTCTCGCGCAACTGTCGCGTGAGCAACCGATCGTGACGCGCCGAGACTTTCCAGTCGACATGCTTGAGCTCATCGCCGATCTGATACGGCCGATGCTGTCGAAACTCGGCGCCGATGCCGAGGAACGGACTGCGTTCTCCACCGCGACGCAGTCCCTCCACCACGAGGCGCGCCGCGAGCTCGAGATCGTGAATGGCCGAGACGACCTCGACACTCAACGGCATGTCGCGTGCCTCACGCCCGATGCCTCGATCACGGCCGGATCGCGCGCAGCAACTCGCCGAGAATCGTATCGACGTCCACGCCGTCGGCCTCCGCCTGGAAGTTGCGCAGCACACGATGACGCAGCACGGGTCGCGCAAACGTCGCCACATCTTCCGGCGCCGGTACCACACGCCCATCGAGCAGCGCCGTGGCCTTCGCGCCGAGCACGAGCGCCTGCCCTGCGCGCGGACCGGCGCCCCAGCGCACGAGTTCACGCACCACACCGGGCGCCGTGGGGTCGTCGGGACGCGTCGCACGGGCGAGGCGCAGCGCGAAGTCGATCACGTTGTCGGCCGCCGGCATCGCCCGCGTGGTGTGGCGGGCCGCTTCAAGGTCGGCCCCGGTCGCGACCGGCTGCACCACCGCGACATCGTCGGTGGTGGTCGCCGCGAGAATGCGGCGTTCATCGTCGAGCGAGGGATACCCGATCACCACGTTGGCCATGAAGCGATCGAGTTGCGCTTCCGGCAGCGGATGTGTGCCCTCCTGCTCGATCGGATTCTCCGTCGCCAGGACGAACAACGGGCGCGCCAGTGCGTGGCGCACGCCACCCACCGTGACCTGATACTCCTGCATCGCCTCGAGGAGCGCGGCCTGTGTGCGCGGCGGCGTGCGATTGATTTCGTCGGCAAGGATGATGTTCGCGAACACCGGGCCGCGAATGAAGCGCACGTGTCGCGTGCCAGTCACCTTGTCTTCCTCGATGACTTCGGTACCGAGGATGTCGGCCGGCATCAGGTCCGGCGTGAACTGGATCCGACTGAACGTGAGGTCCACGGCGTCCGCCAGCGTGCGAATGAGCAACGTCTTGGCGAGCCCCGGCACGCCGCGCACAAGGCAGTGCCCACCGGCGAGCAGGCAGGTGAGCACCTCGCGACGGACGGCCGTCTGACCCACGATGACCCGTCCCACCTCGGCGTCGAGTCGCGCGGCGAGCTGAGAGGCCGCCGCGACGGCGTCTGGGGGAGTGCTGGCGGAGGACGGAGACATGGCGGGAGCAAACGGAGACACAACGACACACGGGCTGCTCTCGAACGTGGCAGCGCGCCCGAGCGTTGGCAACGGACGGGCGGTCGCGAGCGGCGTGCCCGGTCAGGGTAGACGCGCCAACCGAAACGCCGCGATGTTGTGCGCTGTCGTCCCGTGCTGCAACAGATCCGCGCCCACCTCGCCGATCACGCTCGCGAACTTGAAGCCGTGTCCCGAACAGGCGGAGACCAGCAAGACCTGCGGCGACTCCGGCGCGCGGTCGATGATGAAGTGCTCATCGGCCGTGTTGGTGAACAGGCAGGTGCTCGAGCGTACCAGCGCACCACCGGCGTCCGGAAAGTGACGCGTGATCGCTGCGCGCAGCACGGCCTCGTCGCGCGCATCACACGGACGACGCGCAACCGTGGGATCCACGAGTTCACGCAGGTGATGGTAGCACCCGATCTTGAAGCCCGGCACCTCGTACTCGGGAAAGCCGTAGTAGAGCCCGTCCGCGTTCTCGAGTACAAAGACGGGAAAGGCGGACGGCGCATACTGCGCACGTGCCGCCGGTGCGATCGCGAACCAACCGAGCACCTGGCGCTCAACCGACAGTCGCGGGCGCAGGGCATCATGCTGCATCGCCATCCACGCGCCAGCCGACAGCACGAGTTGCCCCGCCGTGAATGCACCCGCATCGGTATGTACGTGCACCTCGCCACCCGCGACGCGCCACTCGCGCGCCGTCACATGCTCGCGCACGTCGGCCCCGTGCGCGCGCGCGAGCTGCGCGTGCGCCACGATCGCGCGCTCCGGCGTGAGGAACCCCCCGTCCGGTTGCAGCACGGCGCAGACGTCATCGGCCGGACGCCACGCCGGCACACGACGCGCGAGCGCGGCGGCGTCGAGCACCTCGTGTGGCAAGCCGTGTGCCACGCAACTCGCGCGCGAGCCCTCGAACACACGACTGCCCGCGGGCCCCACGTCGAGCGAACCGGTGATGTGCAGCACCGACGCCCCCGAGTCAGCCTCGAGCGCGCGCCACAGCGCAAACGCCCGTCGTAGCAGCGGCACATACGACGGATGCTCGAAGTACGCGAGACGAATGATGCGCGTCAGCCCGTGTGAGGACCCACGATCATGACCGAGGCCGAACTGTTCGAGGGCGAGCACGCGCAGCCCGCGCGC